>Ga0209319_1000165_pt1 | contig 111867 bp, 81 predicted proteins | sample RifGroE2_FD_184000 | JGI IMG/M metagenome (GOLD analysis project Ga0209319, IMG submission 184000) | Groundwater microbial communities from Rifle, Colorado - Groundwater E2 (SPAdes) (version 2) | ecosystem: Environmental > Aquatic > Deep subsurface > Groundwater | place: Rifle, Colorado, United... | reverse complement strand
CGAACGGGCGGTAATCATTTCGAGGCGATTTGTTTCGCCTGTTTTTGCCCTAAGTTCGGCAGCCCTTAAAAAACCCGAATATAAACTATCCTGATACCGTAAAAGCTTTTGTTTGGAATACAGGTAAGCCAATTGCCAATACACATGTTTTACTTGTGAGGCAATTTCGAGCTGCGAGCCTTTTTGTTGCCATTCGCTGCTTTTGATGTTTGCATTTGCCAGTTTGTTTTGATTGATGTAAACCGATGGAAAAGCGAACGACTGCGAAACGGTAAAACTATTGTCTTTGGTATAAGAGTTAAACTGACCGTATTGCCCTTCGATAGTGGTTTTGGGAATATCCCACGAAGCACCTTTGAGGGCTTTTTGCACATCGACCGAATAAGCTGCGGAACGAACCGCCAAATTACTGTCTAATGCCAATTGAATGGCATTTTGCAAGGTTATTGGCTTGGTTTGTTGTGCTTCGACTTTGTTGAAAAAGAAAGTACCAATAAGGACTAAAATCATAGCTAAACCGCCTGTATTCAATTTTCTTTTTTTAGAAGAAAACCTGAAATTGCGTTTGGTGAAAATGATATAAAGGATAGGCAACACAATTAAAGTAAGTAGAGTTGACGTAATAATTCCCCCAATAACAACTGTAGCCAAAGGTTTTTGTACTTCTGCACCCGCCGAACTTGACAATGCCATTGGAAGAAACCCAAGCGAAGCCACGGCAGCAGTTAAAATTACAGGTCGTAAACGTGTTTTTAATCCTTGTAATACCCGTTCGGTAATATCGGAAACGCCCTCTTTTTCGAGGCGGTTAAATTCGGCAATAAGCACAATTCCATTGAGAACGGCAACCCCGAACAAGGCAATGAAGCCAACCCCTGCGGAAATTGAGAAGTTCATATCTCTTAACCACAATGCAACTACACCACCAATGGCAGCCATAGGTACAGCCGTAAAAATGAGGATGGATTGTTTGAGAGAATGAAATGTAAAAAACAGCAACACGAAAATGAGCAACAACGCCACAGGTACGGCAATTGCCAAACGTTCACGGGCGGCAATAAGGTTTTCGAACTGTCCGCCAAATGTAGTGTAATACCCAACAGGTAATGTAAGGTTTGCATCAAGTTTTGAATGGGCATCTTTAACCACACTTTCCACATCACGACCACGCACGTTAAAACCTATGGTTAAACGTCGTTTGGTGTTTTCGCGCGAAACTTGGGCAGGGCCTGTTTTTATATCCACACTTGCCAATTGGTCGAGTGGAATTAAACGACCGTCGGGCAGGGCAATACTAAGACTTTTAACATCCGAAATATCGCGGCGGTTGGCTTCGTCGAGCCGTACAACAAGGTCGAAACGTTTTTCCTCATCGAATACCACACCTGCTGAACGGCCAGCAAATGCAGCCTGTAATATATTATTAATTTCCTTAACTGAAACGCCATATTGAGCCATTCGGGGGCGGTTGTACTCGACCTGTATTTGAGCCAGACCTGTTACTTTTTCAACACTGACATCTGTTGCACCTTCGATATTTTGTATCAATTCTTCAATTTGAGAAGCTTTCAAGGCAAGTGTATCAAGATTGTCGCCAAACAATTTAATGGCCACGTCCTGACGTGAACCCGTCATTAGCTCGTTAAACCGAAGTTGTATGGGCTGCGAGAACTCGAATTTAACCCCTGCCAAAACTGCCAGTTTCTCTTCCATTTTCTCAACCAGTTCTTCACGGGTTTCGGCGGTTGTCCACTCGCTTTTGGGTTTGAGAGTTATAATATAATCGCCAGTTTCCATTGGTGTAGGGTCGGTGGGTATTTCGCCGGGTCCGATTTTACAAACCAAATGTTTTATCTCGGGAAAATTATCTCGTAATATGATATTGGCTCGTTTCACTTCTTCCACGGTGTTTGCGGGTGAACCACCCTGCAAGGTAATTACCAATCCTGCAAGGTCGCCTTCTTCGAGCTGCGGAATAAACTCGCCTCCCAATCGGGTAAACAGGAACAAACTACCGATAAAAAGAACCACAGAAGTAATAACAATTGCCAATTTACGGCGAAGTGCAAATGCGATAACTGGGTTAAAAGCCTTGTGTAGGAAATCCATAATCTTATCGGAAATATTCCGTTTGTGTTCGGTATTCTTGCTAAGGAATAAAGACGAAATCATAGGAACCCATGTGAGCGACAAAATAAATGCACCAAGAATAGCAAAACTAACTACCTGCCCCATTGGTTTGAACATTTTACCTTCGATGCCCACCAATACTAGAATTGGGATATACACAATTAAGATAATAATTTCGCCAAAAGCTGCTGCGGTACGGATTTTACTTGAAGCCTGAAATACTTCTTCGTCCATTTGCGGTTGTGTGAGCCGTTTTATGCCCGTATGATGGCTTTTGCTCATGGTAATACGGTGGACAATGCTTTCAACGATAATTACTGCCCCGTCCACAATCAAACCAAAGTCGATAGCACCAAGGCTCATAAGGTTGCCCGATACGCCGAAAAGCTGCATCATACCAAAGGCAAAAAGCATGGCGAGTGGTATTACCGAGGCTACAATTAAACCTGCTCTGAAATTACCAAGCAACAAAACCAATATGAAAATAACAATCAAAGCCCCTTCGAGAAGGTTTCGGGTAACAGTGCCAATGGCACGGTCGACCAAATCGGTACGGTCGAGGTAAGGGGTAATTTCAATACCTGCGGGTAGTGATTTTTGAATGGAGGTGATTTTTTCCTTAACCTTCCCGATAACTTCATTGGCGTTCGCCCCTTTGAGCATCATCACCACACCCCCCACTGCTTCGGTGGTATCGGAAACCAACGCACCGTATCGGGTTGCGTGTCCGAACTGCACAGTTGCCACATCACGCACCAAAACAGGAATGCCGTTTACGATTTTTACAACAATATTTTCGATGTCGTCGAGTGTTTTAACCAATCCAATGCCACGTATAAAATAGGCTTCGGGCATTTTATCAATATAGGCACTCCCTGTATTCTCGTTGTTGTTTTCGAGAGCTTCGAAAATATCGGTCAACGAAAGGTTCATAGACCGCAAGCGTTCGGGCTTAACGGCTATTTCGTATTGTTTTACAAATCCGCCGTAACTGTTTACATCGGCAACACCTGGCGTTCCAAGCATTTGGCGGCGTACAATCCAATCTTGATAGGTACGCAAGTCCATAGGCGTGAACTTATCTTTATATCCGTCTTTTATTTCGAGGGTGTATTGGAAAATCTCGCCCAAACCTGTTGAAATGGGAGCCATTTCAATTTTTGCCAATCCCTGCGGTATCTGGTCTTCGGCTTCCCTGAGCCTTTCGCCAATTTGCTGCCGTGCCCAGTAGATATCTACATTGTCTTTAAAAACCACGGTAACTACTGATAATCCTAAACGTGAAATAGAGCGCAGCTCTAATACATCAGGAATATTGGCTACCGAAACTTCAACAGGTGCGGTAATAAAACTTTCTACTTCCTGTACTGCCAAAGATGGCGCACGGGAAATAACCTGTACCTGATTGTTTGTAATATCGGGAACTGCATCAATGGGCAGATGAACAAGCGAATATGTACCCCAAGCCACCAAGGCAAGGGCAAATAACCCGATAATTATCTTGTTCTTTATCGAAAATCGAATGATTCGTTCTATCATAATGAATTATAAAAAAAGTTAATACATAAATTCCTTCACAAGCCCACAAAGGACAAGTGAAATATTCTTACAACGGGAATTGTATTGGCTTAATTTAGGCGGTTGCCAAATGGTGGCAAAAAGGGAAGAAATAAAGGAATTATTATACTCTGTTGTTAACTTTTGAGCAATCGGAGTGCAAGTAAAATAAATGGCCGAATTAGTTATAATCGGGGAAACACAGCAATCGCAAGTACAAAATGGGGAACAAAGGTCGGTGTCGTGTTCGTGATGATCGGATGAAGAATTAGTGAGTTCGATTTTATGCAAATTATCGTCCTTTGGAACATCAACGCAAGGAATTGCGGTAAGAACCAAAACATAAACGGACAATATGAATGCAAAATATTTCATTTAAATAATTTGATGCAAATATATATCAAAAATCCATGCAACTGAATTGCAAAGTTTTTATTTGTCGCAATTGGAACAAATACCTTTCACAACCATATTGATAGTTTCGAGTTTGAAATTCACAGGTAAAGCAATTGAGGGAATAGAAATATCAGTCAAACAATAAGTCTGCTGACATTTGGTACAAAGAAAATGAACGTGCAAATCTTCGGGATGGCATTGGCAGGTTTCCTTACATAAGGCATACTTAACAGCTCCTGTACCGTCATCAATGCTATGTATTAGCTTGTTTTCTTCAAATGTTTTGAGTGTTCGGTATAATGTTGTTTTATCGGCGTTGTCAAATTTCTGTTCTAAATCTGCCAAACTTATTGCTTTATCCTGTTCACTTAATACTTTTAAAACCAATTCACGCATGGCGGTTGGTTTTATGTTTCGCATTGTGAGTTTATTATCGGTTTCTTTCATTTCATTTTTTTTAAAATCTATGTTTCAATTTAGCACTGCCCTATCCACGAAGCGGGTGCGGTGGGAGAAAAGCATGTGTTTGGCAGCGAAGGGACGGTTGCAGGGAAGGGCTGACAAACTCTTGCTTTTGTGCGTCGGGGTATTTGTTTTTTGTCTTTTCATCGGGTAGTAAGTTGTCGGTAGAGTGTTTTTTTAGGCTTGTTGCTAACGGTTGCGCTTACGTTTTGAGCGGGTTTTCGCCCTAGTTTCCAGTCCGCCGTTAATATAGTTTAAAAGTAGTAAAAATGTTCGAGTATTCCTTCACCCCGCTTAAAATGTGAAGCGCTGTTATGGCCAGTATCTATTTAATCTTCACAGTTTCAATGAAGTTGTCAAAAACTGATAAGTTATTATCGTAGTCTTTGTCTTTAATTGCTTTAAAATTTATTTTATATTTATTGTTCTGGTCAACAAATATATACTCTTTACATTTTGTTTCACGGATAAATACCCAATAATAAGCACGCATTCCAGATACAATTGCATAGCCTTCTTCAATAATTTCTATATTTGGCATTACATTATATCTGTTTATTTCGTCTTGTAAAGTAGTGTCAATAGGTGATTTTGTGTCAACCTTATATATATTGATAAAACAATCAGAGTCATAGTTAATAATAGTAATTGAAGTTTTATCACAATCAGGATATTTCCAATTGTCAGGTAGTATATATTCTATTTTAAACGTTTCTGAGCATTCTTCATAGTTTTTATATTTCCATTCTTCTTCGCAACTAATAAGAACAACCATAAAAAATAAGATTGATAACAAATTTACTTTTTTCATTTTTTTAAGATTTAGTTAATAATTCATTAGGTAAAAATGTTTCATAAGCTATTTTTTATCAAAGAACGATAGTATTTAGTTTTTGTTGTATAGATATTGGCCATAACGGTCGCGGCTTAGAAAAGTGCGGGATTTCGCCCTGCGTTCCTATCCGCCGTTAATAAAGTTTAAAAATAGTAAAAATGTTCGAGTATTCCTTCACCCCGCATTTTTTTAGAGCCGCTGTTAGCAATTGACCGTTTACAGATGTTTTAAACTGTTTTTTTAGGTCTTTCAGCTAAATTTAAATTATACCAATTAAATAATTCTTTTTTAAATTCAGTGTAAAATTCATTTCCAAGACCATTTTCTAAAATAATTTCATCAATTTTTAAATTAATCTCTTCTAAGTCTTTAAGATTAAACGACTTTGATTGGTTTCGCTTAGGAATAAAAGACTGTAAATTTTCAATATTATAACCATTCATTCCGTATATAGAAGGATTTCCAATTCCATGTACTAAATGCTTTCTTTCCATGTTTACATTTGAAATATTTTCTGAGATAATGTTCCATTTAATTTTTAAACTCGGCAAATTATCAGTTATAAACTTTTTAATCAATTCTTTTTTATTAGACAAATTTTTTAAGGCAATTTCTTCAAATTTTGAATTGGGATTAAGCACTTTCTCAATTTCAAAACACAGATAAGAAATAAAGAATTCTATAGTTGAAAATTTGATAATGAATTCACTTAATAGTTTTTTAAATTCATTGCTTTTATCAATTATGTCTTTCATATAGTTTTAGCCTAAATAAGCACCAATTGTTGCAATAATTAGAATTATTACAGTAATTAAAAGTGAGACAGACTTGAATCGTTTAAGGATGGATTTATCAAAAATTGAAAATATTAATGTAATTAGAGCACTAATTATAAATGCTCCAATTATAAAACCGATTGCTTCAGCAAGTAATAAAACAACATCCCTAAAGTTTGTAATACTATTATTAGGAAGAGCATTTAATATACCTAAAATGCAAGAAATAATAATGTAAATTAATATTTTATAATTTTTCATAATATTGAAATTAAGGTGATTGGTTTAATTAATTGTTTAATGTATCGCTAAAAAAATATTTTCTAAATACTTTTTCAAAGTCATTAAAGGCAGAATACACCATATTAGTATAGACGTTGTCAGATGTATTATTTTCAGATGTAAACTGAGCCGCAGGATTAGATATAAGAGAAAATTCATAAATGGGGTTTCCTTGAGTTGGTAAAAAGAGTTTAAAATCCCAATAAATTGTCAGTCCATAATAATAAGTTCTTTCTGATTCATTCAAATTTTCTTGTTCGACAGGATAATAAAGAGAGCCATTTCCACTATTTTCTATGGTATATCTCAGTTCAATTCTTGGATGATTTTCTAATTCTAAATCATCATCAATTTTTATAATATCTGAGGGGAATGAATTTCCAAGTGTTTTATTTAAAGTAGAAATAAGTTCACTTTCTCTTTCTGTAATTTTATCATCAGTGAAAGAATGAACTGCACTTACTACAGAAACATCATATTTATATGAAAGGTCTTTTATTTGGTTATTGTTTTGAAAATAAATAATTAGCGTAAAAATTTCATTATCACGAAGATATTCAAGGATTTTTATAAATGGGGCGATATTAATTATTTTATAATTCTGTGACTTGTAAATATTGATTGATGTATTATATTTTTCTATTATTAAACTCTTTGCTTCATCTCTGTATAATTTATTTTTTTCATAACTCAAGTAATTTCTTAAGCTTGTTGCTGTATCAATTTTTGAAGCGGCGCGAAATGAATTCCAGTCTAGAAAATAGGTCAAACTAAATAGGAAAATCATTGAAAAAATAAATGTCCAAGACAAGGCTTTTTTATAAAATGGTTCTTGTTTAGTAGCAGTTTTACCTGAATTATTTATTTTGGAATGAAGAAATGATATGGCGTAAAAGGGGTCTTTTTTTGATTTATTGGCTTCATTTGTTAAAGATTTTGCAAAACTTTCTAATTTATCCCTTTTTGATTTCAAATATGGAAAAGAAAATGTTTGTTCGTTGAATATTAATTTGATAATTATATAGTCTTTATTTTCTGACGGAACAAATTCTACTTTAGTTAATTGAGTTATAGGATTAAACTCCAATATATCTAATTGTTTTTTTATAATTACAGAATCGTCAAAATAAATGAAGCTTTTAGGGAAGGTGAAATTGTCTTTGATTAAAACAACAATTTTAGCCAGAAAAAAACTGAAAATGATGGTTGCTGCATATAACCAATAAATAGAATCCCAGTCAAGTGAAAATAATAGAATGGTATAAACTATTGTTGCTACAATAAATTCAAAAACAATTGTTTTATTATTTTCAAGTTCAGATAAAGAAATGAGATTAATTCCTTCTGAAGCATTCTTTAGAGTTTTTTTTAATTCAATAATGACTTCAGATTCAAAAGACTTTATAAGTTTCTTCATAGCAAAAAAGTATTTTAAAAAGTTGTCTATAAGAAAATCACTGTAAACGGTTTATTGCTAACTCCTTTATAACATTAGTTTTATTGTATATATTCGTCCATTCTGGATGGATATATATAGTTTTGTTTGTTTCTATTTCTCTAGTCAAATCTATTTTTTTTATTTAAAAATCACAAATCATCCCTAGATATAATTTTACAAATCATCAAAGGGCGAACGTATTTTTTGTAAACTCTGCTTAGTTACATGTGTATATATCTCTGTTGTTTTACTGCTTTTGTGCCCAAGCAATTCTTGTATATATCGTAAATCAGTGCCGTTTTCAAGTAAATGCGTAGCGTAACTATGTCGTAACCAGTGTAATGTGGCGGGTTTGTTAATATTTGATTTTTCAATCGCTTGCTTAAATACACTCTGCAAACTTGTTTCGTTGTATTGTTCTCCAATACCTCTGCCCTCAAACAACCACTTTTTTGGTTTGTACATCTTAAAGTATTCGCGCAACATCTCAATAACCTTTTCCGAGATAGGTACAAGACGGTCTTTTTTTCCTTTACCCTGATAAATCTTTAAAAATCCACGTCCACTATCCACATCACCGGGTTTTAAATTAAGCAACTCACTGCGTCGCAAACCACATGCATATATAAGGCTTAGCATGGTTTTGTGTTTATAATTAATATGTGCTACTAAAATCTTCTTAATCTCTTCTTTAGATAAAACATTTGGTAACCGGTGTTCACGTCTTGGTCGCTTAATTTGCTCAATATCTATTGGGGCTCTAACTACATCTCTGTAAAAAAGCTTAATAGCACTTACTACCTGATTCTGTAAACTTGCACTATATCCTCTTCGTAAAATTTGTGTGTTAATATATTCAACAAAATCATCATCGATAACCTCATTGGCATTCATGGGGCCCAGGTAAATCAAAAAATTTTGTACCGCTTCGCTATAAACCTTAACTGTCGATTTGCTATACCTGTTGTGCTCCAGCCATTCAATAAAACGGTTTAGATAATTCTGTGCATTTGTACTTAGTACCGTTTTTATTTCATCACTATTTTTTTTATTTGCTTTTATTAATGATGATTTTTCTGTTTTTGGAGATAATCCAATATCACTTTTCTCAGTTGATAATGTATCTTTAATCTCATCATAATTAATTATTGCAATATCTTTAAATAGTTTAATAATACTTTGCAAATCAAGCTGCTCCCTTTTTACATACCATTTTCTGTGTGTTGCACTATAAGTTACATGAGGTATTTGCCGCAGCCTTGCTTGTATATTCTGGTCTCGTATTGTAGAAAAGAAAATAACTTCACCACCACGGTGTATATTCTTTTCGAGTTTAAGTATAGGTTTAAATTTTGTTTCCATAAATTTCGTGCGTTCGCCCCGTCAGTCCCATAAATGGGATGATTAATTAATATAAAAAATGACAAAAAAACATGGATTATGCTTTTTTGGGTTAATAACATATCGAAGATAATTAAAAATTTCTTAAACAGAATTTTTTTAATTGAACACTTGATGTTTTGTTAATAAAAATTAGTATTGGTTTGATAATGTGCAGATTTATAAATATTTGTGTTTTTGTAAATGAATCCTTATTCAGAGTTAGGTTTAATGGCTTTTTTCAAATGAAAAGATGGAATAAAACATTTTACTTTGTATTTAACATGTTAACAAAGAATTTAATAATAGCCAGATTAGTTGGTTTTAAATCACATAATATAACTTGAAAATGAGTTGACTGTTTTTTAAAACTATTCCGAGAACTTGCTTTTTCCTTAATTTAGTTAAATTTGCGCTCATGCTAATTAGCTATCTTAATCAGCCTATTAATGTTATAGGCATTAAATTTTGTGCTAATAAACATTAAACCATCCAGTTTATGGAAGGTCAAAAGCTTGTATTTTTGAAAACATTTTAATTAAAAACCATATCATGAGAAAACTAATAACAATTTTATTGATGCTGCTTTTTGTTAGCACTTTTGCCCAACAAGCGGCAAAAACTGAAACAAAGGAAGATCCTTACAAATACAACTGGCGATTAACCGATGTTTATGCCGATTGGGATGCATGGAAAGCCGATCTTGATTGGGTAAAGTCACAGATACCTCAATATAACGAGTATAAAGGTCGTTTGGGCGAAAGTGCACAGGTAATGATTAATTATCAGAAATTCTCTGAGAAAGTATCGCAGATAAGCAGCAAACTATATGTATATGCATCGTTAAGTAAAGATGTAGATGGAAAAAATCCAATATATGTTACCAAATTGCAAGAGTTACAAACTGCTTTTGTAGAGCTAAGTCGAAATACAGCTTGGATTGCACCTGAGTTAAAAACTATCCCGAAAGAGAAGATAGAAGGATGGATGAAAGAAAATAAAGAACTTGCAGTTTATGCACACGACTTTGATAGTTTTTTTCGACAATTATCATATATATTAGATGAGCAAACCCAAAAAACACTTACCTATTATAGCAAAGCTCTGGGAGCATCATCAAGAACATATAGTTCATTGTCGAAAGCCGATATGGAATACCATAAAGTAAATTTATCAACAGGCGAAGAAATTGTAACAAGCCCTGCAGCTGCATCAAAGGTTTATACCTCGAACCCAAACCAGAACGACCGTAAAATTACAGCTGAGGCTCGCGAAAATGTGTATGCTAAAAACAAAAATACATATTCCGATATTTGGATGGGTATTGCTCAAAACCTTTGGGCTGGTGCTCAATTAAAAGGTTACGAATCAACCCTTGATGCATTTTTAAAACCAAATAATATATCAAAGGATGTGTATATGAACCTTATTGATGTTGCAGGAAACAATACAGCATCTTTATTAAAATATCGTGAACTACGCAAAAAAGCACTAAAACTTGATACATATTATTTCTCGGATGAATCGTTCGAGATTTCTGATTACAACAAATCATACTCATGGGACGAAGCCGTGGTTTTGGTTGAAAACTGTCTTAAACCAATGGGCGAAGAGTATAACAAGATTTTATCTACTGGTCTTCAAGGTGGATGGATTGATGTTTACGAAAAACCAGGAAAGCAAACAGGAGCTTATAGCTGGAGTATTTATGGTGTTCATCCTTTTATTTTAATGAACTGGAACGAAAGTCGTGATAACGTTTTTACATTGGCTCACGAACTCGGACATTCAATGCACAGTACCTTAAGTGCAAAGTATCAACCTTATGTTTATTCTGATTATGCATCGATGGTTGCAGAAGTTGCATCAACATTTAACGAGAATATGTTACTCGATTATATGATAAAAAATGCAAAAACACCAAACGAAAAAATAGCTTTGTTGGTTCAGGCTATTGATAATATTTCTGGCACATTTTATCGCCAGTCACAGTTTGCTGAGTTCGAGCATGCTTTGTATACAATGATCGAAAAAGATGCTCCAATAAATTCAGATATTATTGCTAAAACGTATAACGATATCGATAAAAAATATAATGGTGATATTATCGAAAGATCAGCAAATAATCCATATTCATGGTCACGCGTGAGTCATTTCTTTACTCATATTTATTACGTGTATAACTATGCAGTTTCGTTCTCAGCATCGCAGAGTTTATTTACACAAATAGCTCAGGCCAAAACAAAAGAGGAGGCTGCAAATGCTCAGGAGGAATATTTGACTATGTTAAAATCGGGAGGTAGCGATTATCCTGTTGAATTACTTGAAAAAGCAGGTGTCGATTTAAATACCAAAGAACCATTTCTTGCAGTTGTAAAACGAATGGACGATTTGGTAAATCAACTTGAAATAGCACTTAAGGAAGCAGGCAAAATTTAATTATTATTTTTTTAGGATTCAGGGGATTATCAATTTGGTGATCCCCTTTTTATTTTGATATTTGGCTAATTCTGTCAGAATCCTTAGAACCTGACCAAAATTGCGAATGTGATGAGAACGGAAAACCTGTCAGAGTCTGCAAGACCTGACAGCGTTTGCGAATGGGAATGGAAAAACCTGATAATAGCAATGCCTGACAGAGGTTGCTGGTAGAAAATCAACAATTTATGTGTGTAGATTTTTTGGTAATAGATTAATTTCTATTTTTATATTAATAAAATTACCAAACAACCCTAAAAAATGAAATACGAGAATATTGAAAACGGATATTATTACCATATTTTTAACTGAGGGATAAACAGCTGCGATATTTTTAAAGAAACAACCAATTACAAGCATTTTTTAAGGTTATACGAAAAATACATTCACCCAATTGCCGAAACCTACGCCTGGGTACTGATGAAGAATCACCTTGCCTGTCCGGCAGGCAGGTTTTCATTTTTTAGTTAGAATAAAAGAAAAAGAAGAAATAAATAATAGAGAATTGTACATCCCTGTCAGGGTTCAAAACCCTGACAGAGGTGTACAACCCCAAAAGCCCCATCTATATTTCTCTCATCTTTTTAATTCTTATACCCAGGCTTTTAATAAAATGTACAATAGAACCGGGACTTTATTCGAACGCCCTTTTCACCGTATAAAAATAGAAAACGAAAAATACCTTAGAAATTTAATTTTTTATATCCATAATAATCCTGTTCATCATGGATTTGCCGACAATATAAATGGTTATCCATGGAGTTCCTACCAAACAATTATCTCAACCAAAGGAACAAAGATAAAAAGAAAAGAATCGATAGAAGTATTTGATAATCTGGCGAATTTTAAAGCATATCATGTAAGTCAGCCATCGTTGATTGGAATGGATTATTTATTAATCGATTAATGTGAGTAAAAACATCCAAAGAAGCAGGTAAGATTTGACAATTAATTTTTTTAGGATTCAGGGGATTGTCAACAAGTCAATCCCCTTTTTTATTTTTATGGTTCTCTATAAAAACCAATCCTTACAAATTTCTTAGATTCTATAAATTTTTTTAATAGTAGTTATTTATAAACAGTATAAATTATTGAAGGGATTCTTTTGTAAGTGTAAAACATTCAGGATTATAGTAGGAACCAGTTAATGCGTCTTATGTAATTCTCGGGAATGAATTTAAATAAAACTGTATCTTCGCCGCATCTTTTAAAAATACTCTATTAATCCTAAAAAAAATGAAGAATTTTTTATTTGTTTTATTGTTGTTTCTTAGTAGTTTTCAACTTTTCTCACAAACAACTACAATTGCTATTAAAGCAGAAGGTAACCAAGATGCTATAGTATCATCCTATAGTCCAGATAACAACTACCAAAATTATACTATTAGTTTTGCACATGCATGGACAAATAGTGGAACTCCATTCACAAATCGAAGCTTTATGGGTTTTGATTTGTCGGGTATTCCTAGTGGAACTCATATTGTAGAAGCAAAACTATCGTTATACTATGGTGTGAGTGTAAGTGGCGAACATTCTACAACTTCGGGTTCTAATGCTAGTTTATTAATGAGAATAAACCAACCATGGGATGCATCAACGCTTACCTGGAATAACCAACCTACAGCCACAAGCACAAACCAGGTAATTTTACCTAAAAGTATTGACCCTAATCAGGATTATCTTAATATTGATGTTACCAATTTAATTAAAGACATGATTCAGGAAGGAAATTATGGTTTCCTTCTAAAACTGGTTACAGAACAGTATTATCGTAGGCTTACCTTTGCTTCTGCAAATCATGCAGAAACCAGCAAACATCCTATGTTGGTAATAAAGTATTCGACTATTGCTGGTACGGCGCCAACTGCTGCCAACGGTTTGGTAGGAGCAGAGTCATCCCCTTTGGCAATAAGCCTATCATGGACAGATAATGCCACAACTGAAGCAAATTATATTGTCGAAAAATCTATTGGCGACAATACGAATTATAGCGAAATTGCTACTTTAGCTGCAAATACTAACACCACTATTATTACTGATGGAATTGTAAATAAATCCAAATATTTTTTTAGAATTAAGGCAGTTGATTCAAACGGATATTATAGTTATAGTAATGAGGTTTCAGTATTAACAGGATCTATTTCTATGGATCAGGGAAATAAAACGGTTTGTAATATGTATCATTTTGATGCAGGTGTAAATAATCCTTATGCATCTCTCGAAAACTATACACAAACCTTAACTCCTGCGGATCCTACTAAACGATTAAAATTCACACTTAATACACTGAGCTTAACTTCTGGCGATATTTTAACTATTTATGATGGAAACAGTACCTCGTCACCCAAAATTGTTGAAATCACTGGAAGCACAATTCCTACAGATATTATTACTGCATCAAATTCAGATGGAAAACTTACATTAAAATTTGTATCCGATGATGATATTCTTAAAAATGCTGGTTGGGAAGCTTATATTACTTGTGTCGACCCTGCGTTTCCACCAACTAATTTAATTCTGGTTCAAAATACAGCAGATACAATTGAATTTTCTTGGACAGATACAATTTCAACCGAGACAGGATTTGAGATACAACGATCAACCAATAATGTTAATTTCTCAACTATTGCAACAACAATTCCAAACACGACATCTTATATTGATGATGAAAATATATTTTCAGGTTCAAATTATTATTATCGAGCAAGGACAATTACAGCGGTAAATAAATCAACCTGGTCCGATACATTGAGTGTATTAACTCCCGGTCCTGCAGCACCAAGTAGTTTAAATGTAAGTTCTCCTAGCAATACATCAGTTCTTGCAACGTGGATCGATAACTCAACGAGCGAAACAGGATTTCTTATCGAACGGTCCATAACATCTACTTCTGGATTTTCTAAAATAGCCGAAGTGCCAGCAAATACTACCAGTTTCTTGGACGAAACTCCTGCTTTCAATACAATTTTTTATTATAGAGTTAGTGCTGTTGCAGGTACAGATTCATCAAATTATTCTGCTGTAAAAGGACTTCTTGTTGGTTCTGTTACCATGAATAATGCTGCCGAAACACGATGTAATTATTATTTACTTGATCCAGGAGGAATAGATTATTATTCAGATAATCTGACCAAAACAATGGTATTAAATCCAGTTAGTTCAAGCGATAAAGTTAAACTTGTTTTCGAATCGTTTAGTTTGGAAAATAATTATGACAAACTTTATATATATGATGGGTTAACTATTTCAAGTCCTTTAATTGCTACGCTTACAGGTTCCTCTCTTCCAGATTCAATAAATGCAACAAATGTAAGCGGCTCTTTAACCCTCAAAATGACTACAGACTATTCAGGTACAAGTTCTGGATTTAAAACATTAGTTTCTTGTATTCAAATTCCAATCGCTCCTTCAGGTATGGTCATAATAGATTCTACAACCAAAACTGTTACTTTTGGATGGTCAGATAATTCGGATAATGAAGTACAATTCAATATTTATAGATCAACATCAGCAACTGGAACATATAACTTGGTTGGAAATGTCGGATTAAATATAGTTCAGTATACCGATAGTAATTTAAATCCTGCTACAACATATTATTATAAGGTTAGAGCACTCGGAACGGATGGTTTATCTGGTTTTTCTAATTATTTAGAGGTAACAACAGGAGGTCCGGCAGTTCCTTCAGCGCTAACTGCTATTTCAGAAGATAACAATTCTATTATTCTAAATTGGATTGATAATTCAACGAATGAAACTAATTTTATTATTGAGCGTTCATTATCACAAGATGCCGGATTTGTTAACATTGCTGTAATTAATGCCGATTCTACAAATTATATCGATCAAGGACTCGCATTTAATACAATATATTATTATAGGATGTTTGCGATATCTGATAATGATTCATCGATTTATACATCAACAGTTAAATGTTTAACTGGAGCAGTTATAATGAACAATATATCTATAACTAGATGTGATTATTATGTACTTGATCCGGGTGGTTTAAGTAACTATCCTAATAGTTCAAACAAGATAACTGTATTAAATTCTACCGAATACGGTGCAAAAGTAAAACTTGATTTCGAATCGTTTTATCTGCAAAGTACAGGTGATTATCTTTATGTTTACGATGGAACATCGACCTCTGATCCTTTATTGAAAACATTAGGAGGTAGTACGGTTCCAAGTAGTATTACTGCTACTAATCCAGCAGGCTCACTAACATTAAAATTTGTATCCAGCTCATCAACAAATTATTCAGGATTTAAAATTCATGTATCCTGTTTGTTTACAATTGAACCGCCATCTGAACTTACTCTTTTAACAGCCACCACAAAGAGTATAAGCTTCTACTGGAAAGATAATTCCACACATGATAATGGTGCATATGTATACAGATCACTTACCGAAAATGGAAATTATATCTGTTTAGATACATTAGCTGAAAATATTAATATTTTTACAGATAATAATTTAAAATCGGGAACAGATTATTACTATGCTGTTAGAGCAAAGGGCGTGGATGGAGTTTCTATCCTTTCCGATACTTTGTTGGCAACAACAACGGGCCCAAAAGTTCCTTCAAATTTTAGGGCATATGCAACTGGCAATTCTACTGTCAAACTAAGCTGGACTGATAACTCATCTAATGAAACAGGATTTGTAATTGAAAGATCAGTAGATGTTACATCAGGTTTTGCAGAAATAATAACTGTTAACGCAGAGAGTACAGATTATACAGATCAGACCGTTGATTTTAATACCCCATATTATTATAGAATGAGGTCAATTGTTGGTACTGATTCATCTGAATATACTCAGATTGATAGTATTGTTGCAGGTCATGTAATACTCGACAACGGATATATAGCTAGTTGTGATTATTATTTACTTGATCCGGGTGGTAATGAAAACTATGGCAATAGCCTCGACAAAACAATAAAATTGTTTCCCATGGTGGCTGGCCAAAAGGTTAAATTAAATTTCACATCATTTAATGTTGAGAACCTATTCGATAAGTTATATGTGTATGATGGTTCATTAATTACCGATCCACTTATTGCAACCCTTACTGGAAGTTCTTTGCCAGATTCAATTATGGCTTCTAATAGCGAAGGTGCATTAACTCTTCGATTTACTTCAGATGGTTCTGGAAATAGAGCTGGATTTTTAGCTCACGTAACTTGTATTTTTATACCTGCATCTCCAACCGATTTAATTCTGGTAGAAGCAAACAAAAATTCAATTCAAATGAGTTGGACAGATAACTCAACTCTGGAAACAGGGTTTGCAATTTATCGTTCAAATACATTAAATGGAACTTATACCAAAATCAATACTGTGGATGCAGATATAACAGTATTTACCGATACTAATCTTAACTCAGGAACCACTTATTACTATAAGGTATATTCCTTGAATGGAGAATATCATTCGGTTTATTCAGCAGACCTTTCAGCAACAACCGCAGGTCCTAAAGCTCCTTCCAACTTGATTGTAAATTCACCAGATAATACTTCTGCACTCTTAACCTGGACAGATAATTCAATTAATGAATCTGGATTTATTATCGAGCGATCTTTAATAAGTAATACTGGCTTTGAAACCATTGCTATTACTGCTGCTAATATTACTGAATATTCAGATGGCGAATTACTACCGGGTAGTATTTATTATTACAGATTAAAATCATTTGTTGGTACCGATTCTTCAGAATTTACTGATATTAAATCAGTATTGGTTGGATCGTTAATAATTAATAATACTGAGATAACCAGATGTGATTATTATTTATTTGATAATGGAGGAATGGATAATTATTCAGATAACAGTATTTATTGGGTTATTCTAAGTCAAACATCAAGTGGCAAAACCATTAAACTAAATTTCGAAGAATTTGACCTTGAACTTAATAAAGATTATCTGTCAATTTATAATGGAACCAGTACGGCATCAGGATTGGTGGGGTCATTTACCGGAAATTCAATACCTGATTCACTATGGGCAGTAAATTCAACAGGTAAACTGTATCTAAGATTTACATCAAATGCTACAGTAAATGCTACTGGTTTTAAAGTATTTGTTGGTTGTGTTGACACAATTATACCACCATCGAATCTAGCTGTTGCGGGAGTAAAAAATGATAGTATACAATTATCCTGGGATGATAATTCAGCCAATGAAACAGGTTTTTATATTTACCGATCTTTAAGCAGTAATGGAACATACTTTGCAATTGGCAGTGCAGGAATAGATGCAACATCTTATATCGATACAGAGTTAAATGCTAATACAACCTATTATTATAAGGTAAAAGCGCGTAATAATGAGATATATTCTGGCTACTCGAACACTATCTCTGCAAGTACCCTGGTTTCATCTATTGTGAATTTAGAATTAATCTCTGAATTTAATGTTTTTCCTAATCCTGCTAATGATTATGTAGATATTACATTCAGTTCCGAGAATACTGGAGCCACTACGATAGAAATATATACAATTACAGGAAATAGGGTGTTTCAAAATAGCTATATTAAGTCAGATAAGGTCTTTTCAGAATTATTAAATCTAAAGAAGCTAAGTGCCGGTTCATATATTGTAAAGGTTATTTTTAACGAGAATTCATATTCAAAGAAGCTTTATATAAACCAATAAATTAGATTTTTGAACAACGTACTATAGAAAATATAAAGAGGCTGTCTATTTAAGACAGCCTCAATTGTATAGGAGTAATTCTAAAATGATTTTTTTCTTTAAAATAATCCAATGATATTTCCATGCTCGTCGATGTCGATTTTTTCGGCCGATGGAATACTTGGTAAACCAGGCATTCGCATTATTGTTCCGGCTATTGGTACAATAAATCCAGCTCCCGATGAAAGCTCAATCTCTCTTATTTTAACAGTAAAATCGCGTGGTCGGTTTTTCTTGTACTGATCGTCGGAGAGTGATTTTTGAGTTTTGGCAATACAAACGGCCAGGTTTGTTAATCCTAATGCATTAATCTTTTTAAGTTGGTTTTTTGCTTCAATCGAGTATTCAACATTCTTGGCACCATACATTTTGGTTGCAATAGCCTCGATCTTTTCTTCGTAGCTCCATTCAGGGAAATACAATGGTTTAAAACATGAAGGGCAATCACTCACCGCTGCAACTACTTTTTCGGCCAGATCTGTTGCTCCATCGCCACCTTTTGCCCATGCATCATTTAATGCAACAGTAATTCCAAGTGTATCGCAATGTTTTTTCAATAATTCAATTTCAGCTACAGTATCAGAGTCGAATTTATTAATGGCTACTACAGGTTTAAAACCGTAATAACTCATATTTTCGATATGTTTATCGAGGTTATCGAAACCAATCTCAAGTGCTTTCACATTTTCTTTTGCCAGATCAGCAAGTTTTGCTCCACCATGATATTTAAGTGCCCGTATAGTTGCAACAATAACAACTGCATTTGGCATTAAATCGCCTCCCTGTGATTTGATGTTAAAGAATTTCTCCGCACCTAATTCGCTGGCAAAACCAGCCTCGGTAACCACATAATCAGTAAGTGATAATCCCATTTTGGTTGCAATAATAGTATTGGTGCCTTGCGCGATATTTGCAAACGGACCGCCATGAATAATTGCAGGATTTCCTTCGAGTGTTTGTACCAGGTTTGGCTTAATTGCATCTTTTAGTAAAACTGTCATTGCGCCCTGTGCTTTCAGATCGCGGGCAAATATTGGTTTGTCATCGTAGGTATAACCAATAAAAATATTACCTAACCTGTTTTTTAAATCCTGCAGATTTTGCGAAACACACAATGTTGCCATTACTTCCGATGCAGCAGTAATATTAAATCCTGTTTCGCGCGGCACTCCCTGTTTCTGCCCACCTAAACCAATAACAATATCTCGAAGCGATCGTTCGTTCATATCCATTACTCTTTTCCATTCTACTGTTCTTGGATCGATACCAAGGTTTCCTTCTTTGAGCTGAATATTATTATCGATTAATGCAGCAAGCAAGTTATGTGCTTTTTCAACAGCCGAAATATCCCCTGTAAAATGCAAATTGATATCTTCCATCGGAATTACTTGCGAATTTCCACCACCGGCAGCACCACCTTTAATACCAAAAACTGGTCCTAATGATGGCTCGCGCAAAACGACCATTGCTTTTTTGCCAATTTTGTTTAAAGCTTGTGTCAGTCCAATAGATGTGGTTGTTTTACCTTCGCCTGCAGGAGTTGGTGTTATTGCAGTAACTAGGATTAATCGGCCTTTCTTAACTTTCTCCTCATCAATTAATTTTAACGGAAGTTTTGCTTTATATTTTCCATACAACTCTAAATCATCTTCTTGTATTCCAAGTTGTTTAGCAATAGTAACTATTGGCTGAATTTTAGCGGCCTGAGCAATTTCGATGTCTGATTTCATAGTAATTATGTTTTTATCAATTAATTATTTTTTTAGCAAGGACTAAAGTCCTTAAAATATTTCTATTTTGTAACCCCTTCCGATAATTATCGGAATAAGGCAGGGATTGATAATATGCTTAATTTTATTGGGCTATAGCCCATAATATGTATCAATTCTTATAAATATAGAATTAATCATTTGTCAATCTTTCGTATTGAAACAGTTAACAAAAAGTTTTGTTCAACTTTTTAAAATTTCATTTGAAAATCAGAGTATTAAAAGATAAACAAAACTGTTTTTAAAATATACAATAAAGAAAAAATAAAATCAAAAATTAATCGAATGCTTATTTAATTGTTGTAAATTACCTAATAAATATTTTATTATCAGCTACTTTCATCCCATTAATTTAGTAATAACTAATAGAAAGGGAAGTCTCATGTGTTTTTCACCAGCAGCAAGTTTTTTAGGTGGCTTATTAATTTCAGGTGTTGGTATTGCTACCGTTAAAAAAATCTATAAACCATCTCAGATTGTATTTGCAAGTATTCCATTATTTTTTGGAATTCAGCAAATTGCTGAGGGAGCGCTATGGTTGTCCTTACAAAATCCGGAATATTTGTATATCCAAAAATATGTAACCTATATTTTTTTAATTATGGCCGATGTTCTCTGGCCCATGATGATTCCTTTTTCGGTCCTCTTTATGGAGGAAAACAGGAAAAGAAAGAAAGTACTTATTGTTTTACTGGCTATAGGAATAGTTTTATCAATGTATTATTCATATTGCTTGTTATTCTTTAATGTGAATCCTCAAATTATGAATTACCATATTCAGTATAATTCCGATTTTCCCAAATCTTTGGCTATGGTGGCTTTCATTTTTTATTTAATTGCCACAATTACTCCCCTTTTTGTGTCAAGTATTAAACGTGTTCATTTGCTTGGCGTTTTGATGTTTTTATCGTGTTTGGTAACAGCAATTTTCTTTACACAATACCTCACCTCAGTTTGGTGTTTTTTTGCAGCATTAATTAGTGGAGTTATCTATTGGATTTTGAGGGATTCAAAAATACAATTCAATTTCGAAAAATTAACCCTGCTGAAAAGCAAAATAAAGACTATAACAAACTAGTTAAAATCAGGAATTGTGATCAGTGATTGGTGAATAGTGAATTGTTCACTATAAAAGGAAACAGAAACAATAACGAGTAATATGAAACCAGTAGCTGGTAACTTATTAAACTTAAGTTACTTTAGCTCATTTTAGGTGCTTTAAACTTATAACTTTTCTAAGGCTCGTATCTCGATTCGGAAAGTATTTTCTGATATTTATTATTTGCCATTAATTGTTCCAGGGTAATTTTTGGGTGTCGTGTCATATACTTCTGTATAATTTTGTGCCCCAGCCAAACCACTGCTCTTCCAGGTGATTCGTGAGGAAATCCCGATGTAAATGGTGCAGGGTTAATAAACTTATTTATGGTCATATAATCAGTTGAAAACAGCAATTTTTGATCAATAAGCATATTCCACATTTGGTTTTCATTTTTTATGCACCACTCTAATTGCTGATTTGTAAATCCAAATTTTAAAGTATCGGGTGTTTCAGGAAACATAGCATCTAAAAAGTATTGAATTTTACCATGATAAATCATATTGTTAACAAGATTGTCAATAGAATCATTGTATACAAATTCTGTTAAAGCCCAAGATCTTAAAGCATCAGTTGGTATTTTTGCCTTATGCATGTTCACTTGCATGTATTTGGGGGTTTCCAACCGATTATAAAAATCGCAATCGGATCCCAGGTATTTATCCAAACCTATTGCCAGAATGCTATCAGCAACTACTATTGACTGATTAAATCCACCAATGAAGGTGTAAATAGCCGGTATTTTATGATCAGGAAAATAATAATGATAATACCTGAACGCCTTATTTATTTCCGATTCAATTGGTGTTATATCCTGAAAAACCAACATTGTTTTTTCGTAAATGTTATTTATAGAATAATCGGTTAAGAAAGAAATTAAGTATTCAGGATAAGCCGGATTGTTACTATTGCCAAGATTTAATACTCGGGAGTTATAAAGGATGAAGAAATCACCATAGTTTTCTTTAAGCTGTGAGATTGAATTCGGGGCATCGTTAAAATCGATGGCAAATAAATCCTTGTCTAATCGCTTAATCTCTATTTTTAAATTACTATCCGAAATGTCAATATCAAACTTATTTTTCTTTGCACAAGACGAAAAAAGAAGAATTATTCCTATAAAAAATAAAAAATTATACTTTCTCATAATTTACCATATTTTGTGTTAAAATAAAAAAGGTCTGAATTTTGTTCACAATCACTAAAAAAACTTTACATGAACTGATTTTTAACTATTTTTGTAATAACTAAAATTTGAGGCCTAAAAGTATGAAAAAGTATTTAATAATTTTTATCCTGACAATATCTGTAGCAAAAGTTGCTTTTTCTCAAAATACACGATTCACTGTATTTGTTGATCCCAAGTTTTCGTGGATGACTCCCGATTTAAAGAATTTTGAAAGCGATGGATCAAAACTGGGTGTTAACATTGGACTAAACATTGATAAGTTTTTTGCTACAAATTATGCACTTATGACAGGTATTTCGATTGATAATACAGGTGGTTTTTTAATTAATAGTGAAGATTCTGTTGCAATTAAAACCAATAGCGGAAGAGATACAATACCTAAAGGAGATGTTCTTGAATACAAACTTCAGTATATTACTATTCCCATCGGTTTAAAGCTGAAAACAAACGAGATAGGCTATTTTACTTTTTTTACTCATTTAGGTATTAATGCCGGTATAAATATAAAAGCTACTGGTGAGGTTGATAATTACGAACTAGAAAACGAAAATATAAGCGACGAAATTAAATTGTTTAACCTGGGATATTATATCGGCGCCGGTATAGAATACTCAATTGGCGGAAATACAGCCATTGTGTTGGGCTTAACATATACAAATGGTTTTGTTGATATAACAACCGATTCGAATAATAAAGTAACAAATAGTAATATAGCAATACGAATAGGAGTCTTATTTTAATTTTTTAGCTTTTTAAAATTATGAAAATTGCAATTGCTCAGTTAAATTATCACATTGGGAATTTCGAAAAAAATACTGCAAAGATTCTTGAAAAGATCGAAGAGGCTAAAAACGAGCTTGTTGATCTGATTGTTTTTTCAGAAATGTCGATTTGCGGTTATCCACCACAAGATTTACTCGAGAAAAAATCATTCATTGAGCGTTGCGAGGAAGCAATTGAAGAAATTGTTGCAAATAGTAAGAATATTGCAATAATAATTGGATCTCCAACAATAAACTTTAATCCTAAAGGCAAAAAATTGTATAATTCGGCATTGTTTATTAACGAGGGCGAGATAAAATTCATGCAGCATAAAACCCTTTTGCCTACTTACGATATTTTTGATGAATACCGCTATTTTGAGCCAAACGATAAATTTAACGTGGTTGAGTATAAAGGCAAGAAAATAGCAATAACCATTTGCGAAGATCTTTGGGATGAGCAACCAGCAAATAATCCATTTGCTAAAAATCAGTTGTATACAATCACACCAATGGAAAAACTAATTGGGTATAAACCCGATTTTGTTATTAACATTGCTGCATCGCCTTTTTCGTATAGTAAAATATGGGGAAAGAAAAACATATTTATCCGCAATGCTAAAAAATATAAACTCCCAATAATTAATGTAAATCAAACAGGTGCACAAACAGAATTGATCTTCGATGGTGGATCATTAGTTGTTAATCCTGATGGAACAATAGCTGATGAGCTTAATCTTTTTGCCGAGGATTATAAAGTGTATCAATATGATGATATAAAAAAGGGAAAACTAAAGAAGCATGTTAATGATGATCCTGATGTAATAGCTAAAATACACGATGCATTAGTACTTGGTGTTCGTGATTACTTTAAAAAGATGAGTTTTTCTAAAGCAACATTGGGTTTGTCTGGAGGAATCGATTCTGCAGTAGTACTGGTTCTCGCATCCAGAGCATTAGGTGCTGAAAATCTGAGAGTACTTTTATTGCCATCGAAATTCTCTTCTGGCCATTCAATAACCGATGCTGCTAAACTTGCAGACAATCTTTGTGTACGGTACGATGTTGTAGATATACAGCAAGTTGTAGATAGTTTCGGCCAGTCATTAAATTCAATTTTTAAAGGATTGCATCCAGATATTACCGAAGAAAATATTCAGGCAAGGGCACGTGGTACAATCTTAATGGCATTGTCGAATAAATTTGGTCATATATTATTAAATACATCAAACAAAAGCGAATCGGCTGTTGGTTATAGCACACTTTATGGCGATATGGCTGGTGGCCTGTCTGTTTTAGGCGATGTATACAAATCTGATGTGTACAAATTAGCTCAATATATTAATCGAGAACACGAAATAATACCTGAAAACTCAATAATAAAACCCCCATCAGCAGAGCTACGACCCGATCAGAAAGATTCGGATTCGTTACCAGATTATGATACCCTCGATAAAATATTATTCGAGTATATCGAGCTTCAAAAAACTCCCGAAGAAATTGTTTCCGATGGATGGGAGAAAAGTCTGGTTGAACGAATAATTAGATTAGTCGATAGCAACGAATATAAAAGATATCAGGCACCACCAATCCTGCGAATATCATCAAAAGCATTTGGTGCTGGACGAAGAATGCCTTTGGTAGCGAAATATTGTTGATTATTTTAAAAGAGAATATTTCCAAAGATCAGTAAAAATCAATTTTTTCCGATTTTGAGGAAAATATTTTATAGTTTTGATTGAAATATTTACATTTGTATGTTTTTCAACATATTTTATAAAAAATTATAGTTCATGATCTCTGAAAGCCACAATATTATTGATAACCAGATGTCCGTTTTTAGTGTGCTAAATAGTGAGGAAAAAGAATTACTCAAACGAAATAGCACATGTACACAATATAAAAAAGGCGATATAATTTATAAGGAGGGTGATAAACCCAATGGGTTAATCTGCCTGTCTAAAGGGAAAGTTAAAATATTTAAGGAAGGAGTAGGGGGGCGCGAACAAATTGTTCGTATGGCAAAACCTGTTGGATTTATTGGTTATAGAGCCTTATTTGCTGAACAAAACTATATTGCTTCAGCCGAAGCTATCGAAGATTGTGTTATTTGTACTATAGAAAAAGAATCACTTCATAGAATATTAAAAAGTAATGCCGAGTTTTCTTTAAGTATTATTCGTTCGCTGGCATCAGAGTTAGGTTTTTCGAACAACCGAACAGTTACTCTTACTCAGAAACATATTCGTGGCAGACTGGCCGAATCACTTATTTTCCTTAAAGATACTTATGGACTCGAAGAAGATAACTCAACCATAAAAGTATATCTGTCGCGCGAAGATATTGCCAACTTATCGAACATGACTACCTCAAATGCTATTCGGACCTTATCAACATTTGCAACAGAGAAAATTATTACTCTCGATGGACGAAAAATCCGAATTCTTGATATTAAAGGATTAGAGAGAATTTCAGAGATGGGATAGGGGAGTTAACCAGAATCTTGAAGTAGGGAATAGTAGGTAGCAGTAAGCTTTGCCTATTTTAGCCTTGCGATTTTTTGTGGATATTATCTTTACATTTAAGATAGAAAAATGTAGGGTGAATGGATAAAACAAAAGATCTAATTAGCCAGCGAAAGCGATTTCAAAAAGTATTTCTCATTCATAAAATTAGTATCAAGCTCGCCCAATACATACATTGTTTTAAATAAGACAATCTTTTCGGCTAAATTTATATTTTTCTCCTTTGTGAGAATTTGAGATGTCTGATTAAACTTTAATGTATCAAGTACCACATTACCAGATGATAACTTCAGGTTATAATATTTTTTTATTCCACTATCAATACCCGAATCAATAATAGTAGAAATAACATCTCTGGTAATATCAGTTGCAGATGTATCGGAAAAAACCTTTTCGATATTTCTGATTATGGTGCTATTTAATGATGTTGAAGTATGATTTAATACAATTATTGTATTGTTATCTTCAACAAAACGATAAATACTGGTTCTGAAACCATTCCAGCGTCCGTGGTGATAAACGACTTTTTTGTTGTCCCTTTGGGTCAACCTAAATCCAAAGCCATAATTAACGTTATACTTATTCCGTATTTTAAAACCAGACAATGCCTCATTCATTGTTTCTTCCGAAACGATCGTATTTGCATATAATGCCTGATCCCATTTAAAAAGATCGTCAATTGTTGAATAAACACCCTTGTCGCCAACAGTACCATCATTTACTGTTTCGTCAATTACTCTGTATCTTTTACCACGAATACCATATCCTTTTAGCATGTTTTTTCTTGTTTTAAAAGAACTGCTGTAAACGAAAGAATTTTCCATGCCTAGTGGAATAAAAATCTCATCTTCCATAAAAGTGGAAAAACGTTTACGTGAAACCCTTTCTACAACTGATGCCAACAATACATAACCGGTGTTTGAATAATCAAAACGTCGACCAGGACTAAAATATATAGGTGTTTTGGTTTCTTCAAACATCTTAATAATATCTTCGTTGTAAGGAGCGTTTTTTTCTTTCCAATAGTTTTCGGTAAGCCACATATAATTAGGTAATCCAGATGTGTGGTTTAATAACATGCGTATTGTTATACCTTTATATGGTAGTTCAGGAATGTATTTTGTAACCGTATCGTCATAGCTTAATTTGCCTTGTTCCTTCAAAATCATTACAGCCATAGCTGTAAATTGCTTGCTTAGGGAAGCCAGCTGAAAAATCGATTCGGTGGTTAATTCTTCTTTCTTATTTAGGTCGGCATAACCATATGATTTCTTAAAAATGCAATTTCCTTTATAAGCAACCAATACATTCCCGTTAAAATGATTTTTAGCTGTAATCGATTTTAATGTAGAATCAATTTGAGCAGCTTTCTCCAGATAGAAAATTCCATTTATCTCGTTCTTAATAGATGAGTTAACAATCTCTTCGTTTTCAATATTTGCACCAAACAAACGTAACCTTATACTCGAGTTTATTATAGAAACTACAACAAACAGAAACAAGATTAATCCAATTTTGATATATAATGATCGGGAGCTATTCATTATTATGGTTTTGCTAAAAATAAAAAGACAAATTAAAATAAATTTTTACTGGATTCAAAACCAATAACCTTATGTAATTGAAAGATTTTGACTAATGAAAACGAATTAAAACGTTATAAAGCAGTGTTAAGGTTGTTGTGTGTCAATATTTATAGTATATGCAGAGTTTTTAACAAACCATTATTCGAATTTTTATTTAAAAGTAATTTTGTGGAAAACTATTCATGGAAATAAACTCGTTTAACTCGTGTTGATATGCCCGTAAAAATCTCGTAGGGAATAGTTTGTAATGTATTTGCCATATTGGTAACAGAAATCTCCTTGCCAAATACAATCACTTCATCACCTTCGTTTATGTCACAACCAGTAATATCGGCCATACACATATCCATACAAATATTTCCAATAATTGGAACAATATGTCCCTTAATAAAAAGTTTTCCTTTACCATTGCTCAAATGACGGTTTAAACCATCGGCATATCCAACAGGAATAATTGCTACAGTTATTTCATCTGTTGCTATACCTTTACGATTATAGCCTATTGTTTCGCCTTTGGCAACTTGTTTTATCTGTATAACAGTACTTTTAAGTGTACTTACATTAGCCAGTTGATTCCCATATAATGCCGATATACCATACAACCCTATTCCGAGTCTTACCATATCGAACTGACCTTGAGGAAATCGTTCAATACCTGCAGAGTTGAGTATATGGCGAATTATAGAATAGTTCAATTTATTACTAATTTTTGTACTCAACTTGTCAAACGTAGAAATTTGTTGTTCAGTAAATGAGTCGTGAACATCTTCGTCGCTGGCGGCAAGGTGCGAGAATATCGACGCTACCTTTACATTTTTGTTTATCATTAACTCATTTATGAGTACATCAATCTCGTTTGACATAAAACCCAGACGATGCATCCCAGAATCGATTTTAATGTGGATTGGATAATCTTTAGTTCCTAATACTCTCACGGTATCAATAAACTGTTTAAGTACTAAAAAGCTATATATTTCGGGCTCTAGTTTGTGTCGAACCATGATGTCGAAACTATTAAGCTCTGGATTCATAACTATAATAGGTAGTTTAATTCCTGCTTCGCGAAGTGCAACACCTTCATCGGCAAAAGCTACTCCCAGATAATCAACTCCCTGATATTGCAATATATTGGCAATTTCATGTGTTCCGCTGCCATATGAAAGTGCTTTAACCATTACCATTATTTTTGTTCCGGGATTTAATTTCGACTTAAAGTAATTTAAATTGCTTATCAGTGCATTCAGGTTTATCTCCAGAATTGTTCTATGTACTTTCTCTTCGAGTACCGATGAAATTTTTTCGAACTCAAATGCCCTTGAGCCTTTTAAAAGTATGGCCGAATCGGAAAAACGATTTGGAGGTAATTTTTCAAGAAATTCAATGGTTGAAGAAAAGAAACTTTTTTCAATTGTAAAAATATCTTTTTGTGATGCAATACCAGGTCCAATGCCAATAATCTCGTATATATTATACTTGCTTATTAACTGCGAAACCTCAGTGTATAATTGTTTGTGATCTTTACCGCTTTGTAGAATATCAGAAAGTATCAATATTTTCTTACTATGCTGATTTTGCTGATCTAAATAATGTAATGCAATGTTCAATGAGTTTAAGTCGGAGTTGTAACTATCATTTATAAGTGTACATCGGTTAATTCCATTTTTAAGTTCTAATCGCATTGCTACGGGAGGAATAGATTCCAGCTGATTTTTAAAATCAAATAAGTTGTATCCTAATGCACATAATAGTGCAATAACATGCGTTGCATCTTCGATAGACGCGCTATCGGTAAAGGGAATAATTATCTCTACTTTATTTTTGCTATACTCAATTTGTAGTGTTGTATGTTGATGATTTTTTATGCTGGAATGAACTATTAGATCTGCCTCAGATTTTGTTGACCAAGTAAAGCATTTCTTTTTCGCAAATTCATGATCATTCTGTATCAATTCGTGAATTAATAAATGATCACGGCAATATACGATCGTTTCGGAATTTTTAAAAAGACTGAGTTTTTCAACAGCTTTTTGTTTATAGTCATCAAAGTTTTCCTGATGCGATTCCCCAATATTTGTAATAAGCCCTATAGTGGGTTTAATAATCTCTTCAAGCTTTTCCATCTCTCCTGGTAACGAAATTCCTGCTTCGAAAATAGCCAGATCGTATGATTTGTTCATTAACCATACCGACAGAGGAACACCAACCTGTGAGTTAAAGCTTTTTGGACTTCGAACAATATTCTTCTGTGTTTGCAGCACATGGTAAAGCCATTCTTTAACAATTGTTTTTCCGTTGCTCCCGGTAATTCCAATTACAGGATAGTTAAATTGTTTTCGATGATATGCTGCAAGCTGATGCAATGCTATAATTGCACTAGAAACAACTAAAAAACTAGCCTCTGTATAATTTTTGTGATACTCTGGTAATTGCTCAACTACAAAATTACGAATTCCTTTTTCGTATAATTCATTTATGAATTTATGCCCATCGTGTCTTTCGCCCCGAATAGCAAAAAAAAGTGTATTGGGTGATGAAACTGCATTCCTGCTATCAATAAGTAAATGCTCAATAGAACCGGAGTCATTTCCAATGAGTTTTGCATTTAGTAAATTCGATATAACAGAAATTGTATACATTTTTAATCTGTTCTAATTGTCCTTTTTTTCTTTTAGTGCTTCGTTAAAGCAAACCCTGCATAGAGGTTCGTATTCTGTTTTTTCGCCCAACAATACCAGTTTATCACTTTTGGCAATTCTATGCGAGTATTGAGCCAGATTTCCACAACGCATGCAAATAGCATGAACCTTGGTAACATATTCGGCTTCGGCCAGAAGTGCCGGAATAGGACCAAAAGGATTACCCAGATAATCCATATCAAGACCTGCAACGATAACTCTTATTCCATTGTTGGCAAGTTGGTTGCACACATCAACAAGGTTTTTATCAAAAAACTGGGCTTCGTCAATTCCTACAACATCTACATCGCCGGTAAGTAGTAAGATATTACCTGAAGATGAAACCGGGGTTGAACGAATAGTTGTTGAATCATGTGAAACAACATCTTCTTCGGAGTAGCGGGTATCGATCATGGGTTTAAAAATCTCAACCTTTAATTTGGCATATTCTGCCCTACGTAATCGGCGTATTAATTCTTCAGTTTTGCCCGAAAACATCGAACCGCAAATTACCTCTACCCAACCTCTGTTTTTGGATTTTTTATTTGTACCTTCGAAAAACATCGTATATCAATTTCTTAACTTTTATCGTTATTTTTGCAAAAAACAATATTGATTATGAATAAAACAGAAATCCACAAGAATATTATAAATGATATCCGGGAAATCTATTCTTTTATTAACCGGTTCGATAATCCAAACCAGATTCATCAAATCGATATCGACCTTGCTTTGTCAAAAGTAAGAAATCTTTATGATTTATTACTAAAATTAAATGCACAGGGTACATACATTTCTGAATATCAAAGTGAAGAGAAATCAACAATTCATAAACCGACCGAAAAGCTTCTCGAAGTGAGGGTTGTAGAAGAAATAGAAAAACACCATCCAAAACCTGTTACAAAAAAACAAGAATTGGTAGAGCAACCCGATCCTGTAATTATCATTGAAAAGAGAGATGAAAATAAAGAAACTGCAAAACCTGTCGAACTCAAAAAAGTTATTGTTTTAAAAGAAGAAAAAATCAAAAAGGAGCCTGCAAAACAATATAAATCAGATGCTTCTCATGAAATTATGGCCGACAAATTTCAATCAAGAGCCTTTATGCACGATACCATTGGAAAAGAGAAATCAGATAAAAAGGATGTGTCGAGCAAACTTAAATCGAAGCCAATAAAAGATATAAATTCGGCAATTGGATTGAACGATAAGTTTGTATTTATCCGTGAGCTTTTTAATGGTGATAAAAATCAATTCGGTGAAACAATTCAGCTATTAAATAATTTCGATACATTCGAGAATGCTATAAGTTATTTAAAAGATAGTTTTACCTGGGATTTCGAAGATGAGAATGTAGAAAAACTAGTTGAGTTGGTTCGAAGAAAATATATAAATTAAGAGTACAGAGATATTCGTATCGAGTATCAAGATTAAGAAACAAGGATCAAGTTTGCCCGCTGTAGGCGGGAAACAAGAAAAATTATTATTTAATTATTTGTTTAATGCCATTTTTTGAATGGGAATGGAATGTGGGCGAATAAAAAGTTATCTTTGTATAAAAAATAAATATGGAATCAATTAGAATCGAAATATTAAATCCAACAGCAAAGAAATTATTGAAAAATCTTGCTGACTTGAAACTTATAAAAATTTCAGATTCATCATACAGGAAAAATGAATTTAAAAGGCTACTTGAAAGACTAAGAGCTAAATCAGAAAATACCCCATCATTTGAACAAATTGCTGAAGAAGTTGAAGCTGTTAGGAAAGCAAGGTATGAAAAAGAAAAATAGAATAATATTTGATACAAATATTTGGATTAGCTTTTTAATTTCAAAATCTCTTGGTGACCTAGATAAGCTAATTTTAAAAGGAAAAGTTGTTCTGCTTTTTAGTCATGAGTTAATGACTGAATTTATTGATGTAACCAGTAGAGAAAAACTTAAACCATTTTTTACTGAAGATGATATTGCTACATTAATCGATCTTATAGATGAATATGGGGAAATTGTAATAGTAAAGAGCGATGTCAGAATTTGTCGTGACAAAAAAGATAACTTTTTATTAGCCCTTGCGAAGGATGGGAAGGCCGATTATCTTATTACAGGAGATAAAGACTTATTAATTCTTGAATCTTTTGAAAAGACAAAGATTACCAATTTGACTAATTTTCGTGAATCTTTTAAATAAATGCGGATTTTAAGATTTTGCGAAAGCTAAAGAAACCAGAAAATAACACAAATAAGATAAGTAATTATTTATTTATATTGAGTTTTAAAATAAAAATCTCAATAAATGAATTCATTGCCTCGAAATTGAATAATTGATATTCGTTATTCATAATTCAAATTTTTACCTTTATACCAATTATTAAAAAACTGTAAATGAGTAAACTTTATCTTGTTCCCACGCCTATAGGTAATCTCGAGGATATAACACTTCGGGCACTTCGTATTTTAAAAGAGGTTGATTTGATTTTAGCTGAGGACACACGCAAAACTATTTTTCTGCTTAAGCATTATGAAATCGAAAAACCAGTAATTGCACATCATAAATTTAATGAGCATAGATCGGTGCCAAACCTTGTTGAGCGAATTAAAGCTGGTGAGTCGATTGCTGTTGTTACCGATGCTGGTACACCCGGAATTTCTGATCCGGGATTTCTTATTGCTCGTGCTTGTATCGAAGCAGGTGTTGACGTGGAGTGCTTGCCCGGTGCTACTGCATTTGTTCCTGCGCTTGTTAATTCGGCATTACCAAACGACAGGTTTTCGTTCGAAGGTTTTTTGCCACAGAAAAAAGGACGTTTGAAGCGTTTGGCCGAGCTTAAGGAAGAGGAAAAGACAATGGTCTTTTACGAGTCACCTTACCGCCTGGTAAAAACCCTAACTCAATTTGCTGAAATATTAGGTGATGATCGTCGTGCATGTGTTTCGCGCGAACTAACAAAGATTTACGAAGAGAATATCCGTGGAACTATAAAAGAATTAATTCAGTACTATAGCAAATCTACTGTTAAAGGCGAAATTGTTATTATTGTAGAAGGAACGACCAGCTATAACCGAATACTTAATGCAACCCCCGAAGAGGAAGAAGAAGGAGATGAACAGGCATAAATAATCGTTACAGATTATTTATTAAAAAAGTAATTTAAAAAATAACAGCAAGGTCAATCTTGCTGTTATTTTCATTTTTATATTTTATTTTCTATTTGTTCGTGGTCTTTTTCCTGATGATTCAGATCTTTTTGGAGTGCTATCTCTGTCGAATTGTTTCCATTCCGGACGTTCAGATGATCTTCTTAATGGACGATCGCCTCCTTCAGATGTTTTTCTTTCTGGACGCTCACCACCTTCAGATGATCTTCTTTCAGGACGTTCTCTATCAGAATATCTGCGTTCTGAATGTCCTCTGTCTGAAGATCTACGTTCAGGTCTTTCTCTGTCAGATGATCTGCGTTCCCGATCTCTTCCAAAAGGTTTTCTTTCGCCTCTGTCTGAATCACCAGAAGGTTTTTCGTTGGCAATTTCTGTACTCACCTTAACGCCATCAAAATTGGCTAAATTTAATCCGCTCATTACTTTATCAACAAACTGATTATCAATTTCGAAGAATGAAAATGATTTCATAATATCTATTTTCCCTACTGGAATATTTTTTTCGTGGGTAGCCTCATTAACTAAACCCATTAGCCGTTGAGGATTTAATCCCTGGTTTTTTCCAATATTTACAAACAAACGTTTAAAGTCTTTCGATCTGCTATCGCCTCTGTCACCTCTATCGCTTCTGTCGTTGCGGTTACTACTTCTTTCTCCTCGTTTTCTTCTGTCCCCGTCGCGCTCTCTATATTCTGTAAATTTCTCATCAGGAGCATTCAAATCAGAAGCATTTTTATAATACTCTAAAAACCTATTAAACTCTAGAGAAACAAAATGTTTAATTAATTCATCTCGTTCGAGCCATTCAAGTTTTTTATTCACTTCGGGCAAAAATTCTTCAATTAATTCATTATTAACCTCCACTTTTTCCATCTTTTCAATTAAGTGGAAAAGCTGCTTTTTGCATATTTCTTTACCTGTTGGAACAGCAAGTACCTCAAACTTCTTGTTTATTTTTCTCTCAATCTCTCTAATTCTGTATTTCTCTTTAAGATGCACAATAGCAATAGAAATACCCGCTTTACCTGCACGACCCGTTCGACCACTTCGGTGAGTGTACACTTCCATATCATCAGGTAAATTGTAATTGATAACGTGAGTTAAATCATTTACATCGAGTCCGCGTGCAGCAACATCGGTAGCTACAAGCATCTGTAAATTTTTTAATCTGAAACGGTTCATTACCTGATCACGTTGTGCCTGCGATAAATCACCATGCAACGCATCGGCATTGTAACCATCTTTAATAAGCCACTCGGCAACTTCTTTAGTTTCCATACGAGTACGACAAAAAATGATACCGTAAATATCCGGATTCATATCGGCAATACGTTTCAACGCTAAATAGCGGTCGCGAGCCTGAACAACATAATATGCATGTTTAATATTCTCAGCTCCTTCGTTCTTATTTCCAACAGTAATCTCTATAGGATTACTCATGTATTTTTTTGAGATGGTAGCAACTTCTCTAGGCATAGTAGCCGAGAATAGTAATGTTCTATGTTCTTTTGGTACCGATTCAAGAATCTCGTTTAAATCGTCGCGGAAACCCATGTTCAGCATTTCATCAGCTTCATCAAGAACAACAGTTTTAACTGCAGAAATATCGGCTGTACGTCTGTGAATAAGGTCAAGAATACGACCCGGGGTTGCAACAATAATGTGTGTTCCCATTCGCAAACCGCGTATCTGGGCATCGATATTTGCACCGCCATAAACGGGCAAAATCTTTATACCTTTCATATACTTTGAGTATGCCATTAGATCTTTTGCAATCTGAACGCATAACTCACGTGTTGGTGACAAAATAATTGCTTGTGGAAATTTATCAGCAATAACTATTTGCTGAAGAATTGGAAGACCAAAAGCAGCTGTCTTTCCTGTTCCTGTTTGTGCTAAAGCAACAATGTCGTTTGTTTTTTCAAGTAAGGCCGGAATTACTTGGGTTTGAACCGGCATGGGCTCGGCAAAGCCCAAATCATTAATGCCTTGCAGGATATCTTGGTTGATACCCAGCGCTTCAAATTTATTCATCTTTTTTGTTTTTCTGTGCTGTTAGGCGCACTAGCTAAGCCAACAGCCAGAAAGCACCCCCAATAAACACTAATTAATAAGGGCGCAAAGTTATAATAATATTTTGATTTTGAACTATATAAATAAATTATTTTAAAATATTTTAGCCATTCCAATGATTGCAGCAACAATTCCGATTAAAACATATAGACTTAAAACAACGATTGTTAAAATTCCAATAAACTTATAATGTGATTTTAAGTTCTCAAAAGCTATTGTAAGATCTTTTTGTTCATATTTCTCAACAGCTTTTTTTATAAAAAATGAAAATTTAAATAAATAATAGACAGGAAAAAAGTATAATGCACCAATTGCTATGTATACTAAAAAGATTAAGACTCGTTCAAATACTCCTAAAAAACCTCCAAAAATTGACCCAATTAAAAGGAAAAAAAGACCCAAAAGAATAATTAAGCCTAAAAAAACAAAACCTAGAATTGCTAGAAATTTTGCCCATTTTCTGGTCTCAGTTATATAGACTATACTTTTTGCATCAAGAATCAATTCATTTTTCTCTAATGATGAAGTTTGTTGAACATCTGATTTTTCCATAATAAAAAAATTAAAGGTTAATAACCTTAAAGATACGATTCTATTTTATAATTACATAAAAAGTAAAATTATTGGATGTCTTTTTATATATTTTTAGGTAAGATTATACAACTAAGCATAATTAATATAGTTGTTTAATAGTTAACCATTTATTTTTTAACTATTCACTTTACTATATAATTATTTTGATTAAAAAAAAACTTCCGAAGATTTTTAATCATTGGAAGTAAACAAGGAAAATGTTAAAGTAATCTTTTAAGATTTTTTTATCGATATTAATTTGTTTTCAGCCATAAATTTGGCAAACTCTTCGTACCCTGATTCTTTAATCATTTTTATTCCGGCTTTTCGATCCGACTTAAATACAAATTCGAACATCTTGGCAACAAAATTATCGAACATCTTGCAGTCTTTAACATCGGTAAATTCATTGCACTGAGCACATGAGTCAATTCCTTTTTCCAAACAACACTTGCGAATTTTACACCAAGTTGCTTTTTCGTTTCCTATGCATCCCGGGCATTTGCCATTCAGGTACTTGCCACACGATCCACAGTATAAGCCGCAAAAGCTTACAAGTTCTTTTTTTATGGGTATTTCTTTCATTTTATTTGTATTTAGTAATTAGTATCAAGTATCAATAATCAAGAAACAAGAATCAAGTATCAAGAAACAAGTAATTAGTATTAAAATGATTTTACTTTTATCTTTTTCCCTGCCCGTCCCAGTCCGGCTGCGTCATCCAGGCGGGTGGCAAGGCGGGCTTTTATCTTGTATCTTGTGTCTCACATCTATATTTTACCTAATTCCGATTTGTATTTCGGTAATATTATTTTCTACATTTTCGAAATCTACTGTATGATATACTTCGCGGCATTCTCCTGTCATATGATATCCGTTTTTCATTACTTCACCAATAACCAGACAATAGGTCTCGTTGAATGTACTCCAATCGCCTTTGTGAATAATGCTTGCACATTTGAAATCTGGTAAGGTATTAATACTGCTGTCCACATTGTTGTTTTCAACAGGAAAACCAATCAGTAAGTCGAAAACTGTTTCGGGGTTTCCATCCGCACCCCTGTATATCCAAATTTGTGGACCCTGGGCATTTACATTTTTTTGAACCATCTCGTTCATAATATCGTTCGGAAGAACCTGAACATGATTCCAAATAGTCTTTAAGCTTGTTTTGATTTCTTTACCAAATACATTGGTCTGTTTCACATTTTTTATTTCCATCTTGTTTTGTTTTACGTTTTACAAAACAAAGATCATAACCGGGAGTGACAACAGTATGTCAACTATGATAATATTTTTTTTGAAGTTTTTTTATCATTCTGAAAATAGTTGCCTTAAGAGATTCTGGTTCAATAACTTCAATCTTGTCCAGTAGTGTTAAAATCCACTTGCTTATATAGTCTTTGGAGTTACTTAAGAATGTCATTTCAATTTTATCACCCAACTCTTTTTCATCAATAAAACCATAGTAATATTTGGCCTGACTTATTTCTGAAATAATTTCTTTGTCGACCAAAAGCCTAACAATAAATACATCATTTGTAGATGTAATTGTTTTAAAATAGTCTTGAATCGAGGGTTTGTTCTCTATAATAAATTTTTGATCTGTAAGGGTAATACTTTTTATTCGGTCGATTCGAAAATCGCGGTAATCATTTCGTAACCTGCAATAAGCAATTAAGTGCCAGTTAAAACTATAATGGCAAATACCAATCGGTTCAACAATCCGGCAGCTCTCTTCGCTTTTTGATAATGAATTATAAGTCAGTCCGAGTGCCTGTTTTTTATCTATTCCCTTTAAAATTGTATCTAAAATCTTGTAAGGAATATTGCTATTCTGTATCGATGATGAACTGAAAACTTCAATGTGATGATCAATTTTCTCAATAAATTCCTTCTCGTTAACATTTAAAATTGATCTGATTTTGTATAAAGCCGAGTTGAGATTTTCTTGCAACGATTTGTCTGTAAGTTTCTCTGTAAGCTTATTTGCAATCAACAATGCACTTGCTTCTTCTTTTGAAAAACCTACAGGTGGTAAGTGATAACTATCAACAATAAAATATCCGACACCGGGTTCAGAACCAATAGGAATTCCTGCCTCTTCTAAAGATCGAATATCGCGATAAACCGTTCTTTTGCTAATATTGAACCGTTTGGCCAGTTCGTGGGCAGTTACAATTTTTTTCGATTGCAAATGAATAAGTATTGCTGTTAAACGGTCTATTCGATTCATCTTTTGGGTTCTAAAAATAATAGTTTAACAAAGATAAAATGCGTTGAAGATTTTATTCTATTTTAACAATTTAATTTATTACCGAATTTTATAAAAAAATAAAAAAGTAAAATCTCCATTTTCAAAATAACTAAATTTTTTATTTAAGTAGCTTTTCAAAATCATTACCTTTGTATATACTTTCAAATTAGGATTGTTTTATGGCTATTAGAAAAACGAAAACAAATAAGAGAAAAAAAAACGAAGAGATTGTAAATAGTACTTCGCATGGCATTGGTTTGCTAATTGCATTGGCTTGTACAACTTTACTAATTATAAAAGCTTCATACCACGGTACTACATGGCATATTGTAACTTTCAGTATTTTTGGAGCTGGATTAATCAATCTTTATGCTGCATCTACCTTGTTTCATAGTGTAACAAATATCAAAACAAAATATCATTTAAACCGTTTCGATCACTCATCTATTTATATTCTAATTGCAGCAACATATACGCCATTCACTCTGGTAGGAATAAAAGGTGCATTTGGATGGGTAATTTTTGGACTTGTTTGGAGTATGGCAATTGCAGGGGTTATTTTTAAAATCTGGTTTTACTCACCAAAATATCGTAGCATTTCAGCCTGGTTATACGTTATAATGGGGTGGACTGGCATAATTGCTATTGTACCTATTGTTAAATATTATCCAGCAACTTCGCTTTGGTTCTTACTGGCAGGTTGTTTATCTTATATGTTTGGTGTAATTTTTTATTTGATTGAAAAAATACCCTATGGCCATGGAATCTTTCACTTATTCATAATTGGTGGAAGCCTGTGTCACTTTTTTTCCTTATTACTTATGATTTAATCTATTATAATCTAATTGCCTCAAAAGATTTAGAAACCAATTATGTAAATTTCTTCATTGAAATCTATTATTGGAAAGTGAACTTAAATAAATAATGTGAGATATTATATATTTGTCAAACGTTACAAAAAGGTATTTGAATTCTTAAAAAAAAAGATTAATTTCACGTTATAATTTAATTTATAAAGAGATAGGGATTTTCTAAAAAATTTTTATCTCTAAACTAATTTAGATTATCTATAGCCCTATTAATAAAATAATAAATTAAAATACATTTAATTATGAAACACAACTTTATGATTAAAAAAATGTTAAATCAAAAACTTTTTCTTGGAACACTTCTTTTTTTGTTTTCAGGAACAGTGTTAGCGCAAGAAAGTGAAATTTCTAGTGGTGGATTTTTAAATAACTTGAAATATGGTTTAAAATTTGGAACCACAATAAGTGAATTTACCAATCAACAACCACATACCAACTCTATTCAAGGAATAACTGGAGGAGGTTTTCTAAATTATGTATTTAATGAAAAAATGGCCTTGCAATTGGAAGTTAGTTATTTTCAGCAAGGGGGACGGTTATTAGATATTTATATTCCTTCTTTAGTAGGAAATGACTCCTGGTATTCAATTAATATTAAAAACAAGGAAATTATAATGCATAATATTGAATTACCTGTTTTGTTTAAATACTCATTAGGTATTTCCGGATTTAAATTAAATGGTTTTATTGGCCCTTCTTTTGGATATAATTTACATACTGGAGTTACCAAAGAAGGTACTATTATTGATGAGTATGGAGGTCCACATACATATACCGGCGAAGAAAATATTACAAATAATATGGAAAAGATACAATACAGCGCTACTGCAGGTATTGGTATTGAGCTACCTATTTCCGAGAAGTTTTATATTTTAATTGATGCTCGTTACAGATATGGAATAAATTCTATATACAATGGATACAGTTATTTAGAAGTGACCGAAATACAAGGTGATCTAAAAAATAATACAATGTATTTTACTCTTGGCTTTGGATTAAAGTAAAAAATAGAAAATATAAATGTCAAATTTAAATTATGAAAACTATGAAAAGTATTATTAAATTTTTTGTATTTATAATGATTGCTGGATTAGTATTTACTTCGTGTGAAGAAGACCAGTATACTGAAGAAGAAGCTCTTGAACAACAACAACTTGTTGATGTTGTTATTTCTATCTTAGATGCATCAAATAATTATTCTGCTTTATCAGGTGCAACAGTAAAAATTGCAATTGATAATAAAATTGTTAGTGATTCAACAAATTCTGATGGAATAGTAATTTTTAAAGATGTGAAAATTGGGGGTTATATCGTTATTACAGCATCAAAAGGTAACTATACTTCAATATTAGGAGAAGTAGGTACGAATATTACCAATTTCCGTCAAAGACAAGTGCACGAAACATTCTATATGTATTCGTTAGCATCTGATAAAATTGCAACAGTAAAAGGAAGATTAATTTACGAATCTGATGTAACAAACAGAGAACCAGAACCAGTAGTTGGAGCAATTGTTAGAGTAAAAAATGAGAATTTGGCGAGTGCAAATAATCAGGTATTTACAGGAACAACTAATGCAACAGGAAATTATGAAGTACTAGTTCCTGTTGATTCTAGAGGAAGTGATTATCTTTATGTTTATTATCCACAAATTATAGACAACCAAACCGTTGGAGTTGAAAATGAAGATGGAACCTTAGCTATTATAGATAGAGAAGTTGTTTATAATGTTTCGTATAATAGTTTATGGATTGATGGAGTCCCAAGTGTTTATGCTACTGTACCTGCTCCAGCTGGCGCTACGGTTGGCTCCGGCTTTGCATTAAGTGCTCAAGCACAAAAAACATCACTTTCAGCATATTCTAGTGTTTATATCGTTTATGGTGGTACAGGATATTCAGCAGGAACAGTTGATTTTTCTACAGGAACTAATGGATTTGCTGCACAGGCAAATATTGGAGTAGATGGCAATGGTTCAATTACTAGTGTTGCTATTATTAATAATGGTGCTGTTTATAATGCAAAACCAACATTAAACATTTCTAGCTTAGGTGGAACTGGTGCTGTTCTTGATGTTCAGTACCAAACTACATACAGTATTTTTATTACAAATAAAGGAACTGGTTATTTAGATTTTCCTAAAGTTTCAGTTGAACTTACTGATTATTCTAGCAATATTTTAAGAAAATATGTTGATGATAATATTAATGATGGTTCAGATAATATAATTGGTGATACATATATATTAAATGATTATTCAACTATTGTTAATGGAGTGATTTATCCTGACAATGGTTCTGCTAATAAAGATACTATATTTTATACAACAGCCTTAGCATCAAGGCCAACTTTTGAAGTATATAACTACCCTACAATACCAGCTGTATTAAGTATTAGTTCTGGAAACATTAATTCAGATGGTACTTTAGCTTCAATAACTATTGAAGAAGGTGGTTATGGATATGATCCATTTGCTCCTCCAACTATAACTTTAAATACTATCGGTGGATTTGGTTCTGGAGCAATTATTAAAGCTGAAGTAAATACATCAAAAGAAATATCGTCTATAGAAGTTAATAATCCGGGCGTTGGTTATCTTAGAAATATAAATGACTTTGATAATAATGGTTCAGCATTTCGAAATCCAAGCTCTGGACCAACTGCAATATATAATGTTATTCCAGGTGGAACACACATTTGTAATGCTGACTATGGTACAGGATGGCAATTAGTTGAAAATGAATAAATAGAATATTTAAGCAGATAGAAAAAAAGGTATCTTTTAAAGATGCCTTTTTTCATTTTAAGTATTTTTAAGACATTAAAATTTTCAACCAATTATAAACTTGCACTCCTTTTATTTTATTATTTATTAGTGTTAATGTGTTGATATAGAGCAAGAAATAATGATTTCTATTGATTTCGTCTTATTAAAGTTGTACCTTTAATCATATTAAAAAAAGCAAAACAAATTGAGTTTATTCGTATTCTGGAATTTCTTTGAATCTTAACTAGCGGAGACCAGAGACCACTTTAAAAAACGGGACGTACCGAAAAGTCATCAGAGTAGGATTCTAAAAACTTTACCCCAAATGAAAACATCAATTAAAGCATTACATTGGACACCACGAATTATTTGTATTCTGGCAATACTCCTTTTGAGTTTGTTTGCTGCAGATTCATTTGCTCCGGGTTTAACAATTTGGCAGCAACTAGGTGCATTTCTTATCCACCTTATTCCTTCTTTTATATTACTTGCATTTTTAATTGTAGCATGGAAATGGGAGTTCATAGGCGGAATTATTTTTACAGTTATTGGTGTAGTTATGAGTCCAGTATTATTCTGGTTTAATTATAATAAAAACCATTCCATATTATGGAGCTCTATAATTATACTAATCATTACCATCCCCTTTGTAATAGTTGGAGTACTTTTCATTTTAAGTTATAATAAAAAGAAAAAGTTTTCTGCTACTATCTAAAAATTGTTATTTTTCGATTACTTAAATCAACGCACTGTGAAAAAAACAGTTGTTTTATATGTTGTGATTTTTTTGATTAGTATATTCAATTTATGCGCTAGGGATACATTGTCCACAGGAAAAGCATTAAACATCCCATGCAAGAAATATGGACTCAGTTTTGGTAATTCGTATGAGTTTAATGGGATTCGAATAAACTTTGCTGATAATAATGTTAAAAAAATCAATGGAATAAATGTTACTTTCTGGTTAAGTAAATATAATAATAGAGATGCAGTAGTTAATGGAATAAGTTTTGGTATTATTCCTACAGCTAGTAGGATGGGGTTAATAAATATAGGTGTTTTAGGGGTAGGAACCTCAAATAATAATCTAAATGGTTTTTCTTTTGGGGGCTTAGGAATTGGTTCAGGAGGAAATGTAAATGGATTATCAATTGGTGGGTTATTAATTATGGCAGATGGTGATAGTTCAAGAATTTCAGGGATCTCCATTGCTGGGTTAGGACTTGGTGCAAAGAAAACTATTAATGGAATTGGTGTTGCAGGATTAATTGTAGGAACCGATGGTGATATTAATGGAATGACTACAAGCTTAATTTATATTTCATGCGAGAAAAATTATAGAGGTATTGCTTTTACTGGTTATCTTAAATCTTATAAATACAGTGGTGTGGCTATTGTAGGTTATTCGCGAACAAGTCAATTGTTCGGGTTATCTGTTGCACTTTATAACCGGACAGATGAACTTCATGGAGTTCAGATCGGATTGCTCAATTATGCTGGAAATAATCCAAAAGGGTTAAAATACTTACCTGCTCTTAATCTTCATTTTTAAGGTTTTGGTAATTTTTTATTTTTTCAAGGTTTTCATATCAGAAAACAAAATCATTGCTAAATTTGAAAGAAAAAACAATTATGATCAGGAATCTGGCTTTACTAATCAGTGTATGCTTAATTATTTCTATTGGTTGCACCAATAAAAACGAATCATCTGAAAAGATACGACCAGTAGTCGATACAATTGGTTTTGCAAAATATGATTGGCAAATGGATAGTATCATAATTCGTATGGACGCCATTAATTGGCAGAATAAAGATATTTTGCGTGTAGCCATAACACCTCACGACGATTATGCTTATGTGGGTGATTTATATCCAATAGTTTTAAGCGGAATTAAAGCTAAAACAGTTATCTTTTTTGGTGTGGCACATAAAGCAAAAAATTTTAATCTTGAGAATAAACTTGTTTTTGATTCTTTCGATAAATGGGCAGCTCCTTATGGAAATGTTCCTGTTTCAAAAATCCGGGATCAGATTTTATCAGCTCTACCAGACAGTTTATACCTTGTACACGACGAGATGCATAGTGTTGAGCATTCACTTGAGGCGCTTATTCCCTTTCTTCAATATCCAAATCGTGAATTAGAGATTATACCTATTCTTGTACCTTACATGTCGTTTGAAAAGATGAATCAAATTGCTGAACCATTTGCTAAGATCTTAAAGGATATTATGGATACACAAAATCTGGAATGGGGCAAAGATATTGCTATAGTAATTTCTACCGATGCTGTGCATTATGGCGATGAGGATTGGGGTGGTAAAAACTATGCTCCTTATGGAACCGATAGTATTGGACTTATAAATGCACGAAATCATGAAATGGAGATTATTAACACTTGCTTAGTTGATGAGATTAATCCTGAAAAAATCAAACAATTTATTAATTATACAGTGCAGGAAACCGATTATAAGGAATATAAATGGACCTGGTGTGGTCGGTATTCAGTACCATTTGGATTATTAACTGCCTATAATCTCGATAAACAGGTAAATGGGAGCGGGCTGGCTGGTACTTTTATTGGTTACTCAAATAGCATCGATCACCCTTCATTAAGAGTTGACGATCTGGGATTGGGAATAACTGCTCCGGCAACTAGTCATCATTGGGTTGGTTATGCTGCTGTTGGGTATAAGTAAAATATCGATTTTTATGTAAAATGTATTGGTTGTTCGAATTTGAAGTTTTGATTTTATTTCATCATTCGTTATTGGATATTGAATATTGAATATTGAATATTGAATATTGAATATTGAATATTGGAAATTAAAAAGAAGTGGATTACCTTCGGTGATCCCAAATGGTATTGCCAAAAAAGAATAATCATCCATTCGCTTTGCTCATTACTTTTTGTTTTCCGTCAGTCCTCATTCATGTAAACATGATTCGTTCCGCCGAAAAACAAAAATCCCGCTTTTCAGCGGGATGAAAAAAGTAGTATTTACTTGGAAATTCGTTATTGGATATTAAATATTGGAAATTTAAACAGGATGGGATTACCTTCGGTGATCCCAAATGGTATTGCCAAAAAAGAATAATCATCCATTCGCTTTGCTCATTACTTTTTGTTTTCCGTCAGTCCTCATTCATGTAAACATGATTCGTTCTGCCGAAAAACAAAAATCCCGCTTTTCAGCGGGATGATTATTCTTTTTGCGGAGAGAGGGGGATTATTCGATCAGTCATACGACTGATCTCATGAGGGCTTCGCCGTTCGAACCCGGCCATCCCTTCGTTCTCATCGCCCCTCTGAAAAACAAAAAAGTTTGAGTAATTTCTTACTCAAACTCTAAGTTGCGGAGAGAGGGGGATTCGAACCCCCGGTACCCTAATCGAGTACGTCAGTTTAGCAAACTGGTGGTTTCAGCCACTCACCCACCTCTCCTTTTTTCGAGGTTTCAGTCTCCCGATAGTTCCCGATAATTATCGGGACGGGACACCCACCTCTCCTGAAAAAGCTCGACAAAAATATAAAATAGATTCACAACAGCAAAAATAATCAGAATAAATTATTACTTATTTGTGAAAAGTAATAGAATCTAATGATTTGAATCTATTTATTATTGCTTTCTTTTGTTCCTTTTGAATCTTTTGGCGAAGCAATTGATTCACGCATATGTGTATCTGCTTCTATATTTTTAAACTTGTAATAATCCATTATTCCCAAATTGCCCGATCGAAATGCTTCCGAAATTGCCTTTGGAATCTCTGCTTCGGCACGTATAACTTCCGCTCTGGCTTCCTGAGCTTTTGCTTTCATCTCGTGTTCAACAGCTATAGCCATAGCTCTGCGTTCTTCTGCTTTTGCCTGCGCAATATTCTTATCAGCATTGGCTTGATCAATCTGTAATTCTGCACCAATATTCTTACCAATATCAATATCAGCAATATCAATTGATAAAATCTCAAACGCAGTACCTGCATCCAATCCTTTTTCTAAAACAACTTTAGAGATTGAATCCGGATTTTCTAAAACTTGCTTGTGCGATTCTGACGATCCGATAGATGAAACAATACCTTCGCCAACACGTGCAAGCACTGTTTCTTCGCCTGCACCACCAACTAATTGTTTAATGTTGGCACGAACAGTAACTCTGGCTTTGGCTATTAATTGTATTCCGTCTTTTGAAACAGCCGTTACCGGTGGTGTATCAATAACTTTTGGGTTTACCGACATTTTTACAGCTTCCAGTACATCACGACCAGCCAAATCAATGGCAGTGGCCATGTTAAATGGGAGATCAATATTTGCTTTATCGGCTGAAATTAATGCATTAACAACTAACGGTACATTTCCACCTGCAAGAAAGTGGGCTTCCAGTTCATCTGCGTTAAGCTTTAATCCAGCTTTCGAGGATGCTACCAAAGCATTAAGTATGGTTGATGGTGGTACTTTTCGGATTCGCATTGCTATTATTTGTCCAATTGGAACATATACTTTAGCAAATACGGCTGAAAACCATAATCCTAAAGGAATAAAATAAAAGAATAACCATATAAAAATGATTACTGCAACTCCGATAACTAAAATTGAATTTAATCCTGTCATAATTATTTATGTTTTATATAAATCTTATTATCCCTAATACTTGTTATAACTATTTCGATGTTTTGATCGATAAATCCTTCTATTGAATGTACTTCTGTTATTTTATTATTAAACATGGCCTTACCACTTGGTGCTAATCTTGAAATGGTTTTGCCTTGAGTTCCCTCTTTTAAATCACTTTCAAGCAGATTTACTTTTCCTTTTATTTCAGTTTTTAAGCCTGCTTTTCTCCATGTTTTAGTTCTTAAAAATACGAAAATACTGGCAATATTTATAGTCAGGGTAATTAAAAGAACTATGTTACCCTGTTTATTTCCTAAATAGGTATAGGAAAGAACTACGCCAGCAATTAATAAGATAAAGCCTGCTATACCCGCGATAGTTACTCCTGGCACAATTAAAAACTCAACAAGAAGCAGAAATACTCCCAGTAATATTAAAAAAATAATTATTGATAATGACATATTTAAATCATTTCAACTGTTAATCCTTTTTTAACAAGCTTGTTTTTAATATCACAAAGCTGATTATACTTGCCAGTTTTAATCTGGCAATTTCCATGATAATGAACCAGATAGGTACATTGTTCGGCCTGAACAGCATCATGTTTGCAGACTTCCATTAATGAATTAATTACATAATTAAAATCATGTACATCATCATTATAGAGGATAAGAGAGTAGTCCTTACCATCATTCGAACTCATTTCATAGTTCGGATCCTGTTCGTATTTTCTTCTGATGTTCATAAAAAATCTCTAATAATCTGTTATTTTGAAAGGCCTAAGATACAACATTATTGGTAATTATGATAAATCTTGCATCGTTTACTTGGTCATTTTCTTTGCCTGATCAATTGGTATTTTACTTTCTGCAAAAAAAGCATGTACTTCAACTTCCTTATTTATAATGGGTTCAAGTTTCTTTTTAATTGAATATGCATTATCAAAATTCGAAAACCACTCAATAGATATAAATAGGATATTTCCTTTAAGTTCCTTTTTAATTTTATTATTCTCAGGGACCAGCGTTTTTATCTTATCGATTAAAATAGAATCCTGATTATTCAACTCAAACCGAAGTACATATTGAATCGATAATTCATTAGCATTAATATCATGACTTGCTTTTACATTGTTTTGAGATGGTACAACTGCTTGTTTAGATTCCAGTTTTATTGCATTGTTTATTGGTATTGTTTTGCCATTGTTAAATGCCACTATATATGAATCTTTAAATCCTTTTTCCTTCACTTTTGGGAGATATTTTTCGGCTTCTTTTAACTGAAAAAATTTGCCAGTATAATATTTTCTTAAATTGCTTCCCTGTGTTGTAATACAAGTGATCGGAGTAAATCCATGAAACGAAGCAGGTGTTTTAACTGAGCTAAAAGCACCCAGTTGAATCATATAAATTATGCCTTTAGGAAGTTTTTCGTTTGTTGGAATAGGATTTTGTTCGTTATAAACCGATGGTATTTTAATAAAAAATCCATAATCTGATTTTTCAACTTGGTTTTCGTTTTCTTCTATTTCAACAATTTCCATTCGCTTAAATGAAATACTGTCTTTTTCGTTTTGTTTGGCAATATTAGCCGAATTCTGCTGTTGATTTTTTTCTACAGGTTTTGTTTCAGTTTTTTCTTGTTTAAATGCATATGCAGAAGTACTACTTGCCATATTTATTTGTTCAATCTCACGCACTCGCTCATAACATTGATCCGCGGTTTTTTGCATTGAATAAATATCATTCTCGAGTTTTATAATTTCATTGGTGAGTTTACTTTTTTGATCTTCTGTCTGATTATCTCCAAAGAGTGATCTTTTCTTATCAATTACCCATTTTAATGAGTCTGCTTTCATTTGATATTTCATTGCCCTATTTAGCAAACTATCGTATTCGTTTTTAAAAAGGAAATCTTCGTTTGTTTCCAACGTAACAATTTCGCTTCGATTATTTCTTGGTTCGTTATTTTTATCTGGTTTGATATCTCTCTTATCAATTACATTAACATCTAATTTAGAAATCTTTAACAGTTCATTATAGGCAATCTGCTCAATCTTTGTATTATCATTAAAATATCTTATTTTATAAACATTTGCCTCATCCGGATTGCAGTCTCTTGAAGAACTAAAAAAAGCATATTTTTCATCAGGTGATGGTACAAAAAAGAAATCATCGTAAGGTGTATTTATCGGAAATCCAATATTTTCGGGTGTGCTCCATTGTTTGTTTTCGCTATTCCAAACTGTTTTAAAAATATCGTATCCACCCATAGAATAATGGCCTTTACTGGCAAAAAACAGGGTCGATCCATCTGAGTGCAAATATGGAAAACTATCATCAAATGGGGTGTTTATCTGATTGCCTGCGTTTTCGGGTTCTGTCCATGTGCCATCTTGTTTTCTTGCCGATCTATAGATATCCATGTCACCACGGTTTTCGTTTCTCATCGAAAAATAAACAACTTCGTTTCGCTCCAGATTATTTGGTAAATACATTAATGTGAACTCAGCCAGACTGTCGGGAGGCAATTTCATTAATTCATAGTGACTACCAAAACGGCCATCAAGCTCTTTTATGTTATATTGCTGCGATATTTGTTTCTTTTTTATTTTCTCACGACTTATTACAGCAGGATTTTCTATGCTTGCAATTAATGATTTCGCATTTATTGATTTATTTATGTGATTTTGTAAATCATATTCCTTTGCTTTGTTTTTCGATGATTTCTTTTCGAACCATTGGTAATTCTTTAATGCATCATCAAATAAATATGAATTATGATAAGCTATTCCAAGATAGAAATAAATATCATATGGTACATCGTTGGTGGCTGCAAGGCGTAATCTTTTTAATGCTTTTTCAGGATTTTTTTCAAGAAAGAGTAAGCATATTCCTGTATAATAATTATAAGTGGGATCTTTTGGATACTGTTCGTACATCTTTTGAAAATAGATATATGCTTTCGAATAATCCTTATTTTTAAAATCTATATATGCAGTTTTTAGTTCATCTAATTCTGTGTCGGGTTTGTTTTGAGCCACTCCCGATAAAGAAATAAGTACAACTACTAAAAAACTTAATAACAAATAAAATGATTGCCTAAACATATATGGAAATAAAATTACAATTACAAAGTTAATATACCTGAGCCACAGGTAAAAGAAAATTATCGATATTCATACACTAATAATTTCAAAAAAACAATTTTAGCATAAAATACCAAACCTTTTGAATTCTAATTTTGTTAATAAAGAATCAAAAACAACAAATCACAAATTCTATCTTATCAAGGTATTTTTTTAAATTTACAGGTTAATAACAAATCAACTATGAAAATATTGAAAGCTGGCGATATTGCTCCTGATTTCATGGGAGTTGACCAAAATGGAGAACCTATTACGCTTACTCAGTTTAAAGGTAAGAGGGTAGTAATTTATTTTTATCCGAAAGATGATACTCCCGGATGTACTGCCGAAGCATGTAATCTTCGCGATAATTACAATGACTTGCTCGCGAAGGGTTTCGAAATAATTGGTGTTAGTCCCGATGCAATGGCATCTCATAAAAAATTTGCTGACAAATATAAGCTTCCATTCAGGTTAATTTCCGATACAGAGAAAGTAATTCTTAAAACCTATAATGCCTGGGGTGAGAAGAAAATGTATGGAAAAACATACGAGGGTGTTCTAAGAAAAACTTTTATCTTGTCAGAAGATCATAAAATAGAAAAGATAATAGAGAAAGTTGATACAAAAGATCATACAAATCAGATTTATACAGAATTAAAATTTTAATAAATATAAACATGGAGAAAGAAAAAAAAGAAATGAGCGTAAATAAGGAAAAACTAAAGGCTCTTCAGTTAACCTTAGATAAAATTGATAAAGATTATGGAAAAGGAACAATAATGAAAATGGGTGATAAGGCTGTTGCCGATGTTCCTGTTATTCCTTCTGGTTCTATTTCGCTCGATGTTGCATTAGGTGTTGGTGGGTTTCCAAGAGGCAGAGTAATCGAAATTTATGGACCCGAATCATCAGGTAAAACAACACTTGCAATACATGTAATTGCCGAAGCACAGAAACAAGGTGGGATAGCTGCTATTATTGATGCCGAGCATGCTTTTGATCGTTTTTATGCCGAAAAATTGGGTGTTGATGTAGAGAACCTTCTTATATCACAACCAGACAATGGTGAACAAGCACTCGAAATTACAGATCATCTTATTCGATCCGGAGCTATCGATGTTATTGTTATTGACTCAGTTGCTGCACTTACTCCAAAAGCCGAAATAGAAGGTGAAATGGGTGATTCAAAAATGGGTTTACAAGCAAGACTTATGTCACAGGCATTACGTAAACTTACAGCTAATATAAGCAAAACAAATACTTGTTGTATTTTTATAAACCAGCTTCGCGATAAGATTGGAGTTATGTTTGGCAATCCAGAAACTACTACTGGAGGAAATGCACTTAAATTTTATGCTACAATACGAATTGATATTCGGAAAACTGGTCAGATTAAAGATGGTGAAGAAATTTCAGGTAACCGTACCAGAGCAAAAATTGTTAAAAACAAACTTGCTCCACCATTTAAAAAAGCAGAGTTCGATATTATGTATGGCGAAGGAATTTCAAAAATAGGAGAAATTATTGATCTTGGTGCCGAGCTTAATGTTATAAAGAAAAGTGGTTCGTGGTTTAGCTATGGCGAGACAAAACTTGGCCAAGGTCGTGATGCTGTTAAGCAACTGTTAAAAGATAACCCAGAATTAGCCGATGAACTCGAAAAGAAAATTAAAGATCAGTATTCAGTAACTAAATAATTATTCGAAATGAGAAAAATCTATACAATTATTGGCATAAGTTTTTTGTTTCTTATAGTGTCATGTAATACTGAATATGGAACAAAAACAGAAATTAATAATCCGGTTGATCAGTTAAAATTAACTTCAGATATTCTTACGCCAGAAGTGTTGTGGTCATTTGGTCGTGTTAGCGAGGTTCAAGTTTCTCCCGACGAAAAAACCATTCTTTTTGGTGCTTCTTTTTATAATATAGAGAAAAATAAGGGAAACAGGGAGCTGTTTACTATCTCTGTTGATGGAGGAAAGTCAACAAATATAACAAATACAGAAGGTGGTGAATTTGGGCATATCTGGCGTCCCGATGGTAAGAAAATTGGGTTTTTAAGTACAGAAAGTGGTTCGTTGCAAATGTGGGAGATGGATACTGATGGAAAAAACCGTATTCAGATTTCTGATGTTGAAGGAGGATTAAATGGATTTAAATATTCACCTGATCAAACCAAGATTATATTCATTAAAGACGTTAAAATAGATAAAGGTGTTATTGATATTTATCCCGATCTTCCAAAAGCCAATGCTCGTATTGAAACAGATTTAATGTACCGACATTGGGACAGATGGCATGACTATACGTATAGCCATGTATTCTATGCCAATTATGATGGTAAAGCTCTTACAAATATTATTGATATTATGGAGGGTGAACATTTTGATTGCCCACTTAAACCTTTTGGTGGTATGGAACAGATCAACTGGAGTCCCGATGGTAAATTAATTGCCTTTACTACTAAGAGACTTGTTGGCAAAGCGTATTCACTTTCAACAAATTCCGATATATTTGTATATGATTTAGAAACCCATGAAATAAAGAATCTATCAGAGAGTAATTTAGGTTATGATATTGGACCAGTTTTTTCACCTGATGGCAAAAAAATAGCCTGGGAAAGTATGAAAAGAGATGGTTACGAAGCTGATAAAAACAGATTGTTTATTTATGATTTTAATACAAAAGAAATTCAGGATTATACTGTAAGTTTTGATCAGAATGTTCATAGTCCAGCATGGACAAGTGATAATAACTTTATTTATTTTTATAGTGATTACAAGGCTCGATATCAGATTTATCGTTTAAATATTTCTACTAAAGAAATTACGCAGATTACGACTGGCGATCATAATTATCAGTCAGTTACTCCATTGCAGAATGTACTTATTGGAGCTAAACAATCTATTTCCATGCCGACTGAGATATTCAGTATTAATCCTGAAACAGGAGAAGAAACTCAACTTACTTTCATAAATAAAAATTTATTAGACCAGTTGAGTTTTGGGAAAGTTGAAGAGCGTTGGATTGAAACAACTGATAATAAGCAAATGCTGGTTTGGGTAATTTATCCTCCAAAATTTGATCCGAATAAAAAATACCCTGCTTTATTATATTGTCAGGGTGGTCCGCAATCATCTGTAAGTCAATTCTTCTCGTACCGTTGGAATTTTCAATTGATGGCTGCAAACGATTATATTATTGTAGCTCCAAATCGTAGAGGTGTACCTTCATTTGGTTCTGAGTGGAATGAACAGATAAGTAAGGATTATGGTGGTCAAAATATGAGAGATTACCTAAGTGCTATTGATGCTGTTGCCAAAGAGCCATTTGTTGATAATAAAAATTTGGGTGCAGTAGGTGCAAGTTATGGTGGTTTCTCGGTATTCTGGTTAGCTGGTAATCATAACAAACGATTCGATGCATTTATTGCTCACGATGGTATGTTTAATCTCGAAGCTCAATATCTCGAAACCGAAGAAATGTTTTTCGTCGATTGGGATTTGGGTGGTCCATACTGGGATAAAGCAAACAAAGAATCATATGATAATTCACCACATCGCTTTGTTGATAAATGGGATACACCTATTATGGTTGTACATGGCGAACAAGATTTTAGAATAGCATTTACTCAAGGTATGAGTGCATTTAATGCAGCGCAACTGCGGGGAATACCTAGTAAATATTTGCATTTCCATAACGAAAACCATTGGGTTTTGCAACCACAGAATGGTATATTATGGCAACGTGAGTTTTTCAGCTGGCTTGATCAGTGGTTGAAAGATGAAGAATAATAGAGTTTAAGGCCGGCCTAGCCGGCCTTTTGCTTTTTATATTAAAAACAAGTAAATTTAAATGTCCAAACGTGTTCCTATTTATGAATGATGCAGTTCAAAATATTGTGCATTTCCTTTTAATGATCGTATTTCTGATAATATACTTATTGGCATTTATTATTGTAAAACCTTTTCTAATAAATCACAGGCGAAGAATTTCAACACTCACACTTAAAATCAGTTACCTTATATATCTTCTTGTTTTATTGGTATTTGTCTATTTATTTATGTTTTTTGGAACAACTGATCTTGAATACCAGATTAGTAACCTGCTTTTTATTTTTATTCTTATTTGCCTCTTTTTGCCCAATTTGGGAATATTGTTGAGAAGGAATTTTGAAAAATACAGAACTGAATATAATTATATGTTTTCGTTGATTAATATAATTGTTGTTGTTTTTATCATTTTAAAACTTGTTCAGCACAATTGGTTCTTAATAAATTAATTTTCATATAACTTTATTGCTCTTTCCAGTTTTTCCTGCATACTTGCATAACCATCGAGCCAATAAATTTGAATACCACTTCGTTCCATTTTTCTGAACCAGGTCATCTGGCGTTTAGCAAATTGATGAATAGCAGTCTCAAGTTTGGTAAACATATCACTATATGATAATTCACCTAATATATATTGTGTTAAATATTTGTACTCTAATCCATAATAGATTATATCTTCTGCTGTTATACCTTTTAAAAGCAATAATTTTACTTCATCAATCATGCCTTCATCTAAACGTTGTTTAAGTCGCTGAGTTATTCTTTTGCGTTGAGATTGGCGATCGTATTTTAATCCAATAACAAGCGAATTTATTTGTGGAAAATCATTTTCCGGTTGTGGGTTTTCGGTATAATATTTTCCAATTTCTATTGCTCTAATCATTCGTTTGCGGGTATCTAAATCTGATTTATTGTGCAACGTCTTTGCAGATTCCAAAATATGAATTAATTCATTTTCTGATTTTTCTGATAACTCTTGTCTTAAAACTTCGTTAATCGGAACATTAATTAGTTTGTACCCTTTTAGAACTGCTTCTATATACAAGCCTGATCCACCACATAATACAGGTATTTTATTCTGGGAGCTAATAGCATTAAATACTTGAATAAAATCACGCTGATATTCGTATACATTATATTTATATCCTGCGTCAACAATGTCGATTAAATGAAAAGGAACAGGTTTTCCGTTAACAATATAATCGGCAATATCTTTGCCTGTGCCAATATCCATACCACGATAGACCTGTCGTGAGTCTGCACTAATAATTTCTCCGTTAAGAACATGTGCCAAATGAGCTGCAAAAGATGTTTTACCACCTGCAGTTGGTCCCAGTACAGTTATTAAGTTGTATTTTTGACTCATATTGCGAATTTATACAAAGTTTTTATTAGTCAGTAATAATTTGTATTCTATTGATGAATCTGAATTATAGAATTTTCTCAAAAGATCTTCTAATAATAGTTTTCGAATACTTTCTATACAGATATTTTATTATGATTTTTTAATTCGATGTAAATAATACTCTAAAGAGGTAATGTGATTATTTTTAGTTCCATAATATGTTTTTATTCCTTTAAAATACTTCATTGATTAGAGATATTGGATTTTTTATTACCGCTATCAGGCTTTTGTAGTATTTGTTTACCGCATGATTTGGCGACTAGGAAAAAAAACTTTAATTTGGTCCTCGTAAATAATTCTATGCAAACATCAATAAACATAAAGAATAAAAAGGCTGGCTTCAGTTACGAATTTATAGATAAGTATATTGCTGGTATAAAACTCACGGGTACTGAAATAAAGTCGATACGTGGAGGGAAAGCAAATCTTATCGATACATATTGCTATTTTGTTGAGCATGAGTTGTATGTGCGTGGCTTAAATATTTCAGAATACTCTTTTGGTACCCATTATAATCATGAACCTAAGCGTGATCGGAAGCTATTATTAACCCGACGCGAATTGAATAAACTCGAAAAAAAGGTTTCAGAAAAAGGACTAACCATTGTTGCACTTCGATTATTTATTACCGAAAGTGGTTGGGCAAAGCTTGAAATAGCTTTAGCTAAAGGTAAACAGGAATTCGATAAGCGCGAGGATATCAAGAAAAAAGATGTTAAACGCGATTTAGACCGCCTTAAGAGACAATAAAGTACTTGCCATTTTAAAATCAGAGTGTATTATTGAGCAAAGAAGAAGTCATTTAACTCGTATATATCATCTGGTTTAAAGTCGGAATCCATATCAAAGAAACTATTAATAGCCTTTAAAAGCTCATCAAATGATATATAATTATCATTATCTCTATCTAATTTTTTAAACTTCTCAGGTATTTCAATATTCGACATTTGTGAATATTTCGACCAGCCTAAACCAATAGGAATCATATATGTCTCAGTTCTTTCTACAGCAACAACATTCTGGAAAAGTCCTGCAAGAATAGTTTCTGGTGACATTTCCTCGCCATGTTCATTGACAATAGCACCGAATGCTGTAAATAAATCTTTATCTTTAAAATCTGGAACTCCATCTCTGTCATTATCAAGAGGACAACCTACAGAATCTACTTCAACACCCGAAGGTGTATCAAAGCAATTATCAGCCAAATCAAGAACGCCATCATTATCTGAGTCTGCAATTATTGTATAATCAAAATCTCCTGTAATATCCATAAAAAGATCTTCAATCATCTTGGTTTTAGGATCAGAAAATAAGTCTATATTAAGACTTGTGTAAGTCATACTAAACATGTCTGTTTTTGTATCACCAATTCGCCCTTTCGTATTTTTATGACTTACATCATCAAGGTCGTCAGAGAAAGTGTAATGTAAAGAAGTAGCAATTCTTAATGACACACGATTACTAATTTTAAAATCTATACCTGCATCAGCAACCACGGCATATATATACTGATCATAGCTTTCGTTACCAAAGCGATTAATCTTCTGAATGGGGGTTTCGTAATTATAATCACGTTTTGTTAATTGGTCGCTAACGCGAATTGTTCCGTCAGGGTAGTACTGATAGGCTCCAAGACTATTTCTTATATCAGTATTATTTGAAGTAATAGTAAAATATTCTGCTCCAATGGAAAAGAAAGGACGCAGTTTTCGATCTTTTTTAAAAAGTTGACCAAAATTATATTCAAGGTTTAATCCAAAACTGAAAATGTCGGCAATAAAATTTAAATTTTTTGATGTGTCGTCATATGAACGTTCATATCCAGACATTGTACCCAATATTAAATTGAGATTAGCTTTCCAATAGTGTTTTTTACCGAGTGGCTGATAAATATTTATTCGATAGGAGGGATTCCCTTGTAGAATGTTTTTTGTATCATTCTGAAGCTCACCATAATAATTAATAAAACCGACTCCAATACCAATTACTGGCATATAAACAGGGTTTTCTACTTCAACCTCTCGCATTAAAAGGTCTTCGTATCCTCCTTGAGCAAATGCTATTTGAGTACCTAAGATGAAGATAAACAGGATAGTTAGAGTAATTTTTATTAATCTCATGGTAAAAGATTAAAATTTTAAGTTTTTATCGTACCCAATCATGGTTTGTAATCATTAAAGCTTCCTGAACTGTTATTCGTTTTCCATTGTTATAAGCGGCAACAAAAGCATCATCAATAGTCGTTGTATTCCAGATATGAACTCTATAATCCCTTGCTGCCTTATAAACTGCAAATGATCCAACGGAATATTTTCTCCATCCTTCATGTAACTCTGTGCGTACTTCTTTATCAAGGTTATATTTTTTAAAATACTTGTTAATATCTATCGGGCGATGACCCGCAGCAACCTGAACTCTATAATAAACTCCATTCTCAGGTTCAAGCATCTGAGTAAGTCTGGTATCTTGTCTTAATAATTTTAATGCACTTTCGGCAATCTCTATTTTTACTTTGCCCGAATGATCGTATGGTTTTGCTGTTGGTTCTGATAAACTCGTTGTTGAAGGAATAGAAGATAATGCAGCCATCAAGTTTTCGTCTGATCGATTGGTAAGGTTTACATCTCTTTCCTGAATATCCATACTTAAGGTATTGTCATTTTCTATGAATGAAAAAGTTCCTGCAAGGCTTGGCTTTTCAGTTTTTTCGGGTGCGGGAACTAGTTTATAAGAAACAACAAAATAGGGTTCGTTAGGAAGATTCATCCACAGCAATTTAACTGTTTGATCTTTAAAAGTAAATATGGCATCTTTGTTTTCAATGCTAACAGCAGTATATCCTGCTGGTACAGTTTCCTGTATTTTTGCAAATTTTTCTTTATTTCCCTTGTTAACTAAAAGATTCACAATATATTCATCAGATCCTTGTGCTTTATATGGGATTTGTCTTATACACTTAACCTGATTAGCATCTGCTAAAATATACGAAGGTGTGGCTAAGGGTTTAAAGTCTGCAATATCAACAATTAAGCTGGGATCAATACTGGGTGATGGTGTTATCACGACTATTTTTGGTGTAATATCAACTGATCGGCGTTCATTCTCGGCTATATAAGAGAATTTACCATTAAGATTGAATCTTCCTTTTAATCGTTGATCTACTTGTAATTTATAAGAAATAGTAATTTCTTCATCTCCAGGTAGTTTTAACCAAATAAATTTTAACTTTTGGTCGTTAAAGCTAAAATCCGCATTCGCTGTAGTTACTGGTATAGGAGTTAATCCAGCAGGAATTTCTTGCTGAAATCGGGCAAAACTTTCAAAATCAGATTTGTTTAGCGTAATCTCAACGTATATCTCACTGCCTGCTTCAACTTGATCTGATGAATGTAATACGAGTGAAACTTTATCTGAAAATATAGAATTCAGAGCAAGTAATACACCCATGTAAACAAGAAGAACTAAATGTTTTATCATAAACACCTGTATTTAATCCACCAAAATATTGAATAAAAATAAGCATTTAAAGCAATTATAACAAAATATCAACAGGAGTTATTAACAATTGTTAATAAATTGTCTTATTTGTTAACAACAAGCATCAACAAAGCGAAACTAAAAACTAAAAGTTTGGACTCAATAAGTACTTAGAATAGAATTCATTAATTTTAGCAACAGCCTCATCGGCTGTGTCAACAATTGAAATTAAGTCCAAATCCTTTTTACTTACATTATGCTCTTTATCCATCATTACATCACGAACCCAATCAAAAAGTCCTTTCCAGTATTCTGATCCAACAAGTATAATTGGAAAATTACCAATTTTCTCTGTCTGTATAAGTGTAATAGCTTCAAAAAGCTCATCGAGTGTTCCAAAACCGCCTGGGAGAACTATAAATCCCTGTGCATATCTTACAAACATTACTTTACGAACAAAAAAGTGCTCAAAGCTGATTAATTTATCAGGATCGATAAATAGATTGGCTGATTGTTCAAAAGGTAAATCAATATTTAAACCTACAGATTTTCCATTTCCTTTTTTAGCACCCATATTACCTGCTTCCATAATACCCGGACCACCGCCAGTTATAACTCCGTATCCATACTTGGTCAACTTAAAAGCAATATCTTCAGCTAGTTTAAAGTATTTATTGTCTGGTTTTGTACGTGCCGAACCAAAAATTGAAACACAGGGTCCAATTCGTGCTAACTTAGAAAAACCTTCGACAAACTCAGCCATTACCTTAAATATTGTCCATGAATCGGTTGTCTGAATCTCATTCCATGTTTTATTGTCAAATGCATCCTTTATTAATTCTTCGTTTGTCATAGTTTTCAATTTATAAAGTTGATTTACTAAAATACACTTTTTTATTTAATATCTATAAAAGTTCTTTAACTAAAAAGGGAGAAGTATAACTCTGCTTATTTAGACAGATATCTTCAGGAGTTCCTGTGCACAACACTTCGCCACCATTTCGTCCTCCTTCCTTGCCCATATCAATTATGTAATCGGCCATTTTTATAACATCCATATTGTGTTCAATCACAATAATTGAATTTCCCTTATCAACCAGGCTATTCAAAACAATTAGTAAAATTCGGGTATCCTCAAAATGCAATCCGGTTGTTGGTTCATCAAGTATATATAATGTGTTACCAGTGCTTCGTTTGGCAAGCTCAGTAGCAAGCTTAACACGTTGTGATTCTCCTCCAGAAAGTGTTGTCGATGCTTGACCTAATGTTATATATCCTAAACCTACCTCCTGGAGTGCTTTTATTTTTTGTTTAATTGATGGCACTTGCTGAAAAAACTCGAGAGATTGATTAATAGTCATATCCAGAACGTCACTTATTGATTTTCCCTTAAACTTTACCTCAAGAGTTTCACGATTATATCGTTTTCCATTACAGTCTTTACAATGTACATATACATCGGGCAAAAAATTCATCTCAATTGTTTGTAACCCTGCTCCCTGGCATGTTTCGCAACGTCCTCCTTTTACATTAAATGAAAAACGACCTGCTTTGTATCCTCGTATTTTTGATTCTGGTGTTTGCTCAAATAATTTTCGAATATCAGTAAAAACACCTGTGTATGTTGCTGGATTTGATCGGGGTGTTCTTCCTAATGGTGATTGATCGACTTCAATTACTTTATCTATATTTTTTAATCCTTCAATTGACTCAAATTCAAGTGGGCTTGCATTTGAACGATAAAAATGTTTGCTAAGAATTGGGTGTAAGGTTTCATTTATTAATGATGATTTACCACTACCTGAAACGCCTGTAATGCAGATAAACAATCCAAGGGGGAATTCAACTGTTATATTTTTCAGGTTATGTCCACGTGCTCCTTTAATGATAATGCTTTTTCCATTTCCTTTACGTCGCTCTTTTGGAACTTCAATACTTTTTCTGTGATTTAAATAGTCGGATGTTAAGGTTGAAGATTTCAGTATTTCGTTGGGAGTACCTGCTGCTACAACTTTACCTCCATGTCGTCCGGCTTTCGGACCCATATCAACAATATAATCGGCCGATAAAATCATTTCTTTATCGTGCTCAACAACAATTACAGAGTTTCCTGTATCGCGAAGCTGTTTAAGTGAGTTGATAAGTTTTTGATTATCGCGCTGATGCAGCCCAATACTTGGCTCATCGAGAATATAAAGCACATTAACCAATTTGGAACCAACCTGTGTAGCTAAACGTATTCGCTGACTTTCTCCTCCCGAAAGACTTCGTGATGTTCTATTCAACGATAAGTAATTTAATCCTACATCGAGTAAAAATGATAATCGTTCCCGAATCTCTTTTATAACATCGCGGGCGATTAGTTTTTGTTTGTCTGTTAACTGTGGTTCAATATTCGAAAACCATTGATACAACAAATCGATATCCATCTCTGATAATTCGGATATATTTTTATCAGCTATCTTAAAGAAAAGCGATTCTTTTTTTAGTCTTGTGCCTTTACATTCGGGACAGGTTACTTTTTTAACATATTGATCAGTCCAATTTTTTCCTTCTTCCGAAGAACTATCGGTTTGGTAATTACCAATGTAATTAATAATTCCTTCGAAATTTAGAAAGTAATTCGATGACATGCCCAATGGAGTATTTATGAGTTTGAATGACTCATCGGATCCATAAAGAATAATATTGAGCGCTGTTTCTGGAATATCTTTTATTGGAGAATCGAGTGTAAACTTGTATTTTGCTGCAATAGCTTCCAGTTGCCAGAAAATGAGAATGTTTTTATATTTCCCTAGGGGTAATATTCCCCCGTTTTTAATACTAATGTTTGTATCAGGAATTATCTTTTTAACATCTATTTCGCTTACAGTTCCTAGTCCGCTGCATGTTGGGCATGCACCCTGTGGCGAATTAAACGAAAAGGTATGTGGAGCTGGCTCGTTATATGATATTCCGGTTGTAGGACACATTAATTTACGGCTAAAGTACTTTATTTCTCCTTTATCCTTTTCCATGACCATTAGTATACCTTTACCATGATCCATTGCTGTTTGAACAGTTCTTTTTAGCCTTGTTATATCCTTTTCACTTACTTTGAGTTTATCAATTACTGTTTCTACAAAATGAGTTTTGTACCTATCGAGTTTTAAACCATGCACCAATTCTTTAATTTCACCATTTATTCGGGCATATATAAATCCTTTTTTACGTATTTGCTCAAAAAGTTCTTTGTAATGTCCTTTACGACCCTGAACAACTGGTGCCAAAATAAAAATGTTCTTTTCGTTAAATTTTTCGATTATAAGCTGGATTATTTGATCATCGGTATATTTAACCATTTTTTCACCTGTGCTGTGCGAATATGCATCGGATGCACGTGCAAAAAGCAATCGGAGAAAATCGTAAATTTCAGTAACTGTACCAACGGTTGATCGTGGATTTTTGTTGGTTGTCTTTTGTTCGATTGATATTACAGGACTTAATCCTGTTATTTGATCTACATCGGGTCGTTCCATATTTCCTAAAAACTGACGAGCATAGGCCGAAAGAGTTTCAATATATCTACGTTGCCCTTCTGCATAAATAGTATCAAATGCAAGTGACGATTTGCCGCTACCACTTAACCCAGTAATTACCACTAACTTGTTTCGTGGAATGGTAACATCAATATTTTTTAAATTATGTACTCTTGCTCCAAGTACTGTAACTTCTGATGTTTGTTCAGAGACCAAATCAATAAGTTGATTATTTTCGCTATTCAAGACAAAGCTCCTTTTTGTAGTTCATTTAGTTCTTTACAAAGGTAGTATCAATTTCGATTTGATCTATAATCTTTGAATAACTTCTATATCCTTTTTCTGGAATTTTTATAAAATATTCTTTTCTATTCTTGTTTGTAAGCAATGTATCACGCAACCAAGGATTAAAATACTTTAACATTTTATAATTGATCTCAAACTTTTGTGCAAATAATGCCATGTTTGAGATTGATGTATCAACCTTAACTTCAAATGTAGGTATAGGTTGGTATAGATCTTTTTCACGGAGATGAAATCCATATTCCTCAGGATTTTCAAGAATTAATTTTATAGCAAGTAACCTGAATATATATCGTGAGGTTTCATCATTAAACAACAAATCATAATAGTTAGATTGATGTTGGCGGTTAACTTGTCGGGCCAGTCCTCTTCGTCCAATATTATATGCTGCTGCAGCCATTGTCCAACTACCAAAAAGATTTTTTGAATCGTTAATAAATTTACAGGCAGCATTAGCTGATTTTTCAAAATGATATCTTTCATCTACAATATCGTTTACCTCAAGGCCATAATCTTCGGCAGTACCTTTGAGTAGTTGCCAAATTCCAACTGCACCTGCAGGCGATACCTGATTCATTAAATCACTTTCAGCCAAAACAAGGTATTTAAAATCATCAGGTATACCATTCTTTCTTAATATCTCTTCTATTTCAGGAAAATACCGCTTGGCTCTTTTCATAAATAAAAGTGTTTGTGATTGCCAGTAAGTATTTATTAAAAGCTCTCTATCAAGAGATTCGCGTACATCAAAATACTCAAGTGGTACTTTTTCTCCTGCAAAAGTCAATTGTTCAGGAAGGTTTAGAGCGAAAACTGAATATTTTCTCTGAAACATCAGCGAGTATTCACCATCAGTTGAGTCATTACCTGTTTTAAAATAACTAAAAACAATAATTGTAAAGAACAAAAAAGCAATGGATATACTCGTTATAATCCACTTGTTCCATTTAAAAATTCGATGTTTTTCCTGATTCTTAATCATAGTATATATTTATATAAATACAATAATTTAATAACAAATTATTCGCTCAATGCTTATAAAAATAGTTGAAATTATAGCTAAATCTTAGCTTATAAAGATAAACAAAAACCTGAGAATACAGAGAATGAATAGGGGTGAGATTCAATTTCGGTATTAGGGTTTATAGCATTTAGATAATATTTAAAGGATGGTTCAAGTCTGAATTTCAAATTGTAAATCAATGGAAATTCAATTCCTAAGCCAAAATTTCCTGTATAGTTTGTTTCTCTTATTCCTTTGGTTTTTCCAATGTTTTTCTCTGTATCATTAATTACTAAATATACCTGATTTCCAATAAGTAGACTGGCACTGGCACCGGCGATTATATTAAAATCAACTTTTTTGTCAATGATTTTATACCTAAATATAAGTGGTATATCAATATATTCGAAGTTTTGTTGAATACTTGATTCTAGTTCATTAAGTGTTGGATCGTTGGGGTCAAAGAAGTATTTGCTATCCGAATCGGTATTAATTCTGATATTGGTTTTGTCAATAATCACATATTTTGAGCTAATATCAATATTCCCAATTGAATTAGATAATGTGAATGAACTTACAAAATTATCCTTGTACGAGGGTGCAGCCATGTCGTATGATTTATTATCATAAATAATCATATTTCCAATACTTTGACCCATTTGAGCATAATAAACTCCGGTTTGAACAGTTAGCCTGTTAAATACTCTGTATTGAATATTTAAGCCTCCAGAAAAAGTTGAAACAGGGTTTTCAACTGTATTGAAATAAGTTATATTTTCTTGATTTTTTTCTGAGCTATTCAAATACCTATATGAATAGGATGGTGCAAAATCTCCTCCTATGCTCCATCTTCCTTTGGTTTTTACTTCTTGTTTTGTTTGTATATCTGTATTAATATCCAAATTAGCTATTTCATTCAACTGGAAATTAATAGGTGTTTTTGAATCCTTTAAAACGGGTTTTCTACTTAATCCTGCAAAAATTATTGGTCTGGATTTAAGTTTTTCAGTAAAATCTTCAGTTCTGGCTTGAGCTTGTTCTTGTTCTGGTTCGAAAGGCTTATTTATTTTTGCTAGCTCAGAAGACTGGATTTCATTTTCTAAATTATCTTTTTTGCTTATTGATTGATTCAAAACATTAGCCGGTTGATTATTCTCAGAAAGTAAACTAGAATTGTTTTCTTCTGTAATTGTTTCAATAGCATATTTGGTTTGAGTTGAAATAACAGAATTATCAATTTTATAAAAAGTAAAAACTGTTGCCGATACAGCAATTAGGGCAATACTTGCTGCAGCAACATATTTTATTAATGCGCTTCGTTTTGTTGTTGATTGTTTATTTAATTGATCTTCAATATTATCCCATACATCCATAGGAGCCTTTACACGATAATTACCGAGGTTATTCTTGAAAATTTGATCTATATCTGAATTCTGCTCTCTCATTAACTAATATTTACTGTAACACCATAATGTTTAGACACTTTTTCTTTTAATATTTCTCTGGCTCTTGATAAGTTTGATTTTGATGTACCTTCCTTGATATTCATTATCTCACCTATTTCTTTATGCGAATAGCCTTCAATTGCATATAGGTTAAAAACCATACGATATTGAGGCGACAATTCCTGAATCAGATTTAACAAATCATTTGCCGATAGCTCACTTAAAATGTGATCGTACTCAGAATCGCCTGATTCATAGTTTTGTGACATGCTTACAGCAAATAAATAATTTTTATCTCTGAATTTTTCAAGAGCTGTATTTACAATAATTCGCCTAACCCAACCTTCGAAAGAACCTTTAAAATTAAACTGATTCAAATGTAAAAACACTTTAATAAAACCATCCTGTAAAATATCTTTTGCTTCATCTTCATTGGCTGCATAGCGCATACATACGCCATACATTTTATCAGCAAATATCTGATATAGCCTTTTTTGAGCAATTCTTTCGCCCTTTATACAAGCATTTATTATTTCAGGAAGATTATCCAATTATTTTGTCAGTTTATACAAATTTATGAATAATTTATTCCTACAAAAAGCTTGCTAAAGGTTTTCTTTTCAAACTTTATTTTATTTTAGATGACAATAACTGATAAAAAGTTGCGTTAATTTTTTCATTTATTATAGCAACCTTTACTAAGTAAATTGCGTCTATATTTGCTGGATTGTTTTTAAATAGAAAATTATGAGGTTTAAAATTACATGTTTATTTATATATATTGCTATTTTATTGGTTCTTTCATCATGCGAAAATGATGATATGGATAGTAATTTTGATAAGATAATACTTTCCAATCAGGATAAGGTTCTTGTTGGAGCTGCTAATAATTTCGGATTTGACCTCTTAAAACTTTCCCAAGCAAATAAATCTGATGAAAATATTATCATATCTCCATTAGAAATAGCATCAAACCTAAACTTATTGCTTAACGGTTCTTCAGGTTCAACCTATGAAATTATTAATTCATATATTAATCCCTCAAATCTTTTATTAGATGAGATTAATAATTCGTATAGAAGAATCTTAGAGTCTATTGAGAATTTATCTGACGAAAAGCTTATTATGGTAAATGGATTTTGGTTCCGGGATTTGATTGGAGTTAAATCGCATTTTGAAAACATTAGTGACTATTTTTATAAAACGACTGTTGATTCTATAGATTTCTCAAATTCAGAAGATTATAACCGAATTGGAGAATGGATAAGTTCTAATTCAGAAAACCAGCTAACATTTACAAATAGAGATTTTAGTGAACAAACCCAATCTTTTTTGATAAATGGATTTGCCTGTAATCTTAATTTCAAATATTCATTTAAAGAAAAAACCACGGAAGCTTTTAGAATCAATGATTCAGATAGTATTAATATACCAGTGCTAAAGGTTGTGGGAGACTTCAAAACATATAAGCACGATTATTTTACACTAGTTGAGATTCCTTATTCAAATAGCAGTTTTAGTTTGATTATGTTATTGCCAAATGAGGATGCTAGTTTAAACAGTATTTTACCATTAATTAATTCTTCAATCTGGGATTATTGGATAAGCTACTTAAAAAAGATAGAAATTGAACTGACAGTACCTGAATTAAATTTGTCAGAATCTATTGATATGGCAAAGTATCTTGTAAACTCCCCATTTGATTTTTTAATAACAGATACGTATGATTTTACTGGTATTACTAATAATGAAAATTTCAGAATTGATAATTTGTTTTCACAATCAAACTTTAAAATTCAGGATAAAAACCTGAGTTTTACAAAATCAAATGAATTTTGGGCTCCAAAATCAACTCAAAGTTTTCAATTTCAGATTAATAAGCCATTTTTATTTGCAATTAAAGAAAATAGTTCTAACTTAGTATTATCGGTTGGGATTATTAAAAAACCTATTAATAATTAAACTACTTTTTGAATGAAAAGCACTATTTCATCTAAACAAAGGCCGCCTAGAGATCTTAATCTAGGAGTTTTAATAATTTTTATTATTATAACGATCGTTTTTGCTATTTCATTTTTTCAGAGTAGCCTGGGACAAGAATTATTCAGTACCAACGAGACAGCAAAAATTGGAAGAAAGTAACTTTGAAAAGATCCCAGTAATAAAAAAGGATGAGTTTTTTAGCTCATCCTTTTTTATTAATAACATAGCTAGTTTATTATAAATGAATAACTTCTCCATAGGCAGCAGCAGCAGCTTCCATAATAGCTTCCGACATGGTTGGGTGAGGATGTATCGATTTAATAATTTCGTGACCAGTTGTTTCTAGTTTTTTTGCAACAACCAACTCTGCAATCATTTCGGTTACATTTGAGCCAATTAAATGAGCTCCTAATAACTCACCATACTGAGCATCGAAAATTAATTTAACAAATCCGTCTTTTTCACCTGCAGCACTTGCTTTTCCTGAAGCAGTAAATGGGAATTTACCAACTTTTATTTCAAACCCGGAATCTTTAGCCGCTTGCTCGGTTAATCCTACCGAAGCAACTTCGGGCGATGTATAAGTACAGCCAGGAATGTTTTTATAATCAATTGGTTCGGGGTTTAATCCTGCAATCTTCTCGACGCAGGTAATTCCTTCTGCCGATGCAACGTGAGCAAGTGCAGGGCCATGCACTATGTCACCAATAGCATAAACTCCTTCAATATTGGTTCTGTAATACTCATCAACCTTTATTTTACCCTTTTCTAATTCAATACCTAATTCTTCAATTCCAATATTTTCAAGGTTAGGAGTAACACCAACAGCAGATAAAACAATTTCGGCTTCGTGAATCTCTTCGCCTTTCTTCGTTTTGATAACTGCTTTACAGAGTTCGCCACTTGTATCTACCGACTCAACAGTTGAATCGACCATAACCTTAATACCTGCTTTTTTAAATGAGCGTCCAAGTTGTTTTGATACTTCATCATCTTCTAAAGGAACAATGTTTGGCAAAAACTCAACAAGAGTAACTTCAGTACCAATAGAATTATAGAAAAATGCAAACTCACTACCAATAGCACCACTACCTACAACTATCATCGATTTGGGTTGCTTAGGCAAGGTCATTGCTTGTCGATAACCAATTATCTTTTTTCCATCCTGCTTTAAGTTTGGAAGCTCTTTTGAGCGAGCACCGGTAGCAATAATAATATGATTTGCAGTTATTTCCTGAACTGAGCCTTCGCTATTAGTAACTTCTACTGTACTGTTGTTTTTTAATTTTCCTGAACCTTGTATATGTTCAATTTTATTTTTTTTAAATAAATACTGAATACCCTTGCTCATTCCATCGGCTACAGCTCTGCTACGTTGAACCATTTTTTCGAAATCTGGTTTTATATCGCCAGTTATTGAAACGCCATAATCGGCAGCATGCTGTGTGTAGGTGTAAACCTGGCCACTTTTTAGCAGCGATTTTGTTGGAATACATCCCCAGTTAAGGCATATACCTCCTAATTCGGCTCTTTCAACAACGCCTACTTTTAATCCTAATTGCGATGCCCTGATAGCAGCTACGTATCCACCAGGTCCGCTCCCTATAATTAGTAAATCGTAATTCATATTTTTTCGTTTAAATTGATGCGCTAAATTAATTTTTATTTAGACAAATTAAAATTTTTTGACTGCCTCTTAATACTCGATTGATATATCAATAACTGAATGATTTTAGCTATTACAAAATAAATTACCAATGAAAAAATTATTGATGCTCCCGATGGAATATTTAATTTATATGAAAAAACCAATCCTGTAAATACGCCCACAAAACTTATAACAACAGATGAAATAATAATGTTTCGGAAATTTTTTGTAAAAATATTCGAAATGGATTGAGGTATTGTTAATAGTGATATTACCATAATAATTCCAACTACTTTAATATTCAATACAATGGTTAATGCAACCAGGCTAATTAAGAGGTAATTAATAAGGTTAACTGAGATTTTATGAGTACGGGCATATTCCTGATCGTATGATACAAAGAGAATAAGTCTGTAAAAAGCCACAAATAAAAATATAATTAGCAGGTTTAAAGCAAACATTAGCCATATATCTAATCTGGAAACTGTTAAAATGCTTCCAAATAAATAGGTCATAAGATTTGGAACATATCCAGGTGTTATGGTTATAAAAATTATTCCGATTGCCATTCCGAATGACCATAAAATACCAATGGCTGAATCTTCGCGAATTTCTGTTTGTTTGCTTAAAAACTCAATCCCCAGTGCCGAGAAAATAGAGAAAACTGCTGCTGATAATATAGGATTAAATCCCAGAAAATAGCCAATCCCAATTCCTCCAAATGATGCGTGAGTTATTCCACCACTCAGGAAAACCATTCGGCGTGTTACTATATATGTGCCAATAATACCACAGCTAATACTTGCGAAAATTGCAGCCAGTAGTGCATTAACAACAAAATTATATTGAAGTAAATCAAGTAACATAGTATTAATGATTATGTTTTTTTAACACAGTATGAGGTACTTCTCCGTGTGTAATAAGTTTAATTGGGCAATTGTAGGAAGCCAACTGCTGTTCTGTTATTTTATTTGATTTGTGATAATGCAAACCCCTGTTTACGCAAGCTATTGTTTTAATGTATGTTGATATTGTGCCAATATCATGCGACACAATAATTATTCCCATTTCTTTATTTAGCTCAACGAGTATTTCATAAAGCTCTCCTTCAAATTTATTATCGACAAAAGTATTTGGTTCGTCAAGAACTAGTAATCGTGGTGATGAAACAATAGCCCTTGCTAATAGTACTTTTTGCATTTGACCTCCGGAGAGTTCTCCAATATGCAATTTTCTAAGGTCGCATATTCCTAGTCGTTGAAGTGTTTCTTTGGCCTTTATTCTGTCGACTTTTGGATGTTTATAATAAAATCCCGTTTTGTATATTAATCCTGATAAAACAACATCATAAACAGATACGGGAAATTTTTTATCAATTTGGTTTGTTTGAGGCAGAAATCCAATTTTATTATTTCTATCAATATTCGAGTCTCCAAAATATTCGACAGATCCTTTTATTGGCTTAATAAGGCCTAAAATTACTTTCAGAAGTGTTGTTTTTCCACCACCATTTGGTCCAATAATTCCAATAAAATCATCATCAAATACTTCGAATGATATATCGTTAAGAATTATTTCCTCCTTATATCCTGCGTATACTGATTTTAATTCTAAAATTTTGCTCATTGCTTATTCTACTGAATAAATTAAAGCTATTTCGTTACTTATTAACTTTGTTGTTTGCATCCAGTCGTATCCTAATGGATCAATTTGCACAACATGGCCATTTATTTCCCGGGCTAAAACTTCTGCACTATTTGTATTAAATTGCTTTTGAACAAAAATAACTCTAATATTTTCCTTTTGAGCAAGTTCAATGATGTTTTTAATTTCAATAGGAGAGGGTTCTTTTCCATCTGTTTCTATCGATATTTGTTCGAGGTTATAGTCACGTGCAAAATAAGCGAGTGCGGAATGGTAAATCATAAACTTCTTACCTTCAATTGTTTTTAGTTTTTCCTTAATAGATAAATCCAATGAATCGATTTCGCTTATAAGAGTTTTATAGTTGGTTTCAAACTCATCTTTATAATCAGGATAAAGAACTACCAGGTTTTCAACAAGGAGTTTGCATATTTTTTTTACCTCTAATGGTGATGACCAGATATGTGGATCTACACCATGATGGTGTCCATGATCTTCATGGTCATGATCATCATGAAGATTTTCAGGTTCTATCAATAGGGCATTTTTCGATAGATTCACAATTTTCATTGAAGGATTTAAGGCTGCAAACTTACTCATCCATGCAAGTTCAAACTCAATATGTCCCATTTTAAAATAGGCATTAGAATTAGATAAATCTTTCATTTGTTTTGCCGATGGTTCATAAATATGCGGATCGCTGCCCTCAGGAACCATTACATTTACATCAATTTTGCCATTAACAATGCGATCAATAAAATATTTTTGTGGTAATATACTTGCTGTAACAATAGGTTTTGTATCTGTTTCTGGCTGTTTGTTCGATTTGCAGCTAATAATTAACACTATTGCTATTAACAGAATTAGTAACTTTTTCATTCGCTTATTTAGAATTATTTAAAATAACAAAGTTATAAGAATTTTAAAGACATAAAAAATTAATTAAATTAATAACAAAAAAGAGTGGATATTGTTACCCACTCTTTTTTTAATCTTGTATTTTGTATTCGAAATTTATTTGAATAACTCTTCAAGTTTAGCTCCAAGTTCATCGCCACGCAAGTTTTTAGCAATAATGATTCCGTCTTTATCAATAAGAACATTATGAGGAATACCTCGCACTCCATATAATTTGCCAGCTTCGCATTCCCAGTATTTTAGATCTGAAACCTGGGGCCAGGTAATTCCGTCATCATGAATAGCTTTAATCCATGCATCACGACTCTTATCAAAAGAAACACCAAAAATCTCAAATCCTTTGTTTTTATATTTTGCGTAGTTTGCAACTAAGGTTGGGTTTTCGTGACGACAAGGACTACACCATGCTGCCCAGAAATCGATTAGTACATATTTTTGGCCGATATATGATGAAAGTGATACTGGATTTCCTGTAGTATCATTCAGTGTAAAATCAGTATAAGGTTGACCTATTGCAACACGTCTCATTGTTTCAATTCTATCATTTATCATAACAACAAAACGTGAAGTACTCAATGATGGATTAAAACCTTTTGCAATTTCATCAAGTTCCTGATATTCCATTTGCATCATTAAATATTGGGCTGCTATAAACGGACCAACAACCATGTTTGAATTGTTTTTTACAAATTGTTTAATATAATCCATTTGTTCATTTTCTAACTGCTCATAGGTGGTTTCAATTTCTTTAACTTTTGCTCCATCACCCGACATATTGGCCTGCATATACTCGTTATACAGATTTCTGAATTGCATTTCATAATTTATATTGGCTTTGTCGAATTCGTAATACTTGGTAGTATTTTCAGAACCAGTTACAACTGTTCCTTGCAAACTATCAACGTTAGCTTCTATAGTAATCTGAGAATTTTCAAGAATTAATGGAATATCACCCAACGTATCAGCTAATTTAATAATTCGAAAATCTGGTTCCTCAATTACTCCTTTAAAAACAAATTTTCCGTTACTTATTGCCACAGAGTCAATAGTAATATAATTACGTTGTTCAACCTTCTGTAAATAGGCTGTACCAGATTTTATACCCTGGATATTGCCTTTTATTTTGTATTGTGGTTCTGAGCTACATGCATACATTAGAACCAAGGCAAAAAATACATAAAATAGTTTTTTCATCGTTATAAGTTTATAGTTATTACTAAATAAGTTTATTGTTACAACTAAAAGTTTTCCAAACATACAAAAATTTATAGAATTACATATATGCAAATATACGAATTAAGAATTGCATTTCTTTTTGAAGTATTCATCAAGTAATATGCGGGCTGCAAGAAATGAATTTGTTTTACGATGTAATACTTTTTCTTCATATTCAACAAGCTTTTCTTTAATAAAGGGTTGATTATAAAAGTTCTCACGAAGAGATTCGTTTATTGATTCATACATCCAATATTTGGCTTGTTGCATACGTCGATTTTCAAAATAATTATTGTCTTTTACAAATGTTATATATTCAAGAATACTACCCCAGATGGTTTCAATTCCAACTCCTTTAAGCGATGAGCAGGTAAATACTTTTGGGTTCCATCCTGAATCTGTTGGAGGAAAAAGGTGTAATGCATTTTGATATTCAATTTTTGCTAAATCGGTTTTGATAATATTTTCACCATCTGCTTTTGTAATAGCAATGCCATCGGCCATTTCCATTATACCGCGTTTTATTCCCTGCAGCTCGTCGCCAGCTCCTGCAAGCATTAACAAAAGAAAATAATCGACCATAGAATGTACTGCTGTTTCTGATTGTCCAACACCAACTGTTTCAATAAAAATCGTGTCGAATCCTGCAGCTTCGCAAAGAATAATACTTTCTCTGGTTTTTTTTGCTACACCACCCAAAGAACCTGCAGATGGTGATGGCCTGATAAAAGCATTCGGATCTGACGATAATTCCTCCATTCGGGTTTTATCTCCCAAGATACTGCCTTTGGTTCGTTCACTGCTAGGATCGACTGCCAAAACTGCAAGTTTGCGACCTAAGCCAGTGGTGTATTTACCTAATGCTTCAATAAAAGTGCTCTTTCCTGCACCAGGAACACCAGTAATTCCAATCCTTATTGATTTACGAGCATAAGGAAGACATTTTTCAATAATCTGGAATGCTAATTGATTGTGTTCTTGTAATGAGCTTTCTATTAAAGTAATAGCTTGTCCTAAAATTGTTCGGTTTTTACTTAAAATCCCATCAACATAATCATCGACTGTATACTGATTCCTTTTTCTTTTTTTAAACTTGTTAATAACTTCAGGATTAATTGAATTAGGCTGTTCAATTCCTTTCTGCACATTTAAAGCAGTTTTAAAATCTTCCATCGGATTCTTTTTTTTACCTTTCATACGTAAAGGTTTTCTGCGAATTTAGAATTTTACAAAAGAACAAAAAAATAAATGACTAAAAAAGCAGTTGAAGATATCAACTGCTTTCAATTTTTTCGAATTAGAAATATCAAATTAACCTTCTATTTCAGCACTTATCATTAATCTTATGTTGGAGTTGTTTGGATCGTTGGTAACAACATATATCGACTTATTTTGTTTGCCCTTCATTCCGCTTGTGTTAAAAATAGCTTTAAAGGTACTACTCTCGCCAGGTTTTAGTATGGTTTTCTCTGGGTTTACAGTTGTGCATCCACATGTAGATTTTATTTTATGTATTACCAATTCACTATTGCCGCTATTCTTAAAAGTAAATGTATGTTCATATTTACCTGAACTTTTTACTTTACCAAAATTGTGGTTTGGTGAATCAAATTCAATTTTGGGAGCATTCTTAATCTGCTCAGGGCTAAGTTTCGAAAAGTTTTGCTGAACCTTGGCGCTAATTGTAATGGTATTGTTTTCAACTTCTGTATCATTAATCAATATTTTTACCCTATCGGTTACAAAATCCCAATCATTAACATTTGTGCCATCATATTCTCCTAAAATATATCCTTGTTCTCCAGGTTTAAGAATTGTTGGGAAAGGCTTAAGTTTAATATAAGCTGGCACATTACTAAAGCCTATTTTTAATTGGTTTTTCGATGAATTGAAAACCTTAAAGGTATCTACCTTAACCTGATCAGTATAAACTGTGACAAATGAAAAATGGTTTGTTTGCAATCTCAATTCACCAACAGCTCTTGGGTAGATATCATTAATTGTTTTTTCGCGTGCCAAAACTTCTCCTTGAATTCTTAATACTACTCTTGAATTAATTGCATTTGATTCAACAGTTATGCTTTTATTGAAATTCCCGGGGCGATTCTGAGGATCAAATATGGCATTAACAAATCCTTTTTGGCCTGGCATTACCGGGTTTTCGGTCCAGGATGGAGATGTGCAGCCACATGAAGCCTGTACCTTAGTTATGATTAGAGGGGTTTGGCCAGTATTTGTAAAAATAAATCGATATTCAACCTTACCTCCATCTTCTTTAATCTTACCAAAATCATGTACTTCTTTTTCGAAAGAAATTGAAGCTTGGTTTTGCTGGGCACTAGTTATTTTAAATGATAAAAGTGATACTAATGCTAGGAAAATGTATTTTTTCATATTCTTTGTAATTAATAAATTATCAGTTATTTTTAGAATCAAACAAATATAACAATAAAATTATGTTAAGGTTTAGTGTTAACAATCTTTAACTTTTAATAATATTGTGGTAATTTAATGCAATATTTTGCAAAATTGATACCAAAATAATTGATGTACCGAAAATTCGTATTTTTATTTTTTTCTCTGTTAAGCATTAATGTAACCATTGCTGTTGCACAGTTTTATAATGGTCATCAAATGGATTTTGGTAAAAACAGGGTTCAGTATAATAATTTCTACTGGTCGTTTATTAAAAACGATAAATATGATACTTATTTTTACCAGGAAGGTGAAGCTATAGCTCGTTTTGCTAATGAGTTTGCTTACAAAGAGATTTTAAGAATTGAACAATTTCTAAATTATGAATTGAAAGATAAAATTATATTGGTTGTTTTTAATAAATTCTCTGATTTCAGACAAAGTAACATTGGCCTAATTACAGGAAAAGATGAGTATAATACAGGTGGTGTTACGAAAATAAACAGGAATAAAATAAGTTTGTTTTATCAGGGAAATCATTTAGAATTCGAAAAGCAGATTAAGGAAACAATTGCCGAGGCAATTATTAATGAAATGATTATTGGCAGTAGTTTGTCTGATAATATATCGAGTTCAATACTTCTGAGTCTGCCCGAATGGTATGTTAAAGGATTAAGTTCATTTTTGTCTGAATATTGGAGTCCTGAAATTGATAGTAAAGTTAAAGATGGAATTTTAAATGGATCATTTAAGCATATAAATCAACTTTCGGGTGTTGATGCCATAGTAGCGGGTCATTCGTTTTGGAAATATTTAAATGATTACTATGGAAAAACAATAATCCCTGATATTTTATTTATCACTCGTATTAATAATAACATTAATAGATCAATTGAAAGTGTTTTGGGTATTTCGTCGAAAGAAGCAAATAAACAATGGATTGATTATTATAAAGACTATTTTACAAACGAAAATATTGTATTTAACGATTCACTAATTGGCTCTCAAAATATTATTAAAAAATCAAAACAAGGTAGTTCATATTATCAATTCAAAGTTAGTCCTTTAGGTGATTATGTGGCCTATGTATCAAACGAAATGGGCTTATATAAAATATGGCTTTACAATACGCTCACTGGAAAAACAAAACGGATTTATCAGGATGGGTATAAAATAAAGCAAATAACTGATTATACTTACCCGGTAATCGATTGGCATCCATCGGGTAATTACCTTACGATCATTACTGAGTATAAAAATAGATTGCAAATTATACAATACTCTTTAAAGGATAAAACACTCAGTTATAGAAACTTGTTTTCTTTCGATAAGATTCTTGATTTTTCGTATTCCTCAGATGCTTCAAAAATGGTTATGTCTGCTGTAAGAAATGGTTTTACCGATGTTTTTATTTTTGATGTAGCATCATCATCAAGTGAACAAATAACGAATGATATTGCCGATGAATTTAATCCCCGTTTTATTGATAATAATCAAAGAATAATCTTTGCATCAAATCGAATGGATGATGAATCTTCTAAATTATCTGCGGAAAAATCATATTTAGATTATACCGATTTATTTGTTTATGATTTTGGAAAGGCGAACAATGAATTTACAAATCTTAGTAATACAGTTAATATTAGCGAGATAATGCCATATGAGAAATTGCCCAATAACTATATTTATTTGAGTGATAAGAATGGAATTAAAAATCTTTATTACGGTGATTTTGATAGCACTATTAGTTTTATTGATACATCAATTCATTACCGCTATTTTTTAAACGAAAAATCACTTACTAATTTTTCAGGGAGCATTATAGAACATAATATAAATAGATATAAAAAAGACTATCTATTTCTCACTTATCGTGATAAAGAATATAATGCCGAATTACAAAGCAATATTGATTTTAAGAACATTAATGAGAAAAAACCTTCATTAACTTTTTATCGCAAGAACTTAGACGAGAGTTATTTGGGAGAAAATAATAATGAAAATTTAATAAGAAATAGTCTAATTGATTCTATTACAATATTCTCGGCTGAAAATAATAATGTAGATATAGATCATTATGTGTTTGAAATAGAAAAACCCTATTTTGCTTTTAAATATTACGACAGTCCAATTGATACTTCATATCTACAAAAACAAACTCCTAAAGTAAAGATTTATCAGCGCACTTTTTTTACTGATGAGTTAGTAACTCAGGTTGATTTTGGATTTTCGAATTCTACCTACCAGGCATTTACTGGTGGTGCGGTTTATTTTAATCCAGGATTAAATGGATTAATTAAAATTGGAGCAACAGATTTGTTAGAAGATTATAAGATCATAGCAGGAGTGAGGCTGTCGCTAGATTTTAATAGCAACGAATATTTAATAAGTTTTGAGAACCTTAAGAAAAAGATTGATGAGCAGTATATTTTTCATCGACAAAGCTTTGAAAATACCACTTCTGATTTTACATCAAAAACGTTAAGTCATAAATTAATGTACCTAAGAACTGTACCGTTTAATCAGATTGCAGGAATTTCTGGTTCAATTACTGCCCGGCACGATAGACTTACGTATCTTTCAACCGACCGTAATAATTTACAGAAAAATGATAACAATAAAGTTTGGGGTGGATTAAAACTGGAATATATTTTTGATAATACTATTAATACAGGCGTAAATCTTTATAATGGAACACGTTACAAGATATTTGCAGAATATTATAAGCAAATAAATAAAAATGAATCTGACTTATTTGTTGTTGGCGGAGATTTTAGGCATTACATTAAAATACATCGTGATTTAATTTTTGCGGGTCGACTTGCTGTAAGCACTTCGTTTGGGCATAACAAGCTGATTTATTATTTGGGTGGTGTAGATAACTGGACAAATTTTTCGGGCACAACTCCAACGTTTATTCCCCTAAAAGAAATACCAATAAATACAGACGAGAATTATGCGTTTCAGGCGGCAGCAACAAATATGAGAGGCTTTCCGCAAAATATACGAAATGGGAACAGTTTTGCACTTATTAATACTGAGTTGAGGTGCCCTTTTGTGAAGTACTTTTCAAATTACCCGGTAAGTTCTACGTTTTGGTCTAATCTTCAGTTGGTTGGATTCTTTGATGTAGGTACTGCCTGGAGTGGCCTTTCACCTTATTCTGATGAAAACGCTTATAGTAAAAAGATCATTAAAAACAAACCAATTACAATTACTGTCGATACCGAAAAAGATCCAATAGTTGCAGGTTATGGATTTGGCTTACGTGTTATGTTTCTTGGTTATTTTATGCGGTTCGATTATGCCTGGGGTATAGAAAATCAAGAGGTTTTGCCAAGAATTTTCTATTTTTCATTAAGTTTGGATTTTTAAAACGTACTATATGAGTATTAATGAGTTAATTATTTTAGTCATTATTGGCCTGTTTGCAGGTTTTGTTGGTGGAGCTTTAGGTTTAGGTGGAGGAATTATTATTGTTCCTGCACTTGTTTTTATTATGGGATTTTCGCAGCATCAGGCACAAGGAACGAGTCTTCTCGTGTTGCTTTTGCCTGTTGGTATTTTTGCAGTAATTCATTATGCAAAAAACAATTATATCGATTATAAGTATGCTGCCGTTTTAATCATAGCTACTGTTTTAGGAAGTTATGTTGGCTCTGTGGTATCGACTCAAATACCTGCAAAAACGCTGAAAACAATTTTCGGTATTTTTATGTTGTTGGTTTCATTAAAAATGATCTTTAATAAATAACACGATGGATATAAAAGAAAAAATAAAGAATCTATCAGAGAAATATTATTCAAATGTTGTTAAGATAAGACAACACATACATAAACATCCGGAATTATCATTTAATGAGCATCATACGGCCAACTATGTTGCATCAATATTAGAAACATTAGATTTGAAATTCAATACAGGTATTGCAGGAACAGGTATTACAGGAATTATTGAAGGAAAAAATCCTGGTAAAAAATGTGTAGCACTTAGGGCAGATATGGATGCTTTACCCATTGAAGAGAAAAATGATATTTCTTATAAGTCAGTAAATAAGGGCGTAATGCATGCCTGTGGTCACGATGCTCATACTGCATCGCTGCTTGGTGCTATAATGATATTGAATGATCTAAAAGATGAGTTTGAAGGAACTGTTAAATTCATTTTTCAACCAGCTGAGGAGAAGATTCCTGGTGGAGCAAAGCTGATGGTAGAAGAAGGTGTGCTTAAGAATCCAACTCCTTCAGTTATTCTGGCACAACATGCTTATCCAGAGTTAGTTGCTGGTAAAATTGGTATTAGAGCTGGAACATATATGGCTTCAAGTGACGAGATATATATTACCGTAAAAGGTAAAGGTGGACATGCAGCAATACCTGATAAAATTGATAATACAGTTCTTATTGCATCGAAGCTTGTTGTTAATTTACAGCAAATTCCTAAGAGCATTGCGCCTAAAGATACTCCTACTGTTCTTTCAATTGGTAAGATGATTGCACAAGGAGCTACAAATGTTATTCCCGATGAAGTGTATATGGAAGGAACATTTCGTACAATGAACGAGGAGTGGAGAGCAAATGCTCATAGTGAAATACATAAAATGGCAAAGGAATTAGCAGATCAGAACAAAGTTGAGATTGAAGTAAAAATTCTAACAGGATATCCAGTTTTAAGTAATCATATTGAATCTACTGAAAAGGCAAAAAATATTGCAATAGATTTTGTTGGAGCCGATAATGTAATTGATCTAGAACCACGGATGACATCGGAAGATTTTGCATATTATTCGCAAGAGATCCCCGCGGTATTTTATCGGTTGGGTATTACAAAACCAGGTTCAGATTTGTTTTTTCCATTACACTCGCCAAATTTTACAATTCATGATGAGGCAATGAAAACGGGAATAGCATTATTTGCATATCAGGCTACACAATTTTTAATTGATTAATACATTTATTAATCTGTTTCATTTACATGTTGGAGAATGTAAACAAATTTATTTAGAATGATTCTAAATTAGTAACAAGAAGCCATTTAATGATAAAATTCTTTTTCTATTCGATTTTTGCAAATAATTTTGTAAGTGAATAAAATTTTATTTTAAACTAAAAAACAAGAATTATGGCTTACAAAATAAATGATGACTGTACAGCTTGTGGAACATGTATTGACGAATGTCCAGTTGAAGCAATATCTGAAGGTGATATCTATAAAATCGATCCAGATACTTGTACTGATTGTGGTGCATGTGCTGATGTTTGCCCAGTAGAGGCTATTCATCCAGCTTAATACATAAGCGACAACAAATAGCCCGCCTGGTGCGGGTTTTTTTATTTTCAGATTTTAATAAATTTAAAAATCAGACTATGTCATTAGTTGAAGAATTTGATAAAACAGGGAATTGGTTTTTTAAATACCGAAGTTATTTGCCAGTAGTACTTTATCCCTTAGCAACACTTGTGATTTACCTTGAAGCAAGGCAGGATTTCGCATTTTCAGGAATAAAATGGTCCATTTTCTGTTTGCTAATTTCCTTAATAGGGTTAGTAATTAGAATTCTTGTAATTGGATTTATGCCCAAAGGAACATCAGGACGAAACACATCAAAACAGGTTGCCGAAGTACTAAATACCAAAGGAATTTATTCTGTGGTTCGCCACCCATTATATCTTGGTAATTTCTTAATGTGGTTCGGAATTATCCTATTTGTAAATAATTTCTGGTTTACTGCAGTTTGTATTCTTCTATTCTGGCTGTATTACGAAAGAATTATGTTTGCCGAAGAGCAGTTTTTAAAACGTAAGTTTGGAGATCAATATCTGGAATGGTCGTTACATACTCCTCCATTTTTTCCAAAGTTTAGTGGTTGGGAAAATGCAGATTTAGAATTTTCATTTAAGAATGTTTTAAAACGGGAGTATAATGGTTTATTTGCTATAGGTATTTCATTTGCATATCTCGATGTGTTAAGAAATTATGTTGAATATAGTAAATTTCATATTTCCCCATTCTGGTTGTATGTTCTAATAATAACCTTTATTGTTTTTATTGCATTGCGTACTCTTAAAAAGACTACAAAGATGCTTCATGTAAAAGGGCGATAAAAGCGTTTTGCAAGTCAAACATCTATTTGCAATAATCTGGATAAACTAGTTGCATAGGCAATACAAAATAAAGATAAAAAAAACGAAGTGTTTTTTTGTTTTAATAAAAAACATGTTTACATTTGCAACTCTTTTACGGGGTGTAGCGTAGTCCGGTCATCGCGCCTGCTTTGGGAGCAGGAGGTCGCAGGTTCGAATCCTGCCACCCCGACAAAAGATTTGATAAGGTTTAGCAAAGTTGCTGAACCTTTTTTTATTTCCCTTCAGTTAAAACATCAAGCTTTGTAAGGAAAAATCGGGATCAAGGAAAACTGCATCAAATACTGATTTCAAAGAATACTCACAAAATCATATATTTCAACCAGCCAACATGATTAGAACTGGTGTCTATAATGCAGAAGAAATCAAACAAGTGGAAATTGTAGCAAAAGGGTTTTTATTATATCCTTTCACAGGTAAATATGAAAATGTCTTGTCCTGAAATACGTTGACACTTTTTGATAACAAAAAGGAGGACACGACATGAACAATTTAAAAATTCCTGCTGGTGGCGAATGGAACAATCGTTACAGTTATGCTTTTAAATTGGAAGTTATCGAAGTTATTGAGAACGGGAAACTCTCCATGAATAAGGCTTCCAAGGTTTATGGTATTCATCATAAAACCATTGGTGAATGGATGAAAAAATATGGTAACTTTGACAAAAAGTTAAGATCAATGGGCGGCAAATCACCACGACAAGAAATCAATGAGTTGCGGGCAAAACTTAAGGTTAGCCAAGGCGAAAATGACGTTCTGAAAGCGGTTATGAGTATCCTTGAAGATGAGTATGGCGAGGAAATGCTAAAAAAGTACTTACCCGAATTGCTTCTAAAGACTATTCCCCGTGGCAAAAGAAAGTAAATATTACTATTTTGTGTAAGCTTTTCGGGATAAGCCGTCAGGCTTTTTATCAAAGGGAGAAAAGATACAAGCATTCCATTAGTCAACAAAAACAAGTGGTTAAAATGGTCAAAAAAGTTCGAACCAGGCACAAGCATATGGGCGGAAAAAAACTACATGACAAATTGCAGCCAAAACTTGAAAAGGCAAGAATCAAATGTGGCAGAGATAAATTCTTCGACATCTTAAGAGATGAAAATCTATTGGTTAGATATCGAAAACGCTTTGTAAAAACAACAAAAAGCAAGCATCAGTTCTATAAATACCCGAACCTGATAAGTACTATGGAAGTAGTTCAATCAGAACAGGTATTTGTAAGCGACATCACATATACCAGAACCAAGAAAGGCTTTATGTATTTATTTTTGATTACAGACCTGTATTCAAAGCAAATTATGGATTGGGAGTTATCTGACAACCTGAAATAAATGCTATTAAAGCGCTTAAAATGGCCTTAAAAAACAGGAAATATCCAGACAGAAAAATGATACATCATTCAGACCGTGGTTTTTAATATTGCAATCCATTTTATATCAATGTTCTGGAATCAAACAATATACAAATAAATATGACCAGTAAATATGATCCATACTAGAATGCTGCAGCAGAACGTGTCAATGGAATACTTAAAAGGGAATACGAAATTGGAGATGGATTTTTAGGGGAAAAAGATGCCAAACGTGAAATAAAATATGCAATCTGGCTATATAATACAGACAGGCCACATATGAGCTGTTATGGCCTTGCTCCCGCCCAGGCACATGAAAGAGAAAATTATAAGCTTAGAAAATGGACTCGGAAATTTTCAACCAAGGGCATGCTTGGTTGAAAATAAAACAGTATTTTAACTAATAAAAATTAACCTAAAAAGAGTAAACCTATTTTAGGAGGATACATATATCCTAAGGAGTGTTTGAATATTAATAATAGATTATTGATTAAATAATCCCAATCAGTCATTAGAAAAGTGCAACGTGGTGTGAGCCTTTCTAATGAATAGATTTGAGAAAATCCCGATTAAGAAAAACTTACTTTCAAGTACTGAAAAGTTTAGTTTTTCTTAATTGAATTATTATATGTCTCAGATTATCATTAAAATGAATAGTTTTATTTTTAATGACCGTCATTACAAATAAAAATGCAAGTGACAATTTTGGGATAATATTGTAATTAGTCGTATGTTTTAAAACATATAAATGAGCATATGATTTGTAAGGTTCATTTAATCAGTAATTTAAGTGTTAGTATTTTTTTAAATTGTTTAATGTGATTTATATTATTCTAATTTGTATAAAAAACAACTAAAAAAAAATATAAATTCACATCTTATTATTTCCTTTTGACCTAGTTACTAAAACCTATAAATTGTGAGTTTTATAAGCGAAGCTATATTTAATAGTTTAATATCTTTATCTGTTGAATTTAAGGTTAGGTTTGTTAATAGTCTTTTTGCAATAACTTACAGCTAAGTTGGTCACTTTTTTGGGTTTGAGGGATGAAAAATAATCAGAAATTATTTAATTGAATTTTATTAAAATGAAGTGTTCTGATAGGAAATGTTATGTATTTTATACATACCCTAAATTTGAAAGGAAAGTTCATGAATGTTTGCTTAAGGACGGGTTTGATTCATTTCTGCCTATGCACTGGATTGTTAGACAATGGAGTGACAGAAAAAAGAAATTATTGGTTCCAATGTTCCCTAATTATATATTTGCAAACATTGAATATAGCCACATATGGGAAATTTTAAAGAATTCCAAAGTAATATGCTGCGTTAAATTCAATAATCAACCTTCCTTTTTGAAACAAAAAGAAATAGATAATATAGTTAAGATAATAAATAACGATTACCTATTTGAAATATCGTGCAATCTCAGTATTGGAGATTCAGTAATAATTAATGGTGGAGCTTTAACTGGTATGAAAGGTGTTCTGGTTGAGGAACGTGGAAAAAAAAGATTTGCATTAAGAATAGAATCACTTAAGCAGTCTATTATTGTAAATGTACCTTCTGAATATCTTGAATGCAAAGATAGAGTACATATTTTATAAAAACACTTTTTGTAATGCTTTTGGGTAATACACTTCAAAAATTTTTTTTAGACTTAAATACTTATTCTGATAAAGGCATTACTTTTATTAATGGTAGTAATGATGATGTTTTTGTTTCATACAAGCAATTACATGACAGTGCACTTGGGATATTGGGAGCCCTTCAAAGGTTAGAAATTAATGAAGGTGATGAACTTGTTTTCCAAATTCAGGAATCGAGAAGTTTTATTGAAGTTTTTTGGGCATGTATACTTGGAAAAATAATTCCTGTTCCAATAAACTTAGCAGTTACTACTGAATTAAAAAATAAATTACAGAATGTATTAAGAATACTAAAGTCACCGTATTTAATTACATCACAAGAGAATTATGCTAGAAATCTATCAGTTGACGGAATAGCTCAATTAATAAAAGAGAAAGTAATATTTTATGATGATATAAAGTTAGATTATGCAGGACATATAGTGAGGGCATCAAAAGATGATATAGCTTATATTCAGTTTTCTTCTGGATCAACAGGAAGTCCCAAAGGAGTAATCTTGACTCATGGTAATTTAATAGCAAATATTGATTCCATCCATGATGGTATAAATAGTCCTTTGGATGGAGACAAATTCTTTAGCTGGATGCCATTAACTCATGACATGGGTCTGATTGGTTTTCATTTAACACCCATGGCTAAAGGTTGGAATCATTATATTATGCCAACAGATTTGTTTATGCGTAATCCAACACTCTGGTTAAATAAGATTTCTGATTATAGTATTACTTTTACTTCTTCACCAAACTTTGGTTATCAGTATATTTTAAAGCATTTTAATCCAGAAAAGAATCAGAGTATTGATCTGTCATCATTACGTGTCATTGTAAATGGCGCAGAACCTATTTCTAAAGATATATGTTTAAAATTCATTCAATATTTTAGAAAGAATGGATTAAAAGAAAATGTAATTTTCCCCGTTTATGGATTAGCCGAAGCTAGTCTTGCAGTTTCCTTTTCTAATATTGAAGAAGAGATTCATTCCATTCAAGTTGATCGAAATAAATTAAATTTAGGGGATCAGATATCTTATACTGGTGATATGGAATCATCAATAAACTTCGTTAGTGTAGGTAAACCAATAAAGAATACATTTATACGTATTGTTGATAATGAAAACAAACAATTAGGAGATAATTTTATTGGAAAAATCCAAATCAAGGGAGGTAATGTAACTTCAGGTTATTATAATAATAAGAAAGCTACAGAAAAACTAATAGCAACTGATGGTTGGTTAAATACCGGCGATCTGGGTTTCATAGATACAATTGGAAATTTGTATATTGTAGGCAGAGATAAGGACATCCTTTTTGTAAATGGAATTAATTATTATTCTCATGATCTTGAGAGGATAACAGAAAAAGTTTCTGGAATTGAACTCGGTAAAATTGTTATCACTGCTCACTTTAATGCCAGTTTGTCAAGGGATGAAATCATTACTTTTGTATTATATCGCGGGAAATTCGAAAATTTTATTTCAATTAAACAAGCATGTGAAAGAGTTATTAGTGAGGAAGTTGGTATCCAACTTGACTATGTCTTACCAGTAAAAAGAATTCCTAAAACAACAAGTGGTAAGTTGCAGCGGTATCAATTGTTAAAAGAATACCTTGATGGAGATTATAATGAAATAAAGGCGCAGTTAGATTGTTTAAAAAGTGAAATTAAGAATTTAGGAATTGTCTTGCCCCAGAGTGAATTAGAAGAAAAGATACTAAGAAATTGGACTGAGGTATTAAAGAGAAAAGATTTAGAGATTAATGATGATTTTTTTGCTCTAGGTGGTAATTCACTGAAAGCTGGTCAGCTGATAATGTTTCTCCAGAAAGAATTTGAAATAGAAATATCTTTTGAACAGTTCTATAATTGTAGAACAATAAAAGGACAGTCTGAATTAATCAAAAATAGTCTTCCCAATGAAACTATAACAATACAAAGAGGTAATAATAAATGTTTTAGTCTGTCTCATGCTCAAAACAGGATTTTTTATCACAATCAACTAAATACTGGTTCTTTAGCTTACAATATACCGCAAGTTTTTATTTTAGAAGGTTTATTTAATGTTGACCAGTTAAAAACATCTCAGTATGAGTTAATTAAAAAATATGATATATTAAGAACTACCTGCCATATAAAGAATGGAGTGCCTTATCAACAAATACATGAAGATATTGTTGTTTCACTCGAGGAGATTATTTTAGATCAAAAAATTAACCTTGATGAACAAATCAGAAAACATTTATCTCACTTCAACTTGGAGGAATTACCCCTTATCCGTGTTAAGTATGGTTTTCTGGCATCTGAGAAGACCGTTGTACTAATTGATATCCATCACATCATTGCTGATGGTAATTCATTAATAAATATTTTGGAGGAGTTTTTTAGTATTTATAAAGGTAAGGATTTAAAAAAGACAGCAATACAATATGTGGATTTTGTTCTTTGGGAAGAGGTTTATTTAAAAACAACGAAAGCGGAGGTTGCCATAAAATATTGGAGAGACATTTTGCAAGGTGATATCCCACAATTGAATCTTCCTTTCGATCTTTCAGAATTAAGACGAAATGATGATAGTGGAGGAAGGTTATTTGGAAGTCTTGGAACGGATCTTCATTACTCATTGGATTTATTTTCCAGGGATAAAGGAATTTCTAAATCGGTAATTCTTTTGAGTTGTTATTCCTTATTACTTTATAAATTAAGTTCCCAAGAGGATATAATAATAGGAGTTGCAGAATCGGGAAGGAACCATGTAAAGTTTTTGGATTCAATAGGTATGTTTGTTAATAATCTACCAATTAGAGTCTTTCCAAATATGGATATTGGAATAGATCAGTATTTGTCTGATGTTAATAGACATTTAATTCAAGCATTGGATAATAAGTCGCTGCCTTATGATGTATTGTTGAATGTTTTAAATTTAAAAAATGTGCCTGGACGTAATCCATTGTTTGATACTATGTTTGTTTATCAAAATATGGATTTTCCCGAGTTATCAAGCGATGATCTAAAAATAACCCATTATCGGTTTGATCCAAAGACTTCCAAGTTTGACATAACTTTGGAAGTCTTTGAGAATAGCGAGCTTGACTTTGCATTTGAATATTCAAGTGATCTGTTTTCAGAAGAAACGATTACTCGATTTTCAGGTTATTTCAAAAAAATTATAAAAGCAGTTATTGATAAACAAATTGACAAAGTAAGCGATTTAGAAGTTTTATCAGATATTGAGAGGAAGAGTTTGGTAGTAGATTTTAATAATACAAATTCTGAAACGCCATCATTGCTTGTTCATGAATTGTTTGAGAAACAGGTAAAAGGATCACCCGATTCTTATGCATTAGTATTTAATGAAGATAAAATCACATATAAGGAACTTGATAAGAAAGCAACTAAGCTGGCAAGTATATTAATGAATAAAGGGCTTGGACCAGATGATTTTGTTGTTTTGTTGGTCGAAAGATCTTTTGAATTTGTTATATCGGTTTTGGGAGTTTTAAAAGCTGGAGGAGCTTATGTTCCCGTTGATCCAAATTATCCATCATCAAGAAAAGAATATATTATTGAAGATAGCAAAGCAAAGTTAATAATTGCTTCAGAAGAGATTATAGAATCAAATAAATCGATTTTAAATAATTTTGATAGAGATTGTATTATTCATATTGATAGACTTGCTAGTTATGAGCAAACCATACAAAAGAATACAGTAAAGGCTAGTCCAACAAATCTGGCTTATATGATTTATACTTCAGGAACATCAGGACAGCCTAAGGGTGTTATGATAGAGCACAGGAATTTGATGAATTACATTTGGTGGGCACAGCAGGTTTATATCAAAGGAGAATCAGTTGATTTTCCTCTTTTTAGTTCTGTATCTTTTGATCTTACGGTAACCTCAATATTCTTGCCATTGATTTCTGGTAATACTCTGTATATTTATAAAGAAGATGATCAAAGTTTGCTATTACAACAAGTTTTGCACGACGACAAAGTTGGTGTTATAAAATTGACCCCATCACATTTAAGGTTGATAAAAGAGGATATTACAATAAAAGCAGAGAATGTTACTAACCTAAAACGATTTATTGTTGGTGGCGAAAATTTAACTGCCGAATTAGCAAGAGAAATAACAAAAAAATTCGATAGCAAAATAGAAATATTCAATGAATATGGGCCCACAGAAGCCACAGTTGGATGTATGATATATCAGTTTGAAAGTCAGAAGAAATACAATAAGGCTGTTCCTGTAGGTAAACCATCCCATAACTCACAGATATTTATACTTGATAAATATTTAAAGCCTGTGGGTCAGGGTATTATTGGAGAGATATTTATTGGAGGTGATAGTGTAGCAAGAGGTTACCATAATAATGATGTATTAACCAACGAGAAATTTGTCATAATATCAGAACTATCAGATAAGAAATTATACCGAACTGGAGATCTCGCTAAGTTTATTGACAAAGAAACTATCGAATTTGCAGGCAGATCAGATAACCAAGTGAAACTTAATGGATATAGGATAGAGTTGGATGAGATTGAACTCTGTATTCAAGAATTTGAAGGAGTATCGAAAGCAGTAGTTTCTAAGATAGATAAAAATGGGGATAATTTGTTATGTGCATATTATGTCTCTGAATATGGAGTAGTAGAACCTGATTTGAGACAGTATTTACGAGGACGATTGCCTCACTACATGGTTCCTTCTTTGTTTTTTAATATAGATAAGATCCCATTAACTCCTAATGGCAAGATTGATAAGAATTTATTACCAGGGATAGATAAATTAAGAGAAACAAAAGAAATTAAAATAGCCGAAAATGATATTCAGAAACTCCTTGTGGATATATTTCAAGAGGTATTCAGTATCAAACAGGTAAGTATTGATGATAATTTCTTTGAATTGGGAGGAGATTCCATAAAAGCTGTCCAAATAACCTCGCGTTTATATGATAAAGGAATAGCATTAAATGTAAATGATATTCTTACACATCAAACCATTTCTCAGATAAGTTTTTATGCTAAAAAGTACGAAAAGGAATATGATCAGGGTTTGGCATCTGGAGAGAAAGAGTTAAGCCCTATTGAAAGATGGTTTTTTGAACAAGATATTGAAAATCCGAATTATTTCAACCAATCAGTATTATTAGAGTTTAAGAAACCTATTGACAAGAACATACTTGAACAAGTTTTTTATAAACTTATCGAACATCACGATGGATTAAGAGCAAACTATAATACTAAAAAGAATTGTATGTTCTTTAATAACGACCATTTAAAGAAAGCATTTGAAATTGATGTATTTGAAATAGATGATAAAAACACACTGGAATCAATAGGTGTAGAACTTAAATCATCATTTGATATAACTAATACTTTATTAATAAAAGCAGGTATTATTAGAGAAGAAAATAAGCATGACCGTCTTTTGATTTCAGCCCATCATTTGGTGATTGATGGTGTTTCATGGAGGATTTTATTAGAAGATTTGTATAATTTGTATTATACTATTGAGAATGGGGCGTTCATAAAACTTCCTTTAAAAACCGGTAGTTTGATTGATTGGCAGTGTGCCTTGGAAGACTATGCTGAATCAGAAGAATTAAAATCTCAGGTAGATTATTGGAAGGATATAGAAAGCAATGAATTCAAGTTGTCAGAGAAAGAACCAATTAATAGTATCATTTCTGAGTATTATAAGTGTCAATTTTCTTTAGATAATGAGCAAACAGAGTTTTTATTGAAAGATGCCAACAAACCTTATAATACAGATATTCATATACTTCTAGCTACTGCTTTGGCATTAACAGTTAGAGATTTTACCAAGAAAAGTCAAATAGTTGTTGATTTTGAGAATTATGGAAGAAATCTCGAAGGTATTGATGTCTCAAGAACTATTGGTTGGTTTACATCAATTTATCCTGTTGTTTTTAAAATTGAGGGAGATGATTTAGATAAGCATATAAAAGCTGTAAAAGAGCAAATAAGGAAAGTCCCTAAAAATGGAATTGGCTATGGTATTGCTAAATATTTAGCAGGCTCTTTTAATCAATCTGAGAAGTTAAAAAGTGAAATTAGGTTTAATTACCTTGGACAGTTTGGCGAAGAAGTATCAAACGACTTATTTTCTTATTCTAATAAATTTTCTGGAAAAGATGTTTCTGATGAAAATCATATTACATCAAGTTTAGAAATAAATATTTTGATAATAAATAAAGAACTGAATGTAGAATTTGTTTATTGTAATGTCACATTTAATGAATCTGATATCATTTCTTTAAAAGAAGGATTTATTAGGCAAATAAACAATCTGGTCTTCTATTTAAAAAATAGTGAAGATATTTATTTTACTCCTTCAGATTTTAATGGAGTAGAATTGGAGGATGATGATTTGAAGGTACTGTTTCAATAATAATTGAATTAAAATATGTTATAACTATGATTTTGATTGCTTAAAAATAATTGATTTTAGAGATTAAGGCTTACTTATACAATAAAGTATCAATTATATGAATAAATGACATTCAAATTTTAAATATATAATTTTTGTATCTAAATAATCAATTTTAAATCATATAGAACAATATAATACTTCCTTATGTCAAGTAATATTTTATATCAAGTTGGAAACACTCCCATAGTGGAAATAAATCTAAAAAATGAAATAAACATTAATCTTTATGCGAAATTAGAATTTTTTAATCCTACAGGAAGCGTTAAGGACAGGGCTGCTGCATATATAATAAAAAAAATTTTAGATGAAAATATTATTAATAAAGATACTACTCTTATTGAATCATCTTCTGGGAACTTTGGGGTTTCGCTTTCTGCCTATTCCAGATTATATGGACTCAAATTTATTTGTGTAATTGACAAAAATACTACACCTTTAAATGAAATGTTAATTAAAACACAAGGAGCGCAAATTATTAAAGTCACAGAACAAGATAAATTTGGAGGATATTTACTTAATCGTATTTTAAAAATTAAAGAGATATTAAATTCCACCCCGAATATTTATTGGATAAATCAATATGAAAATCCTTTAAATGCAGAAGCATATTATGAAACCTTAGGAAATGAAATTTGCAATGGAGTTTTAGGCAATATTGATTATATATTTCTTGGTGTTAGTTCTGGAGGAACTATTACTGGAGTATCTCAAAAAGTAAAAGAGAGATTTCCTAAAGTTAAAGTCATTGCTGTTGATATTTTTGGTTCTGTAATTTTTGGGAATACTCCCCAAAAAAGGTATATTCCTGGAATTGGCTCAAGTATGGTGCCAAATATATTGCAAAGGGCTATTATTGATGATGTTGTATGGGTCAGTGAAATAGAAACTGCAAAATCATGTAAAGAGTTATTGAAGGAACATAATATTTTTGCAGGAGGATCATCTGGTTCAGTCTATGCTGCTATAAAAAAATATTTTTCGAAAAAAGAAATTCGAGAACCTCTAAATGTTATTTGTATTTTTCCTGATCGGGGTGAAAGATATTGCACTACAATTTATGATGACTGCTGGTGTAATGAGTATTTAATTGATAAAGAGAGGAAAACAATAAATGATTAATTTTATTAAAGTTAAAGTAAATAGTACTAATTTGATAAGATATAACTTGAAACTTATAACCAAAAACAATAACAAATGATTTATCTTAACGAAGAACATATAAAAAAAATATGGATAAACTGGGAAGAAGCAATTGATGTAATTGAAGATTCTGTTAAATGTTTGGCAAAAAATGATTATGCCCAACCCATTAAACCATATTTGCGATATAGGGATTTTAACAACCGAATAATAGCTATGCCAGCTTTTCTTGGCGGAAGCATTAACATGGCAGGTATCAAATGGATTGCTAGTTTCCCAGGCAATATAAAAAAAAATATTCCAAGAGCACATAGTGTAACGATTCTAAATAACCCAGATACAGGTGAACCAACAGCGATTATTAATACTGCATTAATAAGTGTTATTAGAACAGCATCAGTAAGTGGACTAATGATACGATATTTTCAAAACATAAGACAATTAAAAAAAATACAAGTTGGGATTGTTGGGTTTGGACCTATAGGTCAATATCATTTGAAAATGTGTTCTAGTTTGTTGGGTAATAGGATTGATCATATTGTTCTTTTTGATATAAATAATATTGATTTAAATTTAATTGATAAAGAAATTAGAGATAAGATAATAATTGCTGATAGTTGGCAAAAAGCATATGAAAATGCAGATATTTTTATTACATGTACTGTCTCAAAGTCATCATATATCAATGAAAAACCTAAAACTGGTTCATTACATTTGAATGTTTCCTTAAGAGACTATAAAATATGTGTTTATAAATGGTTTAAAAGTGCTATAATTGTTGATGATTGGGAAGAAGTTTGTCGTGAAAAAACAGATATTGAAAATATGCATTTGGAGAAAGGTTTGAATAAAGCACAAACTTTTTCTATTTGTGATATTGTTATGAATAATCTTTACGAACCATTTATTAATAAAAACCCAATACTTTTTAATCCAATGGGAATGGCTGTTTTTGATATTGCCATGGGTGCTTATTATTATAATCTAGCTTTAAAGAATTTAATAGGTCAAGATCTAAATATGTTTAACTAAAACAACTTAATTATGAATTTAAAAAATAGGGATTTCATTAGTTTAATGAATTTTAACAATGAAGAGTTACAGTTTATTATGAGGTTATCCGAAGATATTAAAAATGGAACTGATGTTTCTACTGTACTAAAAAATAAGAATATTGGATTATTGTTTGGTGTGGCATCTACACGAACTAGAATCTCTTTTCAAGTTGGAGTGCAGCAAATGGGGGGACATGGGGAATATTATAATGCTCATGATCTGCAACTTATCCATAAAGAAAGTTTAATTGATACAGGTAGAGTTATGGAAAGATATATCGATGGACTTGTTGTTAGAATGTACGATATGAATAATTATGGGGCTGGCAGAATAGCATTAAATTTATTAGCTGAGAATACTAATATTCCAGTTATTAATGCCCTTGATGATAAAGATCATCCATGTCAAGCTTTAGGTGACATTTTTACTATGAAAGAAAAATTGGGAAATGATTATAAAAAAAAGAAAGTTGTTGTTACTTGGGGTTATGCAGAGAGACAAAAATCTCCTGGTGTTCCACATTCATTAATGACTGCAGGTTCAACATTAGGTATGAATATGGTTATTGCATACCCCAAAGGATTTGATCTTGATGAAGAATATGTTGAATTCTCTAAAAAACAAGTTCAAAGCTCTGGTGGTAAATTAGAATTTTCTAATGATATCATGGAAGCATCAGAGGGTGCAGATGTTATTTATGTTAAAAGTTGGAAATCATTAAAAAAATCAAGTGATGAAGATATGATTATGAGAAATAATGTTAGAGATAAATGGTGCGTGTCTCAGAAACATTTTGAGAGAGCGAATCCAGAAGCAATATTTATGAATTGTTTACCTATTATAAGAGGACAGCAGGCAACTGCGGATGTGATTGATGGTAAACAATCAGTAATTTATGATCAAGCAGAAAATAGGTTGCATATACAAAAAGCTATTCTTGCTGCAATTTATGGTTATAAATAGGTAAATATTGATCAGCAATAGAATTCAGATATTATTCCTCAATGGAATTAATTTGAAAATTATATTTGAAGTGTTCCTTAAATAAATTAGAATTGTATGAAAAAAATAGCAATTTTAGGAGCAGGTGTTATGGGATGTGATGTTGCACTTGAATTTTCAACGTTTGGTTATAGGGTTATTTTGAAAGATATCAAACAGGATATTCTTATAAAGGCTAGATCTAAAATGGAATCTGACTTTAGAATGTATAAAATGATAAAGAAAGAATATAAAGATATAGAGTTTGAAGAAATAATTAATAGAATACTTTTTACTCTTGATTATAATGATTTTAATGACATTGACCTAATAATTGAAAATATAGATGAAGATTTCAACATAAAAGAAAATTTGTATAGGGAACTTGAAAATCATTGCCCTGAAAATGTTATATATGCTGTTAATACAAGTTGTATACCTATTACAAAAATAGCATCATTAGTAAAGAGAAAAGATAAAGTTATTGGTGTTCATTTTATGAATCCTGTTCCTTTAAAAAAGATGGTTGAGGTTATAAAAGGATTTCATACATCTACTGAAACTATAGATACTATTATTGATATATTAATTGAAATGAATAAAACTCCAGTAATAGTTAATGATTCACCTGGTTTTGTTGCAAATAGATTGTCTCATTTATTTATGAATGAGGCAGCTTTTCTTGTCCATGAAAATGTTGCATCACCAAAGGATATTGACCTAGTATTTAGAAAAGGATATGGTCATTCCATGGGTCCGTTGGAAACAGCTGATCTGATTGGCCTAGATACAGTTCAAAGATCCTTAGAAGTATTATATAACAATTTTCAAGATAGCAAATTTCGATGTTGTCCCTTGATTAGAAGAATGGTTGATGCAGGATTATTAGGAAAAAAATCTGGAGAGGGATTTTATAAATATAGTTTCTAGCTAAATGTGTTATTAATTATAAAGAATAAAAATGAGTGCTTATAAAGAGATAAAATGTGTTGTTTGGGATTTAGATAATACAATATGGGATGGGATTTTATTAGAATCTGAGAATGTCAAATTAAAAGAAGGCATAATAAATGTTTTGAATGAGCTTGATAATAGAGGAATCCTTCATTCAATTGCCAGTAGAAATAATTATGATGATGCAATGAGGAAATTAAAAGAGTTTGGAATTGACAATTGGTTTTTATACCCTGAAATAAATTGGAATTCAAAATCCAAATCTATTGATAATATAAAAAAAAATCTGAATATTGGTATTGATTCGATAATGTTCATTGATGATCAAGAATTTGAATTAGAGGAGGTTGGTTATGGCTGTAAAGGTGTTGAAACATTTAATGCTGCTGATTATTTATTATTACTTGATCATAAACGACTTAATCCCAGATTTATAACTAGTGATTCCAAAAGGAGAAGATTAATGTATTTAGAAGATTTTAAACGAAGTAAACTTGAACAAGAATATGAAGGACCACAGGAAAGCTTTCTTAAATCATTAAATATGTCATTTATAATCTCAGATGCAAAGGAAGAAGACTTGAAAAGAGCTGAAGAATTGACTATAAGAACAAATCAGTTAAATACAACTGGAAATACATATAGTTTTAATGAGCTGAATGAATTTAGAAAATGTGCTAATTATAAATTATATATTTGTGAATTAACTGATAAGTTTGGTTCTTATGGGAAAATTGGGTTAGCCTTAATTGAACTCAACAAATCAACTTGGAATATTAAGTTATTTCTTATGTCATGCAGAGTTATGTCTAGAGGCGTGGGATCTGTATTATTATCTTTTATTATGCATCAAGCGCAAAAAGAAAATAAGAGACTATTAGCTGATTTCAAGCAAACAGATAGAAATCGAATGATGTACATAACTTACAAATTTGGAAATTTCAAAGAAATATCAAATGATAAAAAAGGAAATATTGTACTTGAAAATGATTTGCTTCAAATACAGCCAATACCAGGTTATGTAAAACTAATTTATAATGAAGATTCTGTTACATGTGATTGATAAAATTAATAAATCTGCAATTAATAATAATTATGGTTTTGAAAGAAAAAATTAGAGAATTTATCGAAAGCAATTTAATAGTGTTTGATGATGAAGCTAAATTTACAGACACTGATAATATTTTTGCTTTGGGATATGTAAATTCATTGTTTGCAATGAAAATTTTGAATTATATCGAGAAAAATTTCGCTATTACTATAGAAAATGATGATTTAGATTTAAAAAATTTTAGTTCAATAGATAATATTGTTTGTTTAATTGAAAGGAAAACCAAAGCTTAGTTTATCTAAATTTAATCTTTGTAGAATCAAAAATCAAGAGTCAAAGAATTCTTAGATGGGCAAGATTTATTATGTATCAGAAGATCAGTTTGTTACTCACTTAATGATACAGTATAAAAATGACTTTCTTCATTTTCTTCTCGCGGCAAATATTAATGATAATCATTTGATCAGTTGAACTCAGACTAGGTCTCCTAGAAAATCTGGCGTGTAATTCTTCTTTTCCATCATTATTTGAATATAATATTCAAAAGCAAAACATTTACAAAATATCAAACCCCCATTAAAATTAACTTTAAACTCAATTTCAGGTGTCTGTTCATAGATTTTTTTTATTTTTTGAATCCAAAATCAGTAATGTTTATGTCTAAACAAGGTAACAAAGTTCAACAAAAAACAGATATTATGAAAAAATCAACATTATTGCTGTGCATTTTACTTAGTATTTCAATTTTACCAATTTATGCTCAAAATGATTCAACTATTAAGTCATTAGAATTGACTCCTCAAATTCTTGAAAAACTTAGTAGCGATCAAATCCTAGATCTTATTAAAGAAAAGGAGAGATTAAAGTATGAGCACGAAAAAGCTATGGCTGAAAAATTTGCAGTAAATCCGCAAGTGCTTCTAGATAATCTTCTTGTTGGCACTGCTGATGCCGCAAATAAAATAATGCCATCTGAATCCTTGATATTCTTTTTTTTAGTAATCTTTTTTATTTTTTTATTGATGCTTGTATTCATTCCTTTTTATTTTAACCAAAGAAAATCAAATAGAAGGTTGGAAATGCTAAACAAGTATCTTGATAAAGATATTTCCAAAGAACTTATGCAATTAGAGCTAGAAACACGTTCTGATCTGCACAAAGGAATTATTTTAATAAGTTTAGGTTTAAGTATTAGTTTAGCTTTGTATTTAATAAATCCAGAAAAGAGTTTTTGGACAATTGGTATTATTCCAACGATTATAGGGATTGGCTACTTCATTACCTTCATTGTTGACAAAACAAATAGAAAAAACTAAGAATAGATCAAATGAATTTATCGGATTCAATCCTTATTGCTAAAATTATCGTATATGATGATCATTTGGCTTTTAAAAAATTAGTAGAACGCTATCAGTCAGATATTAGAGGGTTGCTTTTTAGATTGACAAATGGCAATGCCGATATTGTAGATGATTTGGCACAAGAATGTTTTATTCGTATTTACAAGTATTTATCTAGCTATAATGCAAAAGCTAAATTTAAAACATGGCTTTTTAGAATTGCTTATAATGTATTTTATGAATATTGCAATAAAAAAAAGTTAAATAAATTGGATTTAGATTCAACAGAATTAACAAACCAAGAATCTAGATCAGACAGTTCAATCGATTTTCAGCAAGCGATTAAGGTACTTAATCAGAATGAAAAGCTAGTTATTGTTTTGTATTTTGAGAAGGGATTTACTCACAAAGAAATCTCAAGAATATCAAATCAACCGCTTGGAACTGTTAAGACCAATATAATGAGAGGAAAGGAAAAACTTAAAAAATTTTATAATTATGAAAGATAATTTTGAAGATTTTATTAAAAAGGAAACCTGTAAATCAAATATAGAAATCCCTGATAATGGTTTTTCAGAAAAGGTTACTTCGAGTTTACCAAAAAGAAAAACAGAATTTATTGGAAGAAAAATTATAATTATTTTCTCAACTATTATTTCAGTATTGGTTTTTATTCTTATTAATGGATCTAAAATATTTTTAACGGGAATAACAGATTTATTTTATAGCTTAATTAATTCAGAGACACCGAATTATGAATTTATTGTTGTTTTAATAGTTTTTAGTATAATGTCCTTAATAATTCCATATATTGAAATTAAAGAATGGATTTTCTGACCAACAATACATTACAAAAACCAAAACTTTAATTAAAATGTAATAGTAAAGCAGTTTAATAAGTTTATTTAAATATAGATGTTTAATTTAATTATATAAAAATTTTTAACTATGATAATAAAATATTTTAAAGTTATTCTTAGAAATTTATTGAAGCATAAACTAATATCATTAACTAATATATTAGTATTATCAGTTGTTATGGCCATAATACTTCATTTGTTTCAATATGTAGCATTTGAAACTAGTTTTGATAAATTTCATAAAAATGGTAAAAACTTATATAGAGTATGTACCAGAAAAACATCAGAAAATCAAAAGAATGAGTATGCAATAGCTCATGGATTTGTCGGAAAGCATCTTACTGATAATTATCCTGAAGTTAAAGGTTATGTTAATATTACACCATTGCCTGATGATTGTACAGTTAGCTATGAAAATATCGTATTTAGAGAAAATAAAGTGTACCAGGTAGATAGTTCTTTTTTTGATGTTTTTTCATTTCGTCTTATTACAGGTAATCCAAAAACAGTTTTAAATAAGACAAATACAGTAGTAGTTTCAGAGTCCTTAGCAAAAAAATATTTTAATAAAGAAGATCCAATTGGTAAAGTTTTAAAAATTAAGGGAAAGTATGGTACAGGAATATATACTGTAACAGGTATCTTTGAAGATTTCCCAGAGAATTCTCACATACAGTCTAATTGCCTTGTTTCTGATATAGATTTATATAGTATTCCTAAGCAATATTATGATTTTGAAAGTTCTATGATACATTGGGTTTATATTTTATTGCAGGAAGGAGCAAATATTGACGAGGTTGAAAAGAAAATTAATGTTGAAATGGAAGAATTATCAAAGAATGCGAATAGCTTGATTCAGTACTTTTTTCAACCAATGAAAAAAATACATTTATATTCTAATTTGGAGCAAGAGCTAAGGGAAATATCCAATGGAAATTATAAAACAATTTTTGATGTTTTATTAATTGGTTTTATTTGTTTGACAATAGCATACCTAAATTTCATTAATACTTCAATTGTGCGAACTATTGAAAGATCAAAAGAAATGGGAATTAGAAAAATAATGGGAGCCGGATTTATAGATAATATTAAATTCTTTTTTACCGAGGCAATTGTGCAGATTGTTTTAGCTTTTATTGGTGCAATAATATTTTATCTATTCACATTAAACGTTGTGAAAACCTATTTTAACTTTTCAATGGAAAATACAAAAATTCTTGAATTAAAATGGTTATTTGGACTATTGCTTGTTTTTATCATTATTTCTATTTTGTTAGGACTAATTTATGCATTGGTTTATTCAAAGATTAATCCCTATGCAATTTTAAAAGGAAATAAAAGAATTATTTCAAATAAATTGAATACAAAGAGTATCCCAATGTTGGTTCAATTTATAACATGTATATTATTTTTATCATTTATGTTAGTTACAATAAAGCAGAGAATTTATATAAATAATAAAGATTTAGGATTTAACCAGAAAAATGTAATAATGCTCTTACAACCCCATTTAGAAAAATTCTGGGAAATGGAGGGCTATATAAAAAATTATGAGGAACTTATAGCTAAAAGCCCATTAATTAAAGGTGTTTCTCAAGCAGTATATAATCCAGGATCAAAAGGATATCAACAATGGGGAGATGTTTCAGTTACCAAGTCAGAAAAATTAGATCCTCTGTATATGGCTTTTAATACAGTAAGATACAATTTTTTTGATTTGTATGAAATGAAAATTATTGAGGGTAAGAAATTTGATATAAATAGTAACGTGGATGAGATAATAGTAAACTATTCTGCAGTGAAATACTTAGGGTATGATAACCCCAGAGATATAATAGGAGCGGAAATTTTCTTTTATCAAGGCAATTTAAGAAAAAGTGTAATTGGAGTAATTGAAGATTTTCATCAAGAAAGCCTTAAAAAAGAAATAATACCGATAATTTTCAGACTAGAAAAAGATAATTACCGTCATGCTATAATTGTAAGGATTGACCCTAAAAGTAAAGATCAAGCAATTAATTTCTTAAAAGATAAATGGTATAATATATTTCCTGAAAGTGAATTTGTTTATGATGAAGTTGAAACGCAATTAGAAAAGCTTTATGAAGTTGAGAATAGGTATCAGTCTTGGCTTATTTTTTATGCTATAGCTTCTGTTTTAATAAGTGTTGTAGGGATTATTGTAATTACCTTTTATACTTTAAAAGAGAGAGAAAAAGAAATTGCAATACGAAAGGTTCTGGGAGCCAGAATGCTTGATATGTTATCAATGTCTAAAGGATTTTTTAAAATACTATTGATTTCATTAATCGTTGGATTATCAATATCCTATTATATTTCAGTTAGTTGGCTTAGTAATTTTGCATATCATATTAAAATAGGAGGATGGTTTGTTCTTATTCCTTTAGTTTTAACATCTGTAGTTTTTTTAATAGCTTTAGTGTTTACAATAATTAAGGCATATTCAGCAAATCCAGTTGATATTTTAAAATACGAGTAATTATTTTTTTACGTAGAATTTAATTTAGTTTCAATTATTATTAGACATTTCATTTAAGTATTCAATTTAATATACAAAAGAATAATCAATATTTATTAATAATAAATTTGGTTTAAAATTATGATTGTTGTTCTATAAATAAAATTGAACCATAGCAGAATATGATTGAAGAAATGAATATTATAGAAGAAGTAAAGCTGTTTGCAGAAAAAGAGATACGCCCCTATGCATCAAATTTTGAAACTACAGAAGCACTACCGCGCGCTCTAATTGTTAAAATGGCAGAAAAGGGTTTTCTATCAGCTCCATTTCCAAAAGAATACGGCGGAATGGGTTTAAATCCAATAATTTATGGCTTGTTGACAGAAGAAATTGGGAAAGCATGCTGCTCAACAAGAGCTCTATTAACAGTGCATACCTCCCTAGTTGGTGAAACAATCTTAAGTAGGGGATCAGATGAACAGAAAAAATTCTGGTTACCATTAATGGCAAGTGGAGATAAAATCGGTGCTTTTGCCTTAACAGAACCAGATGTAGGAACTGATGCAAAAAGCGTTAAAACAAACTATGTAAGAGTTGGAGACACATTTGTAATAAACGGAAATAAAAAATGGATTACATTTGGAGGTATTGCTGATTTTTTTATCGTTATCGCATCCAATAATGATGAAATAACTGCTTTTATTGTTGATAGAAACCTTGAAGGTGTTCAAACTAAAAGGATAAATGGTCTAATAGGAAGCAGAGCCGCATTTGTAGCTGAAGTTGAATTTAAAGATGTTCATGTTTCAGAAAATTGTATTTTGGGGCAAATAGGGAATGGGTATTCATATATAGTTAATTCTGCTCTAGACTTTGGTCGTCATAGTATTGCTTGGGCAGGTCTTGCAATTGCTCAAGAATCTCTTGATTCAATGGTAAGTTATGCAAGACAAAGGAAGCAATTTGGGAAAGCTATTTATACATATCAGCTTATTCAAGGAATAATTGGTGATGCAGTTACAAATATTCATGCGGCAAGATCATTATGTTTGAGCGCTTCTAAAATGCGCATGGAAAAACATGAAGATTCAATAATTGAAACATCTATAGCCAAATATTTTACGTCTAAAATTGCAAATAAAATAGCATCTGATGCTGTTCAAGTGCATGGAGGAAATGGTTGTAGCAACAATTACCCTGTAGAAAGGCTGTTTAGAGAAGCTAAAATACTTGAGATTATAGAAGGAACATCTCAGATACAACAAGAAATAATATCAAAATTTGGCTTAAGAAGATATTTTAAAAGTAACTATAAATATATTCTATAAAATAAAGATATTATTTCTTTCAATATTTTAGCTGCGAAATTATTAAACATGATAGTCTGCTCAATGTACTATAATTCTTCTGATCTAAATATTATTTGAAGGAAGTATATTATTTGATGTTCCAATTCTTTTATTCTATTTTAATAATAAAATCCTTAGTATTTTTATTTACCTTAGAAAAAATGAGATTGACTCATCTTTCAGATTTATTCTGATAAGTAGTATATGATTGTTAAAGGTTTTAATATTAAGGATTATATTTTTATGCTAGATAGATATATTTGTTCTACAGATTCTTTAAGAACCTTTTAAGTGGAAAAACCTTTAAATATTGGTTTTTTTTTTATTGTTACAATAAATTTTTTCATTAGAAAAGAAACACAATAATCTGCAATCAAATTCTTAAGATCTTTACTTTAGAATAAATGTTTAAGAGGGCTTATAATAAAATAGCCACTAATTGAATTAGTGGCATTAATTCGTTAGTACTTGTGAAATCTTATAAATATGGAGTTATTATTATCTCAAAAGCTATTTTTAAGGTGTTTCTTGTAAAAGTAATTCCACAATATTAAAATATAAATTCTTTTTAATTTACTACTTAATTTGCAAAAGATACAATATGATCAAAGATTTTAAATTAGATAAAAAAAATATTGAAGATATTGTAGACCTGACATCTTTGCAGGAAGGGATCTTATACCATTACCTTAGAGATGCTACTCGCGGTATGTATTTTATTCAGTTATCACTAGAGCTTGAAGGTTTAATTGTAATGGATGTTTTTAAGGAAGCATGGAAGAAAGTTGTTGAAAATAACGAAATGTTAAGAACTGTATTTCGATGGGAGAAATTAAGTAAACCGGTTCAGGTTATACTAAAAGAATATAAAGTTGATTTTAGATATTTTGATTTATCAAAGCTGGATGTTGAGGATAGTACCAAATTACTTTCTGATATAAAAGAAAAAGATTATGAAGAAAATTTTGATTTAAGAGAAATTCCATTTAGGCTAACTTTATGTAAATTTAAGAATGATAAACATATTTTAATAATAAGTAATCATCATATAATTTATGATGGATGGAGTAATGGAATAATACTAAATGAATTTCTACTATATTATAGCAGTCTTGTTAATGGAACCTTAACGAAGGTTCGTAAAAAAAACTCATTTAAAAGTTATATCAAGTTTAATAGAGATTTTTCCGATCAAAGTAGATCTTTCTGGAAAGATTATTTAAATGGATATGAATCTAATTGTATTTTTAATTTTAAACGTGAAAATTTACAGTTGGATAACCATACTGAGTGTTATAAATGTATTATTTCTAAAGAAAAAGCTCTTTTGCTTAAGAAAATTTGTGAACTACACAGAACAACAATTGCTGATATTTTATATAATGCATGGGGTATACTTTTATATAAGTATTCAGGAAATAATGATATCGTTTTTGGGACTACGGTTTCGGGAAGGTCTATTAAATTGGATGGAATAGAAGAAATAGTAGGCCTATTTATTAATACAATACCTTTAAGACTTAATTTGGTATCAAATAAGCCAATAATTGATAATATAAAAGAGAATTCGATTCATTTAAGGGAAAGAGGAATTTATGAGAATGTCCCATTATATGCGATATTGAATGAATCAAATTATAGTGGTGATGAATTGTTTGAGTCAATTTTTTTAATAGAAAATTACCCTCTTAATAAAATTAATTTACAGAATGGTGAGGTATTGACTTTTAAATCATTTGATATTAGAGAATCAACAAATTATAAATTAACAGTAAGTGCTTTTTTATCTGATGAGATAGAGATAAGTTTTATTTTTAATAAATTAAATTTTAATAGTGATTCAATAGAAAATATCAATAAGCATTTTTTAAAGATTCTAGATTCAATAATACACAATGAAGAATCAAACTTTCAAGAATTAGAATTACTACCAGAATCAGAGAGACATAAGCTGTTGAATGATTTTAATAATACTGAAGCCGATTACCCGAGAGATAAAACGATTCATCAGCTATTTGAGGAACAGGTAGAACGCGCACCTGATAGTACAGCCTTAGTATATAAAGATGGGTTTATAACATACCATGAATTAAACATTCGATCAAATCAGTTAGCTCATTTACTACTCGAAAAAGGGATAAAGGAAGAATTAGTAGGGCTAATGTTAAATCGTTCTATAAATACACTAATTGGTATTTTAGGAATATTGAAGTCAGGTAATGCATATGTTCCGATTGATATAAAATCTCCAAAGGTAAGGTTAAATTATCTATTCAAAGATAGCGGGATAAAACTATTGTTATCCGAAACAGGGACTATTGATGGATTTGATCATGAAATAAATAGTATTCATATTGATGAGTTAGAATATGTAACAATACAGAATAAAGAAAATCCTTTTGTAGAACAAGGGTCATTAAATGCGTATTTGCTATATACATCAGGGTCAACAGGAGTTCCTAAGGGTGTTTTAGTTAATCATCAATCAGTCATCAACCTGTTATCGTTTTTAAATACAAGTTATGAGTTTAAAAAAGGTGATATTCACTTTTTTAAGACACCATATATATTTGATGTTTCCGTAAGTGAGCTTTATGGTTGGATTTTATCGGGTGGTCAACTCAGTATTCTGGAAGAAGGTTTGGAAAAGAGTCCAACAGAATTGATATCTCATATTTCAAGGCATCAAATAAGCTATGTGAATTTTGTGCCTTCTATGTTTAGTAGTTTTGTACCGGAATTAGAGACAGAGAATATTGAAGTATTAAAGTCCTTGAAATATATCTTTTTAGCTGGAGAAGCTTTACAAAGAGAACATATTGAAACTTTCATAAACTTAGGAAGTGACATCAAACTTGAAAATTTATATGGGCCAACCGAAGCAACTGTTTATTCAAGCACATATTCTATAGGATCAAATATTATTCATAAGTCAATTCCGATAGGGAAGGGTATTTTTAACACGGAATTGTATATAATAGATCAGGATCAATGTTTACAGCCGATAGGAGTGGCTGGAGAATTATGCATAAGCGGAGATGGATTGTCGTTAGGATATTTAAACAGACCAGAGCTAACATCGGAGAAGTTTATTGATCATCCATATAAAGAAGGAGAGTGCTTATACAGGACTGGTGATTTAGCCAGAATGTTACCAGATGGTAATATTGAATACCTGGGCAGATTAGACGATCAGGTAAAGATCAGGGGATTTCGTATAGAGTTAGGCGAGATTGAGAGTTGCTTATTAAAACATGACTCAGTAAGAGAAGCGGTCGTGGTATCAAAAGAAGATAGTTCAGGGGATAAGTATTTATGTGCCTATATTGTAACAGAAGGTGTTTTCAAACAAGATGATGTCCGTACTTTTTTATCGACACGTCTACCCGATTATATGATACCCTCATATTTTGTAGAGTTAGATAAAATACCATTGACAAGCAATGGCAAGCTAGACCGTAAATCATTACCAGAGCCTGATGTAAAAGCAGGAAGAGATTATGTTGCACCGAGTACACTTATAGAGAGTAAGTTAGTAAAGATATGGTCAGATGTATTAGGTATTTCTGGTCAAGAGATAAGTACCCGTTCAAGTTTTTTTAACCTTGGGGGTCATTCCTTAAAGGTTACCGTTTTAGTTTCCCGTATCCATAAGGATTTAGATGTACGGTTAGAGTTAAAAGATATTTTTCAGCATCAGACCATTCAAGGGCAGGCAGGCTTGATTTCAAGGAGTTCAAAGTCGAGTTATTCATCTATCCCCAAGGCAAAGGAACAGGCTTTCTATGCTCTATCATCGTCACAGCGGCGCTTGTATTTGTTGCAGCAGATGGATTTATCCGGTGTTGCTTATAATATGCCAGGAATTATTCCTGTCCCTGAAGATTTAAGTAAACTAGAAGTAGAAGAGATTTTTAAGAGGTTGATATCCCGACATGAAATTCTCAGAACGAGTTTTAACGTTATTGATGAGCATCCTGTACAATGTATCCACGAAAGCGTGGATTTTAAATTGGTTGATTATATAGTAACCAATTCTGGTTTAGCCGCTTTAGAGAGATCGTTTGTAGAGCCATTTGATTTGAGCCATGCACCATTACTAAGGGTAGGTTATGTGAGAGTTGAAGATGGACATGATGTTTTACTAGTAGATATGCACCATATAATCAGTGATGGTCATTCTCATGCTATCTTATCCGAGGAGTTTAGCCAATTGGCTTCAGGTCAGGACTTAGCACCTTTACGATTACAGTATAAGGATTACAGTGAATGGCAAAATAGTGAAGAGCAACAGGCTCGCATCGCCGATCAACGTGTATATTGGCTTGAAAGATTCACCGGAGAGTTATCCGTGTTGAACCTGCCTACCAATTATGTTCGTCCAAATATGCAGGATTTTTCAGGAAATAATGTTCGTTTTGTTTTATCATCAGAAGAAACAGGTATTATCAGGAATATTTGTCGCTCACAAGGCTTAACACCCTATATGGCCCTGTTATCAGTTTTTAATATTCTTTTAATGAAATTGAGTGGTCAGGAAGATTTAGTTGTAGGTAGCCCCATAGCTGCACGTCGCCATTCCGATCTAGATCATGTTGTAGGTATGTTTGTAAATACTTTGGCCATCCGTAGCGAAGTATCCGGTGCAAGTAGTTTAGGTTCTTACCATCAGCAGTTAAAAGATGATATACTGATTGCTTATGAGAATCAGGAATACCAATTTGAGGATTTAGTAGAAGAAGTGGTGAAAGAAAGGGATACGAGCCGTAATCCGTTATTTGATGTAATGTTTAGTTATCAGGAAGGTTCTCATCTTGATATACCAACTATTGATGCTGATGAATTAGAGCATAGACAAGGGGTTTCAAAATTTGATTTAAGCCTTACAGCAGTAGATTATGGTTCATTACTAGAGCTTAATTTTGAATACTGTACGAAGTTATTCCAGTCATCAACCATAGATCGCTTTATTGGATATTTAAGGGAGTTGCTAAAGAGTATCACTGAGAATTCAAACTGCTTAATATGCGAATTGAATATACTACCAGAAACAGAGAGACATAAGCTGTTGAATGATTTTAATAATACTGAAGCCGATTACCCGAGAGATAAAACGATTCATCAGCTATTTGAGGAACAGGTGGAAAGAACCCCAGATAAAGTTGCCATAATTCAAGGTTACAATCAAATATCTTATTGTGAATTAAATAGAAAATCAAATCTATTAGCTTATACATTGATAGAATATGGAGTTAAACCAAATTATGTTGTGAGTTTATATGGAGACAGATCAATCGACATGATTATCTCGCAGCTTGCAATATTAAAAGCAGGAGGAGCCTTTCTACCCATAGACAGTTTAACCCCGATAATTCGTTGCGAAGAAATATTAACAGAAAGTAAAACGGAAATTTTAATTACACAAAATAAATTTAAAGATGACATCAGGTTTTCAGGTAAGATAATAGATATTGAAAATGAGAAATACTTTAGATGTAATAATTACAATCAAAAGAATGTAAATAAAATAGATGATCTTGTTTATGTAATTTATACTTCTGGCTCTTCAGGAAAACCAAAAGGGGTAATGATTGAACACAGGAATTATACTAATGCATATTACGCATGGAAAGCAGAATACAATCTAACTCAGAGTGATTTAAATTTTCTACAGATTGCAAGTTTAGGTTTTGATGTTTTTGAAGGAGATTTAGCCAGATCATTGTTAAATGGAGGGAAACTAATATTATGTCCGAATGAAGCAAGAATAGATTTATTTCAACTCTTAAATTTAATATTAAAGAATAGTATAAATATTTTTGAATCTACTCCAGGATTAATTTTACCACTTTTGGAGTATGCACATTTAAATGGGTATTTATTAAAAGATTTAGATTTAATAATAATAGGATCTGATAGTTTAAATGCTATTGACTATATTAAGGTACAATCAATATTTGGAAATGGGAAAAGAATAATTAATAGTTATGGTGTAACTGAGGCTACTATTGATACTAGTTTTTATGAGGAGAGATATAATATGTCTAAAGTTGGCAACTTGCCAATAGGAAGACCAATGCCTAATATGAGTTTTTATGTTTTAAATGATAAAAAAAAACTGCAACCAATAGGGGTTTCAGGAGAGCTATGTATAGGAGGGGAAGGATTAAGTAGGGGGTATTTAGATAATGTATATTTAACAAATGAGAAGTTTATATCACATCCGTTCAAAGAAGGAGAGAGGTTATATCGAACAGGCGATTTGGGAAGATGGTTACCGGATGGTAACATGGAGTTTTTGGGAAGGATCGATCATCAGGTAAAGATCCGAGGATATAGGATAGAGCTAGGCGAAATAGAGATTGTTTTATTAAAACATAAGTATATAAAAGAATGTATTGTAATTGATAGAGAAGAACGAGGTGATAAATACCTATGTGCCTATATAGTTAGCCAGACGGCGCTCATGGAAGACGAATTACATGCATTCTTATCTACACAACTACCAGATTATATGATACCCTCATATTTTGTAGAGATAGATAAAATACCATTGACAAGCAACGGCAAGCTAGACCGTAAATCATTACCGGAGCCGGAGATAAAAGCTGGGAATGATTATGTTGGTCCATCGAACGATATAGAAGAGAAACTAGTAGCTATATGGGCCGAGGTATTGAAAGTTTCTCCTGAATTGATTAGTACAACAGCCAATTTTTTTTCTATTGGAGGACACTCGTTAAAAGCAATGGTAATGATTTCTCTTATTCAAAAAATTTTTAATGTTAAAATAACATTAATACAAATATTTAAAGATCCTACAATAAAGTTGCTAGCATCTTGTATTTCTTTAAACACTAAAGAAAAAGAAGATGTGGAATATTATGAATTGGAGTTCTAAGATTACTTATCTTATATAAAATTGAAATAGAACAATATCACTTTCTACTTTCTCTAATTTCTAAAATCTAGGTGAGTAGAAATTAAAATTAAAATATTTTAATAAAGATAGAATGGAAGTAAAAGATTTATTGGGTGAATTAAGAAAATCAGGTGTTATTTTAAAAGTTGAAAATGGTAAACTAAAAATAAAGATACCCAAGGGAGTTTCAATTAATCATTTTGTTGATGAAATTAGAAATAAAAGTGATAAGCTTATTGAAATTATTTCTAATGTTAGTAATATAGAACAAACAATCATAAAATGTCAAGAGAAAAAGGATTATTATCCACTTTCATCTGCTCAGAAAAGATTATTTTTTGTTCAACAACTTGAATTGCATAGTATTTCTTATAATATGTCTTTTGTTCTTCTTTTAGATAAAAATATTGATATTGAAAACTTAGAGAGAACTTTTTATTATCTAATTAATCGCCACGAGAGCTTAAGAACCTCTTTTAAACAAATAGGTAATGAACTTGTTCAGCGAATATATGATAAAGTTGATTTTAAATTAGAATATAAAAAAACAACAATAGAAGAATTGGATGCTGATATTACTGAATATATTAAGCCATTTGATCTTTTAAATGATATTCTAATCAGAGCTTGTTTAATGGATGTTTCAAATGATAAAAAGGCTTTAGTCGTAGATATGCATCATATAATATCTGATGGGACATCTATAGATATAGTTAGAGATGACTTCCTAAGATTATTTAATGGAGAAAGTCTTAATCCATTGAAGTTGCAGTATAAAGACTTTTCAAATTGGCAAAATAAGTTAATTGATGAGGGTAGATTAAAAAGTCAAGAAAATTATTGGAAAGATCTATTTTCAGGAGATATTCCACAGCTTAACTTACAAACAGATTATAAACGCCCTGAAAATTTTACGTATAAAGGAGATATTTGCAGTTTTAGTTTAGAGTTTAATATTGGTAATGCGTTTAAAGAGCTAGCCAGTAAGCAAGGCAGTACATTGTTTATGAATATACTTGCCATTCTTAATATTCTTTTCTCCAAAATAACTAATCAGAATGATATCATTATTGGTTGTGGAATTGCTGGTCGTCCACATTCTGATTTACAAAGAATATCAGGAATGTTTGTTAATATTCTGGCAATGAGGAATTACCCAAAAGAGGATAAAAGGTTTATTGATTTTCTTGATGAGGTTGTTGGCAATAGTTTAAAGGCTTTTGATAATCAAAGTGTTCAGTTTGATGATTTAGTTGATTCATTAATTATTAACCGTGATGTATCAAGGAACCCGTTATTTGATGTATGTATGGTTGTTCAGAATTTTAATGACTCAAGTGAAGTTAATAAAAATAATGAATTTGTAGAAGTCTTAAATTACAAGAAGGAAACAACAAAGTTTGATATGACATTCTTTGTTTCTGAAATAGATGATACTATTGAAATAATAATAGAGTATTATCGCGATTTATTCAAAAGAGATACAATTGAAAAATATATACAATATTTTAAAAATATTGTAGAATCAGTTATTAACAATCCTGCAATTAAGATAAAGGATATTGAATTATTAGGATATATTGAGAAAGAGTTTTTACTTAATGAACTTAATTCTACACAAAGTGATTATCCAGAATATAAAACAATAAATAAACTTTTTGAGGATCAAGTAGATAGAGCTCCTGATAATATAGCAGTTATAAGTAAAGACATTCAACTTACTTATATGGACCTAGATGAGAGATCAAATCAACTTGCAAATTATTTACAGTTGGATTGCAATGTAAAAGAAAATGAAAGTATTGGTATTTATATGGATAGAGGCTTAAACCTAATAATAGCAATACTTGGAATTTTGAAATCAGGATGTGGATATTTACCATTATCAATATCACATCCTGAATCTAGAATTACCTATATGCTAAACGATACAGCCTTACGTATTGTAATTGGAGAGAAATTATTTATTAAAGAACTGAATAAATATCAATGGGAGTGCCCCTTATTAGAAACATACATTTGTATCGATAGCCATAAAGCATCTATGGAACCAGAGAAAAAAAGTAAATTGAATGATAGAGAATTATGGGAATATGTAGGAGAAGAATCTGTGGATGATGTAACTGGAGGTGGATGGAATAATAGTTATACAGGTTTACCTATACCAAAGATTGAAATGGATGAATATGGGAATAATATATTAAAAAAGCTTGAATGCCATATTACTAAAAAAACAAGAATACTGGAAATTGGATGTGCATCTGGAATTAGTATGTTTAGACTGGCTCCACTATGTGGATTATATTATGGAACTGATATTTCTGGATTAATACTAGAGAAAAATCAGGAAATAATAGATAAACATGGTTATACGAATATAGTTCAGAAAAGATTGGCTGCAAATGAAATAGACAAGTTGGATGAAAGAGAATTTGATCTTGTAATTATTAATAGCGTTATACAATGTTTTGATGGGCATAATTATTTGAAAAATGTTATTAATAAAGCGATTGGTCTGATGAAAACCAATGGGAAACTATTTCTTGGCGATATAATGGATCAGGATAAGAAAAAGGACTTAATTAAAGATCTTAAAGAGTTTAAAATTTACAATAAGAATTATGAGAATAATACAAAAATAGATTGGGATGAAGAGTTATTTTTATCAAGAAGTTTTTGGAATGATTTAAAACTAGAAATTTCTTCAATTGAAAATGTAGAATTAAGTGATAAGATATATACCATTGAGAATGAATTAACTAAGTATAGATACGACGTTTTATTGTCTATTGATAAGATAGTGAAAAACAGTTCAAAGCTAAATAAAAAGGCAAAGCAGCAGCATGATTTGAAAATAATAGAAAAATACCCAAAAACTCGAATAAATAGTAAAATAAATCATGGGAGTTATGCATATATTATTTACACTTCTGGTTCAACAGGAAAACCAAAGGGAGTAATTGTAGGTCATAAATCCTTGGTTAACTTGAGTTTTAATCATAACAAATTCTATAAAGTAACACCAAATGATAATATTAGTCAGTTTGCAGATTTTAGTTTTGATGCATCTGTTTGGGAAGTTTTCCCAAGTTTAATAGGAGGGGCTAAACTTATTTTAATAGATGAGCAAATTAGGATTAATAAAGAAAAACTAAATAAATTCTTTGAGAAACAGGATATAACAATAAGTTTTCTTCCCACACAAATTTGTGAACAGTTTTTTAAATTAGAAAATAGCTCGTTAAGAGTATTATTAACTGGGGGTGAAAAATTAATCTCTTTTCAAAAAAGAGATTATAAATTATATAATAATTATGGACCAACAGAAAATACCGTTGTAACAACAAGATATTGTGTTCTGGATTATCAAAATAATATTCCTATTGGAAGACCAATTGAAAATAATCAGATTTTTATATTGGGTGAACAGAATCAATTACAACCAATAGGTACACCCGGTGAAGTTTGCATTTCAGGTTCAAGTTTAGCAATGGGGTATTTAAATAATCCTGAATTAACGAAAGATAAATTCATAGATCATCCCTATAAAGGAGGCGAGAAATTCTATAAAACCGGAGATTTGGCCAAGTGGAACTATGATGGTAATATTGAATTCTTAGGAAGAAAAGATCAGCAAGTAAAAATCCGTGGTTTTAGAATTGAACTTGGAGAAATAGAAACTGTCATATTAAGTTACCATGGTGTAATTGAATGTACAGTTATAGACAAATTGGTAAATGAAGAAAAGTGCCTCTGTGCCTATATTGTAACAGAAGGTATTTTCAAACAAGAAGAGGTCCGTACTTTTTTATCGACACGTTTACCCGACTATATGATTCCATCGTATTTTGT
>Ga0209319_1000159_pt1 | contig 113294 bp, 155 predicted proteins | sample RifGroE2_FD_184000 | JGI IMG/M metagenome (GOLD analysis project Ga0209319, IMG submission 184000) | Groundwater microbial communities from Rifle, Colorado - Groundwater E2 (SPAdes) (version 2) | ecosystem: Environmental > Aquatic > Deep subsurface > Groundwater | place: Rifle, Colorado... | reverse complement strand
TAATCATTAACTACTAACGTGGTTTTTCTGGTATGATTATGGTCATTATAATATGACAACCACTCAGACAAATACACTTTAACAGTAATAGGAGTATTTACAGGGTCAAACGATAAGTCTACAGTAGCAGTAAATGGGTTCATTATGTATGCAAACAGGGAACCACTGGGGACAACCCACTCACGGAAAGCTGTAACTGGAAATACATTTTCTTTTGTAGCTAGTAAAGTGCCCCCAGAATAAAGTTCTACTTTATTTATAATTGTATCCGTGATGCGATCGTCAAAGGAAGAGGTATGGTGAGAAATACCGTGGCTAAAAGGTATTGATACCCCGTTAATATACTCAGCATTTAGTAGTATAAATTCAAACCCGGTTTCCTCTGGGTAGACATAGATAGGAGACGTGTTTAGATTATAGTAACTGCTAGTTTCTTTAGGGGCAATTAGAGGCCACTTGGGTTCATTATTAACAGTACCGGCGCGCCAGAACGCAGCTATATCCTCGAAATGTGTTATATTTTGGTCATTAACTTTTATAGAATTTACGTCTATACTATCTATCTCTCCTTCAGACAACCCATATTGAGCATAGAGAAATTGATCGGTTCCTAAAACATCTACAAATGCATTAAGAGTATGCCCACCTACCCTATGCTCCCCGTAAATAATACTTACAGGAGTGCCTGGAGTAGTGGTATTTTTTATTCCTGAGAATGTGTAGGTAGACGAAGTAGAGGTGCCTGAATCAAAGGTCGGGAGTGTAGGCTGCCCTATAATAGCCTCAGCGATTCCACCTATTATTAGAGAAGCTCCTGTAGTGTATAAGTAGGTCTGAAACGGATTCCCAGGCCAAATTACATTACTAATAATACCAGCTACTATTAGTACCACCCCAGCAATTATCTTTCCGACAGCCCCAGCACCTTCGGGAATATCCCTACCAACATACAACACATCTTCGGCAGTAACTTCAACCCACAACGAGTCTGCCTCGAATACATAGCTATCGTTTAACTTAAACGAAGTCTTGTCAGCTTCTTCTGAGTTCTGAGCAGTAAGATACACAAGCAACTGAGGAAGTTGATTAAAAAGATCCTGTAGATTCTCATTTAAAGTAGCACCTACTGTAGTTACTTCATCTTTAAATGATGTGTATTTTCTAAAATGTGGGTCAAAGATTACTCGCAATGTAAACCTCTTGTGTATACGCTGTGTATTTTATCTGCCCAAAAACCTTGCCTATACTCGCTACAGATAGTTCCTGCTTCTATGGTGTGGAGCATGTAGCTTTCATCTAGTACTATTGCTAAGTGTTTCGGGTATCCTGATTCGTTTATTAATATAATGTCATACTTATTTACGGTGTTAGTTTTTGTGAATCCGAAGCTTGAGTACAATCGTATAACTTTCTTAGCATCAGTTAGGTGCCAATGTTCTTCATAGTCTGTATAGTCAGGTAGGGCTATGTTTAAACTATTTTTGTAAAACAGTAATATTAATCCTAGACAATCACAGCCATTGAAGTCTCTTCCTAGATGTTTATGCGGAATTTTTAGATAGTCTAGATAGCTCATATTGCTCTTTAAATTTTTCAAATTGCCATTTGTAATTTCTGTTTTGTTTTCCGTAGATACTGTGAAACATTTCGTGGCAACTTTCACACAAAGTAACTCCATTACTTAATTCTGTACGCAGTGTAGGATTATTAGCGTAATCTTCTAAGTGATGCGCATTTAATTTTCCACCCACTTCTCCACAGCACTGGCAAGTAAAACTATCTCGTCTGTATACCTCTGTTCTCCAGACTGCGTATGCTGGGAACGCTCTACCTGCTTGTCTGTGTTCGTCCGTTAATTCTGGGTTATAATTGTGGTGGTTTGGTCCAGTACGATCTACTTTTAGTATACAACCACAGGACTTTGTTTTTCCGCCAGTTAGTGCTGATACCAGAACACTTACAGTATTTCCGCAGTCGCATAAACATTCCCACTTATATTTTCCATGCGACTTGCCTGATATTTTTATGGCCGTTAATTTGCCAAACCTATGGCCTGAAATATCTTTTATTGGAGGAGTATACTGGTTTAGTCTAACTACAGCACACCCACAAGAAGAAGATTCATGTAATGACACAAACATTCTAGTAACTCTTTTGCCACAATCACATACACAATTCCATATAATACACCCGTTACTGCTTCTGCCGTGTTCGGATTCCACTACTAATTTTCCGAACCGTTTTCCTACCAACCTCTTCTTATTTTTAGTGCAACCACAGGATACTACATCACCACTTCTCAAACAATCACCAGAAACTTCTCTAGTATTACCACAATCGCACTTGCAGAAATAGTAAATGCTTTCTGACTTATTTATCTTTCCTATCTCGTATAGTGCCGTTAATTTTCCATATGTATTTCCAACACAGTTTTTCTTTCCGCCTTTACCTAAACAACCGCATGATTTTTTATCACCACGATTTAAAATGTGAGTAGTAGCTGTTGTTAATTTGCCACAATCACATAGACATTCCCAAATAACTTCGCCCCATTTATTTCTACCTACATCTCTTAACACTGTAAGCCTAGTAAATACTTTGCCGTTCACAAAAAACCTCAATAAAATCAAATAGTTGTCAGAAATATAGCGTTCGTCTCCCGTGTGATGGCACACCGGGGAACGCGCCAAACCTAGCCAAATTATTATGTGCTTTGCAATCTACCAAATCTTTCTTACAGGTAGGCAACTCTCCAGTGTACCCGCAGGTAAGCGGGTCTTTATATCTCCAATAGCAAACACTGGTATATCTGCGCCTAGGTAGTTTAACGCTAAAGTCTATCAAAGGCTCTAGATTAAATTGAACAGAACTTTCATTAGCAGTGTACGAGTCAATTACATAAACTTCTTCTGAAAACGAAGTAGTGCTAGCGTCGGGGTTTGGGACTTCTAGTATGTTTCCATTGCCGTCTTCTACGATTATGTATGCTATCTTGAAAGCATCTTGGTTTGTACTTCCAAAATCAAACCTTAAATCGGTTATGGTGCTAGTAACCCAATCATCACCGCCGTTTGAAAGTTGCGACATATCATAAATTAACTCTATATAGTCAGAAAAATAGGTAGGTTGTGCTGCTATCTTTTTGTAAGATTCTGTTGCCCCATGTAGTGTGGTGTGATAAAACAGAATACCTTCCCAAGAAGTACCTGCTATTCGTTTTATCAGTACCTTAACCTTTGTGTAAGTAGCACCAGAAAATGATAAGTTAGATATGTAAAACATAGGGTCGTTGGACGTAGATGTTACTAAAACGCCATCCCCACCAGTCGCTAATGTAGCACCACTTGCTCCCCACCCGCACACACTATTTTTAAATTTCCAGCCTGTGTTTACCGTGTCTAAAAACTTAGCAAATACAGTCTTAACTCTTAAAGTACAGCCCCTAAGACCATTGTAGTTCTCTAGCATAGACGAAATAGTCCTGTCTACGTTAGAGACTTGTATATTAGCCTTATTAATCTCTCCTGTGCTAGTTACCTCTACTCCATTAAATTTACATGGGAATTTAGAGTACACTACACTATTATAGGTAGCATCGTCATTGCTGTCGCAAAAGGTGAAGTCAGGCACATCAGGTACTTCTAGAGTCATCAAATGTAAAAGCTGCGATTGTTCTTCTGCTACAGCTTCTGTTTTGAATAGTGTGGTTAGATTTTTAGGCATAGGGTGTGTAGCTCCAATCGTTTCCTGCTACTATAAGAAAGTCGTACATTATTATGTTCTGACAATTTAAATCGGTTTCAGAAGGTTCAGTATTTCCATTTAGATGACTATGGTAAATACATAGTATGTCTGGTTTTGTATTTAGCAACGTGAACCATTCTCTCTTGTCAAATACAAAAGTGTTATGGCTGCTTGAAACGTTTTTTATTGGGATAATGGTGTTGTCTTTTAGTACAACACCACAGATTTCCTTGCGTTGCAAAGCAGCCATAACTTGTATTTTTTCTATAATATCTTTAGGGCACATTAAGGTACTTCCTCAAGTTTTATTGAAAGTTCGTATAGAGGCCCAGCTACATTATGAAAAGTATTTTGGGCTTGGAAAACGTCCATAGCAAAAATTACCTTGTACGTTATTTTAGATACAGGATCGACCCAGGTAAAGGCTTCTACCGACCCTAGTCTTGAGATGAAAAAATTTCTAAGAGTTAAATATTCTGTGGCATTTAACGCTACATACTTAAACTCAAAAGTATTAATAGGCTTCGACCTAGCGCGTCTCTGACTATGAGAGCTATCAAATGGGTCTTTAATAGTGCTGGTCTTAACACCGTACGTAATAGGGCGAGACGGATTTCTAATTTTTTTCCCAGTGGTAGCATCTACTACAGGGTATGCTGGTATTGACATTAATTTATACCTCTACTATAGTTATATACCTGAAAGGCGGAAATTTTATTAATTTCCTTGCTGTGCAAATTTAATCGTTTTATATGTCGGGCCTCGTTTCGCTATATCAAGGTTTATTACGTTTATTATCTGGGCATCCGAAGTCTGTGGAATTGTATTTGGATCTACGAGATTTATAATTTGCAAATTTCCTACTTCAGAGCTGCCTGCTTTTTCTTTTGTAGCAGCCGCACCACCCGCACTTCCTCCGTCAGAGAATCGCTTAACCCTACCTTCATTAAGTTCATTCATAAAATCAACACCGTACTTTCTAACAGATTCTGCCTTAACTACAAACTCTTCTGGAGCCAACATAGCAGGCACCGAATCAATACCTTTAACCCCTCCAGTAACGTAGCCCCCGCCAGCAAAACCTGCAGGGCCGACAACGGTAGTTTCATAAGGACTAGGAGTAAACTGTGCTCCGCCCATATCTGCACCGCCCCCGAAAGACGAGGCTATTCCTATTATCTTCTGTACTATAGCCACTGCAATCATTTTAGCTATGTACTTCTGTAGCATATCTCCGATATCTTTAAGTATCCCGCCTAACCCTTCCCTGAAAGACCGCCAGGCATCTTGCCCTTTACCTAGGGCCGTAATCATATTGTCTATAGTAGACGTTAATCCATCTCCTAGAGTAGAGGTAATATCAGCCCCTAGCTGCTCAGTACGCTCATTAGTAGTGCCAAACCCTATGGAACCCTTCTTAACCCCTCTACCGAAATTACCGCCGAAACTATTATCCTTCTGTCTAGCTAGTTCTGCGTTCTGCTGTTTTATAAGCTGCACCACCGCAGAATGTTTGTCTTTAAGAGACTCAAGCGCGTCCACATTTTCTTTGTAGTACTTGTTGTTTTCATTATTTTCACTAACCCAAACTTCAAGGCTAGATATATTGTCTTCGTAGGCTTTTTTCTTAGCAGCAGAGTTTTCTAATTGTGCCTCAGTCTGCTTTATAGTCAACTCTAACACTTCTTCTGCTGTGGCTGCATCTTCTTTGCGAAGCGTTATTTCTTGCTGCCGAGTGAACAAAACCTTGTCGGCCTGCTTCTCCAGCCTATCAGACGTTATCTTTACTCTACCTTCATCAGGCAAGGATTCACCTAGCTTAGGTATAGTAGAGACTTTATCATCTCTTTCCTTCTTAAGAGCATCAAGCCTTGCTTTTAATGCTTTATCAGCCTCACCATTTCCTTCATAAAGACCATAAGCCCCAGACTTTTCCAACAATTCACGCTTGGCTGCTGCAGCATCTTTCTGGTATTCAGCTTCATAATACTCTACCCACTTCTGCCGTAGGCGCATAGACGCCGCAAGCTTATCCTCAAAAGAAGCATTTCCGTCAGATAGCACCTTCTCGTCTAACTTCATAGTGGCCTTTAGGCCATCCATCTTAGACTTTTCTTCTAGCTCCGTAGTTTTTCTAGAATAGTCGGATAGATTCTTTTTAAATATATCCAAATCCTTCTCTAACTTATCCTCTAAAGTAAGTCCATTTTCAGTTTTAGAAAGTGGAGCTACGTACTCAGGCTTAGTGCTGTCCTTTTCTTCAGCTTTTTCTTTATCTGTTAGCTTCTTGTAAAGATACTCCCCTGCCCCTGCGTTGAAATATTTTCCGTATTCACCATTAGGGGCTAAAGAGGCATCTTGTGTTTTGATAGCACTTTCCGCCTGCTGCAACTCAATCTGCTTGTTCTTTATTTTCCTATTTACTAAAGCACTACCTTTGTTGCCAAAGAAATCCTGAGTACCTTCTGCATACTCTTTATCTCTTTCCTTTTCGAGGTCAGCTAGTTCTCTTCTAATCTGTACAGTTTTAAGTACGTTTGAGTTGTAGCTATCTACATCCCTGCGTATTTCTTTATCCCGCTCTTCATTCATTCTTCTAATAGCGGAGGTAATATCATCGTACTTAAGTTTCTTAGCGTCTAGCTCCTTGAAAAAAGTAGGGTATAGATTTATAAGTTCCTGTATTTTCTTTCTGCTCTTCTCCTGTACTTTAACAGTTCCATCTTCTGCAAGGTTGTTTTTGTCTACTAACCCTAAGATAGTGTACAAGGCATCCGCTTTGCGCTGATACTCAGCTGAGTTCTCGGCCATCTTAGTAGTGCTTGCCTCGATCTCTCTAGCGGTTTTGTTTGCTGCTTCTCCTATCTCTTTTATAATAAACAGAACTCCGCCCAGGGTTAATGAAACAGCCGCTATAATAGGGTGGCTATACAAAGTCCAGAAAAGGGCGGCGATAGCAGTAGTCATAGCAGTAGCGTGAACTACCATTTCTCCAGTTCCTGTTCTAAAACCTACAAGCAAGTCTTGCATCTTGGTGCCAATTGACCTGAATGATTCACCTAGCCCAGAAAGTAGAGAGTTAATCGTTGTTACTAACTCACTACGGAGCACGTTTAGTTGGGCATGAAATCCCTTCATGGACTCATTCCACGCAACGGCTGCAGCGTTAGTATTGGTTATACGCTTTTCCATTAATTCTAGTTTTTCAGAACCTGCCTGTACCAGCGTAGCAAATCCTCTGCCTACCCTAGCTTCTAAAGCCTGGAATATGTGCTCTACCTCTACTCCCTTCTTTCCAGTTCTACTTACCGCATCCTCAAACGTTTTTACTATTTGAACCATAGTATGAGTTTTCGGAGATATATCTTTTGCTGCTATATTATACTCTTTAAGAAGTTGGTTAAACTTAGGAGTCGGCGCGGCTAGTCTAGTCATGAACTGAGACATAGACGTACCTATAGTGCTGGCCTTAATCCCCTGATTAGCCATAGTTGCGATTAACGCAGTTGTTTCTTCTATAGACTTCCCAAACAACGCCGACTGGTTGGCTAAGTAGTTAAAGGAGGTAGAAAGATCCCCTACTTCTAGTTTAGAAGCGTTAAGAGCAGCAGTAAGAATATTGGTTATCTTTGTGCTATCCTTGGCTTCTATCTTCCACACGTTCATAGCTGTAGTTAATACTTGGCTAGCTTGCTGCGCAGTTGAACCTGTACCTGTGGCAAAGAAGTCTGCCGCCCTTGCTACCTCTGGGATATCCTTTGACTCGACGCCAGACTGTGCCAGCATCTTCATAGATTCCATTACTTGAGCAGCAGAGAATTTAGAATGTGTAGAAATTTGAAGAGCAGCTTCTGATAACTTAGCCATTTGACTATTAGAAGCGTTAGCAATAGCAGCAGTGTCGTGAAGCGCCTGATTAAAATCTGTTACTGACCGATAAGCAGTTTGAAACTCTCCAGAGATTAAGAACAGTACTTTCCTGATTGAGTAGAACTCTATAAGTCTAGTGGTAAGCTTAGAAAACATATCGTTCATAGCTTTTCCACTTTTGGTTATTTGTACTAGCTCTCCGTTAACCATACGCAAGCCTTGCTTGGCTAACGACTGCATGAAGTGGTCGGCTTGCTTAGCTTGAGTAGCTATGTCACTTGCCCACTTGGTGTTGTCTACTCCAACTATATTCTGCATCCTAGAAGATATAGAAGCAGACCACGCAGAGGCGCTACCAGACCCTATTGCCGCGTCGGCTTGGTCTTTGTACATCATCTTACGCGCAGTTTCAATCTGACGGTTATGCCTATCAAGCATAGACTGCTTTGCTTCTAGAAACCTAGCATAGCTTCTTAGGCTCCTATTGTTAACCGCTGCTTCTTCTCTATCTTTTGATTCTTGGTACGAAGCAAAAGCTCTAAGCGACCTCTGATTAAGAGACTCCTCTTCTTTTAGTTTAGACTCTTTGTACGCAGCGAAGGCTCTAAGAATTCTTTGATTGGCGCTATTTCTATCTTCAATTTCTTTTTTGACTGAATCGGCTATCTTCTTTTGATGCTTGTCGATTTCCGTAGAAGCGCCTTCAAGATTCAATAGATTGTAAGCATTCTTTCTAGCTGACAACTGAGTATGAAGAGCGGCTAGTTGCTCTTTAAACTTCTTAACGTCTTCGGCTGACTTGTTAAACGACTGCCCACTTTGCTTAGCAAACTCTTCAAAGAACTTCTCAGTTCCTTTAAACTCGTCGCCAATACGTTTATTAATACCAAGATCAATCTTAAGATCGTTTAGTTTCTTAAAAGCGTCTTGTATCTTAGAAATAGAGGCTTCTAGATTTTTTTCAAAGTTAAATTGTATTTCTATTCCTAAACGCTCATTGGCTGGCATACCCATCTCCTATATAAAAACTAAAAATGGTGGGTCAAGACTCGGCTTTACCCAGTTCAACCCACCACTTATTAACTACTCTCATTATTTCCATAGACGGTATTAAAATCTGCACCTAACATAGCTCTTAGATTAGCTTCCTGCTCCGCAGTCATTTCCTCTATGCCTTCTCCAGTGTCTACCCCTACCTGTTCTTCCGAACTTTTCCCACCCAGAGCAGCGGTTGCTAATTGTACTAAGAAATCATAGTCTACCGATCTCTTTTCCACATACTCTTTTTGCTTGCGGTTAAAGAACTTTAGAATTTCAGGCCAACTATATTTCCACCTATACAGTATAGCTTCGGATGGTTGCCAGTCTGCTAAAGAAAGGATAAGCTCATCTACCGTTAGTCCTTCTTCGTCTTGCTTTCCGAACCTTTTTCGTCTACCATTCCCAGGTTCTTTTTCTGGTTTAGTTTGGAAATGGTGTTTAAAAAACCCTCTACTATATCTGAACCGATCTCAAACAGCTCGCTGATCTCTGAGGCTGAAAGATTCCTGCAGTTGCCTTCTTCTACTATCTTACCTTTATCGTCATACTTAGTAAGAATGATATCTCCTACAACTGCGAAATTGTTAATCAGACCAACAATATCAGTCTGGACACCTTCATCTGTTACGATGCCACCTGCGCCAACGAAAGCTTTAAATACTGCTTCAACCTTGCCGTAGGGACATTCGATATCTGTCATTTTGTCGTTCAGTCTGATGGAGTAAAGTTTTTCATTCATGCGTTCCCAACTCATAATTATGCTGCCTCCTGAAATTTAGTTGCTTCTAGTTTTATATTTAAAGCTGTATTGTATTTAGCTTTGTCTGTTATTTTAAGGTAGTGTAGGAATTCTTCGTTAGTTTTGTTCTGCTTTTGTCTATTACAAGTTCTGCATAAAAGTTGTAAGTTGCTAGGGAAATTAGAAGACCCTTCTCGACTTACTGGTATAATGTGGTCTATCTCATGAGTAGTACTAATACTTTCTCCGCAGAAAGGGCAAATGTTATTTTGTGCGATTTTTAATTGCTCTATATCTTCCACAGTGAACGATCCGGGCATTCCGGCTACTAATGCTCTTCGGACGTGTGAATATATTTTTCTCTTATCTTTATTATTGCTATTCCAAATTCTGCACAGTTCAAGCCTATGCTCTTTGTTGTTATTATACCACTCTTTAGCTACTTTGGCTTGTTTATCTTTATTGGCTTTATTATATTCCTTGGCTTGTTTCGAGTGGTGCTCTTTGTTATCTATACGCCATTGTTTTCCTTGCTCCAACTTTTTGGCTCTGTTTGCTTGGTACCAGGCTGCTTGATAAATCTTCATGCAGTCCTTGCATACAGTCTGTAGCCTATTCTTGTTCTTAGAATCTTTATTAAAGTTATCTATACTCAATTCTCTGTTACATTTAGTACAAGTCTTCACTTAAACTCCTTCTTATCAAAAGTATCGTTAATTAAGAAAGGGGCTGGCAGGCGATAAACTCTGCCACGGCTTGCAATCCGCTGCCCCTTTAATTTAGTTAGTTAAATCAAATACTTATCTAGTGGGTATAAAGAAGTTCAGTGTAAATAGGAGCATTAGAAAGCCAGACATTGTATTCTGAAGTGGCCCCTGTTATCTCAGTCAACTTTGTCGTCCCGAGGCTCCAAGTGAGGGCTGAATAATCGGAGATCGGGGAGTAGCTCGGAAATTGGGTAATACTGCAATTATTGATCCAGAAGCTGATTAAGCTATTACCGCGCGTGCGCATCACTATCTCAACCGGCACAGACGGAAGTTTAGCTTCGTTAATAATTTCCGATACCATATTTTTAAGATATTGAATGTTATCGTTGGTGTATTCAAAACTCTCAAAAGCCACTTCAACTGACGTGCGCTCGACTATCCTATCAAATACCTCAGACGGAAACCCCGCTTCCAAGGTTTTTACGGATTCGAGTTTAGGAGAAAACGAAGCAGATTTCAAACCACCAACCGACTCAGTAGACCCAGAAAACATCGAGTAAGGAGACACGATACCAGTCTGATTCTTATCCTGAGCAGTTCCCGACCAGACCGGAACTACAAACGTCTGTCCAGCCGTAGGCGAAGTAGCCGGAGTTCCCGAAATAAGAGCACCAGAGGTAGTCGCAGCGGCCAACTTCATATTGTAGTTAGTAAGACTAGAAATAGCAACATCAGCATCCTTATAGGCATTCGGGCCGTAAATATCAACGGTAGTAGAGTCAGTTACCCGAATAATAAAACAACCGTCGTAATCGCCAGTGTACGTGCCAGAAGCTGCCAAGGTACATCCAGTAGGCAATGTCCCACCAGTTGACATATCACTAGGTCTAACGATATCTACACTAGTGCCAGTAGAAGTATCTACAGTAATAGCACTTGTTCCAACAAACTGCACAGCCTTTACAGCAGCAGTACCAGCAGCGCGCACGGAAGGTCGTCCAACCCTAACCTGAGCAACACCTACGAGTACGTTAGCGGCATCTTTTACCCTAGGCTGATATTCTTTTCCAAGAGTAGCCATAATATATTTCTCCTATTAAGTTAATTAAGCGTGACCTTCATAGGTCACAGTAAGTGTTATACTTCTAAAACTACCTCCACTACTATGTGGTATAGCAGGAGATATTGAATCTACAGTTATATTCATATTACCGACAAGCTCTTCAGTTTCATAGTCATAGATAGGTACGTTCGCTCCATCTACCTCATTTACAACCGTGTCAACTAAACTAGCAAGTTCGGTACTTTCATTCTTCATTCCATGTTGTACAGCGGCTCTTAGAAAATAAAGAGTTTTAGGTTGTGCTCCTACGTAAGTGTTGAGTGTATCCATTACCACCCATTTAGTAAACGCTGAAAAATCTTCTAGCGTTATACTGTCATGTACTGCAATACCTTTTCCAACTTCTAGCGTATCATAGAGGTATTTAAAAAGGCTTGCTTCTACATCATCTAGTCCTACCATTTAACCACCCCAGTTAACCTTTTCTTTAGCAGCCCTTATCCTAAGTAGAACTTGTTCTACTATAACGTCTCTGTTCTGGTTAAAAGATTCATTTGCTATTGTAAATAGTGCTCTTGCTGCTCCTTTGATCTGTTTGGATTCCTGCCAGATAAAATTGCCGTATTCTACACTAAGTGCTCTTTCGTATTCTATAGGGTTTGCTGCTCTACTTATCCCGGCGAATCCTTCATTTTCAAATACACGTACAGCCTTCTTAGTATCTCCAGAATCTTCCCATATAGTCAAACTTCTTTTTGTCCCACCATGCCTAATAGACTTGTCTTTAAGTGTAAATGGAGTTAGTGGTTTCCAGAAAACGGAAATTGGTTTCATAAAGTTTATCTGCGCCATTCCCCCGTCTACAGCATTTACAGAACCCATAGCTCCAGCTATAGCTTCTTTGTATTCGTTTAGCAGGTATAACCTATATGTGAACAATAGTCCTCTTGGTGCCTTAAGTTCCTTAGAAAAGGCAGTAAGCTTTTTAGCTATCCTGTCTAAGTCTGCTTTGTTAGCTGTCAGAGACACTACACTCATTACCGAATATCCTCATCTACGTACAGTACGGTTAATCCCTCTAAAGATTCATTGTCAACAGAAACTACTTTATAGTTGCCGCCAGAAGTTGTGGTTATTCTATCCTGAACTTTAACTCCATACTTAGCCTGAACAACTACTTTAATCTTGGCTTTAATCAACGTCTGGTCAGGCTGTTCAAGTACATCCAATGCTATTGGAGTAATCATAGCCCGTATATTTTCAACTACTACACTAGGGCCAGCCGAAACATCCTTTCCAAAGAAGTTCTTAGAAGTATCAGAAAACCTATATATGTTTACAACCCTGTTAGCTAAGTAAAGCGTTCCATCTATGTAAGCAGAAGCGCCAGAATCAATTTCTTGCTTAACCGACATTACAAGGTAGTAGAGGTTGTCACCTCGGTCTTGCAGAAGGTCTCCGTTACTTATATCAGAAGTCCCAGAGAACCACCCTTTATGTACAATACTCCTAGAAAAAGGAGTTGTGGCCAAAGGGTTGACGGTAATATAACCGTAGTTGTAAGTGGCAGAGTCTACGTTGTATATCCTGCCTTCACCATCTATAATACCTACTCTTTTTAGTATCCTGTCAGCAGAACTTTTAGCTCCTCGCACGGCAACCCCTTAGTATACAGAGCGTCGTCTGTACATATCTAGCGCATTACTTACTAGCTTAGGAATATCAGAAGGATCATACTTTACTTTAACATTGTTGAACGTATCTTCTGAAACTCCAATAGCTTCCTGAGTGATGCGATTAAAATTTAGTACTACAAGGTAAGTTGCTACGTATTCTAGATCAGCGGGTATAGCGGTAAACCCGGCATTATAACTGGCTACTACATTCTGCTTCCCAGCAGTAAATACCGATCCAACGTTGCTGTCAAAATAAAGCTCACCATCTGCTTCGTTAAGTGATACTATTTCAGTATAGTCCTCACCATCTATAGTAAGACTAGTTAATGTATTAAGAGGGTAAACTCTAAGGTCTAAGGTATTGGTGCCGTTACCATCAAACTTTGTAACATAATCCTTTGCCGATATTTCCCACCCACAATAATTCTTAATAGAACCATCAATCATAGAAATTAGCATCGGGATAAGCAGCTCATGAGGACGGCTTAGTGTAGGATTATTCAGAAATAGTGTTACGTTGTCTACTGTAGTGAATGCCATGTAAGCCTCTATTTCTTAGTTATCTTACTCTTTAGTTTGTCTTCTTTTAGCTCTATCTTGAATTCCTTTGGCGCTTCTTCCATTTTAATTAGCTTGAAGTTACCGGGATAGTCCATCAATAGATCCAGTTTAAACTCGTCATCAAGGTAAGGAACTTTTTCAGTGGTATCGCCTGGAAGAAGTGTAAATCTAATATCATTATATTTTTGTATACAAAGTAGTTCCACACAAACCTCTTAGGAGTAGAGGGGCTGCGAACAGCCCCTCTGTATTTAATCTTAGTAGTTGATACCCCAAACCGCAGTAGGATCGGTAGAAGTAAGAACCTTCTGGAAGTCTAGACGCTGACTACCAATGAGGGAGGTCATCTGGTTGAACGGGTTACGGAAGGTTTCGAGACCGAACGATTTACGATCTCCCCACATAAACGCATTCTTGTTAACAAGGCCACAGATGTTTTTGACATTGTTTTCTGCAGTAGCGTCAGTAATGCCAGAGGCATTAACGCCGGTAGTAGCAGTACCGTCAGACGAAGGCAGAAGCTCTGTAACGATAACAGGGATTCCGTCAAGTCTTCCGAGTTCTCCGGTGAAGATTACTGCGTTAGGCCCATACTGATAAAGGGTCTGGTAGTTTGCAAACCCAAGAATCTTGTTGTAGTCCTGCATGCTAACGATGTAGCACAGGTCGGACGGGTTTTTACCATACTTGCCCATTTTAGTACGAAGCAGCCGAAGGTTGTCGGCGCTCAGCCCACCAGAAGCCAGGCTGTACATATGTGAAGCACCAGACTTACGGATACCAGACACAGTGAGGCGAATATCCTGCGGAGTACTATCTAGGTCGCCGTTAATGTTAGTGGCACCAGAGGTAACATCACCGTTAAGACAGATCTGCTCCTGACCAATAGCGAACCCTTCGATGAGCTTCCGACGAACAAGAGGAAGCATAGCTATAATGCTGTCCTGCTCGATTTCGTCAGTGAAGTCAACGTTCGCCATGATTTTCTTCGCGGTGAAGATAATCTGGTCGGTTGCGAAGCGGTCTTTAGAAACCGCAGCACCCTCAGTACCTTTACGAGCAACCAAACGGTCAGGTGCAAACGGGAAGGTGTAGGTTGAAGCGGTCATATTGAACCGATCAAACAGAGCTGCGATTTCAAGTTTGAGCCAGATTTCTTCAAGAAGGGTAGAAGAGAACCCAGAAGGAATAAAGTCGCCACCTACTGCATCAGCAGTAGTCTGCGAAGAGCTAGTACCCTGGTTAGGGAGAGCTACGGCGTCCTTGAGTACGTCACGATAGTCAGGAGCAGCAGCGATAGATGCGTAAGCATCTTTGTCGAGCCGGCCATCTTTACGGACAAGCAGAGCAGAGGCAATGAAAAGTTCGTCAAGCTTCTTCTCAGCTTCTTTAGAGATACCAACCTGAGATTTCTCAGCGGTATCAAATTTGAACTTCCGCTCAGCAACGGCAGACTCAAGAGCTGCGAATTTTTCGCTAAGCTCTTTAACTTCTGCGGACTGCCCAGCCTGCGCCTTAGTTTGCATCAGCTGAGTAAGCTCAGCAATTTCACGTTTAAGAACTTCAATTTCGTTCATTTTTTCTATCTCCTAATAATTAGTTATTATTTCTCTTCCGTCGCCAAACTTCGGAGTTCGTCTATGAGAGCTTTAAGTTCAACCAGCTCGGCTTCCAGTTCTTTTGCTTCTTCCAATTTAACCGCCTCTGCTTCTGCGGCAAGTTTCGCTTCTTCTGCAGCCTTAAGTTCAGCCTCTTCCTGTGCTTTGGCTTCTGCCTCTTCTTGAGCTTTAGCCTCAGCTTCTTTCTGAGCAGATTCTTTAGCAGCTAGAATATCAGCAACTTCTCTAGCTACGATACTTTTAATAAAATCGGAAAGGCCTACTTCGACTTCTTCCTCAGTATTTCCCCCAAGGGATTTAAAAGTATCTAGATCTGCCTCAGTCAGAAGATCAGCCCTTTTCAGTTTAATATTCATCGTTAGTTCCTCTTTGGTATTTGATGTAGTATCTGAATTGGTATTACTAATAGTTTCCTCGTCTTCTACCTGCTCTGTATAGAACCCCTCACCATCAATTGATTTAATAACGCTATACACAGATGGAGATGATGCCGGTATTGATACACACGATATCTCTAGCAGTCTAGACTTCATAATGTATCTAACGAAGTTTCCAGAATCTGTTTCTTTAAGCTCAGTTTTCAAGGCCATAAACCCAATTGAAAACGACTTAATTATCTCATTCTTTATCCTGTTGAAATCTTTTTCATCACAAGCATCTTTGTAAATTTCTATACGCACCCACAAACCATTTTTTCGTTTTTCTATCTTAACGCATTTTCCAATAGGCTGTGCTTTATCATGCTGTAGAAGAACTATAGGGTTAATCTTGTAGATGGAAAGGTCTATTCCTTTCACTTGTACCGTATCATCTTGAAGATCTGAATAGGTGCCATACCCGTTAGAATCAGGCTCACCCATGTAGTTTGCAAAGCCCTCTAGCGTAAGTATCTCACCAGTGGACTCTTCTGATTTTACCTCAAAGGGGGCAATTATTTTAAATTCTTTTTTATCTATAAGGTTGCTCATTCAAGTACTCCAAAATACTCCTTTGCTGTAGGAGTAGCAAGTATGTTCATTAATCCCTCTATACTATTATATACGTTTATACGGTTATTTTTATTAAATAAAAATAAAATTATTTTTTAGGCTTCTTTTCAGGAGTAGTTTTTGCTGGCTTAGGTTTTGACGGATTAGGTGCCACAATAGGCTTAACAGCTGGTTTTTCTTGAGTACTACCAGCCCCTCCAGCACTAGCCGCAGCAGTAGCTGCGTCTGCCGGTAACAAAGCATTTCCAAAAAAACTGTTAGAAATCAACAACTTATCAGCGTATTCATCTTCGATTCTAGGGTACCCAAGCACGGCTCTACACTCATTAGCAGTTAGTACACTAGACCCCATCATCTCTTTAAGGTATTGAGATTGCGCTACTTTATCTTCTTGTAAGGCCTCGATTTCTTTGATATTAAACTCGAAGTAAAATTTTCCCTGCCCAAATACATCTATAGACAGCCCTCGGTTAAGACAACTTTCTATACGCTTAAGTCTAGGTACAAGGCTGCCTCTCCAGAACGCTGTCAAGGCAGACTTTCCTTCATTACTACCCGTCCCCGACTGGTTGCCCAGAACGCTCTCAGGAACTTTGTAAATAGTAAGTATGTCTTCCTTAGTTACCTCTTTAAGAGCCTTAAAATCTAGATCTTTGATGGGAGAGGCTATGTTTCTGTATTTCAAACCTCCCTGCAAGATAGCTACCTTATGGCTATTAGAAACGCCTCTATGTAAGTTAGACCATTCAGACCTTAGTTTTTTAAGAAGGGAGTCTCCTAGATTGCTATCAGTTTCTAACACACCTGTAGGGATAGCTCCGTTAATAAAGAATTGATTGGCGTACTTAAGGCGTGAAGTTTCAAACGACAGAACATCTGTCGCTGCACTCAAAGGTGGGATTCCATAGTAAGGGTCATCAACGTCAGTATACTTAATATGGATTATTTCTTCTGGCTTATATTTTACTGTCTCGCCGTTGATGTAGTATACGTAACCCTTTACCTTAATTCTAGGGTCAGGCAGTATGGCTACATATTTAGGGTTAAGCAAGTAAAGCTCAAGCGTACCTGCTACCTTCTCTATACCTATAAATACATTGCCCATTACATCCAGAGTCTGCTGCAGTTCCTCTAGAAACTCGTAGCTTCCTTGGTAAGGGTTGGGTCTTGAAAATAGCTGGTAGAATGGATGGTCTGTTACCTCGGTCTTCTGCCCACCGTTAACTTCGTACACTTTTACATTCAAGGATGCTATAGCTTCTGATATAGCGGTTATACACCCATACACAATCGGGAACGATTTTACCGCTGTTATAGATTTGTCGTAAAGCGCAGGAGGAGTTCCAGAGCCATACTTACTTGAACCTATACCTCTAAAGTTAACCTTATCTGCCCGATTATCTTTCTCAGTATAGTTAACTACTGGTTTGGCATCGGAGTAGAACAGGCATATATCAGGAGAAGATATGGCCACCTCCTGCTGCACCGATTCGACTTCTTTAGTGCCAAACAATTTATTAAAAATACTCATGTATTACTCCTAGTCATCTTCATTGTCTATATTGCTGGATACTCTAAACATCCCTTGGGCAGCTAAAGCTCTATACATATCCATATCTTCTTCGTCTGCGTCTTCTTCATAACCTGCTGGTGTAAGACCTATGGTATGATCTATAACTGACAGGTCGGTGTTTCCTATTTTTATGTAACTAAACAGACCATACCTAAGTGCGTCTATCAAATCCCAGTCGGTATTGTTATCGTCCTTAGTGAAAGGCTTTACACTTCCAGATGAGTTCTCTCTAGCCATCTGCGTGGAGTCTTCTTTCCAACCTACCTGTGATAACTGCCGTATAAGCTCTCCGCAACTTTCATGCACTAGAAGCCTCTTCCTTTTAGTAACTTTACTATCCTGAAAGAACAATGTGTTAACGCAGTTAATAGACTCTCTAAGGCTCTTGCTAGACAAGTTGAAATACAGATCATATTCTGTAAAGTCTGCTATCTGCTGGGCAGCCGCTGGGTCTGCAAATCGCAAATACGGTTCTACTCCGTAGCGTTCTTCATAGGTCTTTATGTTATCAGCATGTACTGGTGTTACCTTCTTATTAACCTGATACTCTCCGAACAGAAAATAAGTGTCCAGGTCTTCCATATGCAAGCAATATATACCAGCGAAGTAATGTGTGTAGCCGCTGTCTACAGAGTGAAACAATGGGTTGTTTCTACTTCTAACCCAGTCCCAAAACTTAGGAAACTCGTTATCCGTGAATACGTTGTTTAGTCTGTTAAACTCTTTGAACACTTTACCAGCGGTAGATACAAATTTTCCTTCGTACTCCTGTTCCCAAACATCAGGCGGTACTCGTTTCTGCAGTCTATCCAAGAACTGTTTTGAAATTGTTGGGTTTGATGAAGTAGGAAAAGACGTTGACCAAAAATCTTCAAAGTCAGGATGGTTACTCTGCCCTCTGTCATAGTAGTCTTGCAGCCAACCCTCTTTAGGAGAGCTAATTAGAATTGCTCTAGAGTATGGAGCGTAGTCTAGAAGCTGAGGCTCTAGGTATGTCTCGTACAAATCTCGCTGGAACAACTTAGCTTCGTCAATAATTAAAAGGGATACTGAATTACCTAGCCTAGATTCTACGTTATCGTTAGATGCTACACAAAGCTTAGCCCCATGCGCTAACTCAAGCTCAAGTTCCTTTTTCCTATCTGCTACTATCTCGACCCCAAGCTTTTTAATTATCTCTCTGACTTGGTTAAAAATAACTTTACAGTTCTCTAGACGGTAAGAACATATAAGAACTTGGGCATTAGGGTAAAGCATTTCCTCTGCTGCGAGATTTGAAACAATGAAAGATTTGCCCCATCTACGACCACAAGCAGCTACTAAAGTTCTGTACCTATAATCAAAGGCCAGCCCTAGTGCTGCCGTTTCTGCGCAAGGCTCTATCTTCTCCATATACGCGTCAATTAATTTTCGCTGTCCGTCGTGAGGTATGTTTCCTACATGGTCGAGAAATGTATAAGAACTAATTCTTCCTTTTACTTTTAGGTAGTCTAATACCTTCGAACTACGTAATGCTGGCTGTTTCTTTGCTACACTCATTTGGTTATTTCACGAATTTCTTAAAGAATTCGGCTCCTATTGCAATAGCGACACTGACAGCCACTGTGATTATTGAGATTATAAGCCCGTTTAATCTTGAGTCCTGCCTGTCAATCTTCCTTTCTAGGTCTACTCTAAGGATAGCTATGTGGCCAGTGGCTGGGTTTATAATTTCGTCTATAGCTGCCCATAGTTTTCTATCTTCGTCTCTAAGGCTCTCTGCCTCTTTCACCTGTGTCTCATGCCTTAAATCACATAAGTCCTTGTTGTATTGATTAGGCTTTGAGCCTTCCATATAGCAGTCCTCCTAGGAACATAATAGCAGTTGCGGTCAATATTCCTCCGGTTAGGATTGGAGGTTGACTTCCAGCGAAGTCATATGTCAGCACAGACAACGACAATATAGCGGATAAGTATCCTAGTACTAGCATCAACTTATCGCCTTTGATGTACTTCTCAAACGCTAAAGCAGAGGCTCCAAATAACCCCAGAAGCCCCCACCAAAAATGTGCAGAAGAAACCACGCCTTCTGCTACAGGTATGTCTTTAACGCCACAGCCTATAGATACTAGACTTAGCATTGCAAATTGTATTAGCACCATTGAAATAAACGCTTTGAAAACAGCCGAAGGAGTCTTGGTATGGTATTCTACAGATTCTGTAAATATATTTTTAATTTTGTTAAATAGGCTATTCACTTTTATCTCCTCTATGAGTTATTTCTATGGTGCTAGGAGATTTGTCGATTAGCGCCGTTATTGTTTTAAGATACTGAGTCTGTTCTTTATCTTCAGATTTCTCTGTTTCCCGTCTCATTGCTTCTAGAATTTCTAGAGTATCTTTTGTAGACAGTAGGCTATAATCTCCCATCTCTTCAATCTTCTCAACTCTAGCGTCGATCATCCTCAGGTATAAACTAAGCCTGTAAGCTTTTAATGTTTCTGCTATCTCTAATACATAATCATTTACGTACTTTCTAAAGTCAGGTTGAGTCTTCCATCTCTTTATAGCTGAAATAGGGATACCAGTTACTTCACTGACTCTTTGTAGTGTCATGCCTTTAGTGGCCAACAACTCAGCCACTTCGTATTTCTCTGCTTCCCAATCTCTAGGCCTTTCCTGTACAGTTACACGACGGTCAACATCAGGTACGTCTGTAGGGTCTATCTTGGGTATATCTTCAAACAAATCCACAAGTACTCCTAATCAAAATAGAAATCTTTAAAAAGTGATCTTATCCTCTTGAGCCTAAGACTAACAGAAGCTTGGCTTATTCCTACTATATCTTTAATTTCTCTATGCTTCATTCCTAAAAGCATTAAAGTAAAAACTTCAAGGTCTACTCCTTTAAGCTTGGTCTTGAACTTCTCGATATCTAGTTTCAAATCTATATCTTTAAATGGTTCTGAATACGACTCTAGGCCAACTGCCTCACAGTACTTTAGGTAAGCTGCGGGGTCGGCCTTGGAATACTTTTCTTTCCTAAGCTCGGAGAACAATACTGTGCTGTATCTCCACAAATCTGAATTGTCTCTACTAACCTGTTCTGGTTCTATGCTGTGTTTGGACATTGATGCGAGGTTCATTCAACTTCTCCTATATCTTTTATATACCTAAAATCTTATTTTTTTATTAATTTAAAATAAACCTATTATACCACACTTTTCACCAAAAGTCAAGAAAAAAATGAAAGGCGTATAAAATAATGTTTAGGGGTAGGGGAGGCATATAAAGGCATAAGTCAAAGTCAACACCATGACAACCTCTTAGCATTCATCTTCGCCTAACGGCTCGATGAATGCATCATACCACAGAAATTGAAATTTGTCAAGTAAAATCTTTCAGAAAGTGAAAATAATTTTTTATTTTTCCAAATTGAAATATTTTACTTGACTTTTTGGGCAAAGTATGGTATAATGCATTATTTAAAAATCAAGGAGGATTTAAAATGACAGATTCACCCGGCGAATCAATTTCAGTAGACGAGGTAGCTAGAATAGAAGAGGCAGTATCCCGCCGCGATAAAGTTGTGGCTGATTTGCTGGCCTACAAAAAATCTCAACTAAAGAAGCTTGAGATTACACAGAAGAAGGTTCAGAATAAAAAAGCTAAATCCAAGGTCAAGCGCAAGATGGCCAAAGATTCAAGACGTAAGAACAGGGGGAAATAGAAAATGCCGTTGCTTGATTTTAGTTGCAAATTATGCGGAGAAGTTGTAACTGACGTATATAAAAAATATAATAGTCCTAGGACGTACGAATGTCCAACCTGCGGAAGCGACATGGAACCAACTGTAGGCCCTGTAGCTGTAGTTTTCAAAGGTAAAGGCTGGGCAAAAGACGGGTATACTCCACAGTAATTAGAAAATAACTTTAATATTTTACCACCACTTTGATGTATATAAACTATATGAAGGAAGCTTTTAATGTCCAAACTTAAAATTCTATGGCACTCTGACTGCTCAGTATCCTCTAACTCAGGATTTGGAAAAGTATCCTTAGAGTTGCTGAACAGACTTAGCGCCACTAATAAATACGAAATAGCTGAACTAGGGCTAGGAAATCCAGAAGGTAAAGGCTACAAGCAAGAGCCTAACTGGAAAATATATACTAGCGGGGAAGACCAGTATTCAGAAGATAAATTTGTATCAATCGTAGAAGAGTACAAACCTGCCGTTGTAATATCTCTGTTGGACGTACACATGAACTCTTTTATAAACGATAATACCATAGTGCCTATCAAACTCAGAAATACTTTTAAGGCAGTTACTCATGTTCCTATAGACGGGGCGCCTCTTCCTATTAACTGGCTTAAAATGTTGGCTGGGTTTAACTACATAGTACCTATCCACGAATTTGGGTTTGTGTCTATACGAAACGAGTTTGTCAGACAGATAACCAAACTTAGAGCGGCAGGGCATCAGCTTATAGAATCTAGAAGTACTGAAACTGCTTGGGTAGATAAGCAACTGGAGTTTATAAAACTACATATAGGCAACTATAGTAGGGCTTTAGCAAGTATGAAAACAATAAATCATGGGGTTGATCTATCGACGTACTACCCCTGTTCACCTGAACGCAAAGCTGAAATCAGAAGCAAATTCAACATTAACAAGGATGCGTTCGTTTTTACATACGTAGGAAGAAACTCAGTTCGTAAACAGCAGCCTCTAGCCTTGCAGGCATTCAAAGAGGTTGTAAGGAAATACCCAAACTCAGTACTAGTCTTGGGTTGCAAAAATGTTGATGTTGGGTGGAACTTAACAGAACTTATAGACAGGCTTGGAATTAATGGAAAGGTAATCATAACGAACAACAGTTCAGACAGAGCCACTGAAGGTCTTACTAACGAAGAGATAGCAGACATATATAGAATGTCCGATTGCTTTATTTCTACTTGTATAGGCGGAGGGTTTGAACTTTGCCACTTAGAATCAGCAGCCTGTGGACTACCACAGATAGGAGTTGACGGAGCTGGTAGTATAACTGATATGGTTAAAGGCAATGGCCTCTTAGTTAACGCAGAAAAATACTGGTTAGGTGGAATGCACGGGCCGTTTGAACGTCCTCTAGTAAAGCCTACGGATTTCGCCAACGCTATGAAGAATATGATTAGGGATGATAAAAAGAGAGAGGCTTGGTCGAAGTCGGCAATAGCCTTCGCCAACAAACCTGAGTTCAGTTGGGACTTTGCTGCAAAAGAATTCGAAGGTGTAATTGAGGAAGTAATGAAAGACGAATCTGTAGCTATAGAGGGAATGCATGAATAGAATAGATATAATTAATAGTCTTATTGATAAGTACGGCTACAAAAGCTATCTTGAAATAGGTGTCAACGTAGGCGACTCTATAAGAAACGTAAATGCACAAATTAAGGTAGGAGTTGACCCTGTAAAGCAATGTGAAGAGGTCACACATGAAATGACTTCTGATGAATTCTTCGCAGGCAATAAAGATAAGTTTGATATAGTTTTTATAGACGGACTTCACACTAGAGAGCAGTCTTTTAAGGATTTTCAGAATTCACTGGAAGTTCTTAATTCAAATGGCGTAATAGTTATGCATGATTGCAGTCCACACTCAGAATATCTACAAACAGTCCCTCCTACATGTTCAGAATGGACGGGTCCTGTGTGGAAGGCCGTTGTAGATATAAATTATGGCTATGGGTACGAATCTTTCGTAGTAGACACTGACTACGGGGTTGGAGTATTTTTCCCTAAGGAGCACAAAATTTACAATCCTAGTGTGGACGAAGAGCTTACTTGGGAGTGGCTAGTAGAGAATCGCGTAGATGCCTTGAGGTTAATATCTGTAGATAAATTCAAAGAGTTCCTAAGGAAATAACTAATGAATCCTATTTATCACGCCTGGGTATGCCAGATAGATGTTACCTCAAAATGTGGAAGAGCTTGCTTGTACTGCTCCAGATACAGTAGGCATTTAAGGCCAGACCAGGTAAAAGATATGAGCTTAGAGAAGATAGAAGAAGCTCTAAACTCCCTTAAGAACTGGCCTAACCTTATAGGTATAATTGGAGGCGAACCAGTACTCCACAGCAACTTTATAGAAATGTGCGCTTTAATTAGAAGCAAGTTTCCTAGAAATAAGGTGTACCTGTGGACTTCTGGAGGGCCTAGATACAACGAGTATCTCCCAACTATAAATGAAACGTTTTCGTATGTAGCATTCAACCCACATGACCCAGCACAGAAGGAGGTGTGCAAGCACCAACCTCTTACTGTGGCTTTGTCGGAGGTAGTAGAGGACAAGCGTATAAAGGACCAACTCCTAAATCAGTGCTGGGTACAGAAAAGTTGGTGCCCTACCATCAATGAACATGGGAGTTACTTCTGCGAAGTCGCAGCCAGCCAGGATTTAATACTAAACGGCGGGGCTAACGCTTGGCCTGTTGTGGATGGGTGGTGGGACAAAACTCCATACGACTTTCAAGACCAAGTTAGCGCGCTTTGTGGTAACTGTGGTATGGCTATACCAATGCAGAGGGAGTTCATTAAAAATAAGACTGAGAAGTTTACTCCGCTACTTCTAGCTAAGTTTAGGGAAGCTGGGCTTAAGAAGGTTGACGACTCAGACGTAGAAATATTTGACCATAAGTTTACTAAAGAAGAATTAGCAGAAAATATTAAAAGCTGGTATCCAGGTAACTATAGAGGCGACATAGCCGATGACGAAAACTGCGGAGAAGGTAGAGGGTTTGTGGGAGAGCTACTATAATGACCACTGAATTAATTGTTATGGCTTATAACGAACAATTTCTTATGCCATTCTTCTTAAACCACTACAAAGACATAGACTTAATCACTGTGTATTTAGATGCCGATACTACCGACGATACCAAAAGAATAGTAGAGGGCTATCCTAATACTAGAATTCGCTCCTTTTCATTTCCATCGGGAATGGATGATATTATAAAGACGGATATTCTAAACCAAGCCTACCAAAATTCATCTGCAGATTTTGTGTTCCTCGTCGATGCAGATGAATTTATCCTTGACTACCAACTCTTAGACGGGACAAAGGATGTTTACTTTACTAAGCTGTACGATGTTTTTAGGCACCATACAGAAACTGATCTTAACCCTAGCCTGCCTATAAAAGAACAACGCAGGCACGGGGTCTTTCACAAAATGTACAAAAAACCGAATATCATTAAAGGTGGATTGCCTAATTTTAAATGGGGCCTAGGTATCCACGAGTGTTGGGTAGGGGATAAACATTACTGCTCGTGGGACAGTAACGAACCAGCTTTTATAGGAAGTCACTGGCAGATGGCAGACCCTTCTTATGTAGTAGAACGTAGAGTTAAAAATAGGAAAGAACGTATGTCTAGGTCTAACTTAGAAAAAGGCCTTACTGCACACCATCATAATATAACCGAAGAGCAGATAAGAAATGAGTTAAGCGCTCATGAGAACGACCCTAGAGTATTCTAGCCTAATACCAAAGTTACCTGCAAAGGATTAGTATGAAAAAATGCTTACTGGCTACATCCGCATTTTCAAACCCAGACCTACTAGAGAAATGTATTAAAAGCTGGCCTAAATCAGATAGTGTAGACCACCTTGTGTTCATAGATAAAGATACTGGTATATTTGACTCAGTGCTTACAGAGACAATTACGACTCTTAGAAGTATTGACCATAATGGAGTAAGTGCCGCTTGGAATAAAATACTAGAGTATGCATTCAGTAATGGCTACGAGCTAGTAGTAGTGGTTGGTTCTGATACGACAATGGAGCCTGGGTTTCTAGAAAATTATGTTAAAGAATTCGAGGATAAAAACCTACAGTTTGCAGTAGCAAATGAATACAGTTGGAACTGTTGGGCAATGTCTAAAGAGTGCTACGAAACCGTAGGCTCGTTCGATCCAAATATGTTCGTGTATTACAGCGATAACGACTACCACCATAGGGTGCATTTGTCCGGCATTAATTGGGCCTTTATAGGAAACCAGTCGCTGTTTTGGCACTATGGTTCGGCCACTATAAGAAAGTCAGAAAGCTACAATAGTGCTAATAGTATTACTTTTGGAATGGACGGAAAGTACTTTAGCGAAAAGTGGGGAGGGTACCCTGCAAATGAAACTTTCCAACTGCCTTTCAACAACCATGAGTTAACTATTAAAGATTGGACCCTTGACGTTGAAGCATACGAGAATAAGAAAAGTATCTGGAACAAAAAATAAAGCTTGACAAATTACACAAAGTGTGGTATAATGTGTCATATTAAATTGAAAAGGAAAATAACATGAAGTGCCCTAGATGCAAAGAACGTAAAAAAGTAGCACTAAGCTCGTCTGACGGGTTTTCTCAAGATGTTAGGGAGTGTGGATTATGCGGTGCTGTTTGGACGTTTTTGGGTGAAGAGTTGGTAATGTTGGATGAGTAATTTTATGCGGGTTGTAAGTAATGGTTAACGCAAAGGCTCATAACCTTCTGCTTACGGGTTCGACTCCCGTACCCGCTACTTAATATTTGGGAGATTGATGGAACAGGTAGACATGCGATTTTTAGAAAGTCGTGCCGACAGGCGTACAGATTCGATTTCTGTATCTCCCACCAAACTAACAGGTGATAGTTCAACTAGAACAACCGCTTTGTGAGCGGAAGACCGTTGCTAGACGCAGCACACCTGACCAAATTGCCTCCTTAACTCAATTGAAAGAGTAACTGATTTGTAATCAGTAGGTTCCCAGTTTGAATCTGGGAGGAGGCTCCAATTTTAAAGGAAGACTATGCGTAAATACATACCTATTTTACTAATTGCCTTTGTACTACCAAGCTGTGCATTTCTAGACAGTACACTAGAGGTTATGGAGGTATTACTTCCAGAGGAACCTACAGTTGTATGCGACAAAGAAGCTGTAGGAGTTGTATACGAAAACAAAATGTGTGTAAAACTTAGCGACAATTCATACGTTTGGAAGTAACTACTAAGGAGGTAAAGAATGTCACCAGTAGTAATGCCCATGCCGGGAATGGCTCCGATGCCTATGAAGCCACCCAAGAAGCCTAGAAAACCAAGGAAGCCTAAATCTAACTAAGGAACCAACATGACCAAAACCTACGTCCTTGACACTAATGTACTGTTGAATGACCCAGAAGCAATGTTTAAGTTTGATGACAATAATGTAATCATACCAATAACAGTCATAGAGGAGATTGACAATCACAAAAAGGACCAAAGCGATTTAGGAAGAAACTCTAGGCAGGTAGCAAGAAACCTAAAAGAATGCCGCAAGCTAGGAATGCTAAACGAGGGAGTTGACCTTAAAAGTGGAGGGACTCTAAGAATAGAGGTAGCCCTTAGGAGAGTTCTAGACAGACTGCCTCTTGACCTAGATGAAGACCTAGCAGACAATCGTATATTAGCCGTAGCTATTCAATGCAACGGCATCCTAATAACAAACGATTCCAACCTAGCTATCAAAGCTGAGGGCGTAGGAATCAAGGCAGAAGAATACGATAACCTTAAAGTAAACGTAGACACCCTTTATACAGGAACAGGTAAAGCCTACGTAACAGAAGATAACCTAGATGCAATTTATACACTAGGGGCTTTGGACGAAGCCTTAGTAACTGTAACAGGGGACTTTCCTAGCCCAAACCAGTGCTTTGTTTTGTATAGCATGGACAATCCTAAACATTCCGCTTTAGTCACCTACAACTCTATTATGAAGCGGTTTGACTTACTACCTCAGGACTTAAAGACCCTAGGATTGATGCCAAGAAACTCAGAGCAACAGTTTGCTTTGGATTTGCTGTTGAACCCAGATATTAGTTTGGTTACTATTATAGGAAAGGCCGGGGTAGGAAAAACTCTCGTAGCTCTAGCAGCAGGCCTTCATAGTGTGATGGTAGAAAAGATGTACAAGAAGGTGTTACTACTAAAGCCTGTAATTTCTATGGACAACAAACACCAACTAGGATTTCTACCTGGAAGTATGGAAGAAAAGCTTGCACCTTGGATGGCATCTTACTACGACAACATAGACTTCATTATGGGTGAAGCTAAGAAGGCTGATGATGTGCCTAAAGTTAAGACAAAGGGTAAGAGCGAGAAGTTCAGTGTCACTAGTAGCCTAGACAATAAAGACAGGGCTAAAGTAAGTTGGGCGCATGAGTTCATAGACCAGAACATACTGGAGCTTGGCTCTCTAGAGCATATTCGAGGAAGAAGTCTGCCAAACCAGTACATAATTATTGACGAAGCCCAGTCGTTAACACCACATGCCATTAAAACTATTATAACTAGGGCAGGAGAAGGGACTAAAATTTTGATTATGGGCGACCTCGAACAAATAGATGTACCGTATCTAGACGCTTCAAGCAACGGCCTGTCGTATGTAGTAGACAAATTTAAAAACGAAACAATAGCTGGGCACATCACCCTAACAAAATCTGAAAGAAGCAAGCTGGCAGAGATAGCAGCAAATATTCTTTAAATAACTAAAAATAAAGCTTGACAAATCAACAAAAGTATGGTATAATGTGTTCAATTAAAATTAAGGAAGAGTTGACCCCAGTGGCTTTGCGGGGCGCGCTCTTGAAAAGCGTTGGGCTGAAAGGCTCTCAGGGTTGGAATCCCTGCTCTTCCTCCAAATTGTACTGCTTAAGCTAGTCGGTTGCGAAAGGTGTTCTCCTCCTTTCACTTTTTGTGAGTTCGAATGCTAGGCAGTACCGGGAGGGCGAGATTAAGTTCTCGCCCTCTTTGTTTGTAACATTAAAATTAAAAATAAAGCTTGACAAATCACCTAAAGTGTGGTATAATGCAAGCATAAATAATAAACGGAGGTAACATTTACGATGAAACTACCCATGACCCTAGAAGACCACCTTGCCACTGCACATGACTTGGCTATGGCTTCAAAACACTTAACTTCAGCCTTCTTTAGATGCCAAGAGCACTACTCTAAAAATTCGATCATAACCAAAACTTTGTGGAAATTAATACCTTGCAATATAGGTGGAATTATGGCTAACGTGAAATCTCAGCTAGACTCTGACTACCATATTAGTATAACAGATAAAGAGTTTGAGCAATATGGGCATATTTATTATAGGAGCGTATAGTGACTAACCAAGAAAGAATCAAACAACTAGAAAAAGAGATCGAGCACCTTAAAATTGAGGTAGAACTTCTAAAAGAAATAGACAGTCTAAAAGAGATAGTAGCAACAAAACCTTGGCCTAATAGAGTTAAAGGTTTAGATATTCAAACCCTAGGAGCTTGCAGTTTCTCCTAAAGAGGATAACATGAGAGAAGCAGATTTTGTAGAAAGACTAAATAAAGCGCTACCAACAGGAACTCTAATCAGGGTGTCTCCTGTAGAAGAACTAGTAGAGTTAATTCCTAAATGGAGCAAAGACATAGTTTATAAGTTTACATTCCAATCAGTAATAAAAGACGCTGATGGTGTACTAGAAGCAGCAGTTAAAGCATGCACAAAATAAAAAGGAGAAATATAAATGAAATTAGTACTAGCTATATCAATGATTGCGGTACTCGTAACATCGCCTATGATTGTATTGGCACAGGAGTTTGTTACCAAAGACGGGAAGATTACGGTAGACACTGTAGAAGGAAAAGACTATATCGAAGTTAAGACTAGGAACGATATTGTTTACCGAGTATACCCATGCGGCCAACTAGAAAAGAAAACTTGGAGTATGCTAAATAGGAATGAAGATTTGGCTACCGGGGTAACTATTAACCGGTGGGACGGTAGTGGGTATTACACATATGACGGAAGTATTATTAGATATATCAGTAACTAAAAGGAGGAAGCACATGTTCATTACGCAATACATTTATAAACGAAGACAGGGAAGAGAGCAGAAGGTAGGCATGTTCCTAGGGACTGTAATTGACGGACAGATTAGGGTTGGATATTCCCTTTGTAGCAAAACGGACACATTCGACCCAGACTACGCGTTGGCTCTAGCAGCGGTTAGAGCGCTTAGCCCAGAAGCTGATGAATGCCCAGCATCTATATGGGAAGATGCAGTAGAGTTTGCTGAAAGGTGCCTTAGGTACTTTAAAGGCTACAAGCTGTTCATCCCAACAAAACCAGAAAGCACCTGCTACATTGTAGAGGTATGCTAACATGTACAAGCTGTTTAAAGTCCTAACCAATGTAACAGCTTGTATAATTCTACTGCTTAGCCTGCCTATATTCATAGCTTACGGAGTTTCAGAGGCATCTACAAGGGCATTGAAATGGAGTATAGACTGCATTTCAGAGAATATATTGAGCAAATGGCTTATAAAAAAGACGCAAGAACACAGCAAAAAAGAAGAAAAAGCTGAGGAAACAGAAGAAAATTAAAGAAAACCGAAGGTTTCGCACAAAAAATGACGAATTTTAAACGATTTTCGTCATTTTTTGTGTAAAACTGCTAAAAAGGCTTTAAATACACCATTGGAGGAACAATGAACAAACGAAGAGTTTGCCCTGTATGCTACGGCAGAGCACACGTAAACAAGTTGGCTAAGATAAACGCAAAGACAGGGTGGTACGATTTCTACTATCTTGTTAGATGCGAGAACTGCTTGACTGAAGTTAAAAGTGACCTTAAAGAGGCCATAGAGATATTTCCTACGTATGAAGCTGAGGAAGTTAAGGCGGAGCCCGTACCGGACATATATGACTATGCACAGGGTATAGAGGATGTTCATACCTTTTTTAAAGAAACAGATAGGCTATTAATTAATTCCTTAGGTAATATGCTGTGTGGTCTAAATGACAGAACAAGTCTATCTGATATTAGTAGGGATAGATAATATGCAGTTCTTTGGAGAACCGCCATTCCTTGAATGTAGTAATAGAGGCGATAAGAGATTTAGTGCTTTTAACGCCTACATAGGCAGCGGAATCCTAAGCGAGTCAATAGAGTCTAGGTTCCAGCGTGCCAAAGTAATTGAAGATGCCTGGGGCAATTTAGAGACTGGGTTACATTGGAAGGAAGCTAAAGGAAAGACCACAGTTGCTTTTATGTTTAATGGTAAAAAATGGCCGGTAAGTTTATTGAAAGAATTCTATTACATGCTATGGTGGGTGTACCTAAAAGGAAACCCTGAACTTATAAAAGTCATAGAACAGTATAATGGCTTCTCTGACTTCTTCGGGCAGGAAGGTCATTGCTGCCAGGCTGAGGCAATATGGTTGTTTAGACAAGGAAAGGAACCTTTTAGGTTTAAGGTAGAGTAATTATGGACATGCCCCTAAGATGCAGGTTAGGTTTTCATAAGTGGATTGTGGTTGACTATGATTGGCAGTCTAGAATTAAGGACAAGGTTAGAAACTCTAAGTCGTTTGGGTTTGGCACTGTGTCTGTGCAAAGCGGGGCTAAGCTATATAGGAAGGTATGCTTATTGTGCCCTACTATAAAAGACGAGATTGCTGAATATGAAGAAGAAGTTAGGACTAATGAGGTTGAGAAGGCTGAATTGGATGAGCTGGCTAAACGCAGGTATAAACAAGTAAAGGAGATTATAGATGCTGACAGATGATAATATTAAAAACATATTGAGTAGGTTGGAAAAGCTTGAGCAGATGTTTGAAGAGCTTGACGATGAGGTTGGAGAATTGGATGGCATAGTAGATTGCTTGATTGATGACGTTATGAGGTTTGACGAGTCGATTAAGAAGCTTGAGGGAGAGGTGTTGTAGTTTTAGACGCGATACTCTATATGGATGGTAGGGTTATATAGCGTTTGACCAAATTTTTTATGGAAGAAGGAAGCCTCTCTATTTTATAGAGAGGCTTTTCTTATATGGCTATATAGTATTTGGTATTTATTTTTAAATTTTAGGAATTGATCTTGAAGGTTACTTTTATGGTGATGTTTAATGTAATGTTTGTGGTGATATTGAAAGTAACATTTAAGGTAATCTTTGGGGTGCCTTAAGTAAAATACTGGGTAGGTGCGGGTTAAGGTGATGTTAAGGTAACCTTAAAGGTAACCTTTATGGTGATGTTTAAGGTAGTCTTGAAGGTGGTATTGAAAGTGACTTAAATAATGTTTATGGTTATGTTTGGTTGTTACAATTATGTAACGTTTAAAATAACTATTCAGGTGGAACGGATGGGAAATAGCTCTCATTAAAACGGCTCTAATGAGCGCACCGCCCCCACGTATACTCATTAAGCCAGGATAATGATACTCCGCTGGCTTTATAACACTGTTCTAGTGTATAATACAGGCATGAGGACTGACCGTATTAATGAAGATAAGCTAATATACTTAGTCGATAGATTAAGTAGACTATACGTTGGCACACTATATGCTAATGCATATACCATACCAACCACTATTACAATTATAGCTACTATGCATATATCATGCCATACAATCAACATAAGTCTCAAATGTTCTACTCATTACATATTGGCACGCTCATTGCATATTGCCTATTATTTAATCAACGCTGTCTATTTATTAGGCAGCACATTATGTAACAATTACACGTACTTACACAATTATCAGAAAATAGTGCCTACTATCTAAGCAAGTAAGGCCCATAGCCAATGTTATAACAGGCATAACAACATTATAGTAACCTTGTAACTATGCTATATTGCTAAGTAATAAAAATAAAATGCCAGGCATAACAAGACTGGCACTCCTTCTGCAATATGAGTGATGTATAGCGTGATGCCGCAAGGCATTAGGCCCGGTCTCTCTCATTAGATTGTTCTAATTCCTGCCTTTGCAGATGAAGGCCCTGGTATGCAAGAACCATGCCAACGTAAGACCAAGGGATTAGTGCATCCTCATTAAAACAACGTAGCTTTCCACAAGTAGAACATGTTCTACTCATAACGGGAAGCGAATACCCTGCCAAAAGCAGACAACAGAAAAGGAGTTATCACCATGGCAAACACAGCGGAAATTCTTGTAGGTTCAGCGGCAGTCAACCTCATTGAAATGGGGAAAATCGCGTCAGAAAAGGCGCTTAACCTCTCCAAGGGGATTGACGCAATTAACGAGGGAAGCAAGGAATTGTTTGAAATGTTTAAACCGATTTTCCCGATGACTACCGATTATTCGACGGGAAAAGCAAACACAGTGCTTTTCGTACAGCGCATCTATGATACCTTTCCGGAAGAACACCGCACCGTTAACCCCAACAATCCGGCAAAGTTTTACAGCTGGACTACCGCAGCAATAAAGCACGGTAACAAGCGCGCTTCCGGCCTGAAAGCTTTACAGCAATACATCGACCGGAATATAACCGACCTTTACTTTACGGAAGAAGTGCTAATGAAAGACGGCGAGCCGGTAAAGGATGAAACTACCGGCGAAGTAGTAAAGGCTAAAAAACCCGCCTTTGCTCCTATCGCTACGGAACACGAAAAGAACCTTGCAAAGGTCTTTGCTGCATTGAAAGTGCTTGAAGAATCGGCGCTTCTGTCACCGGAGCTGAAGGAAGAAATCAAACCGGCATTGACCGCCATAGCAGACGCGTTGCGTCCAGATCTTGACGCTGAAAAGGCCGAAAAAGAGAAAAAGCAGAGGGAGCTGAAAGCTAAAGAAGGCGCTATTCCTGCAGAAGAAAAGCCGGAGGCAGAAGCGGTTAACGGCTAACAACAAGGGCCTTTAGGCTGTCGATATGGCAGTCTAAAGGCTTTTCTAAAGGTTACTAGTATCTATACCAGTGACCTTTAGAAAAGCCTTTAGAAGCTAAATTTGAGCGTGCTACGTAGAAAAGAACGTAGCAAAGGAGCATTAACCATGGCTAGAATTATCGCCGATGAAAATGCGCGTACACGTAAAGTTTGTACGCTATGTACGCACTATGAGCATATGCAGTGCCAGTGCCTCTATGCACATGAAGTCTTTGAATTGAAAGCAGGTGTTAATCCTGACCACGTTAACCTTGACTTTTGCCTGACTAACTGTGGTCAATACATCGACCTGACCACCTAAATATGCACCTTACAGGCACCTTACAGGCACCTTACAGGCACCTTAACCATGCCTGTAAGGTCACTTGATTAGTTACTCTAGCTCATGCTAAGGTGATTAATCAAATTACCTTACAAGTCAAATTTGAAGCATAAACCACATACACTAAATAGCCGAAACAAGGGCTATAAGGAAATTAACTATGAAAAAGCCACAAGCCGATTCTAACCACTATAGCCATATCTTGGGTATCCATGCCCAGGTACTGACCTATAATTGCGTTAGATCGGCTTTTTTGCGCCTTAAAACAGAAGCTATGAAGGTAGAACATGTTCTACCTTTGAAAGGAAAGTAACTTGATTTCTACCTTCAACATTACCTTGCACATTACTTGGCTACGCCTGAATAAATTGCAAGGTAACATTGAAGGTGCCTGGAAGGTTAATAAAGCTGATAAAGGCTACACATAAATACCCGTAATCATTAGTGTATTGTGTAACCCTTCGGAATCATTCAGGAATCGGCACGAAAATATAGATAGGTTAAGGTTTAGGGTAAGGCATACCTAAAGGCTTATAAACCTATAACCGCATATCTTTCGTTTCACTCAAGATATGCCTCTATTATACCACACTTTTGCGATTTTGTCAAGCTTTATTTTTGATTTGAACATTATAATTTTTTAATTTAGCCGCCTTCGGCTTTAATTAAAAAATAAGGAGGATTACCAAATGCCACATCTCACATCCCTAGAAGAAACGCTATTGTTCTTAGCGTGGTGTACCGTTGTGTGCATCGCATCGACTCTCTACTTCAGAAACAAACCAACAACTAAAAGGTAGAACATGTTCTACCTCACAAACCTAGGAGGGAAGCAAATGAAAGACCTGCTAAGAGGCAAAGAGAAAATCCACCGCATTATGTCCAATACCAGAAATGAATTCAACCTGTTCAAGGACGGGGTTATAGCTCGGGGCCTTATCGTGCCGGTTATCGTAGTTCCTGATAAAAGGCTAATTGTGCGCTAGCGGAGGTGGAGTTGATTTTCGGTGGGTAGAACATGTTCTACCTTGACCTTGAAGGTTTTTAAAAGATAACCTTCAAGGTCACTTTCAAGGTCACATTCCGGACGGTTGGGTTTCAACTCCCAGGTGGCAATAGAGGCACCTAAAATTGCTGGAATGTGGCCTTGAAAATGACCTTGAGAGTAGTTGCTAAGTAGTTGAAATCACATATGGCAAGGCGGTATGGGGAGAATTGGATTTATGTTTTGGTTGTTTTGGGTGAAGGTAGTGTTTCATAACCCCCATAAACTTTGTTATTATTGATATTCTATATAATGTTTGGGGAAACCGAGGGTCGGTAGGATTTGGGGTTATTACCTTAATCATCACCTTAAAGGTTAACGGATAGGTTAGTTAGTGCGTTACCTTGCATGTTACCTTGCATGTTACCTTGCATGTTACCTTGCATGTTACCTTGCATGTTACCTTGCATGTTACCTTGCATGTTACCTCAAAGGTTAACAGATATATTACCTTGCATGTTACCTTGCATGTTACCTCAAAGGTTAACAGATATATTAACGGTAAGTTACCTTACCTTACATGTTACCCTAAAGGTAGAACATGTTCTACTCGCTTTCTTACATCTTAGGAGACGTTAAATGCCACCTCAAACACTAACCCAAGAAGAAATTAAAGCCCTTCCCTTAGAAACTAAAGGGCACATATACATTACTGATAAAGGATATTGGAGAACGCCAGGACATGGTATTAGCAAAACCACAGAAGAGGCCTGGGTGTGCTGTCTTCAAGATTACTTTCAACATATCCCAGACGGCGCTAGAAACATAGTCACATTCATCCCTTTGGATGGTAAATACTGTTAATTAACCCAAAAGAAAGGAGGAATCACCATGAAAACGATCAAATGGATGCTTCCCGCTGTAGCCCCCTGCTGCTCCGGCGCAATGCTATAGTCCTAAGCATGACTTAAAACTGTTTCCAGTTGTCGCTGGTGCGCTGGCAGACCGCTAATAGTCTGCCTCCAAAATACCTTTGATGTTATTTTCAAGGCTACCTTAGTCCCTACAAGAAGCTTTGAAAATGAAATCAAACAACATAAGTTAGGTAGAACATGTTCTACCTTCTGCATGGTCGGTTATCATGGCACACATTCAATGACTAAGGAGGCGTTATGAGCAAGGTAGATCGTAAGTCAGCCAGAAAGCAGAAAGAAGCGGAAAGAAAGTTCTTTGGTGCTTAAAAATAAATAGCAAGGAGCACATCATGAACCCAGACATTAAGAAAGGATCAGCAGTTAGAATCCTAAAGTACCATGGCGATTACTCCACCAGCCTCATAGGAGGTACTGGCCTGGTTCTTGAGGTTGCCAAAGAGCATCTAAGAGTGTATATGTATGATCCTGTACACAGCATTCCCGCTGGCAACTGGAATCATATCATAAACGTCGGCCACGAAGATGTTGAGCGTGTTCCGAGTCGTAGCTACTTCATGGATGGAATGTCTTTCTTCCTTCTAGGAGATGTTGTAAAGCACATTAAGCAATATGTCCCTATGACGCATACCGTAGCTGTCAAGGAACGCGGTTCCACGTACATAACCGTAGTTATCAGAGACGAAGATGGTAAAGAAGTAGACAAGAAGACTATTCAAGTTGCCTCTAAGAGGTAGCTAATTTAATTAATCCAAGGAGGGAAATGTCATGGCTACATCAGTGGTTGCTATGCTGGAAAAGGCGCTAGGTTGCCAACTGGCGGAAAAAGGAAAGAAGAAATCAACGTCTGTGGTTGTTCGCTCCGGTGCTACCTTCTCGGTAAGGGTTAACTCGAAATAAGGATACTTCGCGGTAGCCTATTGCCCAAAGGAGGGCGTAATGTCCCAGCAAGAAAAGAAACGTCGAAAGAGAAAAAAGGAGTCGATTAAAGAATTTGCTAAGGCTATAGTTAATATGCCTAAGCCAGTTGCAATAAAGATTAAGGTCGATGAAACCAGGGGAATTTGTTGTGCTGAATGCCGACACCCTATTGCAAACTGCGTATGCTGAGTATTAAAAGTTAGTCAGCTGCTTAGGGGCTGTTTTGTAACCCCTATAAAAACATGTTTTATGAGCATGGGGATAAGGCCATGAGTCAACCAATGACCAAGCAGATAATGAGAGAGTTCGTTGATGGTAAAATGACGGATGAAGAATTCAAGAGTGCGTTGTCTGCGCACCTAAAGATGGACGTTACCACAGCTCCGTCCAAGAAGTTTCTGAAAGAAGTGGCCAACAATTACTTCACAGGCTACGCCTACGTCAAAGTAGTTAATGCAGTTAGGCAGTTTTGTAGTAAGTAGAACATGTTCTACCACTTGAGTTGCTGGACTCCTTTCCGGCATAGAGAAAGGAGGTGTATAACAATGCTCTAACATACACCAACATACAACTGAATAAATGCGGGCCTGCTCCGGCCCGCCAAACTACAAGGCCATTTCTAATGGTTGGGTGCGAAATCCGAGGCCCTCGTAAGCTAAGTAGCGGTTACTAACTCTTTTCTATCAGGAGGTAAAATGAAGTTGTCTGAGTCCAGGATTACAGAGTCTCGCGATCTTATACGCAAGCACTTAGTTAAGTCCCACAAGGATAAAGACGGAGACTCTATGTTTGTTAGGTTTGGAGAGTTATCAATACACCTAGAGGAACTTCAGCAAGAGGTAGATTCTTACAATAGAGCGCTTAAAGCTATATCTTCTACAGGCGCGCAAAAACCTCTGCTAACACTAGCAGAGTTTAAGACAATAGATTATTGGCTGGACAACGTAGATGGCGGAGTTGTAGCAGAGGAAGCAGACGAATTCTACGGAATTCTTAGGAAGTTGCTTTCTGTTACTGACGCCACCGAAAAAGAGAAAGCCGATATATCAAAGTACTGGGATGAAGAGCCAGACGATGCAGCGTAGATACGTCCCTTTAGTCTAGTGGACAGGACACTCGCCTTTCACGCGAGAGACACAGGTTCAAATCCTGTAAGGGACGCCAAGCTAATTAGCGAGGGCTTAAATGAAGAGATACGACTATTATTTACATCGAAGTGGAGGCGTTGCGTTTGACTATTTCGGCGGCATAGGGACTCCATTCAAGGTATCATTTATAAGGTTCTACCTCTATAAGTTACTTGGATATAGAAACACAAAAGTATTACGTGGTGCGTCTATCAGACGGGTAATGATAAGAGCTAATCTTGAAAGAGGGGCACATAGGCACTCAATTAGTATGGAGGAAGCGCGTAAAGGCTTGTTAGATATTCAAGTATAATTAAGTGTCATGAAGTAGAACATATTCTACCGTAAGGAGATAAAATGAAACTTTTCAAACTAACTGAACAGGACAACACAACTTACCACAAAACAACAGTCTGGGGCGAAAATGTCACCCATAAGAAAAATAAAAAAGACAACCCCAGTCTTTGCTCATCAGATGTGTTACACGCTTATAGTAACGCAACCTTAGCATTCCTTCTCAATCCTATACACGCTAACATACACAGTCCTAGACTATGGGAAGCTTCCGGTAAAGTAGTGTGTAGTGATTTTGGTAAAGTCGGGTGCTTTAAACTTACCACCTTACGTGAACTAAGTTCTCCTACGTGGGTAGGTAGCGCTATTGATGCACAAGTAAGAACTATGTTTGCGGCGCTTTGCGCTGAGTCAGTACTTAGTGTATTCGAAGACACACGCCCTTCAGATACGCGCGTTAGAGAAGCAATAAACGCTGCTAAACAATACGCTATAACCCCTTCCAAGGAGGCGGCGGGGGCGGCGGCGGAGGCGGCGGGGGCGGGATGGGCGGCGAGGGCGGCGGAGGCGGGATGGGCGGCGAGGGCGGCGGAGGCGGCGGCGAGGGCGGCGGAGGCGGGATGGGCGGCGAGCGCGGCGGAGGCGGCGGCGAGGGCGGCGAGCGCGGCGAGCGCGGCGGCGAGGGCGGCGGCGGAATGCACTATAGATTTTACTGCTATAGCGGACAACGCTGTTAGTTTAATTATAGCGAAGTAGAACATATTCTACCCTACAAAGGAGTTCACAATGAACGTCCAAAAGCATCCAAATTACTACCAGTCGCTACTACTTAGAGGGGCGAGGGTTGCTTCTCATCTCAAGATGGTTCCTGGAGCGCCTAAGGCTAAGGGTAGGATGTGGCAGGCAGACGCCTTGTTGCACATCCCAGACTTTACAGTAGTTCTTTCAGCCAACTTTCACGGGGGTTTGGCAGAGACTACTGAGGTTGCTGAGGCACACCTTAACATTCTGAAAGTAATAGCCCACAACGTAGATCCGGTGCTTGAGTTAACAAGAGCAAGCTATGTGCTTGTGATGCTCGCCGATGGAATCTATACAGTGTGGAAGTATGATGCTGCTATAGCGAAGAGAATGCGTGAGTTGTGTTCGTATAACACTAACTTGTACGTAGGCATTCCCACTGAGGAAGAAATGTCTGAGATAAAGTCGCTCGGGTATACTCCTATCCTAAAGTGGTAAAAGAGGCTTCCAATGCTATACGGATACCGACTCATACCCGTGTCTGACACGGAATATAAAGTGGAGAGGTGGGATGGGAAAGTGTATGCTCTCACAAAGAAAAAGGTACACTGGCACTGTAGTTGCGAAGGGTTTCGGTTTCGTGGTACTTGCAAACATCTGCAATTACTACCTGCTAAGCCTACTTTACAGGCTGTAAAAGAGCTGCGTATAACTCGCGCTAGAATAGATGAAGTATTATCAGAAATAGTACCGATGCTGGAATGGACAGGTGGCAAGTGGGAAGTTGTAGGCTCCTATAGGAGGCTCCTTCCTGACTCCAAGGACGTAGATATTATACTCCAGACTGACGCTGATACATTTGAACGGTTCAAACAGTTCATGGTAGGTCAGAATGAGTTTAAAGTTAAGATTAACGGCCCAGTTACATTAAGAGGAACCTGGGAAGAAGTCCCTCTCGATATCAACAGAGTCGATGAAGAAGATTGGGCGCCGCAGTTGCTATACAGGACTGGCTCCGCTAGGTTAAACATACTTATGCGCGAAGAAGCTAAGCGCAGAGGGTGGAAGTTATCGGAGAAAGGTATATTTACGCCTAATGGCAAACTTATAACTCCAACAGAGGAATCTATATTCCGCGCTTTGCAGATTGGATATAGACCACCAGAAGAGAGGTAACTACGTGGGCAGAAAAATATTCTTTACAGACGATGAAATAGAATTCCTTAAGCACTTCCTTCACGAGTTCGGGGAGTACTACGCCGAAGACGAGAATTTTGTTGAATCAATATCAGACAAGCTTTACGATAGGTAGAACATCTTCTACATCTTACGAGGTGACTTATGAAAGCCAAAGACAAAGTTGAAGTTACGACATGGTTTGAAATAGAAGATGATAAGAAGCAGGTTAGGTGTAACGGGTGTGGCCAGGTTGGGAACTGCTCTGATATGGTGTATGTCAAGCAGCCTGACTACAAGGACATAATAATCCATAAGAAGTGTTTGGGCGTTAAGTGGCTAACTGAGAATAAGAAGGACGAGGCAAAGGCTAGGCGTACCGCACACCGTATATGGTGGATAAGGAAGCCTAAGCTAAAACTTGTAAAGGGGTAGATGGCCACATCAACAGCATGACTACAGCAAAGGAGTAGCCAATGAAAAAGATGATTGTAAACATGGGTAAAATGTCTATAGCAATTAATGTTGAGCAGGACATGACTCTTAAAGAGATATGTGCTAGGCTTGATAACGGTGATATGCTTATCGTAGCCTACAAGCATAACACAGGAGATGATCGTGAACGCTACTGGCGATATCCGTCTTCCGAGAAAATGGGCAAGGCAGCCGTATCGTTTAATAGTCCAGCTGTACTCAGGAAAGAAATAGAGTCAGACGGAATAAGGAACATTTGGGTAAATAAGTCACACGGGTGGGTTGCTAGGGCTGCTGGGACTCCTTTAAAGCAGTCTATAGAAAAGCATATAAAGGAAAAGAAGGAGTCATCTAAAGAACCGCACGTAGATAAGAAGCAAAAGGGCGCACAAATGGTTGTTACCTTCACAGGAACCGCCGAAGAAATTTTTGCGAGCATGCGCAAAATGCTTAACCTTTAATGAAATGTGTAAGGAGGTGTATAATGTTTCAGACTATCTGGAAGTATGCAGTAGTGACAACAGCGCTTCTATTATCCTCAGTTACCCATTCATTTTCTGAGGATGAGATTACACTAAAATTGCAATCAAACCAGCTTGAATTGGTGGATAAGGTTATGTTAGGCAATGCTATTAAACTGCTTGCCGATGATTTAGGGCAAACCTTAGACATTAAGAACTGGCGAAATAAGTATGAATCCAACGCAGCATTAGGAGAGCACCCTAGCGACGACAGAATATACTTTTACTTTGCTGGGTGTGCTATAACCACTGCTGCCGCAAGTTACGTAGAATCCAAAACAATACGACGCACAATCTGGGGAAGTGTAGCTGTTCTCCAAGCCACAGTTGTTTATCTAAACAGCAAAGGAGGATTGGGAAGCGAGCTTGCAGACAACAGAAGACGCCCAATAGTAGTTTCCATGGTATTTCCTTTCTAATTAAAGTATAACGATTGACCGCAGGGAGCGTGGGTAACTTATGTTGCCACAATCCGTTGCGGGAACCTCAGTTGCCGCTCTGAGATAACAAAAGCGGTGTAGTATAGCCTTGGTTGTAATTGTACAACCAGGCACTGACCGGCGAAAGCCAAGGAGGCCTCACCCATGTACCAGTCCACAAAAGTCCTCAAAAACCAATTCATCCAGCTTTGCAATAAGAAATTCATAGCCCGTGCCACCAAACTCTCCCTAATGAAGCGTCTAAAATCTTCTTCATTCTTCCGGCGATTCTCCATCATAGTATCCCCCACCGTAGAATTCTTCACACCGTATAACTCCCATCATGTAGATAAATATTTAACCTCCTGCTAAACCAATCAACCGCAACGTTTGTACTGTACTATCTAAATAATTGGGCATAGTTACGTCCAATTTAGCGCAGACGTATACCCAGCGCTAATTTAGCGTCGAAGTGTATCCTCACTCAGCTTTAAAAATGTTACCACTAATTATGAGGGCTTTACAGCACATGGTAGAACTTGTTCTACCTCAACAGACGCCTTAGGAGGGCATCGTAATGGAAACAATTGCGCTTGACTATTCAGTGAGAGATGATGTTATCATCAAGAATTTGAGCGGGGCCATGACGTGCCAAAGATGTGGAACACCTTCAAAGAAATCAATCTGTGATATTTGCAATCCTCCTGTTCATAAACCGAGTCATGTGTCTCATGCACTGGCTGGGCAGTATGTAACTGTAACAGTAAGAGGCTGCGAGATTTACGTGAATAATAACTACGACCATACCGAGCCGTCCAATTTCCGTGCCCAAATTGTAGCCAATTCCATGCGGCGTAGGGTTGCTAGTAGGAATTTGTCAACCCTTGAATTATCTAAGGCGATAGCGAAGGGGAGGATATGAAACTATTTATTTTAATCTTAGCAGTATCAGTTATGGTGCAAGGGTGCTCAAATGATACTCCTATCTGGCGCATGGAGAGCCACCTAGTTACGCAGTACGAACGTGACTGCGCTGTTAAGATGCAAAAGGACATGATCGGTAAGTACATTACCACACTGTCCGGCGACGATCAGGATTTGGAGGACACAATTGAGGCTGCTAAAGTATCAGCTGTTGAAATATGTGCGCAGCCTCGTATGTTTGAATATGAGAATATACATAGCGCTAACCCTACTGGAAGGTACAGAGAACTGACGCCGGATGAACTTTACAACACTATAGTTAACAGGTAGAACTTGTTCTACAATCAAACCTCAGGAGGTAACAATCAATGAAGAAGTCAATCGCAGCACTGTTGGTAGAGTTGAAGACGCTCGGCAAGCGCATCGAGCATGGAATTGCAGGCGGTATATTCGTCTCGCTGAAAGTTGGTAAGACGCTACCGGCAGGGTTCACTGATGAGGCAAAGGTAAAGGAAACGATCAAAGGCTGCTACGATTCAGTTACCGCTCTTGTTGATAGGCGCAACAAGATCAAGGCCATCATAGTCGTCAGCAACGCTACAACGACAGTTGATATTGCTGGCACTACTTACACCGTCGCCGACGCTATTGAGCGAAAGTCCAGTATTGAGTACCAGAAGCAGTTGCTCAATGAGTTGCGTAACCAGTTCGGCAAGATATCGAAGGCAATCGAAACAGGTAACAAAGACGCCAACGCGCGGCTTGACGAAATGCTCAAAGTGGCGCGTGGTAAAGAAGGAAAGGTTGACCACGAAGCCGACAAGAAGTTTGAAGAGAACTTCAAGGAAAACAACCTCTACTCCATAATCGACCAGATCACTATTCGTGAAGAGATCGAAAAGCTACAGAAGTACATTTTCGAGTTCGAGGGAGAAGTTGACCTGGCGCTTTCAACAAGCAACGCTATCACTGAGGTAGAAGTACCGGAATAATCAACACTGCCTAGTTGCCCGAAATCAGTAAACTCTACTCCCCTAACGCAAGGGTTAGAGCGTTCTTATTGCGAGAATATAAAAGCTAACACGACCTATAAAGTCGTCCGTCTTCAAAGCTCAAAGCTTAAAGATCAGGCTTCAACTCTCAATATTCAGGCGTCTTACCCTTAGAGTTCAGGTGGAAAAGTTTAAAGGTCTTTCAAATCCTAGGTAAAGGTCTTTGGCATTAGTAGATTGGCCATCTGATTCCTCTAGGCTGGGTAGCTAGGCAATAAACAATAAAAGGAGAAAACACATGAAAAAGTCTATGAAGGCAATGACGTTGGTGGGCTGCATCTGTTTGTTATCTGGTTGCACTGATGCATCGAAGGCAACATCTGTTCTGACTGCGCAAGGCTACAAAGAAATTCAAATTACTGGCTACAACTTCTTTGCCTGCTCAGATGATGATTTTTATCATACGGGATTTTCCGCAAAATCACCCAACGGATCAAGCGTTAACGGTACTGTTTGCTCAGGTATTCTTTTCAAAGGCGCAACGGTGCGATTCGACTGATACCAGATAGCGGCTTGATTTGATCCGTAAAACTAAAAACAGAACTAGCTTCTGTTTTTAGTCTCACATGCAAGAGATAAAGGTGTTCTAAGGATAAATTAAACTTAGTCGAGAACTCGAAACGCCAGTTTACTGGCAAATTAGAGGCAGGGTCTTTAGTTTACTTATAACATTGCACACGTAATCTTGCATGTGATACTAAGGACAGAAGCACAAGTAGAACATATTCTACCATAAGGAGAAAGAAGATGCAAAAGTTTGCGCTTGAACTATCGTTGGCAATTCACAAGGCGGGAGGTTCAGTTTTTTATACAGGAGGCCACGTAAGAAATTTACTCCTAGGCATACCTTCCACCGACATAGACATTGAAGTTTTCAACCTCTCAGCCGAGAAGCTCGAAGCAGTTCTCGAAACTTTCGGTGAGGTCAACTACGTAGGCAAGCAATACGGAGTTTACAAAGTCAAAGATATTGACGTTAGCCTGCCGAGGCTTGATGAGCAAACTGGCGAAGGACACCGTGATCTAACCGCTAGGATACGCGAAGAGCTGCCGTTGAGCTTGGCAGCGGTTCGTAGGGACTTGACGATGAACGCTATTTACCTCGATCCGTTGACGGGTAAGTTCGAAGACCCGTTTAATGGGATACCTGACCTTCGTATCTTGCGCATAAAGCACGTGAATGTTGGCACATTCATGGAAGACCCTTTGCGTATATTGAGAGTAGCGAGGTTCAAGGCTATTTACCCGTTCATGAACATAGAAGCTCAAACAATGGCGCTATGCAAAGTACACGGCCCAATTAAAGTTAAAGCTCTGCCTCAGGAACGAGTGTTTAATGAAGTGGTGCGAGTTCTAATGAACGCTCCTCTTCCATCCGTTTTCTTCAAGACGCTTGAGGCTATGGACATTCTCGATGTACTGTTTCCTGAGCTGGTCGCTACCAAGAAAATTGAACAAGGAAGCACGTATCATCCAGAAGGTTCCGTGTATAATCACACCCTTATGGCAATAGATGCCATTCCTGTTATTGACAGGGAATTGGATATTATGCTGGCCCTCTTATTTCATGATTTAGGGAAGGGGCTTGTTCCTAATGAGGTCAACACAGAAGACAGCGGTAAGATTCATTTCAAAGGTCACGCGGAAGAGACTTCTTTGGCTGAAAAGGCTATCGCTCGGCTAACAAATGAGATAGGACTTACTGAATCCGCTATAAATCTCATTAAGCATCACATGAGGCCTTACGATTTTAAGAAAGCAGGGGTGAGCCGTAAGGCTGTGCGCAAGTTGGCCGCCTCGGTTGACATGTATAAGCTAGTAAAATTGCACAAGGCGGATAGGCTTGGACGTGGTGGTGTTGTAGCCGCTGAATATGAGCCTGAAAACTCAGCTAGGATTTCTGAGGTCATGCGCGTGTTCGAGGAAATAAAATCACAAGTCACCCCGATTATTCTTGGCCGAGACCTTATTGATATGGGCATGGAGCCTGGAAAACATTTCGGCGCTATCCTCCAACGGCTGTATGAAGACCAAATGGAAGAAAAGTTCTTGACAAGGGAAGACGGGCTGTTATACACTAAAACCCTCATAGAAAAAGGAGAAATCAAAAATGCGACTGCTTAAGGCCCCGGTAAACGTCAAAGAGAATATCAAGGCTATGGAACAGCTTATAGTGGAGTATCGTAAATACACGCACAAGACGACCTATACGGGTTGTTCTTTGTGCAAAGTAAGTAATCTTAAGTGCGACTCCTGCCCGTGGATAAGTATAAAAGGGCATAGATGTAATAGATACGAAGGACTACCAACAGTAGCAGAATATGCTATTCTGCGCCTCCCAATCATACGCACCATCCGCTTCTACGTGTTCGGCAAGGCAGTCCGCAAAAGGATAGCCGAACTCAAGCTATGGATAATGATGTACAAGGCGTTCGCAGTTGTAGGCTACGATTTGGCAGCCTACAACTCACAGTGCTGCACGGCCAATATACCCTTGTATGCCGCTATCTACGACAAAAACGAAGCACAATAGAGGAGGAATTTACCGGTATGAAACACATAAGAGTAGTAGGCAAATTGGCAGGAAATACTATGAAAATCGTAATAGTGGAACAGACTCATCGAGGAGTTGATCTTGGAGATACTATTACACAAGGAGTAGGGGTATTCTTCTCTGGAGGGTGCGCTATTGTATCTTCTGCTCACCCACAGTTCTATACGAAAGACGGGCTTCCAAGGTTCATGGACGGTAAAGCTGATATAGCTCTTTACACCAGAGGGGCTAACAAAGGGGGGGATAATATGGAGGTTAGTATACCCCTTGGGTATTGGCCCCGCGTAAAAGCAGCAATCGAAGCCTACAATGAACACTTCTCAGATAAACCAAAGGAAGAGCCAAAGCCACAGATATATTTTTCAGAGGAAGAGCTTATATTCATTGCCATGCTTACTGGTGGTGTTTCTGGAACCGGGCCTACCCATGATGTAGGTTGTGGTATATTTGATAAGATTTATGACATGTACGGTAAGAACCTTTTAATGAGAAACCCTCTATACCAAAAGTACAAGGCAGCCATTAGACCTCTTCCAGACGGCAGGAACTACGGGGCACATCTCGAAGATTAAGGAGAAACCAATATGTCTGTTGATCCTTGTATACTTTACATGTTCATAGCGTTTGGTCTTGTCATAACAGCCTCTTGTGTGCTTCCTCACAGGAACATTGTTATACTACTCTTAGTAATAGCGGCTGCTGTCACTGGGTTAGGGTGTGTGTTATGGGCAGGCTACATTCCCTACGTAGTGTTTCACTTCTTGCATAAGTTCTGGTGACGTATGACTTTTGCTAAGCATATATGCAAGTACATTCCGGCGGAAGTATTGAACCTTTACAAAATTCCTAAGTGTGTGGTTTGTGGAAAGCCTTTGCCTAATCCGCCCATAACAGCTATGCACATAAACTTTGGTGGAAGATACAAAATAATGAGTTAAAGGAGGTAAAATGAAATCGCGTGGATTTACGTTGATAGAGTTGCTTATTGTGGTAGCAATTGTTGGTATGATACTAGCGATTGTTGTGCCACAGTTCGTTAAGTACCAAAACAACCCACATGTAGGGCTTGACGAAGTAGTAATAGTCAAGCAGTATTACGGGGGTAGGGACGAGAAAAACAGAAGCAGAGAACAAGGAGCGTCTGCGACCTACAGCAATGACTGGGCCATGCTTGAGGTGGTGTCAACAGAAGAACGAATAAACATTTTTGGACTTTTTGGTAACGAAGGCGACGTACTGTACGTTGACCTTGATGAGATGCATCGCATGCGTTAACCTTAACCAAGTAGAACTTGTTCTACTATCACACCAAAGGAGGAACAAATGAAGAGTTTCGTAAGAGTAGGGCTGATGTTGGCAATGGCGGCGTTCATGTTGATTAACAGCGGGTGCGGCTACAACTCCATCCAAGCGAAGGAAGAGCAAGTGTTTGCCAAGTGGGCCGATGTTGAGGCTGCTTATCAACGGCGTGCAGATCTCATCCCCAGCCTCGTAGAGGTCGTAAAGGGCTACGCTGCCCACGAAAAAGAAACCTTTACACAGGTTGCTCAAGCACGCGCCTCGGTAGGTCAAATCAAACTTGATCCTAAAGGTCTTCAGGATGCAGCGCAAATGGCCAAGTTCCAGGCGCAGCAACAAACAATCGGCTCCGCCTTGTCTCGGCTTATGATGGTAACTGAAAAATACCCCGACCTCAAGGCCAATGAAAGTTTTATGAATCTGCAAAGCCAATTGGAGGGAACCGAGAACCGGATAAACACGGAACGTGTGCGCTACAACAAAGTAGTGGCTGAATTCAACACCATGATACGAACGTTCCCAAATTCAATTACAAACTCGCTCCTGCTTAACCTGGAAAAGAAGACACCGTTCAAGTCTGACGAGGGAGCGAAGATTGCGCCCAAAGTCAGCTTCAGTGGCGCAGCTCCATCAAACAATAAACCGTAAAGGAGATGTGCATGAAAGAACGCCTGCAATACTGGCTAGGTGGGTTGCGAGAAGTGTGGCAGCCAGGGTACTCCTGCAGTTATCGCTTGTACAGGTTAAAGGAAGCATTAGCCCCAATAGCATTGGCGTTAGTTATCTTTGCCTTAGGAATGGCAGCCGGGTGCAGTGACACAACTCCCGTCAACAAGGCGGTAATACCTGAGCTAAAAGCTCCGGTCAATGACTATGCCGGGATGATTTCTGACTCGGCTAAAAACCAGTTGAACAGACTGCTCATCTCTACCTTAAAAAGTGGAGGCCCACAAATAGCCATTCTTACGATACCGTCCCTGAACGACTCTGATATTGAGTCGTACACAATGACGGTATGCGAAACGTGGAAGTTGGGCAAGTCAGGCAAAGACGATGGTGTGCTTATCTTTGCATCTCGCGGTGATCGTAAAATGAGGATTGAGGTTGGCCGTGGATTGGAAGAGAAGCTAACCGATATTGCCGCCGGTAAGATAGTCAGAGACAAAATGCGCATTGCGTTTAAGGAAGGCAACTTCGACAAAGGGTTCGTTGATGCCGTTGACGCAGTACTAAACACTATTAAATAGAAAGGAGAAGGCGAAATGGATGCACTTGCAAGAGTTTGTATTCTTGTTTTCGTAGTAGCTTTTGTGTTCTTCGTCGGGCTTTCCATAGCTCTGGCTATACGAAACCGAAGACGCAGAAAAGCCGAACAGAGCCGGAAGGACGAAGAAAGGCGCTTAGCTGAGGTGGCTGCTTACCGAAGTGAAGTAAAGAGCTACAACGAGCGTAATGGAGCTAACTACGCTCCGTTAGGAGTTGCTACAGCCGGGTATGTTGCTGGTAATTTTTCCAACCCAACTCCTATGTATAAACAACCACCTACACCAAGGCCTACTCCGGCTGAAACAAAGTCGCCTACACAGCGTCGAAAAGAGCGCGAGGAAGAGGAAGCACGTAAACACAAACGCAGCCACAGCGAAACAGGCGACTCTATCCTTGCTGCTGCAGCAGGATTTGCGCTAGGCTCGATGTTCGGCGGTGGAGGAGACAGTGGAAGTAGCAGCGGTAGCGACTTCGGCGGAGGCGGTGGAGATTTCGGAGGTGGCGGAGGCGGAGGCGACTGGTGATAGGTTCTTAGAAGCACCGGCGTTGGCTTATGCTTTCAATAGAGGTTGCTACTTAATTCAAGCTTGGAGGAATAAATGTCTGATCTAACAAGTAAAGGTGAAGAACTTGTAAAGACGTGGCTGGCCGCAAAGAAAAGGGTGGAATTAGTACGCGCCGACTTGGAAAAAGCCCTACGCGAACTGCAGACCTCAGAAGAGCGTTTGGCCATATGGCTGCTCCCAGACGATGCTAAATGTGATGAAAAATATTGTGTATGGTATGGAGATTCTCTTATTTCCGCCCAAGAAAAAGAAGATAATTATGAGGTTTCTATTCGCAAACGCGGCAAGAGTATACTGATAAGTCTGTGAAAGTAGAACAAGTTCTACTTCTCAATTTGCAACACAACCACAACAAAGGAGGTAACAAATGAAGAAAAGTATCAAACTGAGTGTGAAACCTATCGGGCCGGATTTTCAGACAGTAGAGATAGGAATTGTTGAGCAGAGCCACAGGGGAGCTGAATTCGGTACTTGTGGTGAGGAATTCAAGCACGATGGGTTCACTCTTAGTAGTCAAGGGGCTTTGGCTCTCTATGGGGGTCTTCTGTATGTACGTGGAACTCGGCGCGATCTGGACCACCGAACCATAGCCGTACCAGTTGCTACATACGTCAAGATCAAAGCTGCCGTCGAAGCCTACAACGCCTTCTTCTCCTTCGACCCGCGCCACATCAAGATCTCCGGCACTCCGGTTGGCCCCGACTTTCAGTTTGTGGATGTTCAGGTTCTTGAGCAGACGCACATTCGAAAAGATTTTTCTGAAAATGCAAACTATTTTGTGGCCTCGAATGGGTTCAAGCTTTTGAGCGATACATCTCCAGCGTTTTACAGCATAGGTCATAACGAACTATATCTGCGAGGAACCGATAACCGCTCGGACAACAACGTCATGCGTGTTCCTGCGGCCACTTTCAAGAAGCTCGCAGATGCAGTCAAAGAATACAACGAAGTTTACGCTGCATCGAAGAAATGTGCTGCGCCTGCAAAAGCAATAGAAGTACCGGTGGACGCCTGTGCTGTTGTGATCGGATAAAAATGTAACTACCGTTGTAGACTGTTAGAAGAAGGGAAGGCTTGTGTTTATGGCTAGCCTTCCCTGTTTCAATACAGGCTATTACTATTGCATCATAGCATCAAGTTCTTCTGCATCACTACTACCTATAACCTTAGTAGGCTGCTTTCCACTTTGCCTAAGTGGTACATTATTTCTGTGAAGAATGCGTAAAATTGTGTTGCGACTTACTGGCAACTTTCTGAATATATCGAGAGAGCTTAGTCCTGACTGGTACATTTCTATAACTTCTGGTGTTAGGTCAATTGTTGTTTTGTCTGGTGTTGAACTAGGCCTAGTTTGTATGTTGAGTCGTTTCAAAATTGCTAGGGCTGTTGTGTAGAAAACGTTATACTTTGCTGCTAATTCACTAGATGACATACCAGCTATGTAGTCTTGACCTAGTTGATATTCTTGGTCTTCGGTTAGTTTTTTAAGCAGGTTATGCCTGGTAATGTTAGTTTTAATTTTTAATTTTCCAGTTGCTGTTACTACTTCATTATAACGAATAGCCCTATTTATAGTATTAGTGGATACTTTATATTTTTTGGCCAAAGCTTCTACACGTTCTCCACGTAAAAAGGCGGCTCTTATATTAGGTACATCTTCATCTTTTATAGTCTTATAGAAAGCAGGCTCTTTCATAGTTACTCCTGCTTTCCTAAGCTCTGATAATACAGTGCGTTTTGATATACAGTATTTTTGTCCTATTTTTATAGATGACATACCGTTTTCGTAGTCTTCTAGAATATTTGGGATGAGACTTAAAGTCTTGCTTCTTTTTTCTGTGGGTTTACGTACTATTGTTACATCGTGCCGTAGTAATATACCTCGGATGGCGGTTTTAAATAACCCAAACCTAGCTGATAATGTACTAATAGATTCACCATTTAAGTATAAAGATACACATTCGTATTCTTGTATTGGGGTTAGTTTATTAGTTGTTTTCCAATAACTTTTATTACTACTCCCTAACCCGCCAGTTCGTATATTAAGTAGTGGGCCTTTTCTAGTAGACAGCCTGCCGATAGTGGCTATTAACGTTTCCTCTACTGAGTATGCCTCCTCCTCTGTTAATTGTACAGCCAGCTTAAATGCAAAGTCTTTAGGATTGTACCCAGATTCTAATATAGATAAAATTGTTTTATTTTTCCATGTTTTATTTTTCTTTTTAATTGACTCATTAACATGATTATACATCCTATCTAAAGCACCTTTACCGATGTAAAAAGGTTCATATAGAAAAGAAAGATTTGTATTAGGGAAAGTGAACCTTCCAGGTTTTGTTGGGTTTGTGTAGCAGTAAACGTAAAAATGGTTCATCGCGTCTCCAGTATAAGTTATTTGAGCCGAATCCAACTGCTCCTATATGTATTATATACCGAATATAAGCATTTTTTATTAACTAAAAAGTAGAAAATGTTCTACTTACAAACTAACACAAAGGAGAATTTAATTATGACTAAACCTATTGTATGCCGCGTAGCACCATCTAACACCGGCCCAGGGCACTGTGGGATGGCCCGCCAGAGTTTGCATAATTATATTTTTGCTAGGCAACATAAAGGAACTTTTATCGTGCGTATTGAGAATACCGATTTTTCAAGATCTACCCAAGAGTTCGCAGACAACATTTTAGAAGGGCTCAACTGGCTTGGCATCAAAAGTGACGTAGAAATAATCTACCAAAGCGAACGAGGTCACATCTACAAGGAATACGTAGATAAACTCCTGAAAGAGAAAAAAGCCTACAAGTGTTACTGCACGGCAGAAGAACTCACAGCAAAAAGGGATGAAATGCTGAGGAACAAGCAAAAGCCCCTCTACGATAGAACCTGCTATGAAAAGCCAGAGCAAGAAGGAAAGCCATTCGTCATACGGTTTAAGACCCAAGACCAGGGCCGCGTAGAATGGAAAGATCATGTTCTCGGAAAGATCAGCGTGAAGAACAGCGAGATCAGCGACTTCGTAATCCAACGGCAGGACGGAAGCGTAGGATACCTCCTTGCAAATATGGTTGATGATGCCCTACAGGGTGTTACACATATTGTCCGAGGCGTTGACGGAGTAGGCAACGTGCCAGCCCAGACTATGCTGTATCAGGCGCTTGGCTTTCCGGTTCCTGAATATGCCCACACCCCGTTCATCCTTAATGATAAAGGCGAAAAACTCAGTAAGAGAAACGGTGATGCTTCTGTCCTTGACTACAGGGATAAAGGTTTTCTTCCGGAGGCTGTTGTCAATGGGCTTGCCCGTGTAGGCTGGAGCTACAAGAATGAAGAAATATTCTCAATGGACGACCTGATACAAAAGTTCTCGCTTAATTCGGTAGGTAGAGCGCCAGGGTGTCTTGATCCGAACAAAATGCTGCACATTAACGCGCATTGGATTAAGAACGGCGATCCCAAGAGAATAGCGGAACAAGCCAAGCCGTTCATGCACTACAAAACTGACAAAGGCCCTGATATTATTGAGGTTGTGAAGTTGTTGCAGCCGAGGGCAAAGACTTTAATTGAGATTGCAGAAATGGCTGAGGTGTATTACAAAAAGCCTAAAGCGGTAAGGGCCGATCATTCAGTAGGTTCCATAGTGGAAATACTTGAGAAGAAAAAGACCTATTCTATAGAAGATATAGAAGAGGCCATTAGCCACGGCTGTAAAAAACATAACGTAACGCTAAAAGAACTCGGACCGCAAATACGCATGGCTCTCACAGGTAAAACAGCTTCGCCTCCTGTAGTAAATGTAATGCACGTCCTTGGAAAGAAAGAGGCCGTCGCAAGAATGAAGGCGGCGTTAAAGTGATACTACTGACTATAAAATATTGGCTGCTAGGTGACTCATTTAAAAATGCTTTATACTACGCCAAAGTAATATCAACCGCATTCAAAGGAGACATTAATAATGCGAATTCTGGAAGAAGAAGCTGTAAAACTACGCTGTCCTTTCGGAGTAGGAATATCAAACGAAGACGGAAATAGAAACCTTTGTGCGACCAAGTTTTGTTTAGCTTGGGTTTCATACAGCCGCAGAGAGACTTACGGCTACTGCAGAAGACTCCACACCAACACCTTACTGAAAGCTACCAAGTAAAGGAGACTACGAATGGCTCAATCCGCTAATAACTTCGAGAAGATCAAGTCCGGCAAGATTCCTACAAAGGGCGTGAAGGTTGAAAAAGACAAGGGCTTTAAGATAGACCGGAAACAGGCCCGTAAAGGCAAGGGATTCGGGAGGTACGATAAATGAAATCCGAAACCAAAAGATATAGGAAATCTGCCAATATAATCAAGCAACGCGAAGAGGTGTTCATTCCTACGCTTGGGGTTAAAGGCGCGGTCTATGAGCGGGTAGCCAGAAAAACTTTAGTCAAGTTGGCTACCGGCTACGTGTGGGTTGATGACAAAGATGTGTTGAAGGGGTGAATATGCATAAACACCTTAAATTATCCGCCATACTATCTAAAAACAAACAAACCGCATCCGTGACTATACTTGAACAGACACATTTTGATGATGAGTTTGGAGGAAATATTTCCGGTAGAATGCATAGCAGAGTATTCAGACACGGAGTTATTGACCTGTTCTCTGCTACGCATAATTATCCTAACTTTGACGGACGAAACAAGACTGACGGGCAAGTTGATGTTAGGTTAATATCCAGTAGTAGAAAAAACGTAGCGTTCGACGTACCTGCCGACATGTGGCCTTTAATTAAGGAGGCCGTTAAAGCCTACAACGAATATTTCAAGGAGTAACTATGCCTAAACATATAAAACTTAAATGTGTTTTGTCTGAGGATAGGACTGCGGCTGCTGTAACTATACTTGAGCAAACTCATTTTCATACTGATTTTGGGGATTTAAAGTTGCCAAAGGTAGTACAAATACAACAAGCGGTAGACTTCTGTCATAACGGAGTGCGCCTAGTATCACACGCTGGGAATATTCCGCACACCCAAAAAGTAGTAAGTCATGCTAGGCGAACAACTTTAACATGCTACCTGCGAGGGTCTGCAATACAAAACTATCATACTTTCGATATTTATTCGGAAGACTGGCCCAGAATCAAAGCCGCAGTAGAAGCATACAACGAATATTTCAAGGAGTAAAGGAGATTATATGAGCAAGCTTGACAAACTACAGTCTATGGTGCCGATGGAAGAAATAGAGCAGTCAGCGCAGCAGCAGATTTATGACGTTCTTTCATTGGAATGTCTTAAAAAATTGGCTATTATGCCTGACGTTCACGCTGGTTATGATCTTCCAATCGGCGGAGTGGCCTTGCTTGACGGCATGATCTCTCCTAGCTTCGTAGGCTTCGACGTGGGATGTGGTATGTGCTCGGTTGACACAAACATACCTCAGTATGAGCTATCAAAGGATAACCTTAAACAGTTATACGATGATATAGTTAAAACCATCCCTACTGGATTTTCATCTCTTGATAAGTCAGACTATCATTTTGAATATGTTATCCACTCTCACATGCCTAAAGAAGTGAAACAGAGAGTAAAAGAAAAATCTGTTATGCAGCTAGGTACTCTAGGAGGGGGCAATCACTTCATAGAGATAGGGATAAGCCAAAATACTGGCACGTATTGTGTGACTATTCATTCAGGAAGTCGTAACGTTGGGCATACAATAGGCGGGTGGTACATGAAACAAGGAAGAATGTTTCCTTTATTATCAGACCTTGGGTTGTCCTACTTAGGGGATATGAATTTTGCGTTAGAGTGGGCGTTATATAACAGGTTAAAAATGATAAACAAAATATGTAAGATTCTCGGTGTCACATACAAGAGCAATCTTCTAATTAACGAAAACCATAACCACGCAATTATTACAAAAGAAGGAGTGCTGCACCGAAAAGGTGCTACGCCAGCCGACGCACATCAACTTGGCATAATTCCTGCTAATATGAGGGATGGTGTGTACATCACCAAAGGACTTGGTAATGAAAAGTTTCTTTCATCGGCGTCTCACGGGTGTGGACGAACTATGGGCAGAAACGCCGCCAAGAAGAATCTTGACTACGATAAATTCGTAGGCCAGATGGAAGGCGTTGTTTGTTCCACAGATAGGAGCATACTAGATGAGGCTCCAGAGGCATACAAAGACATTAACTACGTCATGAAGGCGCAGGAGGGTATTACTATTGATGTAGTTGATTTCATAAAACCTGTGCTAAATATAAAAGCGAAAGAATAAGGAGGCAAAATGTTATTCTGTATTTTCCTACTAACCGTATTAGGGGTTCAGTTCTTCCTGTTTCAGCACAAGCACATGCGTTGGCTGACTAAACTAATGAGTAAAACCACTCCTACAAGGTTCCTAAATAACTGCGCGTTCTGCCAGTGTTTCTGGATAGGCCTGCTAGTGGCCTACTTCGTAATGGATATATCTACCGTAAAGGAAGTCGTGTCTCTAGGGTTCTGCTCAGCTATCTTTGGGCTAGTGTTCGTTGCGATAACCACTCCAATCATAGGATACTACGAAGAAATGCATAAGTAGAACATGTTCTACCTAAATAAAGGAGGTAACATCCAGTGATTTTAATTGACAATGTAAAAGTTGAGTTCGGTGTTTTTCCTAACAACGAAAGATACCTGAACTACAATAAGATAACTTTTCACAACAGCTCAGTTGTTGTACTAAAGTTCGAAACCGATCAAGACCTTATGGACTTGTACATACTTCGCAGTTACATGAATGACGTTATTCCGAACAACATAATGACGTTGAAGATTCTGTACATGCCGTACAGCAGAATGGACAGAGCCAACAACACATACACTTTCAACTTAAAGTACATATGCGATATGATTAACGCAATGCACTTTGCGAGAGTTAAAGTAGTTGACGCACATTCCGACGTTTCTACTGCTCTTCTAAACCGGTGTACAAACATTAGTATTATACCAGCCCTCATGGCCCTCTTTGTTGATAAGCACGGAATGGACAACACCATACTTTTCTACCCAGATGCAGGAGCTGAGAAGAGATATAGTCACGTTGCAAGGTATCCTTCCGCTGTAGGTAGCAAGGAAAGGGATTTCAAGACTGGTGATATCATAAAATACTCTGTGTCAGGCACAGGTGTAAAAGGTAAAAAAGTTCTGATAGTAGACGATCTATGCTCCAAAGGCGGAACTTTTATTGCGGCAGCCGAGGCGCTTAAATCCCATGGCGCTGCGAATATTTACCTTATGGTTGCTCATTGTGAGCACACTATATTCTCAGGGAAAATATTTACATCAAAGTTAATAGACGAAGTATATACTACAAACAGCATAATGTGTAATTCAACTGCTCTAGAAAATCTTATCATACACCAACTTTATACGGAGGTAAAAAGAGATGCGTAAAGGACTAATTGCAACGTTACTGTGTGATTTCTACAAAATCGGACACAAGGACCAGTATCCTGACGGAACTGAGATTGTGTACAGCACATGGATTCCTCGCACGTCAAGGATTAAGTTCGTTGACAAAGTGGTGGCGTTTTCCTTCCAGGGGTTCGTTAAAGACTGGCTTATCGACTTCTTTAACGAAAACTTCTTCAGCCGTCCTGTTGATGAAGTTGCTGGAGAGTACGGCAGGGTGATTAAATTCACGTTAGGCGTGGCGGAACCTGATACTACACATATAAGAGCGCTACATGAACTTGGGCATCTTCCTTTGTTGATAAAAGCGGTCCCGGAGGGAACGCTTGTTCCACTAAGGGTTCCTATGCTTACTGTTGAGAATACCGACCCACGATTCGGCTGGCTTACCAACTACATTGAAACCTTGGCCTCGTGTGAGATGTGGCAGGGTTCCACAAGTGCCACTATCGCGTATGAATATCACAAAATTCTTTCTAGATACGCTGAGGAAACTTCTGATATGCCAGACTTCGTGCAGTTCCAGGGGCACGATTTCTCAATGCGGGGTATGGGGGCCGTAGAAGCAGCTTGTGTAAGTGGGGCAGGGCACTTGCTATCGTTTGTAGGAACAGACACTATTCCGGCTATACTTTATCTTGAGGATAAATACAACGCCAATATCGAAAAAGAATTGGTGGGCTGTAGCGTTCCGGCGACTGAGCACAGCGTAGTCTGCGCTGGAGGAAAAGTAGATGAGTATGAAACATTTCGTAGATTAATCCAAGACGTATATCCTACGGGAATTGTATCTCTCGTATCTGATACTTGGGATTTGTGGCATGTTACCAGCAATATTCTTCCTAAGCTCAAAGATATTATCATGGCTAGGGATGGTAAAGTTGTAATCCGTCCTGATTCTGGAGATCCTGCTGATATTATTTGTGGGCTAAACACTACGATTGACTATTCCACTTACGAGGTATATGTTGAGAGGTTTGACCCGGAGTGTAGTGAAAGCGCCTATAAAGGACTCATAGAAATCCTGTGGGATACCTTCGGAGGCACTATCAACAGCAAAGGATACAAGCAGCTTGACCCCCACATAGGCGCTATCTACGGCGACTCTATAACCATTGAGAGGGCTAAAGACATCTGCGAGCGCCTAAAGCGCAAAGGATTCGCTTCCACAAATATTGTATTTGGTATAGGTTCGTACACCTACCAATACAATACTAGGGATACCTTTGGTTTCGCTATGAAGTCAACGCACTGCGTAATTAAAGGAAAGGAAGTTAATATCTTCAAAGATCCTGCCACTGATACAGACAAGATCAAAAAGTCATTGACCGGTAGGGTTGTTGTAGTCCAGACTGCTGAAGGTATTGAGGCTATTGATGGATTGTCAATAGCCAACCAAAACATGATAGCGGCAGCTGGCACTGACCTACTGCGTCCAATATTTAAGGACGGGGTGCTGTTGGTTGACGGTAACCTATCAGATATACGTGCAAGGTTACTTGGCCGGTAGAACATGTTCTACATTCTCATTAAAACGCCTCCCGCCCTTCGGGCGGGGTAGACACAGGGTTAAGGTCATAAGCAAAGCATACAGCAAGGCATACAGCAAGGCATAACCTTAAAACCCTATAGCATTCATCTTCGCCTAACGGCTCGATGAATGCATTATACCACAAAAAGTTGATTTTGTCAAGTAAAAAATGCATGTCAAACATTATAATTTTTTAATGAAGGAGAAAACACATGATCGAACTGAGCTACCGTGATTTCGCGGAATTCAAGAATAAATACCTCAGCGACCCTTACCCCTTGTGGAATTTCGGAACCGCCTTCTGTATGGCGTTCAACATTGACAACGCAGACATAAGGTTTGCCCCTACGTTAGAAGTATGCTTGGCTAGAATTGAAGCGCTTATAGTATGGGTTATCTAAAGAACTAGAAGTATACTTTTTACTTTTAAGGAGGATTACAACAGTGGCACTTAAATTTTACAAGGACGCACTCGGCAAACTCAAACCTGAGACAGCAGAGAAGTCAAAAGAAGTTGTGGGTAAGCCTGCTGAAAAGTTCCTCCGGCTTGCAATAACATTGCCGAAGATAAAGGCAAATGTCACCAAGAAGATAAAAGGTGTTATTGAAGGAGCAGGCTACGGCTACAAAGTAAAGCCGGAAATGCCCCTTGCCCTCCCTGTAAAATCCGATCCCGACAAGGTTAGGGTATACCCTAACATTAAAGCTAACTTCAAAGCAGAAGACGTGCTTGAATATATAACCAAAATTCTGAAAGACCCAAAGACGGAGGTTAGGTTTGCAACTCCAGAGCGAGCAGTTAAGCTAGCGTTAAAGTGGGAGATTACCACATTCGCCAAACTTGTGGCTGACTACACAAATTTAAAGGAGCTTGGTTATGGAGACGCACAAGTGAGAGATTTAGCCAAAATGGTGTCCGACAGCTTCTTACCTTCTGCGATAGTGGTATGTAACTCCGTCAGAGACTACTACACAATGTACAAGACCAAAGTTCCTGGCTCTTGCATGGGAGTCGGAAACGACTATTGGGGAGACATTAGCCGAAAGGTTTGGCCTAAAGTGGCTGATGATACTGGGGTTTACCCTTCTGCGTGGTATCACTACCAGCCCTACGCTAAAGGTTGCTATCTCATGGTAGATGGAAAGCCAGTCGCAAGGTGGATGATATACCGTAAAAATATGGCCAAAGATGAATACCCGTATTATGGGGATGTTAAATGCGTATCGGCTGCATATAGAACCCAGGTAATCGAAGCCATGAAGAAACAGGGAAAGACTGAATTATACTCTATGGATACTCTCTGCGACTACAGAGTTCCTGCGGTTTATCATGAAGCCCTTGGTGACGTTAAAGTTCCTTGGTGCCCGTTACCTAATTGTGATAATCAACGTAAAGACTTTTCTGTTTGCTACGACGAAACTGCTGGAGACTTCGTGTTTGGGCTGGCCAGTAAGCATGCAGATTGGACCCGTGTAGGAAGCACGTACAACTACAAGGGGTACATACCTGGAAATAAGATTGTACATATAAACAAAATTGAAGCACCTGTAGTAGAGCCTCCAAAGGTAGAAGAAGTTCTACCTCCGCCTGTTGTGACTAAGAAGCCAGCAGCTAAAAAGAAGGTAGAAGAAGCGGCAGTAGTGGCTGAGGTTAAACCGAAGGCTAGAAGGGGAGTGAAGCCTAAAGGTGTGGTCGAGGTTGATCTTGTGCGAAAAGTCGAAGAAAAAGTGTCTGCTGTAACTTACGAGAACACGCCGGCAAAGACAACCAAAAAAGATAATGCAAAGGATACTGGAACGTACCTTATAACCATCGAGTAGGAGGTCATGAATGAAGCACATTAAGCCTGATAGCTAAGCCTGACGAAGGTGATAGAATGCGCGTCAGAATAATAGAGCAGACCCATGTGTATAAAGAGTTCGGGTGTGCCTACGAAGACCGAGCATATGAAGATCAATTTAAGGCATCGAATCTAGTCATATTAATGAGTGATTTGGGAAGGCCGGAGGCTTTTCTTGAAGGTGAGCACTATTATGTTTTCCTCAAAGGAGATAACAAAAACGAAGATAACTTCGAACTGTCAATTCCATTTGCGCGTTGGCCTGAGGTAGTAGCTGCGGTTAACGAATACAACGAGTATTTCAAAGATTAAAGGAGGTGTTACATGCCAGTAGGAGAATACGACTACGCTAAAAAGCTCATCCCTATTTTCAACAATCTGTATGATAGAACTTTGCAACTTCTGGTTGACTACGATCCATGCCATATTAGCGGCGGAGCTTGCGAGCGTCATCGTAGAAGGGAAGGAGAAAACTTCTGCTGCGTTAACTGTAAATACCTTGGGATTGGGGGATGCACTGTAAAGGCACTGCAGTGTAAATTGTGGGTATGCAGTTACGATTACGTGCCTGAAGCAATACGCGCTGATTTCAAGCGTGATATGTGGGCCATTTTCATAGAAGCAGAGAGGCTAAATCTCCTGGTTACTAGAGGCTCTATGGAGGACAGCATAGCTAACGCATGTAAAATTTACATGTACGACAAAAAAGATTTGACCGTGCCCCGCATGCCTAAGCTCAAATTGTCCAAATTTCTGGCGCAGGAAAAACCGTTAAGTTGGGGATATTCGCCTCCTCTAAAGACCGCAGCTAAGAAATTTAAGATAGAGGACTATATTGCCCCTGTCATAGAAAAAGAAACCATAGCTGAGGAGCCCAAATCTGAGCTACAACTGGACTTATTTTCAGATAAAGGGTAAGGTAGCCTTAACTAACTTAAAACGTTTCTACGGGGGTAAAATGGACTTTGATCTTAATAAATTTAACAAGGAAAACCCAATCCTAGAAGTAGGAGAAACATCAGAAGACCCATTCGTTGAAAGGGTTAATGGCAGAGAGCACTCCGACAAGAAAGGATGTTGGTGCTGTAAAGGAAGTTACTATTCAGACGATGGAGCCACTGTCGGCGACGCAGACGAAAATGGAGAAGAGGTATCTTCTTTTTCGGACCTATGTAAATCCTGTAGGGCGCTGTTGAAAATTAGTGGCTACATCTTTACATAGGGAGGGCTAAAATGTATAAATACTACACCTACCATGAGGGAGAGACTTACCCTGAACGGTACGAATGGGTTACAGGTGCTTTTGTTACTAAAAAAGTTAGAAGACACATAAAATATAAGGCGGAAATAACACCTCCGTTATTTGAAACCGTTAAGGTGACTATAACCGAACAGACTCATTTTGGTGAAAATTTTAACGACAAGTCTAAGGTGTTCAACCACAAAGTTGAGGGTGAAGATGCTCTTAACTTGTATTCTCTGGAGCTTGGTAGAATTAGTGAATATGAGCCAGGTCTGCACTATCGAACCTGTGTAGTTCTTTTGTTTCGTCCTAGCGATGTAGGAAAAGTATCGTTCGAGCTTGGCAAAGAAACCTATGATCGGTTCAAGCAGGCGGTAAAAGCGTACAACGAGTTTCATGATGTAAAAGAACCAGAAAAAGAAAAGAGTTCCATAAGCGCAGCAGTCAAAAAGGTTGGTGTTCCTGTTAAGGAAAGACCGGCTAAAGAAAAAGTAGAGCCTTGGCGCGCGGAGCGTGCCTATCAAAAGGTCTACTTCGGAGGAAACAGGAATAAACATTAACCACTGTTGGGAAGGTAGAACTTGTTCTACCTAAACAGCATACAAACAAAAGGAGGATTTACCATGAGAAAACACATCAAGATTACCGCACAAGTCGTTCCCAACTTTACGAAGGTGCTCTTTAAAGTGCTGGAGCAGACACACAAAGGACGCGACTTCGGTGACGTGCGGAGCCTTGACCCCCGTAAGTTCGTTGCCAGCAACGGCATCGTTCTTGCTTCCAACAGCCACCCGGCACGCGACACAGATGAGAAGAACGTTATCTGGCTGCGTGGCTCCAAGGCGAAAAGCAACGATTCCGCAGTTGAATGTACCAAAGCTGAGTGGGAAAAAATCGTCGCTGCTGTTAAAGAGTACAATGCCTTCGATTTCGCAGATCCTCGCTGCTATGCAGCTCCCAAGGCTCCGGCACCGCGTAAGCCTGCGGCACAGCCTGCTGATTTCTGCGCTGTAATCATCGGCTAATATTAACACAGTAGCGAACAACTGAATAAATTTATATACAAGGAGGCTTCCGGCGGAGTCGGTTAGCCTCCTACCAAGTTAACTGTAGGGCTATGCCCGAAAGACAAAGGAGGAATTCTCATGAAAAAAGTTATACTTCAGGCCGTGGTGAACCCGAACTACAATAAGGTCATGTTTAATGTTACCGAGCAGACCCACACCGGATACGCCTTCGGTAAGGGCTACAGCAACAAGTTCCGCGCTTCCAACGGAATCGTCCTCGGTTCCAACAAGCACCCCGCCCGTGACAAAGATGACAATAACACCATCTGGCTCCGTGGGTCCGACGCTGCCAAAAACGGAAACACCGTCGTTGTTGGCAAAAAGCTGTGGGCGAAAGTTGTTGAGGCGGTCAAAGAGTACAACCGTGTAAACGCTGTCTGTGCTCCACCGGCTCCCAAAGCTGATGCGTGTGCTGTAATCGTCGGCTAATTCTATTTCACACAGGGGCCGCCTAAGCGGCCCCACAACATTCCAAGGAGGAAAATTAATGAAAAAAATTACGTGTAAAGTAACCCCGGTGGCTCCTGATTTCCAGACTGTAAAAGTTCAGATCCTTTCGCAAACTCATATTAACAGCAACTTCGGGGACTGCAGTGATAGGTTTACCCACTGTGGGTTTACCATTGCTAGCGCAGCTTACCCTGAGGTAGATGGTGCCAATAAAGTTTTTGTTCGCGGCCACAACGCCTACCGCAACAACTACACCCTCACCATGCCCATAACCACCTACGCCAAATTCAAAGCCGCTGTCGAAGCCTATAACAAGTACTTCGCATGTGTGCCTGCACCGGCTCCGAAAAAAGCGGATGTATGCACGGTAATTATCGGGTAATACTACGGATGAGTAAAGGCTGCGCTTATTAAGCGCAGCCTATTCTAAGAAGGGAGGTTCATGGCAAAGCACATTAAGATTAAAGGAGAATTACTCCCGGAGCATAATTTCGAACTTTGTAGAGTAACTATACTGGAGCAGACGCACGCTTACGTAGATTTCGGAGATAAAAGTCGAAGATTTATATCTACTACAAAGTTCAGACTTGCCAGCTCTTCGTATGGCCGACCAGGCCCAACTACTGGTGCTGAGTTTAGGGTGCTGTCTAGAGACTTACTAAACGCACCAGTAGGGCATCCGTCTAGGTCCTGTGTTATTCACGCAGATGGCTGGAAGAAGCTAAAAATAGCAGTAAAAAAGTACAACACCTACTTTACCGACGAAGCGATTGCTGCGCGGGAAGTAGAAGAAGCCAAGCTAGTTATTGAAGCAAAAGAACAAGCAGCGCGCTTCAGACGGCTACTTGAAGAGAAGGGGTGGAAGTAACCAAACGAAACACTACCAAGCACAAGGAGGTCTACCATGATTGTTAATTCACCTGAAAGAAAAGACCAGAGACGTAAAGACGCCCAGGTTAGGGCCGAACAGAGGGGCCTTCTTACGCCGCAGCAGCAAATCGACCGGCTGGATAAGCGGTTGGGTGCAGGTGTAGGTGCAAAGAAGGAGAGAGCAAAGCTTACCAAGCTTATCGAGGCAGCTCAGAAGAAATAAAAAACGGCAAGGAGGGCCTTAATGAACAAAGAAATGCTGAAAACTATTGAATTGGTTTTGCGAAAGCGCAGGATTCCTACAGGCGCGCTTGACAAAGTGTATGCCACAATGCGCAAGGCTAAGGCTGAAATCGACGCTATGGTTGGGCTTAACGAAGACAACATGTTTCGCGTTGAGATCCCTATGGTCAAATCTGAACAGATGCTGCGGAAGGATTACCCTGTTGCTTACTCTGTTGTTGCGCATCTACTGCATCAGGCTGTGCAAAAGGGTAATCAGATTGACCTTTCTACTATATCTCTGGTTAAAAATGAGATTATTATGAAAGGCCAGCCGGGTAAGATATCTAAAATTCTTGCCAAGCAGCTTGAGGACAATGACGAGATAATCGAATATTGCGCCCCTGAACTTAAGCTCAGTAACCGCAAGCAGTTTCTGCCGAGGCTAGGAGACGTTATAAAATCTGGCAGGAAGCTCGTAGTTTCTACCAATCTGCTAGATTTTCTTACAGCTTCCGACAACGCCGCCTTTAGCTCGTGCCACAGTTTTGGGCATGAAAACTACAACGGAAACATTGCCTACGCCTCTGACGGCATATCGCTGATCTCATTTATAGCTAAGGAGACGGCTAAAATGACAGACGCCGAGATATACAAGCTCGGAAGAACCTGGATGGCTATTACGGACAAAGGGTACATCGTGCAGCCAAAATCTTATGGTGCATATTTCGGGTTTGAGCGTGATGCCGCCAGAGCATTCCTTGAAGAAAAGGTATCGGCAAAATTTGGGATTGAAAATGAATTCCTTACTAAGCACGGTATTACTTTTACGCCTGGTAAAATTAAGTACGCAACGGCAGAAGATCACCACTACACCGCAGCACTCTATTTTGACAACTATGGGATAGATCTTTCTTACCCGGCTAAGGTGGCGTACGAAATGCCAGTTTTACAGTTTGCCCCAGCTATGTGCCTTGAGTGTGGAATTACAACCACATACAAACAAGGCGGAACCTGCCGAGGCCACTACGGTAAGGCTAGGGGAACGTGTGAAGTGTGCGGAGAGCGCCATAACATGGACACCATGAACACTGTACATAACCAGCTTATATGCAAGCGCTGCACTGATGCTAAGTACAGTAACTGCTCGTATTGTGGTGAGTGGCACGAAAAAGGAAATGTTACTGTTATTAAAGGCAGAAACGTTTGTACAGCATGCGACAAAAAACACTTTACTTTGTGCTCACATTGTGGCCTTAAAGAAGACACACGTAAACTAAAAGAGCTTGCCGGTGTCGGTAAAGTGTGCGGTGAATGCGTACCTAAGTTTATGCATTGTTCTGTGTGTGGCCTGTACCATCTAACGGATAACGTAACTTACCACAAATACGTCGGCAGGGTTTGCAATAACTGTCTTGGGGGTGTTGCGTTCAAGTGCCAAGATTGTGGAGAAATGTACCACAATAAGTACAGAGCTGATGGGGAAGAACTTTGTACGGCATGCGACGCCAAGCGCAAAGGTAAAGAGGTAGGCGCTAAGGTCAAGCCTCGCTACGCCGATCTTCCGGCTGGGTGGGAGGACTTCACGGAAGAGGTAGGGTAACAAGGGTAGAACAAGTTCTACTTCAACCTAGCAATACACAAGGAGGATATTTCATATGAAGCCTACAAAGCTGATGAGTACCGTTCAGGAAGTTCTGAGCATGACAACACTTGAAGTAGTAACCGCTGCTACAAAATTCTTAGGCAGTGAATATAAAAACGTATACATACACAGCGATAACTTCGTGTACGCAGTTGGCGACAGCCCGATATGCATAGTTGCTCACATGGACACCGTTCGCGACCCGCAACTCCAAGTGGGTGAAAAACCTCGTCATGAATTCCATGCAGGAAAGGTCTACAATCTTGTGCAGAACAGGAACGTTCTTCGAAATTCCACAGGCGTTCTTGGTGGAGATGATCGCGCTGGTGTTTTTGCTTGCATCGACCTTGTGCGAAGATGCCGAAAAGAAAAGCTCCCGATGCCTAGCGTCATTCTTACAAACGGCGAAGAAAGCGGAGGCAAAGGCGTGCGGGTGTTCGTTGCAACTGAAGTGTTCAAGAAGTACGACAACAGGAACACCAGATTGTTTGTTGAAATGGACCGCCAAGGCTGTAATGATTGGGTTACTTACGGAACTAAGTTACCAACCGAAGTTATAAATTACGTTGAAAGTTTCGGGTTCAGGAGCAGCCACGGCTCGTACTCTGACATTGCTGATCTGCAGGAAGAGTATTTGATTCCTGCGGTAAACTTGTCAATCGGATACTACCAGCAGCATTCAGCAAATGAGTACATGCACATTGACGAAATGTACATGACCATAGGCAGGGTGATGGGCATGCTTAAGGCTCCTATCGACAAGCTATACCCGGCTACTGCTAAGGTGAAGTATGTCAACAACTACAAGCCGTATGAGTATAAAGGGACTGACAACGGAAAAAAGAACAACCTCCCTACGACTACGACTACTACGCAGAGTTCGGATACTTTATGGATTGACTCCGTAGGACGGTCAACCATAGATCTTGCGCTTAAGTTCGTTACGCAGGGAGGGTTCTGTATGTCTTGCGGCTACCAGTGGAGTGACTGCGATGACACTTGCGGCGAGATAATGAACGGACTTATGGAGCTACTAACCGACGAAGATTTAAAATATCTTCGTGACGTTTACCTTGACGCTGACGATGAGATACACAAGCAGATCGAAGTGTATTTCAAACTTATAGGTGAGACCAAAACTACAGATACAAAAGACCCCTTCCATGTCGGCAAAGAGGGCGATCCTGTTACTGTAACGGAAGAAACAAAATCAACCAAGGAGGACGATAAGTAATGGCAAACGGCGATTTGGTTATAACTACGAAGCCTGTTGGTTTCCACCGCGGGGGTAAAGAATACCGCGACTACATTGTAGGGCGTATATCTGGCCACGGGGGCCGGGTTATGTGCGACGTTGACGGAGGATATCTGGGGCTTAATGAAGACTACTACCGCAACATACAGAATGCCTACAGAACAGTAATATCTGCGCTTGGCTGTGGCGTAGTGGAGACATATCTACCAGCCGCCACAAAGACCGAGGCGTTGAGTGAGGCTGGTAGGCTGCTAGCTGGAGCTAGGTCTGACGTAATAGGTCGTAGCTTAAAGGAGCTTCCTTGGGTTAAGATTCCAGATAAAGATGCGCCTATTATAGTTATAGGCGTGGAACATGTGGACCCTGATAGAGCAAAAAAAGAATCTGCGGTGCAACCTAAACCTGAGAAGAAGGAAAAGGTTGAGGCTTCTGTTAGTAAGCCTCCGGCTGCAGAAAAGGTCAAAAAGAAAAAAGCAGCACCGCAGTACGACATGTACGTATTAGACGATTTTTTCTAACAAGGAGGCTTATTTTGGACAAGGCCTGTGCTGACGGTATAATTGCACATGAAGTACGTGTAGCTAGACTTGCTAGGGAAGCTGCGAGAGAGACTGGAAAAGATCATCACGCAGCTTTCCTAGCTGGGCTGTTCCATGACACCGGCAAATTTAAACTTCCTGACGAACTGTTTTCTGACAGGGAAATAACTAAGGAAGAGTACGAGTTAATTAAAGGTCATGCTATAGGTGGGTACTTAGAGCTAAAGAAGCGAATGCTATTTACAGGGCTATGCTCAGGTATGCATCACAGGATGATATCCGGTGGAGGGTATGGAATAGATGTTAGAGATATACCCAGAGAGTTTTCTTTTCCTACGATTAAGAAACTATTTGATATATCTATACTAGTGGCTATAGCTGACTACATAGACGCATCTATGACTAGGCACAGGCCGAAACGTTTGTCCGAAGGAACCCTAGAAGAACGTCTGGTAAAGGAGTATCCTGACGAGAGGATGCTTGTTACTATCATGCTGGACATTGCTTACAAAGGTGATCTGTACAAAGATAGTATGTAAATTCTAAGAAGCCTACTATAGGTGAAGGAGATACAATGACAAAAGCAGAAGAAGATAAACTATTTAGAATAAGCCCATCTCGCGTATATTTCCTTAAAGGGAAAGAAGCGGAGAAGGAGCTTAATTTTGCCGGTGCTATAAATTTCTACCAGCTGGCATACGATATGGCCGTAAAGCGAGAGCTGGCAACAGCAGTAAACTACATGTGGCATAGAGATTTATGTCTGGAGAAGCGGCAGATATTTGAGGAAATGAAGGAAAAACTCATTTACAAACCTGCTAATGTAGGGTACGTAGAAGGGGATAGTGTTTATGTGTTCTGGCTGGAGGCATACAAGGTTGTGCCGAGGGACATAATGAACAAGGCAGAAACCATAGTTAAAAGGATAACTCCGTATTTGTACGACTACCCAATAGTTAAATACAATACGAAGGACCAGTCTGTTGAGTTCATTAAGACCCGTGAACTCTATACCGAAATGGAGCCGAGGCTGCTTGATTCTGTATATGTTAAAACTGACGGTACATGTGAGCGGCGTCCTCCAAACATAGACCCTCCAGTGCTATTGCACAAATGGGCTATATTCAGTGGCACAACCAGTTTGGATAGAGCCAAGTGCATACGTAGGGCCATCAAACTGGAGTTCTTGAAAATGCCGCCTGAAATAAAAGAACAGGCCAAGCACAGCAAGTTCTTTAGCCAGTATGTTCGCCCGTATATAGGCAACAGGAACCTTGGAAAATCATTGAAGCTTCTAAAAGGAGTATAGGTATGTACAAGCATATCAAGTATAGGGCGGAATTAATTCCGCCCTCGTACAAAGAGGTTAGTGTAGTAATAACTGAACAGACTCACATTGAGGAGGAGTTTGGCACAGAAAACAGGGACTTTATCCACAATGGGTGTGTGCTAAGCAGTTCTGTGCTTCCTTGTAAAGGCCGTGACAACCAGGTATGGGTGCGCGGAAGGCAAAGAGCAAGTGACCTAAACCCCATACTACTTCCTATTGGCGAGTACGCTAGATTTAAAGAAGCCGTACTGGCATACAACGAACACTTCAAGGAGTGACTTATGAAACATATAAAGGTTGTTGCTTCTATTCTTGAAAAAAACACTAATGTAGCTGAGTTAAGAATAGTAGAGCAGAGTCACATAGGGGCAGATTTTGCTACAAAAGGCGCCACGTATGCATCGTACTTCCAGTATGGCGAAGTAGTGCTACTATCATGGAGTTTTATGGAGTTTGTAGATTTAGGCAAACTTGAAACCTACTCTAGAGGGGTAAAGTTCGCCTCACCGGCTCGTTACCTTGTTTTTCTAAAAGGACATGATGACCTAGAACGTGACACCTTCGTTTTAAGAATACCCGTAAAAGCCTGGCCACAAATAAAGGACGCCATTTTAGCATATAACGCATTTTATGCTTGACTTGGTTGATATTTTGTGATATAATACAAAAATTAACCAAGGAGGTGCCAATGGCCCACAAACTAATAAGCCTGTCTCTTTATCCACCTGAAATCACTCTGCTTGACGAACTGGTGGAAGAAGCTAAAAAGAAATCTTTCACCCCACAGAAGGTCAACCGATCAACCGTTATCAGAGACTTGCTACTTTCCTTAGCTAGAGATAACCAAAAAGCCAAGGAGGTAGCCCATGAAAGAAGTTGAAGTCAAAGCACTAATACACGTAGGATTCCCGTCACCTCCGTCTTTCAGCGTGTTGGATTACGTTGACTACAAACGACAAACCGGCTACGTAAACAGTAGAGATTTTATGTTCGATGAACTGGTGGAGGAGTTGCCTGTTGTGTTGCGGAAGTTCAGTAATGACATTACGGCCAAAGCGATGCTGTCCCACCGTTGGGGAGAGTTTTTATCGAAGGATTTTAGGGAATGGATACGCGCGCAAATTGATTGGTCCGGGGAACTTGAAGACGGCGGAGCCTCTATAGAAAATGAAGAGGCTGTTGCATGGAAGTAACAGTTACAAAGTTGACTGACGAACGAATTTTAAGAGCCGCTTGCTCTGCCACCATGCGGGGTAGAGAAAGTAAAATGACTCTAGATAAGATATATCGAAATATGCATAGCCCAATACGGACCCAGTGGTTCTGGTGTTCTATTACGAACATAATGACCTTCATTTCCGTTCATCTCGTGCGTCATAAATTTGGGGTTGAGCATTTTGTAGGCACTAACCGCGAAGATAGAGGCGGTGAGTTAGCTAACCGACTAACTAAGATAAATCATTCAATGTTAATTAACGCCGAAGCACTTATCAATATGTCCCGAAAGAGGCTGTGCGGACAAGCATCTAAAGAAACACAAGAAGTGATGCAAGCTATTAAGGAAGCTGTTGCTTTAGTAGACCCTTACCTACCCAAGTACATGGTTAGGGAATGTGAGTTCAGAAACGGGGTGTGCCCAGAGCTTAAATGCTGCGGAAATTTATTTAAGAAGTAGAACATATTCTACCTTTAGGAGGTGTAAAGTGACTATTAAATGCCCTTGCTGCGGTAAGGAAACTAGCTTCAATAAAGATGATTGCACCGTATGTCGGGTATTGCATTGCCCTAGATGCGTAGCCACAATCATCAATCCTAATTACGGCACAAGAGGTGATAGATGAAGCATTTAAAGGTTAGGGCTAGGCTGTCTGATGACAAAAACCTGGCCTATGTTACAGTGCTGGAGCAAACTAATATAGGGGCTACTTTTGGTGACGGTATTAGTAGGTTCTCTTGTGCCACGTATAAGGGGGTTATAGATTTAGTATCTGATGGAATAGACTCTCCTTATGACGAGGAACTGGAAGGCCCTCTAGACCATTTCATTGAGCGTAGTAACGGAGCAGAGCTATACGTTAATGGAATCTCAGATTGGGATAAGCGCGTAGAGTACCCTATACCACAAGAGTTCTGGCCAGCCATAAAAGAAGCAGTTGAGCAATACAACGAGTACTTCAAGGAGAAATAATGAAAGAATTTAATACATTATCTTTGCTGGCAAAAGAAGCCTCAAAGAATGGAAAAGAAGAAATATTAAGGAAGAACGAAACTGAGACGCTAAAGAAGCTTCTCTGGTACACCTACAATCCTTACTTGACGTATAGAGTTCAGCAGTTGGACGAGCCTGTGGCGTACAACGTAGTGCAGCCTGACATATCACAGGAGCTTTTCCTTCTGCTTGATCTGTTAGCCAAGCACACAACTACCCCAACAGAGGCTAGAGGTATGATTAAACGCCTCTTAGCTAAATGCACTAAAGAATCAGCTGAGTGGGTAGCGAAAGTAATCAAACGTGATCTTAAAGCCGGAGTAAGCTCCAGCACTATAAATAAAGCCTTTCCTAATCTAATTCCTGTGTTTGATGTTATGCTGGCCCATCCTATGGTTGAGCCTAAATCTGGAGAACAGCATTGGGATAAAGTTAAATATCCGGCTATAGTTGAGATTAAGTTCGACGGTTTCAGGGTAATTGCGATATGCGACGGAGAGACTGTTCGATTCTTTTCTAGAGAAGGTCTTGAAATACTTACACTAGATCACCTTATTCCTCAGATTATGCAACTCCGCCCCGGAACTAAGTTTGTTCTTGACGGTGAGGCGATAGGTATTAAATACAACCCTAACTGCAAAACTGCAAAAAAGAACTACGACGCCGGTAAAAATTGGCAGTTTGCTCAGGGGCTGTCTATGGCTAAATCCAAACAAGGAACCTATCCCGACAAAGAGATGCGTGACTGCTTGGGCTACAAGGTATGGGATATAATTGACTATGACTATTTTCTTACACAAGGTACTAATGGCACATGCAAGCCTCTTAAGTATAGGAAGACTGAGCTGACAGGGTTATTCGAAAGACTAGACAGGCCCTTGCCAAGCATACAAATGTCAGTGACTAGGCTGGCATACAACAAAGAGGATATTGTTAGAATGTTCAAGGAAGCTGTTGCTGCTAATGAAGAAGGTATAATGGTAAAAGATAAGGAAGATGTTTACCAGTTTAAACGTAGCTACTCTAACATAAAAGTTAAAGAATTCTACACCGCCGATCTTAGAGTTGAAGATTGCTTTGAAGGAACCAAAGGCACGAAGAACGAAGGCTCACTAGGAACCATGCTTGTAGGAGATGGAACCATCTCCGGTAAAGTAATGGGTGGGTGGGGTGATGATCTTGGTCTTGATATGTGGCTAAGGCATAAACGCGGGAAAATGGTGGGGGTTATTGTTGAAGTCATATACAAAGAGATTACGGCGGATAATAACATGAGACATTGCGTTTTTGTTAGGGAAAGATTTGACAAAAGCGAGTGCAGTTGGGGGTGAAAATGAGATTTAACCTAGGGAAACCGCTGGATTGGGAAGAGCGGACACGGATAAAATTTTTATGGTTTCCGCGCACATTCAAAAATACTATTTATTGGTTAGAAACAGTAGCGTTAATTGAAAGATATGACCCAAACGAAAATTTCTGGTGGTTAGTAGGTGTGGAGGACGTGCCGCCTAGTAGGTGACCTTATAGAGGAGGATATTTAAATGGGAACTTGGATTCTTTTTATAGTTATGTCTGTATATGGCGGAGCTAGTGTAACTACTCAAGAGTTTACCACTAGAGCTGCGTGCGAGCAGTCCGCTAAGATTACATGGGATAGGTTTCAAAAATTGGACTATATGTATGGGATAAGGGACGTTTACTGTCTCCCAAAATACGTAAAGGATAAATAATGGCACTTCCTTTCAAACAAATTAGAGTGCCTATTCCAAGACCTGGGCATAGAATGAATTCTATAAAAGACTATGATCGTAGAAATGAAAAGTCTGTAATAGAGGAAGAACTATCTGACTTATATGAGGAGGATGACGATGAGACATATCAAGATTAAGGGTGAGCTTATAGACAAGGACAAAAGAAAGATGGTTAAGGTTACTGTGCTAGAGCAGATCCATTTTAAAGACGAATTTGGTGATACTACTCCTCCCAGAACTCTGCGCTACACTAAGGATTTCTGTTTCGGGAATGTGAGAATGGTATCGCATAACCCACTGGTAGGAACAAGCCAGATGGATGGTATAGATCCAAGATCTTATTTAGGGGCTACCTTTACCTTTTACGTGCTACAAAAGCCGGAGCTTAAAGGCACAAAGGCTGCTTCAACAATAGTAACTCTAAAACAATGGCAAGACATAAAAGCAGCAGTTATTGCATATAACCATGCAAATAGCTAAAGGAGCATAAAATGGAGAGACTACTAGTAGTATCGGACATACACGGGTGTTACAACCAATTCATACAACTTCTCCAAAAGGCTAAGCTTACCAAAGAAGACAGGCTAATAGTCCTAGGAGACTTCATCGACAGAGGGCCTGATAGTAAAAAGATGATAGATATTCTGATAAAAATACAAGAGTTGTTCCCAAAAACTATAGTGTTGAGGGGAAACCACGAAGACCTATTACTAGAATATTTGAAAGGAAGACTGTCCCACCACATATTTCTGTTCAATGGTGGTAACACAACAATTAAAAGCTACCTAGGAGATTACAATGCAGGCATGCTTAAAAGGCCGTTTATAGAGGACTTCCCTAAAGAGCACTACAAATTTCTAAACGACCTACCGTATAGGTACGAGACTGAAGAGTACCTATTTGTTCACGCTGGGCTCCGTCCTGGCATTCCTTTAGAAGAGCAAACTGAAGAAGATATGACATGGATAAGAGGAGAATTCTTATACTCATTTCATGACTTCGGTAAGAAGGTAATCCACGGGCACTCAGCTAACGAGTATGGCCCAGAAATACGCGAAAACAGGATTAATCTAGACACTGCCGGAGTGTTCGGTGGTAAGTTTACTATGTGCGATGTTACCAACGCCATCTTCTACGAGGTTGATGGGTACAAAAGAAGGTAGAACATGTTCTACCCACCAAAGGAGGCTATATGCAATTTAAAGAGGAAAGAGAAACCTATCTCATTGAAAAAATGGGAGGAAAATTCCAGAGACTTAATAACTACAGCGTAACATCGTCCATAGGATTCTGGAGCGATTGGGAATACTACGGTGAGCTTCTTAAATGGGCTAAGAAGCAACCTTGGTGGGGCCACATCAAAGAAGACTTTATAGCCAGCGACGACGGCCTTAGTGGACCGCTGTTGTGGCCTATATTGGAAGACTACATAGACCCTGAGACTTTTGCTTCGGCCATATTCGACTACCTCAGAACTAAGGAAGAAGGGATCTTATAAAGGAGCTTTATGAGTATAATTGAGGTTCGCAATGCGGCCAAAGTAGTTCTGCCAGACGACGAAGCACTTAAGGGTGTGATACTTAACATGTTTTCCTACGTCTCAAGAACAGGTGAAGTATTTTATAACTACGTGTACAAAGATGGAGTTGCTTATCTTCCTCCTAGTATGCATAAGTTAGAAGTAGTGGCTAGTTTGCTGGGGAGCACGATAGTAGATTGCAGGAGTAGCGGTGAGCCTATCGCTGCTCCTTTTGTTTTAAACCCTGAATTTAAATTCAGAGATTATCAGGTAGAACCTGCCAACAATCTTCTTAACCACGTCAGAGAAAGATTCTCAGGAACCTTGAGCGCGGGGTGTGGCACTGGTAAGACCGTTGTAATGTCTTACGTAGCTGGGCAGCTTGGAAATAAGACGCTCCTCTTGACGGATCAAGTCAATATCGCAGCCAACTGGGCCGACGCTTACAATCTTATCTACAACAAAAAAATTGACATTCTAAACGCAAAATCAAACAAGTTTGGAGATGTTTGTTTAACAACATTCCAGCTTCTGCACCGAAACCCAGCGCTGCTTGCAGCTATGCGTTCTAAGTTTGGGTGCGTTCTGATAGACGAAGCGCACGTTGTTAAAGCAGCCACCTTCAAAGAAGTCATGATGCGCCTTGACACAAAATACCGCATAGGGTGCAGCGCAACTTTCTTTAGCAAAAACCTATCAACAGGAATCCTGGAAGATCTTATAGCGCCGGTATGTGTTACAATGGTTGATAATAACGCACTTATTCCTACAGTTGAGTGGGTCGATACAGGAGTCGCTTGGGAGTCCGAGGTTCCTAATGACTTTGGAAGCAAGATACTACCGTCGTTGGCTAAATCTGCGAAACGAATGGCCGTTATATACGGCGTACTTAAAAAGTGTTTAGCAGAAAAACGAAGAACAATTGTAGTATGTATTAAAGTAGACCAAGCAAAACTACTAAGCACTGTTATGACTCGGAGTGGTGCTAGAACCATAGTCTATGTAGGCACAACTTCAGCTAAAAGAGATAGAGAAGTCAAGCACCTGTTTGAAACTGGCCAGCTTGATTTTGTGTTTGTATCTAAAAAAATGGACAAAGGGGTAGACTTCCCATCGGCTGATTGTGTTGTAATGACTAAACCTAACAACAATTTGAAGGATACACAGCAAATAACTGGTAGGGTTGTTAGAAAAGTTGATGGTAAGCCGAAACCTTGGGTCATAGATTTCAGGGATAAGGGGTATCTTGCTGAAATTTTTGCTAACAACAGAGACAAATTCTATAGAAAGTTAAAGTATGAGGTAAGCTCTTAATGAATGTAGACGCAATAAACGCAATACTAGTCGCCATAGCAGGAATTATAGTGTGGGTTAATGTGTTCAAGTTAAGAAGAGATAAAATGGTGGCTGGTATATCTTGGGGTCCACAAGCATTCTTCACACTAATAGGTGTATGGAACATAGTCTACTACACTGCGCTGTGTCAACCTCTATCATTCTTAGGGAACCTATCTGTAATGCTAGGCAATGGGACATGGACAGCCCTAGCTATATACTATACTAAATATCCGGGAGGTACGTCTAAATGAAAACACTAGTGGAGTATGGGCGCTACGAGATAGGGCATAGGTGTACTAATTGCGACTGGACTTTTGGGACTGTTATATGGACTAATTCATACGCCTGCTGCCCCAACTGTGGATGCAAGTCTGTCGAGAAGGCCGTTGGTAGGTGGAGACTGGAACAAACCGAGTACTGGTTCTTCGTAGGAGAACAGAGAAAAGTTAAATTCGAAATAAAAGAAGACGGAAATTGCTAACACTACAAGGAGGTAAAAATGCCAATTAGAGACAACAACTACAAGGACGAAGAACTGTGGGTAACTAAGGATATGGAGGTTATCGCTGTCGGTGACATGAATGAGCACCATGCTAGGAATACCCTGCGTATGCTAATACGGCAGATACGCAAAGGCGAGCTTAGCAGACTGGGCAGACACAAAGACGCTATTAACTGCGCTAGGGCAGTAGTGGAGGCACAACTATGCTAAAACATTGGTACGATGAATTGGAGCAGAAGTATATTCACCTCTTTGAAACTGACAAAGAAGGTAAACCTGTGCGCGGAATTGAATGCGGAGTAGGCTGGGCCAGGCACGTAGAAGATTTTCTAAAGAGCCTTGAATGGCAACGCACACATAACGGTGGGCCTCACGAAATTAAAATTTTCCAGATAAAGGAAAAGTTCGGGCAGGCTAGGTGCTACGTAACCTACCCCGATAAAGTAGGGTATGGCGTTGAGACTGCTTTGGGGGCTTTTGAGGGAAAGTGTAGCATCACCTGCGAAAAGTGTGGAGAGCTACAATATGACTGCATTAAAAACATAGATGGGTGGGTATATTGCCTATGCGACAATTGTATGCCTCCTAAGGAGGCTGCGTAATGTTAATAGACGATGTTAGGGCTGACAGAATAGGTGCTCTGAGGGCCAAGGATGGCCTCAGAAAGGACTTATTAGGCACGCTAATAGGTGAGGCCACTAAGGTAAATAAAAACCCCTCAGACGCCGAATTTGTGGCCGTAGTTAAAAAGTTTATAAATAATGCTAACGAGTGCATAAGGTATTCTGATAGGCTACCTGACGTTAAATCGTATATTGATGCTAGGGAAGCTGAGATAGCTATCCTGAATGGATATCTTCCTAAGCAGCTTAGCACAGATGAGTTGACAGCCCTTGCGCATAAGTACATAAAAGTTACGCGTGACGCTGGAGAGGGCCAGGTGGAACTTAAAGATGTTATGAAGTTCCTTAAAGAAAACTACGCTGGTCTATACGACGGAGCGGTTGCCGCTAAAATAACTAAGGAACTATTGGCAGGGTAGAACATGTTCTACCGAAGGAGGTAAAATGAAACGATGCTACCAATGCGATAGAGAAGTACATGAGCTAAGCCCTAGAAGTATGTGCGTTACTTGTGAGTATGAACGTTCAAAGTTTAATGAAAATGAGAATGATAGGTTGAGGGAAGAGATAGAAGACCTTGAAGAAGAGAATTACGACCTTTGTAGTATTATAGAAGACCGTGAAGACTTGATAGATACACTTGAGAATAAAGCTAAGATTGATAAATTTCTCATTAAAACGCCTCCCGCCCTTCGGGCGGGGTAGACACAGGGTAAAGGTAAAAGAAAAGGCTATAAACAGTAAACCTTAAAACCAACCTATTAGCAATCTTCTTCGCTTTGGCTCGAAGATTGTATTATACCACACTTTTGCGATTTTGTCAAGCTTTATTTTCACTTTTTGAAAAATAATTTTATATTCCCCGAAAATAAGTGGTATTGACCACAAAAAAGTTAAAAATAAAGCTTGACATTTATCAATTGCTGTGGTATAATACGCCTTCATTTTGATGATTCACTTGCATCTCCATTCTGTTAATTAACTACAACTTATTCCACAATCAAATATACAACTCATAAAAACGCCAGTAAGGAGCAACTATGTCAAAAATAGTAAATACACAAGCAGAGATGCTGATACTGAAAAAAATAGTAGAATCGAAATCTCCAGAATTATTGATGGCAGTTCCTACAGAGCTATTCGGAAACAAAGAGCTTCAGAACATATACACCATCATAGGCACTCATTTTACTACCCATTATCAACTTCCTGGGTGGGACGTTCTAAAGATGGAGATTACAAACAGGGTAGCCAACCCAGACAAGCAGAGATTCTACGTAGATCTTATTTCAGACATAAAAGCCAAGGACACATCAGGCATCACCACGGATGATCTAATTAAAAAACTACATACTCAGTATCAGTTTAGGTGCATACTAGACGGCGCTGGAAAGCTAGTAGACTCAGTGGACAAGCGGGACGAAGACAACGCGGTGGCTGTTATGAAAGAGATGTACGAAAGTATGTTCCAACATGGGGCTGGAGATAACCTAGATTCTGGTGATATGGTCCGCCTTGCTGGTAAGAGCGTCCAGTACAATTTCAGAAAGTCTGGGCTGACTTCGCTAGATATGCATGGTCCTTTTGCAGAAAAAAGTTTAACATTAGTAGGTGCTCCTAGTAAAGCTGGTAAATCGCTACTAGCTCTACAGTTTCTAACCTACGGGCATGAAAATTATGAAGGGTCTTCTTGTTACATCTCTTACGAGATGAGTCAGACAGAAGTTAAGATGAGGATACTTGCATCTAAAAGTGAAATTAATGTTGGGCTAATAACCAGTAATATGCTAACAAATGAACAGCGGCTAGCCCTGCGAGAGGCCGAAGTCCGTCATTTGTGTGATTTTAATCCTAACATGAAAGATTTCATTGAGCAGACTAAGAATGAAGATGCCGACAAGTGGTGGCCTTTGTTCTGGGATCATTTTGCCCCTAAGAAAAATAGATTCTTTATACCAGACAAGCCTGGGTCTTGGGACAAATTATTCCTTTACATGCAGATGATGGTGGACATGAAGAATGTCCGAACGTTTGTACTAGACTATATCTCGTTAGTTCCGAGGGGAGGTGGAGACAAAACATTAGCATCATGGGAATACCTTCTGGCTAGAAGTAGAGACCTTAAAACGTTCGCCAGAAACAACGACTGCAGGATTATAACACCAGTGCAGTTAGACGAAAAAGAAGATAAGATTAGGTGGGGTGGAGGAATAATTGCGGACTGCGATCTATGCCTTATCCTCAAACAGGAAAATGGCGACAAGGAAGCAGGAACGTCTACAGTGGCATACAAAGCTTTTAGGAATTTTCAGTCAGTACCTAACGAGCCGGCCCTTAAACCGTTTAAATTGTTGAGAAGGTTTGATGTTTGTAAATTTGAAGATCTGGCATTCTAGAAGTAGAACAAGTTCTACCCACAAGGAGGTGACAAAATGGAAGAAGATAAAAAGTACAAAAATAAAGCAAAGTGTTTGAAGTGCGGAGGTATTATAGTCTCAGTACATAGACATGACTGGGTTTCGTGTAGCTGTGGCTCCATTTTTATAGATGGAGGGAATGACTACTGGAGAGGTGGTGGAAATCCAGATAATTTTGAGCGCATTTATGAGCCATTGGAGGCAAAATGATAGTATGGTGCGAGAAGGACGGAGGGCAGTGCCAGATAAATGCCCTAATTTGTGTTTATAGCTGTGCGATAAAGGTGAAAGAATTGTGCAAAACCTACACTGAGAACTACGAAAAGATTAAAGCCCTGCTTATAGAGCAGAAGTATCTGACTAAGTACGGCATACCTAATTTCGTAGAACCTAAAAGCATTAGAAAGAAAAAGAAGGCACCTGCTAAGGAAGGACCGAAAAAGACCAGAACACCTAAAGAAGAAGTTGAAGCTGTAAAGGTTGAAGAAAAGCCTGTGGCCGTTCCGGTAAACCAAAAGCAGAAGCGCAAGCGAAGAACAAAAGCTGAGATGGAAGCTGCTAGGGGAAAATAGTGGATAATGTTCCAGTAAGAAACTTACTAAGGCCGCTTAACGCCAACTACACACTTAAGGACAGCATGATATTTAGAAAATACCTTACGATACCGAAACCATATCTTAAAGGTATATTTCAGCTGTACGGAAGCGACCAACTGGATAGAGTGGCCTTGGACTTGCCTAGCATAGTTAGTAGGTGCCATGAGGCGTATTGGAGGAAATATAAATTGACAGAACACAGTCACGAAGAAAAGCTTAGGGCAATACATTATACAATAGCCAGAATACCGCCTATGTATATCGACAGGAATGAGCTGCCTGCTACTACAGGAGAAAACCTAAACCTGTATTCACAAATACTGGAAGATCCTATAGGATTTTCCAGCTTAGGCAGAGTGCTTTATTTCTACAGTGAATTCGAAGACGGAGCTATGCTGGCTGCTTCAAACATTCTTAAATCGGCGGTTAGAAGTAAGTTGAAATGTTGCATGGTCCCACTTACTACATTCATGGAGGAAGTTAAGACATTCCAAGACTCTGCGCTTATAGATGCTATGGAAGCCGCAGATATAGCTTGCCTTAGTATGCTTGGAACTGTGTACAAGGCGAACTCAGGATTCACTGAGGCTACCTGTTCTGCGTTCATAGACCAGCGCAGGCTAAGGGGCAAGTCTACAATTCTATCCTCTCACCTTACACCAGAAGAGTTCAAAGAGAGGTACAAAGTTAGTTTGGATAGGTATGGGGCTATACCTATAAGACTAAAAGACGCCACTATAAAAGCAACAGTAGCCGATCTGGCGAAGGAGCTAGCTGCGCTTAAAAAGGTATAAGGAGGGAGCTGAAATGGTAGTCAATTTTAAGGCGGGTTGGCTTGTTCGTCAACTTGAGGCCGCGTCTAAAATAGTTAATTCGTGGCCAAAAACGAAGCAGGAAGTGATGAGGTTAAATCGTGGCAAAAGATAAAGGAGCCGGGTACTCAAATAGGCAGTGGTTAAACCCTCACGGGCATCCATCTACTGGTGCAGTTGTGGCTTATCATGGTGTGGCACCTTGGACCCGTAAAGGTAAGAAAGAAGTTATGACTATTTTGGAAATATCCGATTGCCATAGCAAGATTAGGCTGCATAAGGCTGAAACTGATTCACTGGACGATTTCATTGCGAAAATGGAAACGCTGCGTGATGTGGTAGGCGCATTTGTGGAACACCTACGAAAGGTGTGACGTATAGAAAGGAGGGCGTGTGGAAATTATAGAACTAATTGAGGCTAAAGGAATACACTACGTTATAAAGCCGGACGGTGAAATAGCCATAGTATGCCCACACGCAGCCAACCATCAAGGCGGGGTTGACGCAAGGCCAAGTTTTAACATTAACGCTGACAGGCTAGTTTCACATTGCTTCGCGTGTGGATTTTCACTAAAAGGTGACGATCTACTACAATGGTTAACTGGAGGGGCACTAGAGGAACTTGACTTTAGGACTATGGCTATACGAGCTAAGATAAAGCAAATAGAGCATACGTTCGACGTTCCTCTTAGCGAAGCAAGGCAGGTGCTGATACCTCCGGGAGACCCTTGGGATGAAGATGGGTTCAGAGGAATTTCAATAGACACCTACAGAAAACTAGGAGCTATACGCTGCAACAGAGGCTGGTACGATAACCGAATAGTGTTTCCTATTTACTTAGGAGGCGAGCTTATTGGGGTGGATGCACGGGCTTTAAAAGATGATATGAAGCCTAAGTATCTACGTAATAAGGGGAGTAGTTGCGGGGTAGATTGGCTTTACCCGTATGACATAGTTAAGGAAATGAAGCCTAACTATGTGATATTAGGCGAAGGGATTTTTCATTCTGTAAATGGGGTCGGGCATGGGTTTCCTACGCTTTGCTTCTTTGGAGCAAACAACTGGTCTCGGACCAAGCTTAGGATGGTCTTGGCTTTGAATGTAGATTACGTAGTGATGTTTGCTGATAACGACAAAGCTGGAATAAAAGCAGAACAAGAAATATGCAGTATGATTAGTAATTGGCTCCCAGTTTATTCAACCAACACTTCAAGAGTTCCTGAGGGAAAAGACCTAGGAGACTTAAGTAAGGATGAAATAAGTTGGGCTATCGAAAACAAAGTCAAAGCAAGCGTACCTTTATGCTTACCTGACAGAAAACCTGAGTTAGGTTCACGGTGTTCTATGCATAGGTGTAACTTTATAGAGAAAGGGAAATGTCAGAATGTGTACTGGTAAGGTAGAACATGCATGTTCTACCTACAGGAGGATTATGCACGATCTAACAATAGCTGAAAAAGCAAGGGCAGCAGATAAGTTTCTAGCGTGGCTCAGAGACAAGTATCCAGTAGCAAATACAAAGATTCACACAGAATATCCCCCGGTTAAATCCATCCTTAATAAGTATGTGACGGCGCGGCTTCTTTACAACGGAGAAGAATACAAGATCGAAGTAGCCGCTGCTAGACCTGTTAATCACGTAGTCCAGAGTGTAGGGCACGAATACAAGCACATACGTCAAGTAGTCCTCGAAGGCGTACCACATTCAAAAATTGGAAACAAAGAAGAAATAGCGGCGTGGGCTTTTTCGTCCAGCACTATGATAGAATACCACAAGGAGGTTGGTGACAATTGGAGGTAGGAGCTGATTATGGGAATTAAGCCAAGGGTAGCAACCAATACAAAATTAGTAGTAGTATACGATTCACCGCAGCATGCTTCATGGATAGAAAGAGGGATGATAACCCCAGACGGTATAACCAAGTTAGTTGTAGAGCTTAAGGCTCTCGGCATATCGTTCGAGGAAGTTTCAGTGCTGACTTTATCCGATGTTAAAGAACCAAAAGCACAGGATTTTAAAAACAAAGAGGCAGAGATAATCGAGTTTATAGAAGTTAACGCTCCGAGCGTCCTATTAATTCCTACCGCCAAAGCTTACGAAGTTATGACTGGAAATAAAGGAGCAAGTAAGTTTTATGGTAAGGTTATCTATTGCGATAAGTACAAATGCAAGGCTGTAGTTTCGCCGCCGTATAGTATGCTGGCGTACAAGCCTGACATGCAAACGGTGATAACTAACAGCCTTAAATTAGTCAAGCAAGAAATGGAGTATCCGCAGATAATTGTTAAAGAAAAAGCTGAAAAGAAGTACGTGCTTATTGACACTATAGAAAAATTTCGATCAATGTATAAATTTTATGTTGAAAATGTGTTTAGTTTTTCTATAGATATTGAAACTACTTCATTGCAGTTTAACACCGGAAAAGTTTTATCAATCCAGTTATCCCATAAAAAAGATTTTGGAGCGTTCATACAGACTCCTGACTACGGTGGTAATTGGAGTACAGAAGAATGGGATGAAATTATTAGTGGAATAAAATACCTAGTTGAAGATGATTCTAGAGAAAAAATAGTTGCTAATGGATACTTCGACTTCAAACATCTTTGCCATAAATATGGAATACAACTGCCAAAGCATAACGTATTCGACGTATTGATAGCTTCCTTTTTGACATTAGAAGACAGAGAATCCCATTCATTAAAGTTCTGTGCGGCCACTCTGTTAGATGATGCTGGTGACTACGACAAGCCACTAGAAGAATTTAAGACACAACTTTGCAAGGAAAAAAAGTTAAAAAAATCAGAGCTAACCTATGACATGATACCTCTAGAAATTATGTTTCCGTACGGCTGTATGGACGTAGACTATTGTTTTCAACTCGCTGATTACTTTAAAAAACAGTTGATAGTTGAAGAGCAGGAAGAGGTGTTTAAGGATGTTAGTAGTTATGCATGGGCGCTGGCTCGGATAGAGCAGAACGGGTGGAAGGTAGATGTTGAGGAAGCGGCTAGGTACAAGGAAGAGTTGGAAGGTAGAATAAAATCGCTTAATGATAAAATTCAACAGCTTCCAGAAATAAAGGTAGCTATTAAAGTTCTGTCTGGGCTGAAGCTAGACCAAATCAATCTACAACGAAAGAACAAACTCAAAGCCTTACCAGAACCACTTACCTTTCTGTGCAGCAGTCCTAACCATAAGCGCCTCCTTTTTAAAGATATTCTTCGGTTCCCTGAGATTAAAAAAACTAAGAAAGGATTTTTTGCTGTAGACAAGGAGTGCTTTGCAGTCTGGGCAGAAAGATTCCCGAATGTAGCAAGTATCAAATTAATTAAAGAAGTTGAAGAGTTGCAAAAGATGTTAAGTACCTACGTTAACGCTATTATAAACATGAACGTTAACGGACGCCTACACTGTTCTTTTAGAGTATGTGGTGCTGCAACTGGGCGTATTTCCTCAACAAAACCCAGCCTGCAAAATGTCGTGATGCATTCAGCCGAAAGTGTCAACCTCAAAAGATGCTTTATTGCTGAGGAAGGCTACAGCCTAGTAATAGCTGACCTTAGCAACGCAGAGCTTAGGGTTACGGCAGCCATATCAAAAGATAAAGTTATGTGTGATGGCTTCATAAATGGACTAGACCCACATTCTAACACAGCCAAGGAAGTATTTAATCTCCCTTGCGAAGTACATGAAGTCAAGCATATGTACCCAGAGGCTAGACAGAATGGTAAAACCTTAGGCTTCAGTGCGCTTTACGGAGCAGGGGCTTCTACGGTAGCAAAGAGGGCTGGTATTTCGAATGAAGCGGCACAAGAAATGCTTGATACTTATTTCGAAAGACATAGCGGTGTTGCTAGGTTTTTCGCAGATAACATTAAATTCGCGGTGGAGAATGGATATGTTGTAGCCGTAAACGGAAGACGTAGGAGAGTGCCTTACATAACCTCTGAGGATAGAGCGTTATCTTCTAGGGCAGCGCGGCAGGCTAACAACTTCCAGATACAAAGCGTGTCTTCTGATACACTTCTGCAAGCAGTTGTGAATATGCTGACTGAGATTGATGAAAAGAATCTGCCGTACAGAATAATTAACGTTATCCATGACAGTTGTGAAATGGAAGTCCCCGACAGTTGTGTTAAGGAAGCCCACGACTTTATTCTCAGGCACATGAGTATTTGGCCTAAAGGAATAGATAACGCCCCTTTTCCTATGAAAGCTGACGCAGAAGTAGGTAAGAACTGGAATGACGTTGCTAAATTTGACGCGGAAAAGTACGAGTCGCTGCAGTATCAGGAAACAGAGGACGACGAAGAGGAGGACCAATGACAGACATAATTTGTGACAGAGAGAAGTGCATCCATAACACTGACGGAGAATGCTACAAAGCAACTATCACTATAGACCAGGAAGGAGAGTGCGAGGACTATGAGCCAAAGCGAAAAGTCGGGATTTCTAAGGTCGGACTCGAAGAGTTGGGTTTCGAGTAATCTGTTCTTTCTGTGTTTGAACAGGCTCAGTATAAGCGACACGGTTTACTATCTTGAGTCTGGTACTGTGCTAGAGAACTATGCCCTAGCTCGTTACGTAGAAACATTATACGATGAGCTTATGGCCGTAGACTTAAATACTCCTTCGGAGAAGGAGGCGCATGAATACTCTCGTAAAGTGTCAGCTGTTTTAAAATCATGGGCTAAGAACGGGCATAGCCTGAAGGTAGTTTAGGGAGGTAACTATGAGTTGGATACAGACTTTTTCTGGAAAAGTATTTGATATTGATAATTTAACCACAGAGGCTATATCTTTACGGGATATAGCCCATGCGCTAGCTGGCGTTTGCAGGTACAATGCACACACTAAATTTCACTACAGTGTGTCTGAGCATTCTATAATTATGTCTTATAACGTTTCCAAAGAGGCAGAAATTTACGCCCTAATGCATGATAGCGCAGAGGCATACCTTCCCGATATGCCTAGGCCTTTTAAACATCTAGTAAAAGGGTTTAGTGAACTAGAGCATAAAATAAGAAACGTTATAGACGAGAAATTTAGAATACCAACGCCTAGTAAAGAAATAATGGAAGAAATAAAACTAGCAGATTTACGAATGCTTGTAACTGAAAAGGCTCAGGTGCTGCTTGATAACTGTACTAGGAAATGGGAATCCACAGAAGGAATAAAGCCATTTGTCACAAAGCCTAATAAGGCTGCTGGCGAAATTCCTGTAATCTATCCTATTAAAGGGCTTAGTCGGGTTGATGCAGAAAAAGCATTTTTAGAAAGATTCTACGAGTTGATATAGGAGCTAACATGGTCACACTCAGCAGAACATGCGTAGCATGTAGAAAGCTTATTCCAGAAGACTACGCTGGTACTATGCTTACTATAGCTACTATGGAAATTAAATGGAATAATAAGAAACATCGACACGTAGGGAAGGTTAAGCACGGTGAACACAGTTGCTTTTGTGAAGAGTGTGCTAAACGTATGGAAAAGATCATTAAAGATCAAGCAGAGAAGGGAGTTAAAGTACTGTGACGAAAAACGTGCTTTTATTAGATACCCTAAATTCAATGTTCAATTTATACCACTGCAATGAAAGCGATCCTGTTTGGAGGTTCATTGCTGACATTAAGAACATAGTTAGGGATTGGAAGATACACAAGGTAGTCTTGGCCTGTGATAGAGGCCAGTCGGCCTTTAGGCTTGCTATGTACCCGCAATACAAAGAAGCTAGGAGAGCTAGGAGAGAACTTGCTACACCCGCCGAAAAGGAAGCCTTGTCTAAGTTCTTCAAGCAAGTAGACGAGTTCATTAAACTGGCTCCTTTGTTTGGATTCGAAGTTGTTGGTGTTGGGGGATGTGAGGCTGACGACATTATTTCCTATCTAGCTACAACCAAAGGTGATAATTATCGTGCTGCAATTTTAAGCTCTGATACAGACTTGTTTCAGTTGCTTAGGCCAGGAGTTATGCAGAGGGCTTATGGCCCTAAAATGAAGCTATTAGACGTAGAGCTTCCCCAGAATGTGTGGGTCACTGAGCCTAGGTTTAAAGAAGTATACCAGATAACCCCACAGCAGTTTGTTGAATATAAGGCGCTAGCCGGAGATACTAGTGACTCCATATATTCACCTGAAGGTATGGGGCCTGGAACGGCACTTAAGTTAATTAGAAAATACGGCTCTATATCTGAAATAGAAAAGAACGTAGACAATTTGGATATACCTAGATTTTCTGAAAAGGCTAGGGCTAATCTTAAAGAAAATTTTCATCTAGTGCATAGAAATGTGCCTTTAGTAAATTTGCTGCATGATGCAGAAACATACAACAAAATATTGGGAGAAGGAATCAACATGCTTGAAGACATAAAAGCACGTATAGATGAGCCTCCTGTATTGGACGACAAAAAAGTTAAGGAGATGTTATTCGAGAGAGGGAAGGTCAACATATATAATAGTTACGACGAGTGGACTGCACCTTTTAGGGGGAGGTAATATATGTTATTCATAGGAGGTGCTGCTGATACACTTGATATACCTGTGCAATGGAAAGGTGACAGATTTACCATACCTTTCCCTATTAGGTTTATGGAATATTGCGGGTCTAAGCCTGCCAACTACTTTGAGCCGGAGTACCATACGTACAATAAGATGGAACTCTTAGGTGCTAATGGAAAAGTGTTCCCAGTAATGGTGTTGGACGGGCTTAACGCTAACGATGTTCTGGAAAAATTAATAGAAGGCTACAGAAATAAAGATAACAAAAAGTGAAAATAATGCTTGACAAATCACAAAAAGTGTGGTATAATATGCGACACTTTTAAAGAAAGGAGGTGGTAATGAAAGATTACGATTTCATATCATTCCTAATCACTCTATTCGACCAACTCTAACCAACACTCAAAAGAAGGAGAACTACTCAATGGCTAAAACCAAACCCACCGAAACCGATGCTTACCAAGAACTTCTAGACTTACTTACTGACGAGGAAAAAGAAAACCTCGCCCGTCTTACAGGACAGGGCAACGGTGGTGGTACTAAAACTCCAATCGTAAAAATCAACTACAAAGAACGTGCTGACCTTAGCGGAAACAAAGTGCCTAAAGGCAACTTCGTTCTAGGCCAGTCCAGCAAAACCGTCGATGGTAAAAAAGTGCTTGAGCACGCAGGAACAGACCTCGGCGAAAAACTTAACTGTGTTATCCTTAAAGTCGGAACTCAGTATTCCTTCTGGTCCGAAGACCCCAAAAAGCGGTGTTCTAGCCAGATCATCTGCGAGCGCGGCGAAGTACCTACCGGCTATAACTACAAGTCTGTTTGTAACGACAAGTCGTGTGCTCGTAGGAAAGATGGGCTTGAAAAGGGAGATCGCTGTATCAATCAGCACGTAGTTTACCTCCGCCTCCCGGCGGGAACCAAACTTCCTGATGGAACTGACTGCCCTATCGCAATGTTCTATGTCAAAGGCACTAGCTACAAAGCATTTCAGGACTACATCAACGAAGGGCTTAAAGGCATTCCGACTATTGCTGTAACTACTAAGTTCAGTACGGAAGAAGACGAGCAGGGAGCAACCGTGTTCTATCGTCTTAAGTCTGACAAAGGCGAGCCTGTACCTGCAGCAGTTTTTAAAGAAAACTTCCAGCTTGTTACCGGCGTAAACAAACAACTGCTGGAGTTCAAAAATGAGCAGCAGAAGAAGCTTACTGCTAAACCTGATAGCTCGTCCACCCAAACTGGTGAAAAAACTACCATCGTTGTTGACAACGGCGGCGGTGCTGACGATGTAGAATGGTAAGGTAGAACTTGTTCTACCCTAGCAATTAAGGGAGGCGCAAGCCTCCCTCTTTAAAGGAGGATTTATGAATTTCAAATTCAAGATATTTTCACCGGAGCAGCAGTTGGCATCAGCAGTGGCAGGGTTCGATAAGTTCATTAACAAATTTGAAGCCGCAGCTACTATGGCAAGCAAAGAAATTGAGTCCATAGAGACTACACTTTCTAAGGACGTAGATAAGTTTGCAAAAGCTATTGAAGATGCCTACGCTGAGTATATGAAGGCAGAGATTAAATACAACGAGAAGACTGAAAAAGCTGTTTCGTTTGTAGAAGATCGCAAGAAGGTGCTGGCTGATGTAGTTACTAAAGCTTCAACTACTGTTGAGAACTTTCGTAGGATGTACTCTAGATAATCAATGCGGAGGGTTGGCCTAATGGTAGGGAAGCTGATTGCTAATCAGTCCGGGCGTGCTAAGACCACGCTCTGAGAGTTCGATCCTCTCACCCTCTTCCACATAGGAGGATTATGAAAGTTATAGCAGTAGGAGACTTACACCTTAAAATGGTGCCAAACGTACCTAAGCAGTGGCAAATAGATAGGTACGAAGAGTTTATAGACAATCTTATATCTGACTGTGTAGATAAACGTGCTATCCTAGCTTTATGCGGTGATACGCTGGACTCTATAGATCCCAAGAAAGAAGAGTTAAGGTTGTTTATGTATTTAATGCATGAGCTTAATAAGACCGGCGTAACCACTTTGTTAGTAGCAGGGAATCATGAAAAATTAAAAGATGGCGAAAGTATAATTGATTACTTAGAGGTGGACAGGTTCGATAACGTGTTCTACCGGACAAGTCCTACATTTCTAGGAGTAACTTTTCATCTGGTTAACCATGATTCTATACACTACTATACGCCTAATTTTACAGAAGGCACAAACATACTGATATCTCATGCAAGATGTGAAGTGCCGCCGCACATTAAGGAAGAAATAGATTTTAAAAAATTCACTAAAGGCTATGACCTATGTGTATTAGGAGATATACATATGCCTATGGCCTTTGGAAATGTCATCTACACTAACAACCCAGTCAACAAAGAGTTTGAGTACGCGCCCGAATGTGGTTACGTAGAGATTGAAATTGATGGCGGTATAACGACTACAAGAAAGACGCTGGACTACCCGCATCTAGTTTATAGGAAACGTAACGCAGATGATGTTTATCTGGCGAGCTTTGAAGGGTATAAGGACTTCTTTAAAATTGATGTAGAAGGAACCCCAGAAGAGCTAAGAGCTATAAAAGATATACCGGAAAATGTAAGGGTGTGCAAGATACCCAAACTGGAAAAACACCTAGAAGTTAAAGTTGAAGAATCATTAGCAGAAGAAGCTGTGGATACGCCGGATGATCTACAAAGCTATATGAAAAGCCTAGGGTATTCCGACAGCCTAATAGCAGATATGATGGCAGAGCTTAGGAGAGAATTGTGATAGTGTTTAAAAAGATAATACTTCAAAACTGCTTTGCCTACTCCTACTTAGAGTTCGACTTCAATTCTGGGATACACAGTATAGGAGGGGTAAACGGAGCTAGTAAAACGTCTATCTATTTAGCACTAGCCCAAGGACTGTTTAACCGTAATCCTAAAGGCACTAAGATTGATGATGTGTCTAATACAGTTACAAAACAGCCCTACGTAATCACGGTAGTTTTCACCAAAGGAAAGCAAGAATACACTGTAGTAAACTCTCGTAAGACTGGAACTATAAGTGTACACGTAGACGGTAAGAATATATCTAGGAAAACTATTCCTCAAAATCTTGAGCTAATTAGAGAAATTCTAGAAGATCAATACGAAACATTTGCAAACATGACCTACCAATCAACAGATAGCACTTTAGACTTGGTAGAAGATTCCACAGACACAGCTAGGAAAGGGTTTATAAACAAGGTACTAAAGCTAGATGAACTCGACGCTATGCTGGTGGAAGTAAAAGCTAAAAATAAACAAGTAAAGGCTGAGATTAAGAACAAGGAAATACTTATAGCGTCACTAGAGGATAGCGTTACAAGTATTATACCCAACATTCCAGACGAGCTAGATGAAGAACCTGTAGAAAGAGCTATAGTGGAAGCCTCTAACGAACTGGACGGGCTAAATAAAGCGTTCAATGCTGTGTGGGCAAAAGCAGAAGTGTTGGCGACTAAGAAAGGCGAATTAGCTAAATATAGTATAAATAAGGCCAACTTAGAGACTAAGACCCTTAGGCTGTCCGCACTAGACTACCTACATTCATCTACTGAGCAACTAGACATAAACGAGCTAGCACGCATAACCAAACTTTGTACAGAGGTCAAGTTGACTCGTAAAGTTGCTAGAGAATCGTTAACTGGCATGGTAGCCCCTGAAAGTGTATGTTCTAGGTGCGGCCAGAGCGTCAATAGCAACGACGCACTTATGCAATACGAACAGCGCAAAGCCTCGTTGGTAGAAACCATAGACGAATGCAATAGTAAACTCGCAGACTTAGCCTTACAATTAGACAACTCAGAAGCTAGGGTAGCTGCATGGAAAAACTATAATGAGCTACGTGTGTCAGTAGAAGCTCTTAAAAGCCTGACGGATAACTTCATACCTCCAACAGTAGAGGACGAAGAAGTAATCAATAATGAAATAGTTAAGCAGCGTGAGAAGATACTTGCACAGCAGCTTTATAAGCAAAGGCTGGAACACAAACTAAAGGATATAAGAGAAAACAACACACGCTCTAGGACATACAAAAAAATAAACCAAGACGCTATAGCCAACAACATTAAAATTTCAGAAAAAATAGAAGTAGCTAAAAAAGAGCTTTCAGAATTGTACAGTAGAATTGATCTTCTAGATAACTGGACAAGGATACTTGGCGGCAACGGGTACAGAGTTCATAAGATGAATAGGTTTCTTCAAACCCTTAACGCTACGATGGATAAGTATTCCTCCATAATAACTAACGGCAAGATTAAGTGCTCCTTCTATATTTCAGCGGAAGGAAAAATTGAGTTTTCTGTAGTAGACCCAGATAAAAATATGCCGTTCGCTAACTACAGTGGCGGGGAACGCGCAAGAATTAAAATGGCCTGCCTATTCTCTGTTATTGAGATGCTAGAGGCAATGGGGTCTGCTTGCTACAATGTGCTGGTGCTTGACGAAATATTTAGCGCCCTTGATGACGAAGGAAAAGAGGGGTTATTTGAAGTTTTATCTTACCTAAGAAACAAGGGTAAATGCATATACACAATTAGCCACACTCCGTTAGTAAACCAAGTGGTTTTTGATAGTTCAATAGAAGTTGTTAAAGAAGACGGAATATCTAGAATATTATAAGGAGGAACATGATAAAAATAACTGACGCAGACATTTCAAAAGTTATGTATGTCACCTCCGTCATGCACGAAGTTAGGTATATGCCTGCAAGAAAATCAGCGTTTACGGATATAGTAAGCGAACTAAATGCCTCTGAGCTTTGGCTTCTATCCTTCTTTGCATGGTTCTGTTTGTGGAACTCTAAGTTCAGATCAATAGATCCTTCTAGATACCACTACGTTCCTGTAGCAGACGAAAATAATGCAACTTTTGATTCTTTTCTAAAACTAATACGCAGGTACGAAGACGTAAACATAACTAGGTCTAGAGAAGCTGCACTAGTTAGATTTATTTCTGCGTGTGACAAGCCACATAGAGATCTTTTTCTAGATGTTCTTTCAAAAGACTGGATAAAGATTTTCCCGATGCTGGAAGTTCAAACCTTACTTTCAATAGACGACATATCCTCAGACATTGTGTACGGTGATATAGAGTACATTAAAACTTCATTTTCAGAGTTAAGCTACCCGGTAGCTATAAGGGCTATACCAGAAGGAGCTTCGACAATCTGTGTGGTCAGCAAAGAGCCTAATTATTGTGCTGTTAAATACAGAGACGACTATGAGCTAAAACCAGCAAAATTAACAGAAGAAATAAAACTTGATATGGGCATATCTATAAACCCTAGATACACTATAGCTGGTGTAAGTGATGGGCATAACATATACCCGTTTGATTTTTTCAACAGTTGGGCTGAATGCAATAAGTATTTATCCAAGGAAGAAATAGAAACACCGTACCCTATTAGGGTCTATAACATTTTAAACTTTACCAAACGCAACCTTACTATAAATGTGGATTCGTCACCTATAGTAGTTATACGAGACGAAGATGATTTACGTGATGCTCTAATTAAGGTTGTAGGAAGTATGAAGCTATCAGAGCTTCTAATTTCAGACGCGCAAAGTTTAGCTACCGGAAAAGTATTTAGGGTAACTTGTAGGGTGTCTTTATGTAAAATAGATTCCATTTGGTTAGAAAATGACGAGCCTATGGGATTTATAGCTTGGTTTAATGGAGAAAGAATAAAGTGCATTTATTCTTTCGATGAAAAAGAAAATGCTATCTTAAGCAACCTATCTATCATTAAAGGGCTGCTCATGGATATGTACTACATAGTAATAGGAGAGAAAGAGTATTTCATAGGCAAGAGCTTGCTGTGGGGTGCTCAGGGTTGGAGAACAAGGAAACTTAGAGGCACTGACATAGAAATACTTGGGTGCGCTCTTTGTGGAGACGTTAGGTGGAGCCACGCTAACAGGGGAATTTGTAAGTCTTGTGAAAGTAACATGCCTTACTACTTTAACAAGTACGGGCCTAATGTTTGGATAGAGCCTAGCCTGCAAATGAAGCGTAAGCGTTGGCGTTCATCTTGGAAATATAGCGTGCTAAACAAAGTAGGATATAAACATAAAGGAACCATCCTAGAAGCCAAAGAGTCTGGAGAATGGATGTTTAAGAAGGAGGTATAGCTTTGAGTAAGAAAGTTGCAAAAGAAGTAGAAATAGAATTTGTACCTAAAGAGGGCATAGGGCCTAAGTATAACATGTCTAGGGACGAACTTATTGAGTTGCATAGAGCAACTTGTGCAGCCACGTTAGAGGTCATGAAAGCTAAAAATCAAGACTACACAGCAGGTGGCGGAGTTTTTGATAACTTCAAAGCCTCTAATTCCCTTGGGGTTCACCCTGTGCTCGGAATACTGCTAAGAAGCCAGGATAAGTTTATGCGTATCAAATCATACCTTAAGCATGGCAAGTTGGCCGTAGAAGGTGAGGGAGTATTTGACGCTATAGACGACGTAATTAATTACTTAATTCTTGCCAAAGGTATTATCCTTGAGGAGCAGCGAAGAAAAGGACTTTAAATGCGAATAGGGATAGATCAATCTAAAAGGAGCACCGCTGTAGTATCCGTAACTGACACCGGCTCATTGGTATCATACGAACTAATATGTGCCCCGAAAGAGATTGATAACGAAGAGCTAATAGTCTACCAATGGGATAGACTATTGAAGGTTGTAGATGATGCCATAAATTACGAGAACGTACTTCCAGATGTATTCATAGAAGGTTTAAGCTTTGGGTCTGTGTCTTCTAGTAAAGATATTCTAGCTGGCCTTTTATGGTATATAAAAACTAGATTATATGTGTTATACCCAGGTATTAAAGTTACCACCGTTCCAGTGACAAGTTGGAGAGCCAAGGTTATTCCGATAGAGGAAAGGAGGGAAATTAAACGACTGAAACTTAAAGACGGGCTTAAGAAGGCGACAGTTGCTGAACTTCCATTCGAGGTTAAAGTAAGATTTGAGGACTACATTATTAATCGAAGTTTAAAGCCCTCTAGTATTTATGATTTGGCGGATGCGCACTTTTTGGCACTACATGGGTTAACTGACAATAAGTAGAACATGTTCTACTTCACTGAACCACGGAGGAAATATTAAATAATACTACACTAGTAATACCTGACGCACACGTAGGCCCCGAGCAAGACCTATCTAGATTCGCTATACTAGGTCAACTAATTGTTGACCGCAGGCCTGACCGGATTATAACTATGGGGGATTTCGTATCTCTTGAAAGCTTATCTAACTGGGATCTCAACAAGTCAGGAGTAATGGAAGGGCGGAGATACCAGAACGACATAGCCGCAGGTAATATGGCGCTTGATCTTCTGTTCTTCCAACTACGAACACTTCAAGACAAGCAACGTAGACTTAAAGAGCGAGTATACAAACCTCGTATTGTTTATATCTACGGTAATCACGAAGACAGACTTGTACGCTATCTCGAAACCCGTGCAGAACTTAAAGAGCACCTTAACCTTGACGATGACCTTAACCTATTAGACCACGGGTTCCATGACATAATTCCATACCGACAAGGTATTGAGTTCGACGGAGTTAATTTCACGCACTCTTTAATGAATATGGCAAACCAGGCCGTTTCAGGTCGCTACGCAATCCACCGGGCAGCTGAAATGACTGCTAAAAGTCTGGTGTTCGCACATTCTCATAGACGTGAGAACGTCAACTACTACAGGCATGGAGCTGACAATATCCTACAGATATTGATGTGTGGAGCGTTTTTCGAGCATGTTGATGATTACGCCTACGGAGGGTTGAATGCTTATTGGCGCGGAGTCAATATTCTAACACACTGGGCAGAAGGACGATTCGACGTAGAAGAAATTTCAATAGAAAGACTTCGCAACACCTATGAGGATATTATCTAATGAGCAGAGCAGAGGATCTACTAGGCAATGAGCTTAGGCAGATTGAGGATGATAACATACGTGAATTTACAAAGTTCGCGTTGGACAAGGCACCAGCTTATTTCTGGCTGGTGCCCAGTTCATCTACTGGAAAATACCACCCGGCTCAAAGTAATGGCACAGGTGGGTTAGTACGACATACAAGGTCTGCCACATATTTTGCAGGCATTCTGTGTCGAGCTTATAATTTAGAAGGTAGAGAAAAAGACATAGTTATTTCTTCCGTTATCCTGCACGACATAGTTAAATACGGGCTAGTGATGGAGAAATACACAACCAAAACTCACGATAGAGACGGAGCTGGATTCTTGGCTAAGCTTGCTATTGACTTTGAGGGCATAGCTAAGAAGGACGTTTCTGAGATATGTAATGCGGTTGCCTACCATACAGGTCGGTGGACTTCCCATAATAGAGCTAAAAAGTTTCCTGAGGAATACGCAACCGCTGAACTTATAGTTCACCTAGCAGACATGTGTAGTGCTGGTAAAGAAGTTAATCTTGAATTTTTACAAGAAAATTTAATTGGATAGGAGGTTTGATGTTTTCTGCTTTAAAGAAATATATGTTTTACGTTAAAATTAAAAACGTTAGGGATGGGAGGCACCCTCTACCTAAAGACGCTACCGTCGGCTCATCTGGTGTAGACTTTTATGCATACCTCGACGAGCCACTGATACTTAATGTCGGAGAGAGGAAGCTTATACCTCTTGGGATTGCTATGGCTATACCCAAAGGATATGAGCTTCAACTTAGGCCTAGGTCTGGCCTAGCTCTTAAGCACGGCATCACTCTAGTTAACACTCCAGGGACTATAGATTCTGACTATAGAAATGAAATTGGGGCTATTGTAATTAACCACGGAACGGAACCAGTCGTAATAGCCGACGGAGACAGAATCGCGCAGGGGGTATTTAATGAATATATACAAGCAAAATTTGTGGCAGTTGATGAACTTGACGAAACCGAACGTAAAGGAGGTTTCGGTAGCACAGGGGTGTAACCCGCAGGAGCTTTTAAGCACAGGCAATATAGCCACTGATGTTTACAAAGAGCATCTAGCTAACAGGCAAATAATTCTAAATGGCCCTGTAGATGAAACATGGATTGAAAAAGCTGTTATGGCGATAGAGCGTTTCAATAGTGAAGATGAAGAACTGACTGCTAGGGAAGTAGGGTATAACAGATTATACAACCCTATAACTTTATTTATAAATAGCCCCGGAGGTTACGTTACAGACGGCCTTGCAGTAGTGAGCGCGATCTACCAATCAAAAACCCCTGTGGTAACTGTAGCACAAGGGCAGGCCGCGTCAATGGCATTTCTAATTCTAATATCTGGGCACGCCCGGTACGCATATTCTTTTTGCGCACTTATGGCCCACAGTATAGCAAATTTTCCAGGCTATGGAAAGCTGCAAGACCATAAGGATAACGCAGACCAACTGGCAAAAGACCAGAAGGTTATTGATAGTATCATTGTAGAGAAGAGTAGAGTCACCCAAAAGAGACTTGATGAACTACATGCTAAAAAACAAGACTGGTATATTACAGCAGAAGAAGCGGTTAAATGGGGTCTTGTTGACGCGGTAGTTCCTAGGGGGCTCGATGTAACCCCGATAAGCAAGCGCAAAGTAGCTAAGAAAGTTGCCACAAAAGTTAAATAAAAAAGGTTGGAATTAGGTATATAATATAGATACCCATAGGAGAGTGTATTGTTGTACACTCTCCTTTCTATTCTTTAAGAAGGAGAACAAAGCATGTATATTCACCAAACGTACGACCAAGAATTTGTAGACTTAATGATGTACCTAAAATCTAAATACGGGCAAAAGTTGTTTGATATCGACGGTATCGGCAAGCAACTTGACATGTCAAAATTTTCAAAAGAGTTCTTCGCTGCAGCTACTACTGCCGATGCCAGTATAGACTCCAACGCTAATATGTCTGACAACAGCAATATAGCATACAGCTTGGAGTTGCCAAAGCCTTTTTTAAAACTAAATAGTTACTATATGCTATGGAAAAATATGAAGAAGCTTTATGGGGCTGCTATAGCTAACTCAGCTATGGAAGATCAAATATCAGGTAATGTTTATTTTCATGATGCTCACGGCATCGCTGCAGGGAGTCCCTATTGTTTTAATTACAGCACTTACGATATTTCACTTTTAGGTCTCCCGATGGTCGATAAGATTAAATCAATTGCTCCTAAATACCTGTACAGCTTCAAAAGCCAGGTGGAACAATTCACTATAATTGCGGCGAACTCAACCCTAGGGGCCACCGGCCTGGCGGATTTGTTCATAGTTATGAGTTATTATGTAGAGAAAATTCTGACTGATAAAAAAGATGCAGGCTTTGAATTCAAGGATGAAGCCTCATGCTGGAAATACGTAAAAGAGACTATAGTAAGTCTAATTTACACTCTTGGACAACCCTCAAGAGGTTCCCAATCGTGCTTTACAAATGTGTCTATATTCGACAGGCCTTTCTTAGAAAGCCTTTGCCCGAACTACGTATTCCCGGATGGGAGCACCCCTACTATATATGTGGTCGAGCAACTACAAGAGTTGTTTCTAGATGTAATGAATAAAGAAATGGAGCGCACCCCGATTACTTTTCCTATAGTGACTGCCTGCTTTACAATAAACGACCAGAAGGAACTACTAGACAATACCTTTGCCGAGTTCATTGCAAAGAAAAACATGGCCTATGGGTTTATCAACATCTACATAGGCAAATCCTCGATGCTTAGCTCATGCTGCCGTTTAAGATCCGAAATGGATAATGAGTACTTCAACTCATTCGGAAGCGGTAGTTCCAAGATAGGGTCTCTTGGGGTGGTTTCTGTAAATTTACCCAAGCTGGCTACGAGAGCAGCTAAAATAAGTAACAGCGTAGAAAGAGAAACACACTTCTTTAGTGAGTTAAAAGAACTAGTAGGGGTGGCTGCTAAAGTTAACCACACTAAAAGAACCATAATTAAGAAGAGGATTGAAAGTGGAAATTTACCGCTCTACTCACTAGGTTTTATGGAGTTATCAAGACAATACTCCACTTTAGGAGTTAACGGGCTTAATGAATGCTGTGAAATTATGGGGTACAATATTCTAGAAAGTGACGGGCAAGATTTTGTAGTAGCTCTTCTAGAAACTATTAACCTTGAAAATGACAAATACCAGAAGTTGTACAAGACTCCACATAACTGTGAACAAATCCCAGGAGAAAGCAGTTCGATTAAATTGGCTGCTAAAGACAGACTTCTAGGGTTTAATGATAAGTACGATATCTACAGCAATCAGTTTATTCCTCTAGTTACTAAGGCTGATTTGTTAGATAGAATCAAGCTTCAGGGGTTGTTTGACAGTCACTTTTCAGGCGGTGCTATATGTCACCTAAATGTAGAAGAAAGGATAAATGACCACAATAAGATAGTAGATCTTATTAAGACGTGTGCCAAGCAGGGGGTTGTTTATTTTGCTATTAACTACAATATACAGCGATGTGTAAATGACCATATGAGTATAGGTAAAGATACGAAGTGTTCAATATGTGGGGCTGATGTTGCAGATAACTTTACGAGGGTTGTTGGGTTTCTTACCAACGTTAAATACTGGAATCAGGTAAGGCGAGAAGAAGACTACCCAAATAGACAGTTCTACAAAGCAGAGAAGGTTAAACTATAATGAGGATACTTACTACCCAATACTCCTTATCCTCACTATCTATTGACATTTATTTCGCAGGCTGCTCAGGCCCACATTGTTTTAATTGTCACAACCCAGAAACGCATGACCCTACTAAAGGTGACGAGGTATCAGTAGAAGAACTAAGCGCGTACTTAATAAGTAAATCAAAAGAAAACCCTAGGCTAGTTACTCAAGTTATGTTTATGGGCGGCGAGCCTACAGAGCAGCCTACTAAAGAGCTGCTTGAATTGGCTGAAAAACTTAAAAATGCAGGGCTTAAGACGTGGCTGTTTACGCGTAAGATTATAGCAGAGATTGACTTTAGTATTAGAAACCAATTCGACTATATTAAAACTGGTAGATACATAGACGAGCTTAAAGGAAATTTCGATACAGTATATGGAGTTACCTTAGCAAGCTCAAACCAAAAGATACTTAAAAAAGGAAAAGATTACTAGTAACGCTACGTTAATTCCCGTAGCGATAACTAAAAAGCCCCTCAACTTTAGTTGAGGGGCTTTTCTTATTTCTTCTTCCTTGGCACTCTCTTCTTCTTTGCTGAATCTTTTGCAAATAAAAGTCCTATACCAGTAGAAGCTCCAGTTGCAACTATACCGACGTTCTCGTACGTAATAGGAACTGCCCCTGTATACATACCATAGGCCATAGCCGCTGCTCCGGCCAATGGGACTACTCCTGCAGTTGATGTTTTCTTATCCTCAATAAACCCGGCAAGTATATCTTTTAGTTTCTTACCCATTATAGACTCCGTTGAAATAAGCGTATACTCTACTACGGTACACATCAATGTCGTGATCTTTTGTATCTATGCCCCCATCATTGTCGTGAAGCACAAGTGATTGGGATTCTACGTGCTTGTAAAGAAGCCTAGGAATCATAGGCACAGGGTCATCGTCGCATATTACCCTAAGATGATTCAAGGTAGGGCTGCTGCCCCATTTAAAGTATACTCTAGGAGACCCAAAGCTAATTACCTGACACTCCAAAGCTTCCGCTAGTATAATAGCGGTAGCTCCGCCTAGAGAGTGGCCTGTTATGATAAAATTTTTTGATTCTTCTTTTATTCTTTTAGCTTCTTGCACTAGGACGTTGCTAGCGCCAACGAACCCTTTATGTGCTATGTGACCTTTGGGACTGGGCGCTGGCCAAAACCTAAGGTTTCTACGCACGTTCATTTTATTATCAGTGCCTCTAATAGCTAAATAGGTAGTACCATCTATCTCGCATACATGATAGTACATATCATCTACTTGAATAGCTTGTGCATCATCGTAGCTATTATAGCAAGCGTCTACTGCTGATTTTATAGTGTTCATCTCTTCACCTTAAAGTGGAAATCAATCTTTCCACCAACTGTAGTTGCCGTGTCTGATCTATCACTCTGATACTTTGTATCGTTAGCTGATAGGCTAACATCGTAGGAGTCTAGCTGGTGCCTTGAGCAGCCTGATGCAATAACCATCAGCAGCGTACACATTATTATTCTCCGCCGCTCCGGTCCTCTATATTCTTCCTGCACAGTCACCTCCATTCACAGTGTTTGAAGTTCGTTTGCCAGGATGCTTTTGCGTTCGTGGGTGCCGACAGAAACTTCAAAATAGCCCGTCAACAGATTTCCAAATCCACCATCGAACGAGTAGGCTTTAAACTCTCCCCTCGTTTGACCATTCCAGCCTGATGACCATTACGGAATTACAAAATTGCTGCCAGCGGTCCAGCCCCCGGTAACGTTGCCGCCTGCGCCTCTATTTTCGATAACTCTTACTTTTGGCGTGTAGGTTCCCGCCCCCAATTTAGAGATGGATACGTTGTAACCTGACCCCTGAAAAGCTGATACATCTGAGGACTCAGTTAACGATACTGTCCTGCCCGCTGATATAGCGGCAGATTCGTTTGCATCGGTCCCACTTAGTTGCCAGATGATCTGGATAGTGCTGATTGTGTCACTGGTACCGATGCCTGAAACCGTACCGGAGGCGGCGAAGGTGGTGTTTGCTGCCGACACAAACTCAAAAAACCCAATATCAGCAGTAGTGCGTGAAGTGTCAAAATAGTCGGTGGCAGGGGCATTGAGTGACGTTCCCGCGTCAATGGCCGGTGAGCCTGCGGTGATTTTGTAGTCATTAACGCTGGTGGACAGCGATGCAGGATTCGCCAGCAGTGGGTCACTGGTCAGGCTGTTGTTGGCCCACGAGATACCGGTGTCGGTCTGTGAGGTGGTAGGTAAGGTACGGAGATCAATACCGGCCATAATAGTATTTGTCCCAGCCCCGTCGGTCAACTGCACCATTGATTTGTAAATGGTGTAGGTGTCGCCCACCTGCGGCAGCGTGTCCCAGGCTGGGACAATCCTCAATGTGGTAGCACTGGCTGTGTGGGCAATCATGCGGATCTGCCCCGCGCCGGTGCCAGAGGTGATTTTGATCCACATTGCCGACGGGCTGGTTACGGTGTTGATGTCAGTATCCCGAAAATCGTCAACCTGCCAGGTTTTTGCGGCGTCGGTGACCGTGCCGAACGGAGTTCGACCACTGGAACCGTCAGCCGGATTAGTTCCGGCGCTGGTGAACGAGCCGGTGCCCTGCACCAATTGGATAGCCGTGCCGCCATCCCATGCCAGTGTTTCGTCACTGCCGGGTGTGGTTACTGTCAACGCCAGGGCTTTGTTGGTTTGCGGACTGCTGTAGCTGGCCGAATGAAGTGCGACCCCTTCAACATTGCGCGTTGCCGCCAGATTGTACCGTTCCCCGCCCCACGTAAACGTGCCGGGGGTAACATTGAGATAGGCTGCAGAGCCGGAGTTGTACACAATATTGTTGTCGAGGCTGACCAGGTGCAGCCGGGTACGGTTGTAACGGGAGTTCCAGCCCAGCCCCACCTGCACGCCGTTGGTGGTCATGGAGTGGACAATGTTGTTGTCATACTCGATATTGGTGCCCACGGTTACGATGTTGGTGGTGCCAGAGCCGCCTATGTCGAGGTCTGACAACTCCAAGCCGTTGATTGCGTTATACAGCGTATTGTTTTTACACCTGATATTGTCCACCCATACGCGATTGTTATAACCAAGCTGGAATAACCCGGAGGTGTTGATGCTGATGCCGTGACCCCACGCCACGTTATTGTAAAAATCAACGTCGGATAAGTACTCGTCCAGGCTAGATGCGGCCATCATATTTGAGTGTTTGTTGCAGTTCCTAAAATTGTTGCCATAAATTTTTATATGCGACTCGTGCAGAATCGTCCGGTAATTATGGGCGAACTCGTTGTGATGAATCAGCACCGGGTGGCCGGCAGTTCCGTAAATATGTTTGATATACACGAGAGACGAGGCAATGGCGGACGAGCCGAAACCGTGCAGATAGTTGCCAGACATGTCCAGATCCGGCATCGGAGCGCCGCCATACTGCTTTGCCTCCCACAATTGCGCCGCGGCAATTTTGTTGCCGGTAAATGTAAAATTTGACAACGGTATAGGAATCGCGCTGTAACCTCCGGAAGAGACAAAATAGCGGTATGTCTTAACCAGATTGTCGCGCAAGGCTACGTAAGCGCTGGCCTCAGCGTAAAAATTAAGAGTGGCAAACGCGCTCGATACGGCATAGACGGCACCAAAATCATTGTTGGCAATCAGTATCGGGTCGGCAGCCGTGCCGGTCAGCGCCCGAAGGCCGAGGAACGAGGCCGAGTACCTTACCCGGTTGTTAGCAAACCTGAATAGACGGTCGGCTGCGCTGGCTGCGCTGTTTTTATATCTGACAGTAATTCCGCCATAGTTGGAACCTAACGCTGTGGTGTAAAAACCCATGTACTCAAAATTGCAGTGTTCAAAAAAGCCTTCGTTGTAGGTGGTATTCTCCAGCAGCTTGATGCCCCAGCCGGTATAGGTGAGGTATTTATAGGCGATAGTCGCGGAGATGGCGGCATAGTTCTGATCGGTTACTTTGACAAATATCTGTCCCATGTCGTGATTAATGGAATAATCCCCGACCTCGGTAAGGTTGGTCGGATCGGGCAAACCGTTGGCGTCCAATTGGTAATTTTTGCGGGTTGTGAATAAACCCGCCGGGGCCATCGCCGAGACGTTTATTGACGTGCTGCCGGTAGCCGAGTCGTCGCCGGGACCGGTGCCGTCTGCATTGGCTATCCAGTCGCGGTCGAGTTTGATGTTGATGATGTTTTTATCCACCCAATACTGTTTTTCGTGGGCGGTTGTCAGGGTAGTGGTGCCGCTGTTGTTCCAATTGACGCGGGCAGCCGGGGAGGTAAAGGTTATTTTTTTGTCAGCCGTGCCGACGGCGTAGACGGTGCCCTGTATCAGCGCCATGTTTTGCATTTCACTGGCCGAGTCCATCGCTACCGCGCTGCCCGGTTGTGGCTCGAATCGGCCGTACCGCTCAACTTTCAGAGGATAGCCCTGATTGAGTCCGTAATTGGTGAGCCCGGTAAACGTTACCGTCACGCCGTCGGCAACCTGCAGCCGCACGTAATTGGTTGCTGAAACCCCTTTAACCAAAACCCCGAACGTGGTGTTGTCTGCCGGATTGCCGATGGTCAGATTTTGGTCGATGATAAGAGTGATGACGCCGCTGGCCGGGGCGTTGATGATAACGGTGTCGCTGTTTGCGTTGCTGTCGTGACCCGGAATAACGCCGCCCTGCCATGTGGCCGAATCTGACCAGTTATAGGTGCCTGCGGCCTGGCCGGTGGCGTTGGTAATAGATGCTCCCCAGGCGTTGCTGGTTAGGAGGAGCAAAAATATACTTATAAAGAATAATCTCATCCCGACCTCCTATGGTACTAAGTTGGTAATAACTATGGTTGCACTCGGCAGTGCGTTAAATTCATCTATTCCAGTTTTAACCAGGTGCTGCGTTGTCATGATCGCCTGCCACATTGGGGAGCCTAGCGATACCAGTTCCAGGTAGGTATTGACCGGTATTTTTACCGACCATCCTGCCGATGTTGTGTAGCCTGTGAAAGTGGAAGGATGCGTCCACTTAACCTGCATGGATGATTGACCTGGGATGAGCCGGGCGCTGTAATTCGTGAACAAAACGATTCTGCCTGTGGAGTAATTGGCTAACGTCAATCTGCCGGTGGCGTTGGCAATGTAGGTGTTGTTGGTGCGTAACGTGGCATCGCCGGAAAGCCCGGTTAATGTGCTTTTCTGATACCGCGCATCCCCCCGCGTGTCGTTGTGGTACTGGGGGTGATCGTCGGCGGTTTTGTGGGCGATGCGCTTGGCGTGTTGTGCGGCGGAGTAGTCGTTGAAACCTTCGAGGGTTTTGTAGGTTGCTGCTGCCGTTGAGGTTGCAAGGCGCGCGTTAATATTGGAGTCTTGTGCTTCATCCTTTGCGGCTTGCGCCGTGCTGTAGTTGTCCTGGATCGCTTTAAGATTCTTACCTTGCTTTGCTGAGAGAGCCTCAGTAGATGAAGCGGAGGTTAGACTATCCTGAACAACTACTCGGTTAGGCATCCTATTGTAGTCTAACGTAGCGCTAGATAACCGCTTATGCCTCACAGCAGAAACACTTCCAACGTCAGTTTTATCCCCAGGAGCCGCATATATCTGGGCTACAAAGAAAGCGCCAATAGTCGCAGTGAAAAGTATAGTAGCTTTATTTTTAATTCGAAAGTTCATTTATAACTCCACTATTTTTAGTACAGTATTTCCTTCTTCGTCTAATCCAACCACTAACGTATATTGCGTGGTTATTTGCGTGTCTTCATGCTCCAATACTACTTGCGTGGCTCCTAAAACTAAATCGTCAATCTTATCTAGCGCCTTTTGCACAGTATCTTCTGCTGAAGTTAAATTACCAGCAAACCCAGTAGTAGCTACAGAGATAATACTTGCTGTATGAGTTGATGGGTGAGCATAATTATTGGCGCTATCTGCGATACCACTTAGCTTTGTTTTTTCAGTTGCAGTAAATGCTTTATTAGTTGTGCCATCAGTTACTATATCAGCAGAGTGTGTTGAAGGATGAGTATAATTATTTGCAGCATCAGATATGCCTGCTAATTTAGTTTTCTCTGTAGCAGTAAAAAGCTTATTCGTAGTTCCTGATACATGGTTATCAACAAGTCGGTCACTAGCATGATAATGGAGAGTGCTATCACCGCCGTCCGTTAAATCTGTTCGTTGAGCACTAGTTATGTGATGGTGGTCGTTTGCAGCACCACCTAGCAAACCAGTCAATCCCTCATGGTCAGTTAACCCAGAAATATCTGCCCACTCGTAGCCTGTGTTAGTGGCGTTTCTTTTAAGAGCTTTACTAGCTACCGGAGTTGGTATATCTGCTATGTCAGTTAAGAAAGATCCTGTCTTTGTTACAGTAGCCCACCCCTGAGTTCCTGTGTGGTTAGCCCTATCTCTATCAGCATTGTGAAAATGGAGTGTAGAGTTAATTCCATCATCTAAACTATTGAGATTAGCGGCAGATATAGTTACATCGTTTATAGTTGAAAGAGGCTGTGTATGGCTAAGAGGAGTTCGTGAATCACTAAGCCTAGAGTCGTTAGTGCCAACTGCTATAGGATTCTCAGCATCAACCGCAGCTACAGACAGCTTAACAGCCCCAGCTACTAAATTAGTAGCGGCGCTTGTTTCGCCGGTCACGATAGTGACTACAGTAGCCCCGTTATCAGGGTCATCAGAAACAGTTACTCCTGCTCCTACAAAATTAAGCTTCCCCTGTGCAGGCGCATTATTACCTTCGTCCTGTACTACGTGACCGCCTCCAGACAGAACTATATCATTCAAAGTCGCGTAAGGGTTAGCTATAGAAGGATTATTAGCAGCATCCAAAGCTATGTTCTGCGCAGTAGTTAAATGCAGAGACATATCTTGTAAATGCTGCGCAAAACCAGAAGTCTCATTGGCCTCTATAGAAGCGCCAGAAGCTTTAAACGTAGCCCAAGATAATACAGATTCCCCTTCAACTAAAGGAGATATAAAATCTTTAATCCCAGTGTGATTGACACTACACTTGTAGAAGGCTGTTTCTGTCGCTCTAGAAGTAGGCCAAAGTGCTATAGAAAACTCAGCCGAGCTGTTAGTAGTTACAGATTTTGTAACAGATGCTACTCTTTCACCAGTTACACTATCGAAAAAGTCTTTGGCTTTTCCGTACCTATCAACTAAGGTAAAAGAAACTTCTATATTAGACAGCAGATTACCTGCAGGATCTTTAAGACCAGCTCCGCTGTTAGATATGGTTCTTAGATTTAAGGCCATCAAGCACTCCTTAGTATAGGTAGAACATGTTCTACTTTAGATTAAAAACAGTCCTACTATATATTTATATACCTAAAACATGCAAATATTATTACTTTTTATTTTATACTTGCAGGTAGCTGCGCGTGTGGATAGTCTTTAAACGTCTTCCAAAAAGCGCCTGCCTCCAACCCAATATCTTTAGCAATATTTGCAGCTTCTAAGTAATCAGGTATACCATCCTTATCCCCATCCCATTTAATATCCCAAACCAAAGTCTTTCCATTCTTCAAAATGACTATATCAAAGGCTCTAGATTTACCATTAGCGTCAGGAAAGTGTTTACTATTCATAGTACTAGTCACTGTGTATTTGTTCTCAGAAGGAACTAGCATAGACATACCTGCGGCAAGCCGCAGTATGTTTACTTCTACCAATGACTTTCTGCCCTGAGCGTAGTAGGCAGTCTGCTCTGCTTTAGTTCTTAGTACGCAAGTTAAGGCGAACGGAACTCCAGCCTCTGCCATTTTAGCTGAAAATTCTTTAAAAAATTCCTGTAACTTTGGGTGCATATCAGAAATTTGAGGTTTCATTTTCTACCCTTTTTCTCTCTTGTTTTATTCTTAGTGGTGCGTTTAGTGTTACGAGAGTTGCCTTGATTGGTCTTTTTAGACTTACCTTTCCTTTTGCCCTTAACTTCTTTGTCAATTTTAGATGTTTTAGGTACTGCTTTGAGGGCTGGTTTTTTTGCCATTAGTATTTTCCTTTATGCTAACGTTAATGTGGTACTTCTTACAACCCCATCAGCCCCTTTTACCTTAACTTTAAGGCTAGTATTGCTAGTTAACTCAAACTGCATAGTTCCATTTACTGTAGGAGTTGAGCTAGCCGCTGGGCTAATAGTAAGCCCGTTTGTAAATTTCTGGTCTAGCCTGCGTATAACCTCAGTAGTCAACCAATGAGGCCAGTCGGCTGTATACATGTCTATCTCAGCTAGATTAAGGTTAGGTGTGTAGTAATTGCTTATTTGGTACTGTCCACCTGTAACAGCGCTACCTTCATAATTAACACTAAGGCTAAGCAAAGTATCGCTAGTAATAGCAGCTACTTGATAAATAACAGAATCACTTCGTACTTTAAAGCTGTTACCTACAGTAACTCCAGTTAAGAAGGTAGTGCCGCTTCCGACTACTTTATTGCTAACTGTGTCGGATACCTGCGGGGAGCCACTACTTCTTACTTGGTTGGTATCTAGAAGTGAATTAGTAGCAGATGTTAGGTATTCAGTGTAATTAGCATCAGTTGAGGCTTTTCTATATATTCTGTATGAAGTTGCCCCAGTAACTGCGGTCCAGGTTAAGTACACAGCGTCATTAGTGGAATTAGCCACTACTGCGTTAACCGCAGCAGAAGGCAAAGACTCGCCAGAAGGAAACACAGCAGCCAACTTATAGTTATATGTAGCTAGCGGTATGGTTCCACCTGTAGTAAGGCTGGCGGAAAGTCCTATAGGAGCTGTTCCTTTGTATATTGAGATTGTTCCGTTTGATATGTATGCCACTTGAACCCTCCTAATTATATGTATAACCGTACTCTGGTAGTTTAATAGTAATCCACGTCAACCCTTTACAAGTTCCTATTGAGTCTAGTACTCTTCTAATGTTAGACCTTGATGTTTTTAAAAACTTGGCGGCTGCTGTAAGCGAATCGAATACTTCTCCAGTATCAACACACATTACCTTCCTCTTTAATTCATCTTTTATTTGCCTATTCTTTAATTTTATTGATATTTGTCTTTTAATATCATTTGATAGTGTTGACCCTACTGCTCCACCACTACGCAGGTTATATAACACGCTGCTACTTTTATAAAAATTTATCCAAAATTCTTCTTTAAGTATAAGTTCGTCTCTACTCACCCCGCTATCTATAACAACCCATGAAAAATTAGCAGGTCCATATTTACGTAGAGCCAAATGAAACAACGATATTCCTTGGTGTTTGCTTTTAGCTCTACTTATGTGCTGTCTTTTCCTATGCTCTAAAGAGTTAGTGGTGTACCCTATATAAATTTTTCCGTTTATATTGTTCGTAGCTTTATATACTATCACTATAAAACCTCAATAAAATCAAATAGTTAATCAGCCGCAGTGGTAGCTGCAAGCTATCATTCTAGTATCGTCTTCGTCGTCAGCCCAGATGCAATCTTCTCTAGCTTTAGCTACTGTATAGTTGTGAAGAAGGTCATCATCCTGCTTCATACCTTTCCCAGGTCTTGAAGAAGAGCAAATGTAATCACCCGCTTGAATGTTGCCACCGTCTTTACATACGTTTATTCCCCCGTCACCAACTGCATTTATATGAATTAAATCATACAGTTCAGCTAGTTCTAGGTATCCGTCTATAGGTTGCCATGAAGTGACCCCTTTAGGATCGACTATACCCTCTTTGGTTTTATCCACTAGAGACATAGGGATCTCTTCGGATAACGATACTCTCTCTGAACTGGCTACGCCTATAATATCTCGTTGCTTCTCTTTAGTTGCCACTTCGTGTACAAATATATTTTGTGCTATATCCCTTTTATGTACTAAGGACACATCTACAAGTATATCTCCAGTAACAAGTGCCAAATCTTTACTATATAACCCTTCATGCGCTCCGGTAAACGACGCTACTACAGTTCCTTTTATCTTATTAGACCCTGCTGCATAAAAATCGTACCCAATTCCGTTACCTTGTACGCCTTTGCCCCCAGCCCCTTGTGCAGACCCGGAGACTCCTATAGCATTAGATGCATTAGCAGACCCATAAATAGCTACTGAACCGAAAGACGAACCATATATAGCCACATCATCTGCTGATAAACCTACTACTCCCTTTTTATACCCTTGCAGCAAATTACCAAAAGAAGCAAAAGACTCTCCCCAGGTGTCCACCGAGTTTCCTATATTAACCATAGCGGTGTAATTACCACTACCATTAGCGTCACATATAGCTATAAACTGCCCTATATCAGAATTTACAATTAGGCTAGGTTTATTAAGTGGAGTACAAGTAACTCCTGCCGGGTGTGTATAGGCTATATTACCAGAAACCCCTACAGGTATACCTTGCAATGTATTACCGCTTTTTGATGTGTAATAAAATGTTTCTACACCTCCGCTACTTACCAAATAAGCCCACCCAGACGCAGGGAACTGCTCAGCTGATCTTAGTGTTATAGATGAAGAGTTAACTGGTATAATATTAGGTGAGTAACTACCGCTAGTTAAATAATTCTTATTTACTATCATTCCAGAATTTATGTTATCAGCGTTCAACTCTCCAGTATAAACAAAATTAGGCCCAATAGTAGTATAACCCCCGCTTAGCACCGTTCCATCTGGAGCTTTAAAATCAGTTCCTAATGTAGCACCCACAGTTGCCCCATTCGCGGGTCTTCCAGTTCCTGAAACTTTAGACCAATCCGCACCAGGTAGAGTATCTAAAACCTCAGCCGTAACAGAAGTAGGGGCAGCTGTATCAAAAGTAATCTGCCATCCTGTCTCCCACAAGTCCTTAGACATTCCAGCGTAACCGAGTGTCACATCCCGTATAGTTATCTGTGGATACGACCATGCATCACCTACATTGCCTATCCAGACCGCAGGTAAACTAGAAGATACCCCAAATCTTACAGGGTATTCTACGTTGCTTGACCCTACCACTCTAGCTGTTACGTTATACCAGGCGCTAGCTCCTGCGTAAGCATACCCAGCAATTTCCATAGTACATGAGTACCCGTTAAGATACTCGTAAATATCCACAAAGAACTTAATCATAGTATCTGCAAAAACAGGCAGGCGTATTCTAATCGCCCCATTCTTGGATGAGTCAGTAGTTCTGTATTGCCCTCCATCAACTGACTTCAAAAACCCGTTCATGTTACCAGCCCACTGGCTATTAGTCATAGGCCCAAACTGAACATTGCTTATAGAACAGTTTGAGGAGTGCATGGAGCAGTCAAAATACAGTTTAAGATTAGCCGCCGCAGGGGTAAGTGTACCAATAACAGTACCATTCTTAAGAAGCTTAACTACCACTCCGTCGTAAACAACTGAAAATACATCCCCAGCAACATAAGTGCTCAGCCCTGAAGCAGGTGTCTGGACACCGAATCTATAACCGTAAACAGTTCCGCTAGCTGTTATGTTTATAGCGTAATGAACTGACGCGTATGATTGATTATAGGTAGGCTCTGTTGTTAACCCTGCCACAATATCTCTATCGTTCCTATCAGCAGTAAAAGTACAGTATGAGCCCCCGGCGTATCCCTCTTTACTATAGCAATCAGAGTCCCAAGCCGCAGCTCCATTTACTTTAGAAATCTTATTACCGTCAACAACACAACTATTTCTAGGCACTAAAGTGGTAGGCTTGCTTTCTACTTTTCCCCAAGATATAGTAGCATTAGCCCCCATGCTAATACCATCATCGCCTACAACAAGACCAGTAACCTTAGCTTGAGTTATTGATGCGTCTGCTACCTGTAAACTGCCTATAGTCGCTTGGCGGATAATAGCCCCATCCATCTCCATACTATTAGCTTGCCGCATGTAGCAAAGGTAGTTGTTAGTTCCGTTACTAGGCGCAGAAGAAGTAACAGCAATTATTACTTGACTTGCTGTTAATGCAGGAACAGCTCCAAACGCTGCTTTAGAGATAGTAGCAGTACTACTTGAAAGAGTAGCTATAATGTAAGAGTTGTGGGCACTATCTAGTGTTCCTTGGGCTAATGTGTATACTGTGTCGTTTCTTATAATGCTACCAGCGGTCCAAGTAAGTGTTGTGCTTGCAGAACCAGCAGGGCTAAAATTAAAGATAGAATCTCTAACCCAGAAGTCTGTCCTAAGTGTTGTGTATAGTTCGTCAGGAAGAACTTGTGGGGCAGAAACGTAAACTGAGTACTGTGGTGAGTAATTAAGCCCTAACTCGCCGAATGCATCTACTGCACACACGACGAAATTCCACGTACCGAACAAAGTTACGGGAAGTATGAACGAAGTCTCTGGTCCTCGGTTTACCAAAAGGTTTTCCGCAGGGATAAACCCACTAGATTGACTTGCGTAAACCAAGTAATGAGACACATCTATCTCACTAGAAGGTGTGAAGTTTACTGCTACAGAATCGTTAAAAGCTGTAAGAGTAACGCCACTAACCACAGCAGGAGAAGGATTGCTAACATCTATAGTAGCCCAAGCCCCTTCTCTACCCAGTTTATCTACAGCGCAAGCTCTAAACCTAATATTTCTATTAATACCGTCAGCGTGATTTTGGATATAAGTGTACGTATACTCTTCTGTAAAAGACTTGTCAGTTCGCCTAACAGACCCAGAAGAGTTCAAAACTTCTATCTTATAGTACTTCAACCAATCGGCAGAAGAATCAGAGCCAGCTCCATTAGATTCAGCACCTGCTGAAAGCCCAGTTAAAGCATCTAGTAACTGAGGTTTGCGCCAAGTAAACTTAACATCCTTACCTAGAAACTCAGTGTTGTTGCCTTGCCCGTCAATTTGAAGACCGGATATTCCTCCCAGCATTACTGTGTTAGACAACGAAGCTGTTAAAGTAATATCAGCAAACGGAAGATTAACTAAATCATAAAATGCATCATTAAGAGTCTGCTGCACTCCTTCTTTGTAAACAGCACACGCTACAAACTGATACCTGCCGCTGGTTAAGACTTCTGGGATAAATACATGTCCAGTATTATCTATTGACAAAGCGGTATAGACCCCTGAGCCATAAACCCCATAGTATATAATTACACCTTTCCAGTTAATCTGCGTAGGGATTGTGTAATAACAATCAACGCCAAACTTAACTGCTCCAGATGAATCTGTGTAGGCTCTTTCCTCTACTTTGAAATTTGTTATAGACGACACATTTAATACATCAGGCAACCTAGAATAGTTTACTTGGTATACTGAACTAAGCCCAGATATATCATCTGCGCTATCATAGATAGACTCGTTGTATTCGACACACATTACTTCTACAATTTCATCTGTATCTCTTTTAAGCCCTATTATTTTAAAAGGCTTAATTAGATTAGTAGCTTCGCCTACGTAGTAAGTGTCTCCCGATTTAGGAGCAGGACTAGGATCTTCTGAAAGCGTTATTGTAGTATACGCTCCAGGGGCTGACTGTACTAAACTATAGGTTTCAGGCGCAGCCACCCCGTCAGTTATCATAACAGCTAGCACAGAACCTTCTATAAAGACTGCCTCAGCACTAAGTTCTAGTTCTCTAGTGCCTGTATTGTAAGATACAACTTTACCTCCATACCCCCACTGAGGAACGTCGTGCTGGACTCCTATAACATCGCCAACTGTTGACATTATGCCGTGAGTGCCAGTTTTAAAACTTACGGTAGTAAGTAGGTTTTCCCCAGCAGCAAGAACGTACTTTCCTAAGGATTGAGCTTGCTTATAGCTAGTTACTCCTTGTAGTTGTATAGTTTTCTTGCGCTCTTCTATAGTCAGGTCGTTAGCTAGGCCGGCTGACTCTACTATAAGAATATCGCTTTTGTAATCGTCATCTTTATTTAGATATTGTATCTCGTATGAGTTGCTTATACCCCGATAAGAAGAACCAGCCTGCGTAAATTCTTTAATATTGCTCATGTTAAAAATTTGAGAAATATTCTTCTTACGGTCTATGTCAATCCACACAAGCCCTTCTGAGTAATACCACGACGCGCGCATTACGGTACAAATTGCAGTCAGTATTTCAGGAGCACTTTTAGATTCATCTATTACAAGGTTAAGACTAAACCTAGGCCTAGCCGCAGTCCAATCCGCAGAAGCAGGGTCAGTTACTACTGTGCCGTCATCTTTAATTCTAACGTCGCAGTACTCTGCCATTGTGTAGAAGTTGGCCAGCATTAAACCGTGCTTGGATGGGTCTATTTTGAAATAGTTGCCAAGCCCGTATCTCTCGTTAGTTAGAATATCGTAAAGGCACCATATAGGGTTATCCGTCCAAGTTTTAGTAGAGGTAAGCTGACCGTTCCAGTTAGCGTACCCTCCAGGCATGTATCTAGAAGAGCCATTATAATTGCTTCCGTTTGTGCCAGCAGGAACTTTTACTTTTACGCCTTTGACAACAGAGGTTATATTAGGCATACTACCAGAAATCTGGTCAGTAGCTTTTATACGCAGACCTAGAAGTGCAGTGTTGACATACGATATTTCACTAAAAACTATCTCATCAACTGACTTAAGATATATATTGTCGCCTATGGAAAGGTCAGCATGATGGTTGTCAGTAACTCTTAGTAAACTAATACTATACGTACCAGTGGTAGGGAACACCATCTCTCTTGCTACAGAAACTTCCGCCTTAGTAGCTTTTGCCGTTAGTTTGTTCCAGTCTTTATAATTTTGTGGTGCCGGATATTCTATCCAATCCACCGCGGACTCTTCTTTATAGAATAGTTTGAACTCTACGAAGGTGTCGTTGGCATTATTATAAAGTACTGGTGCAGAAATTACAACACTAGCGGCATCAACGCTAGTAGTAGTTGTTACCACCGCCCCCATAGTAGGGTTATCTTGGTTTGGATAATCCGGCTTACTCGCTAACATGCTATACGTGTATGAGTTCTGTACCCGGTTAAACCCGTACATTGAATTCCGATTGTCTAATGTGTCTAGTGCGGTGGTTTTAAGTGTATAATCATTAACTACTAACGTGGTTTTTCTGGTATGATTATGGTCATTATAATATGACAACCACTCAGACAAATACACTTTAACAGTAATAGGAGTATTTACAGGGTCAAACGATAAGTCTACAGTAG
>Ga0209319_1000154_pt1 | contig 115231 bp, 153 predicted proteins | sample RifGroE2_FD_184000 | JGI IMG/M metagenome (GOLD analysis project Ga0209319, IMG submission 184000) | Groundwater microbial communities from Rifle, Colorado - Groundwater E2 (SPAdes) (version 2) | ecosystem: Environmental > Aquatic > Deep subsurface > Groundwater | place: Rifle, Colorado... | reverse complement strand
AAAAAGATCCAATCTTAATTTCTTGTTTTGCACGAGTTAATGGCATGTGTCTTCCATAACTTCTCGTATAAGAATTACCATATTCCCATTGAATTTTATCATTTGAAATTAAATATTTGCCAATAATATTTTCTTGCATAACATGTATTCCTCCCGATTAATTATATTTACCTTACTAAATATAGTGTATCATAATCAATAAATAAAATCAATAGAAAATAGAATAGACAGAGAATTTATTTTTTCTCTGTCTTAATAATTACATATACATCCTTGGTTCTGTGGCACTCCAGTATTCAGTACCACCCTGTCCCATATTTTTAAATTTCTTATCTATCGCTTTGGTATAGCCTATAGAACTACATGGTGTTTTTATGTCATCTTTCTGAATACAAAACTTTTCAATTTCTTCAGGAGATAAAGTATAAGTTTTTACTTCACTTACTGGAGTGTTGTTCCAGTTATTTCTTTTGTTAAAAATATTAAACATCATTTTATGTATAACCTCCTTAATTATGATTTGTTTAAGATAACACTATATAAGGATTTAAACCTGTCGGAAGTGGTTTAAATCCTCTTAGGATGTATATTATTAGCATTCAACTATTTCAAATTCAACTAAAGCAATCTCATTTGTGTTAATTAATACCTCTTTATCCGATGAAACTTTAAGAGATATTGTTCCTACGATTTCATCTTTATAAATATTTCCAATTAGTTCTTTAAGCTGTTCAACCCCTTGTTCTGCATCTTCCTTTGTTAATGCTTGTGGTGTAAAATTTGTATATCTTCTTTCTTTACCACTTTTTAGAATAATATTGATAATTAATAAGTATTGTTTCATATTAATTTCCTTCTTTCTTAATTTAGAATAGATTCAAAGAGTGGTTTTTAAACCTTATACAACTTTCCATTTTCATCGTATTCAACTTTGATAATATACTCTTCATCGCTATCCATTGGTGGAATTTCTCCCATGTATTCATATAAAATTGCCATAAATAAATTCATACTAAACCATCCATCTTTAGTTAAATATTGTTCTCCAAATGGTTCAACCGTTGTTGCAACCGCATACATAAAAACGCCTTCCTTCTTTCTTAAATTATAGATTCAAATACTGTTTTGATGGGTTACAAACCTACTGCTAATCCTTTTTCATCAATAATAATTTCCAAGTTTCTACTATCTACCCAACCACCATGAAAATTACCAGAACTCATTGGATCTCCATGACCAATTAAATATGAATATTCAATTTTACCACTTTTAAGACTAATTATCACTTTAACATCCTGAACTTCATAATGCCTTAAACTTCTCGTTAGATGCACAGTATTCCATCCATACTGGGTTTGAATACAAACACCTTGTTTAATATTAACTTTATCACCTATGTTGACTACTGGTTTAATATTACTTAGCATTTTTACTTCCTCCTCAAATTTTAGATTAAAAGTTATAATTTAATCTAAGTCATCTGGATCAAACTTTTTCAAACATCTAAGAAGAATACTTCTGTTTTCTTCTAAATCTTCTAATTCATACGTCCTACACAGTATATTCATGATTTCATAATAATTCATTTCACCAATAAGATTGTAAATAACTTCCTTTTCTTTATCGCTTAACTTTATCATTTAATATCAATCCTTTCCTATAGTTTAAAATCTTCACTTATCGGATCAACAAGATAATAATTCTTTTAATCCATCTCTAAGATTTTTAATATTAATTGCCTCATCTGTAGAATAATCATTTTTGAATACATTAGTCCAATAAGATTCTGTTGATATCGTGTTATATATCTCTGATACTGCTAATTGTGCTAGAGGTTCCCTATTATCAGCTAAAGAATGTTCAACTCTCCATATCATATTAGATATATACCACATACCATAAGCATCCTTAATTCCTTCTGAAAGTTCTTTTACTTTTACTTCTTCGCTTTCCGTTAATGTACCATTTTCTCCTTTTGCTACTAAACTTATAAATTCAGTATTAATACATTTTCTTGCTAATTCTTTTACTTCAGTACCCCATTTGATTGAAAAATTTGTCATATCAATTTCCTTCTTTCATCTTTAAATATTTTATTCCATGTCCATAATTAATTCAGGCATATTAACATAAATTCTTTCTAGTGCATCATCCCAATTTATTTTATTAGAAGGATTAAAAATAATACCTCTAATAATATTTTGCAATGATTCATATTTAATTTGTTTAAGAACTTCTTTGCTAAATAACATTTGAATTTCTTGCTTTCCCATTTTTAAAACCTCTTTCTTTAAATTATCTTTTAAAACTTTCAAAATCATTTCCCTGTCTTTCATCAAAGAAAAATGTATAACCATTAATTCCTTTACTGTATTTTTCTCTTTGAGAGATATTTGTCCACTCAATAATATCCGTACCACCAAAACAAAAAACTAATTCTGCCATTGGTTGCCTATCATTTTCATAGAAAAGTCTAATTGCTGTTACTGCTCCGTGTTTTTCAGGAGTGTAATTTTCCATTTCAATCATCCTTTCTTTCTTACGATACTATCAAATCTGCCTTTTGAGCTAGTTTGTTAATAGGTATCTTGCATATTTTTCTTCAATTACTGACAATGGTATTTTGCAACAATCTAAAGGATGACCTCCGACTCTATCACTAATAAATTGTTTGCAAAAATCATTGTAACTCATTTTACCTAAATACTCTTCATCTGAATTGGTTAATGTAATTCTTTTACCATCATCGACCAATACACAAAATCCATCCTCATACTCACGTAAAGCATCATCTAAAGTCATTTCGCTTAATCTTGACATTTATGTATCACTCCTTAATTTATGAGAGTAGAATCATTATTCTACTCTCATTTTTAATTCTAACTAACAAATTGCACCAACTGGGGAACTAAACTTACTTCCTTGTTCAAAACCTTTACCATAAACTTGCTTATCATTTCCTCTGCTAATCGAACTCGATTGGCTTTTCCTTAAATGCAGATTACTCATTTCTTTCTGAATTAAAGGATCTTTAACTAATATTATACCCCAATTGTTCTTTTCCACCTGAGCTTTATATTGACTGTCTAATCCTTTTACATAACCAAGCATATAATCATTCTTGATTCCAACATTGTAAATTACATGATGCTTTTTATATTGCTTAACAAAATTGACTGTATCATTTTCAATTGCTGTTACTGCAAATCCATAAACCATTTTGGCAAGTCGTACATCATCTTTTAATCCGATAAATACAATTGAACCACCAACATTGCGAGTTTTATGAATGTAACACTCACATCTGAAATTTTGAGCAATAATCATAGACAATTGTTTTTCGTACCAACTGAGTCTCCCAAATTCTGTGATATTTTCTGACAATACTTCTTTGGGTTTTAGTATTTGGTTTACTTCAGATTGCTCAATTCCGTTTTGAGCCATAAGTTGTTGTGCTTTTAGCATTGCGTTTTGAGCTTCGTTTGGGTTAGTGTTACCTTCAGCAAGTTTGAATAGGTTATGGATTTTGGCAAGAAGTTTTTCATCAACCATAATATGTACCACTCCTTTGAAGTTTTTATTTATTGATTTATTATACCCCATATTTCCTAGTATTGCAATACCATTTACATAATATTATAAATATATTTAGGATGTAGAGTCCTATTCTATATTTAATTTTACATTATGCCATGATTGCTTTCTTCATTGACTCAATTGTACCCTCTAGTAATTTAACCCTATTATTAAGGTCGGTAGTGACCATAGAGAACATTTGCATGAAGTCATATATTCCACTGAGGTTTATATTATCTTTAGTTATTACAACACTATTCTCCAACTTTTCCTTAATTTCTTGAACCGTAAAATAAGAATTCACTAATTGTCTTTGTACCTCCCACGATAAGTCATCGGAGAATGATTTTACTAGCATCATATAGCCAGTTTCAGTTATTAGTGTCAGACCACGATTAGGAATTTCTAAAAGACGAAATTCGTCCTTTTGATTTTTAGACACAATAAAGTAATCTACGCCTTCAATAAATCTATCTCTATTGTTTTTAAAATTTCTACTCGCCGTTCCATTCGGTCTTTTATGAACTGCATCAATATCCTTAAATGTTACAACTCGATTACCCTTAAAATCCTTTACCATTATATCTTGTTTATTTATTTTTATATATTCCTGCAAATCAACTACATTATTTTGTGTAATAATTTCTTCTTCCTTATCAATTTTAGTTACTGCCGTAATTGGACTTTCAACACTTTTATAACAATGATTTATCTCTAAAGGACTTACATATGGTTTATCAAGAAGTGTTAATTCAAACTCTAATATTTCTTGTTGTCTAACTTTATTATCATATACAAGCCAAACATCAGTTAGATTTCCCACTTTTCCTCTATTTTTAACTTTTTGACGTTTGAGTTTACCCTCTTCCACCAATGATTTTACTGAATCATTAATACTCTTTTTGTTTAGTCTTACCGCAAGATCAATTTGTAGTATCAAGCGTTTCTCCCTTACCATTTTAACAATTGCCTTTTTGTGTTCTGTTGTACGATATGCCATATGTATTTATCCTTCTTTCTTCTTATAATTTATTTTTACTTCATTAAATCCAATATACTAATTCCTAAAACATTAGACACTTTCAATGCAGATTCAAAACTTATATTAGTTCTCTTTTTAGGTTGCCTATAGAGGTAGATTGTATTTATATTTAATCCAACTTTATCAGCTAACTCTTGATTATTTCCTTTATACTCGGATCTATTTATATATTTGGTTATATTACTTTTTACGATTGCAGAATCTATTTTGTTATATTCATTGATGATATTTACTAACTTCTTTTGTTCTAATACTTCCATTTGTTTTTCACCTCCTTTCGCAACCGTATAGAGATTGTACCATTTTTATTTTAATATGTCAATACCAATAAGTAATTAAATAAAAATTGTACAATTCAGTGCAAAAATAATGGTCGATCTGTTATGGCGATTCTGTTATTGATGTTTTGTATTTAACCATCCCAGTCTGAGCATTCATTTACATTGAAGATAAATTTAAGTTTATGTTTCTTCAAACAGGATTTATATTCAATATGATCACAGTCAAGATTAAGACAGAACCAACAAGAATGTTTGATTTCCATTTTTATTCTCCTTTCTATCCCACCACATAAAAATAACATTTTATGCCAAATATTGAATTACAAAAGCCTAGTGTAGTAAGGTTTTTAGGGTTTGAGATTTTAGAAATATAACAAATTAATGATATTTTTCTGATGCAATAGAAGAATCAATATTCATTCCCTTAATTTTATCTTTCCATTTTTTAACCTCTTCATTATTTAGATATCCCGTATTAAGACATTCTCCGTCTACAAACAATGCTCTTCCAGACCTAAACAATTTGTTATACTTAATATGATCATTGACATATTCATCCCTAACAATATTTACTACATGACTCCCATTTGCATAAACTCCTACAGAAATATGATTCACAATAATCATCCTCCATTTATTAAACTAATTTATGCTTCAACAAAAACTTGATTTGCTTATCCGTCAAAGTATCAATATCTAAATCTATAATTCTTTCATCACTACCTAATTTTACCCAACCTAAGACTTCCAACAATCTTTCTGCACACCAAGGATGAGTATTGGTTAAGGGATCGATGATATTAAAACTAATCTCATTCCAATCTGCTATTTCTTCAGCCTTTTTATAATGAGAAAGCAAATTGAAAGTGCTGTAAAATTTACCTTCAGGGGATAACCAACCGTTCATTAATTCACTCTCCTTTGGATTTAATTTAGTAACCAATACTATGATATAAACCCACAAACCCATATGCTCTGCTGTTATAGCGAATATGGGCTTAAATCACTAGCACAGATTAATAATAACCATAGAATCCCATAAGGTAATTGTTATACATTTTGTTAAGATCGTCTGATGTAACCAAATTGCCTGAAAGTGTTTGAAAATATTCTTTCTTTGTTAGTGGTTTCTTTTCAACTTTATACTCGTTCATTTTAAATTAACTCCTTTCTTCACTCCGTTAAGTTTTACTTTTTATAGACTCTCTCCGCAAGCAGGACAAAAGAACTCTACTTCACCTGATTCTAGGTTAATGTTCATTTCAAAATTTTCAAAACTAGTTTTACAGTTTGGGCATACCACTTTTGTCATATTATTGCACCTCCTATTTTTTGATACCACCTAGCAGGATTGTTATGAACCCTGCTAACGCTCTGAGCTTAAGGCGTTTTATACTGGATCAGACCAGTTAATTTATTCCTTCCAATAATTAACCCAAGCTAACTTTATAGAATCAACTGTTGAATTACTATCAACTACTACATTAAAACCATTAAAAATGCCTCCAATGGAGAAATCATTTCTTTGATTTCTTTTAACCATTCTGTCCCATATTTCAAACAATCTTTCCACATACTCAATAAAAGATTCCATGTCAAATGGTTCAAATGTTCTTGCTAACATATTAATACACTCTCCCTTAATTTAATTCTGCTTTCTAGTAAGCTTGCTTTCATGCTAATTTTCTTATGTCAATACTTCAATTCCAAATCCACCATCTAATGCTTCTATAACTTCTTCTAAACTATCACATTCAAGACTGTCCCAACCTTCAAGTCCTCTATCATCATCCATTAATATTAGGTATTTAATTACTTTGTCTACTGGTATTTTATCAATAATATCTTTTCTTTGATGTCTGTCGTTAACCTCATACTTTTTATCAGTCTTTTCTGAGAGGAAATCAATAAAAGCATATTTATCAATCTTTTCTCTCTCGATTAGCCATTTACCCTGTTCCTGGTCATACTCACTGTTATATCCCTCTAACACTCTACTAATCCAAAAGTCATTGGTATCCATACATATAAATAACTTCTTATAGTAGTCTTTTGCATAGGAGAATAATTCACCTTTATCAATTAGTTGATTCATTTTACTTGTAACATCATAATATTTTGCAAATTTCATTTTATCATTTCCTTTCTAATTTAGAATAAGTTAAATAATAGACTTATGGGATAATTACCTATACCACTTCACAATTGACAAATAAAATCCAAATCCATAAATATATTGATCACCATTTACAATTGCTTGCTTGAATTTATAAACCACGACAATATGCCTCCAATTCTTCAATTTGTTTTACGTGCTCATTGTAAACATAATCAATATCAATAAAAGTATTTGAATCATATAGGCTAAAATCATAATTCTTCAAATGTGCTTTTGTTAATCCATCTAATAATATTTCAATCGCTTGAACATCCTTATCCATTATAGCATTGTGAAGTTCATTGTTATACATAGAACGATATAGAATATACTCATTTTTAGACTGTAAACCACTTTGCATAATAATTCCTCCTAATAATTTAAAAATATCTTCTGAACCTCTCGAACGTCCGTGTTATGGCTGTTATGACATTTACAAGATTATACCATAATAACTTCCCTCTGAGTACGTTGCTTGTTTACAAGATAATAACCAATTTCATCTTTTATTTGTCGTGGTTTGCGAGGTCTGCCATTCCATAAGTCTTCGTTATATTTTACCTGTTCGATGGTATAAAGCGATACTGGGATCGATCTTGGATTTTCTCCCTGACTCATTAATCTAGTCTTGATAAATGCTTTTTGCCCATTCTTAACTCCGAATCCTCTCTTTTCCCACTGAGCAAAAGTAAAAATATTCTCACCATTATAAATATATTCTTTTTTAGATGCTTCAATTGCAATGATTTCTACATTAGATAATTTTGACATGATATCTCCTGTCCTCCTTTTGATTTTGTTATACAATAGTTGAGATATTAGCATTGAGTTTAACTAATACCTTTTAAGAATTACACTGTACAACGTATGGGAATCAATTGTTATAATTATTTTACGCTTTACAGTGTCCATAGAAAAGATATTGAATTATGCTGCTATCTTAGATTTCTTAGTTTTAGTTTTCTTCAAAGAAGATACCAAAACAACATCAGATAATGGAAGAATTTTAGTTACTGTCCGGCTGTTCCATATCTTTAACTTGATTTCTGCATATGGAACAGGTTCAAGGTCTGAGTAATAAGCAATGTTAATGATTTCTCCACGATAAGGTCTTAAGGAGTGTCCTGTGCCTGTGTAAACAATTTCTTTGCCTAAGTATAAGATATTAAGTTTTGAAGCAGAATGGGTTAAGTTTTTGATATTTTTAGGTTTTTGCATTTGATTACCTTCTTTCAATAATTTTATTTTTGGTTTATAGTTGATATAGAATATGTAAGATTATTTAGAAATATGAGTAAGAAACATGTCAAATGACTTAAAAGTGAATGGAATAGAATGAGTATCGCAAATGTTTTTGAATTCTTGGAGTAATTTTAATTTGCTCATTTTGTTACCTCCTTTGATTTTATTTTAGGATATAATGATTAGATTTATATCCTTTATCTTAAATCCATCAACCTATATAGGGCTTCTGTTATGATAGATTTAAGATAAAGAGCATAAACTCTTTAAATATCTATGATAGTTCCTTCTCTATTTAATAGATAATCTATTGACTTTGATTCTAAAAAATCGAGAATTTCTTCTTGAGTCTTTGGAGTTTTACTATCAATCACAAATTCAATTGTATTCTGTCTGCCCTCATGTCTGTATAGATTATTATTGATTTTACGAGAATAAAAGGTATTTTGATAAGGATCAATATTAATAATCAATTGTTATTCCTCCTTTTGTTAACCTGAGCAAATGGTACATTCATGCTGCCTTTGAATATTTAATAAAGAATTTTTCAAGATCCGCATACTTTTTATTTCTTGTGTTCAATCCTTTGTTTATTGCCTTTGCTAAATCTCTGTCAGCTAAAAAATTAAGGTAATCTAATATCCATTTATAATCTTCTAATTCACTGAACCTTTTAACTCTTTTTTGCTTTGTTATTTCATTTCTAACATCTTGCCAAAATCCATCGGATGATTTTATGTATGTTTGCATTTGTTCACAATTTATAAAGCGTGGTAACTGTTCGATAAGAAAATCTTTTAGCACTTCTCCATCATATTCTGCCTGAAGATAATCAAATTGCAATATTTTCATAAAATAACCTCCAACAATTTATTTTTAGAGTCTTCAGAACTCTTCTGAACGTCCCTTACTCTGCTGTTATGGATATATATGACTGTTATAGCATTATTGACGCTCAGAAGGGCTTTAAATGCCCCTAGACATTAACTTTCCAATACTTTATTTACTATAACCAATACATTAGAAATCAATAACACTTCTATTGATTCTTTTGCAAAATTACCTGCGTCAATTTCATTATCAGCAGGTAATTTAATAGTTATATACCTACGCCCAATATATTTTCCTTGTGGTAGTCTCGGTTCAAGTATTAATTCTACTAAATAGTTTTTCATAATTTTTCTCCTTTTCATTTAAAATTATTGTTTACTAGGATCTTTTCCACCATCCCCAATAATCTTCTCCAGTTTCGTTATGTTGGATTATTTCCCCTTCTACTTTACCTTTGAGTATTAATCTTTGAATACGCTCCCTTTCTGTATTGCTATCAAACCATCTACAATGAATATTAATAGAGTCAATTTTCTCCATAATTTCCACTCCTTCATATTTAGTCAACTTTACCTCGAAAGGAAGGCAACAACCTGTTATAACGGTTCTGTTATGGTACTATTGTTATTGCCTATTCTCCATATGCAATTAATTTATTCCCAATCAATTTCAATGCACTCACACTTAGGATTTTCAATCCCTTCTGAGGTCTCCAAGTAGTAAAGATAATCTGTTATTGCCTGTTCGCGTGTTACGTTTTTGGAAATGTCTTGATAACCTGAAATGATATTGCCTTGATTATCAGTTCTGTTTAATTGCCAAATTGAAATTTCAGACATAAATAATTCCTTCTTTCTTAATTGATTTATCCTTCAAAATACTCCTTAATTTCTTGGTAATTAATTCCGATAGTGGTTAGCACAAATTCTTCACTGGCCTCAAAACTACCACCTACACTACCATTAGAAAACCACCAAATTCCATTTACATTATCACCAGAATCTACATAATTAAGGCAACCTCTTCCATAGAACGTACCGCCATTACATTTTAAATTAATTGGTTCGAAGGTGTGACGGTTCTCGATTTTAGCCTTTAATTCCATTGCATTTTCTTTAATCATACCCATAATATATTCCCTCTTTCTAATTAATTTATAGACTCAAGTCGAGGGATCATATCGTTATTGTTATACTAATACCTCAGATTTCAACCTAGATATTAAATTCTTGACAATATATTTCTTCCATATCGGCTGGAAAACAACGAACCTCTACAGCATCAAAATTCATTTCCTTTATGATTTTATCAAAGAATTTGTCTGCTTCGAATCCTTGTTCTGTGATAGTACGGAAATTATTTGGAGTAACCACGAATTTAGAACTATGATTAGGTGCTATTCTCTCAGATACCAAAATTTGATTAATTTCATTATTTAACATTCGATATTCAATTGAAAAATCTCCATATTTTGACTCACTTGATACAATCAAAGAATAACGACCATGACCATGTTTAAAATCTTTGATTATCTGAAAAGCATCTTGAGTAATTTCTGATAAATTCATTATAATTCCTTCTTTCTACAATATTTTGGTTCAATGTCACACGCCAATTTGTTATAGAATTATTGGTGTGTAACCTTCAATCAACCTATTGTCCTAATAATATCTTAGTAATTTTATCCATTGTTTCTGGAACTGTTTTTCCGATTTTCTCACTGCAATCAATAATCCCTTCAATTGATCTTTTAAATTCTCCTTCTAATCCATTTAGCATAGTTTTCTTCAGTTGTTCAAAAGTAATTTCCATTTTAATTCCCTCTTTCTAGTTGATTTTGTTATACATATTATACCATTTTAGTATTGGAAATGTAAGGTTTATTGGACTAACAATATTGAATTACTTGAATTTTACCTAAAACATTTTTCTTTACTTCGTCAGTTATATAGAAGTCAATCTTAGCATAATCGTATTTTGGAGATTGAACACTGTTAACCAACTTCATTATATCATTCCACTTTCTGCCACTTCTTCTAAGGATAAATTGACAAGGGTAATAATTCCCTGTTTCAAGATAGCAAACATAATCTATTTTGTTTTGATCTAATAAGTTTGAAAGATTTTTTGCTTTCTCTACTTTGTCATTTCCTGCATACTTAAAAGTTAAACATCTTTCATTAGTTGTTATGAATGGGTCAACCACTGAGCAAACACCATCATTATGTACTGCTAATTTAGACATAAGTTACACGCTCCTTCTAGTTTGCTTCTTATTGCTTATTTTATATGAAAACTAAACAAATTGCAATAGATAAATAATTATTTTTTACTTTATAATAGGGAACAAAGAGAGGAAACAAACCATTTTAGTTCATTTCCTCTATGCCTTATACTATCTTTTGTTCTCCCCATGTCAACTTTACATGTCCATTCTCATCTTCTCCCTTTTCTATTAGTGCGTCGAGTATGCCCAAATCTACGTCAAATTCCTCATAAATTTCCTCTTGGTCTTGAAAATCTAATGTTTTGATATACTCATTAATTCTTTCTTTCGCCATTAATAAGGCCATTAAATTTTGCTCAATCGTGTGATCGTAGGTTACGAAGTGTACTTCCTTATTTTGCGTTGAATTGAATCTAATAAACCTAAAATAATACTGACTAATCTTTGGTATATTCCATTGCATGGACTCAATAATAACCTTATCGCAAGTTGGAATATTGACACTGGATTTTAAACTTTGTTGAGTGCTAACTAAAATTCCATTACTAGTTGCCTCAAATTGGCTTATAATGCTCTTTCTTTTAGTAAAGGATACATTGCCTTGAATCATAAATATCTCTCGTTCTGGATACCTTTGACGAAGTTTAGAATAATAACTATTTGCAGTATCTAGGAATACTGTACCAATTGCTACTTTTTCATTTTTCCACTTGTCTAATAAGCTAAAGATTTTTAAGTATTTATTAGGCGTTTCGGTACTAGCATATTCCTTAAATTGTTCTGGTGTTGAAGTTGATTTAATTAATAATTGAATTTGCCTAATTAGACGTAACATAGCGTCTTTACGACTGTTCCCAGTACTTCTAAACAAATAAAGCATTTCATAAAACTGTTCCATAATTACTTTATAAACTTCTCTTTCTGCTGAATTTTGTTTAATCCTATGAGTAATAATCTCATAAATTTTACGCCCAACTACCTCCTGAAATTTACGTGTAATAATTGTTTTTTCAATAATTTTCTGAAGATATTCAATGTTATAAATGTCCTGACAATCTTTTTTAATACCAAATACACTTATTTTAGATGGTGAAAAACTAGCAACAAACAACTTTTTCCCATGATAAGCAGGAAAGGGGTTCATATAATGTTCATTGTATTCTTCCTTAAGTTCTTTCTCCTTATTGAATTTATAAATATAATCAGCTTCACACAACATATTAACAGAATTATTATAAAGTAATTCAAGTTGACTGTATAATTCATTAATATTATTACGTGTAGTAGTTCCAGTAGTTAAGAGTTTATAATTTACCTTTCTAAAACAATCTAAAGTAACTTTTGTTCTTTGTGACTTATCATTAGTCAATTCGTCTGATTCATCTACAATCAAAGCCACTTTTTGAGATTGCATTTTAATAAACTTTTTAATTTGTCTTTGATATTTAATTAACATATTGAATGATAATATTACAATTTGTTTAGGTTTAATAGAATTAATGTCTTTTAATGATTTAATTTTAATATAATCCTCTTTGTAATCATTCAGTTTTACATCCCATGTTAAATTTATTCCTAGTGCTGCCGATACAATAAATACATTTCTGACTTTATTTTGGGACAATAGATATTTATACCATGCAATACCACATGGAGTTTTACCAGCACCCATACTGTAATTAAGGACACTATAACGTCTTTGAATGATATTATTCATGTCACTTTTTTGAATGTCGTTAAGGCGTAATATTTCCCCTGTGGATGTATCTGTAAGAGAAAACTCATTAAGGAAATTAGATATGTTTAAATTAGCAAGAAGTTCACGCAAATTAGAACTATTAAAGTTATAATCATTGACTTTTTTATCAATTAATTTTTGATATGTTTTATCTTCAAAAGGATATTTCCCAGAAATAATCATATCATTAATAGAGATATTCTTTTCTCCTGCATATTTAGACAGAAACACTTTGTTCTTTTGGGAATATCCCTTTAACTTGATTGAATAAGATGTTTTAACTAATCGGATCTCATCACGTTCATTTTTAGATTGTTTTGCCAATGTTCTTTTAAGATAAGATAATACTTTTTTCTCAGTGATTTTAACCTTAGACCATTCCTCATACTTCATACCCTCTGGCATTTTCTGAGTATTAAATTTATCTAAATAAGATAAGCATTTTCCATAATATGAATTAATTGCAGGATGTTGTTTAATTGCAAATAACATCTTTTTTACTTTATACTGAAATTCTGCATTCTCTTGAGTATCACTATTATGTACATTTTCAAAGAATAATTTGCCTTTTAAGGATTCCTTTTTAGTTATGTATGGAAGTAGATATTGATTATGTATGATCTCAGCATATGCATCTGTAATGAAAATGTTAGGAATTTTATCAGTGGTATAAGGCATAGTCAATAAATGTTCTGATTGTTTTTGAAAGAACATTATTTTTGTTGCAAAGTTTTCAACCCCTACTGATTTAAAGGCATTTGTAGGAAGATCGAATTGACATATGAAATTAAATGATTTGTTAATAGTTTTAATCATTCCCGAATCTGTGAAGGTATCTGCTAGAAATGAATTAGGAACAATTAATACCATGAATCCGGCAGGTTTAAGAAGTTCTGAAGCTTTCATACAATAATAAAGTTGTGAAAGGTATTCTTCTTTACCTACTCTTAATTTTAAGTTATATGGAGGATTTCCAAGAATTAGATCGAATCTAACGTCTGGTGCATAATTTCTAATATCATCATTAGAAATATTTGCTTTTGGATAAAGATATTTAGAAACTTTATAAGATTTAATATCAATTTCATTACCATAGACATTGTGTTCGACTGGAAGATAATTAAAGAATGAACCTGCGCCACAAGTCATGTCACAAATTAAATCTTGATTACTTGGTTTTATACAATCAGCCATAAATTTCGATATTGTAGCAGGAGTAAAGAAGGCTCCAAGTTCTATTTCTTTTTTCGCTTCAGAGAACGAATGATAGTTATCAAACTCTTTAAATTCTAAACCATGAAGTCCACCCTCGCCAGAATAGCAAGAAAATACATCTTGTTGAGTTAATACATCTAAATTATTTTCAACAACATATAAACATTTAGAATTTATTTCCTTGCGTCTTTCTTGAGGTATTACAACATTTGTTATAGCGTATTTCATTCTCTTCAACTCCTTAATTCAATTAACAACTTTTCTTAAATGCTTCTCTTTGCTCCTCAGTCATTTCAATATATCCTAAATATCTTTTTGCAAAATCAAGAGCATAAGAAGAATTAATAAACTTAATATTCGTATTACCATTATCATAACTTGTATAATCATCAACTTTGTTATGAGTGTAGCAGTCAATTAGCTGTGTTTCATTATTATCATAAAAATATAGTGCTGACTTAATATCATCTATACTTGTTCTAAATTTGATCGTTTTACCTTTAACCTCATAATTCCAATACTTACGATGTTCGTACCAACGTAAGGGTATTTTTGCTTTTTGCTTAATTTCATCAATTGCCTTTTCAAGAAAACTAAAACCATTTAATTGAGCGAATATCTCATCCAAAATAATGTTATAATCAATATGTACATATTCAAGCAAATTTATATTAAGTGTCTTATCTCTGTTCTCTTGTTTACCGTAGGGGAGTTCAATATCTTTGTATCTTTCATAAATTTTACTGTGATCAATAGTAACATTATATTTTCTGCTAAAATAATAACAAATCTTACTGATAAAATTTTCCTTTACGTGAAAAATGCCATTTTTAACACCGTCAATACTAAGATCGTTCCTTCCACCGCCATATTTTGAAATACATAAATCATAACTGTTTTTTACTAACAGGATTTGTTCATTATATAAGGATATTAAACTTTCTAAGGTGTTCCTATAGCATACTAATGTTTCATCATAAATTTTGTTGAACATCTCACAGAATTTTTTATCTTCCTCATCAATTCTGTTTACATTCTCAATTTTGATTTCATCGAATTTACTCAATAAATTTAACATAATAAATCACTCCAATTTTTAATTTTTTGGTTACTTGGCTGCAATATCACCTGTGTATCCGCAGTAATCCTTCGCAAACTTTCGCATATGATCCGAGTTGCTAAATTCTAAATCAATTTTTCCATTTTTATATACTTTCAAAGTTTTGATAATATCCTTGCCAATTATCTCATGAGTTTTAAATACATCATCATCTTTTTGTCTAGTTATAGTGCTATATACATTATCAAAAAGATTCTCGTTACTCTCATATAAAAAGTGAGACATGGCCTTGAACAACTTATAAAACTTTTCATCGCTTCCATATCCAACTTCATATGTTCCATACTTAATGCTAAAGTAATCAGTTTGAAAAAAACTTTCAATTGATAGTTTTTTATTTTTAAGTTTAATTTTGTCATGTCTTAAAGTGTTTTTGAATTCGTCTTTAATCTCTTTTTCTGCTTTATCAATGAAGTTATAACCTCCCAGTTGTTCTATGACTTCATCGATAATTATATCATACTTTACAGAAATATCATACTTCTTTTGAATCGGTTCGCTTTTTAGCGTTACTTTGTATTTATCTCTAAAATAATTTACCACTTTAGAAATAAACATATCCTTTTTAATATCTCTGGTTTTATTCATCTCATTGACTAAAGACTCGCTGTTATAGAATGTATTTGATAAGGAATTTTCATTTAGATAATTTATGTAGTCATTGGAGAATTTTATAAATTCATTGTAGTTTCTTTCTTGATCCTCGCAGAATGTTTGATCATCTAAGGAGATACGCGAACTATTTTTCACCTCTATTTCATCAAATTTACTGAGTATATTATCAACATTTTCCATTATTTTAATTTCCTCCTCTTGTTTAATCTCTTCTAATTCCTGCAATGGTTCTGAGACTTCTGTTATAAAGGTCTCCCCATTTATAAATGCCTGAAGTTCTTCAGTGATATTGATTCCTTTGATACTCTTAGATATCAATTCTCCTGCTTTTTCTTTGCTAATTACTAGGTCAGTGGTCTTGATCTTAGTACCAATATATAAGGCATATAATTGACGTTTGGAAGCCTGAATAAATTCGGTTGCTGATTCTTCATTAATTGATGTTGTGTCGCTTATATCGGCACTCAAGACTTCATCTTGGTATTCTTCATGGTCTGGTGTTATTGGATTTTCAGTCTTTTCGTCTTCAATTTTAGTTTTCTTTTGGGTTGGTTTAGTGGTCTTATCCCTTGTAATTTTTACACATTTTTGTACTTGATAAGGCGTTTTTACTTCCTCAAGTTCGACGATGGAAATAAATTTTTTACTTATCCAAGTATTAAGCTTTTCAAGTTCACAGTCAAAATTATTGCTTGCTGTTGCTCTGCCAGTTAACACTTTGTTAAGTTTGCGGTTCATTCTCGATGCTGTAATATACCACTTGTTGTTATATTGATTCTCACGAATTGTGGTAATTACATAAATATCTCCTGAATTACAGTGCGTAAAGCTTGCCTTTAATTTGAAATGCATTCCAACAATTAAAGTTTCTGGTGTTTCAATCTCATTAGCCTGAATTTCGCTTTTATATTCAGTTACAGTGATGGTTTCATAACCAGAATTCTTTTCGGCTTCTAATCCTTCCTGTTCTGTTTCTTCTGTTCCATCGCCCATGTTAGCCACACCCGATGCAACATTATTTATTTTTGCAACGAATGATAAGAATTTGTTAATAACTTTTTGCTCTTTCTCATCCGGTGTCCATTCTCTACTTCTCCATGTTTTTTGTAAACCTGTTGAACAATCATAGTCATAGGGGAGGTCTGAAAATTGGAAAGCTCCTTTTCCTTTAGCTAAAATTACACCATCTTTTTCGACATGCCAATTACAAGAAGGAGGATTTGCTTGGAATATAGGATAAGTATATTTTAAAACTCTTGTTGCTTCGCGGTCTTGATCTTTGATTTCTTGATTATTATGTAGTTTCTCGATAAATTTTAGTGCTGTGTCTTTTTCTTCTGGACTCGCTGCCGAATCATTAGCTAGTGCTTGGAGTTTTTGAATTTTAGAATAATCTGAAACATTTGTATAATTTTTTGTGTACTCATAGACTCCTTTGCCTGAATTTTGAACTTGATAATCTTTAATATCTACACAGAGAACAAAGCCATTTTTAGTAGCAATACCGTCCCATGATGCAGGATGATAATAATCAGACTGGGAATCAGATTGATCCGCACTATAACCAAAAATTTCCCAACCTTTGCCTTCTAATGCATAAGACAGATTGACCATTGATTCTCTTTGATCTCCATAATACATATGTAACACGCTCCTTTTAGATTTTAAGAGAGTTTTAAATGCTCTCCAAACCGTAATATTTTATATTTACATTATATCACGGTCTAGAGAATAATTAAAGCACACAGAGCGAGATAAATTATTTTTATTTCTCGCTCTGTCATATAAAAGTTTGGTTTTATGTTAGTTTTCTTTTCAAAATATCCTCTCCATAAGGAGTAATATCCTTTTTACCTAAACCCCTTAGAATCATTTTGTAATAAAACAAGTTCTTGATATTCTTTGCCATTGCCTCTTTCTCTGTTATTTCTTTTTCACGTTCTGCAATTTCACTGGCTGAAATATCATATCGAATATCATCTAAGATATCCTTCAGGTTATGAACATCTTCCATGCATGACATATGCAGGTTAAATTGTAAAACTGATACAAAACCATGCTTTATCACAAAGTTATACTTTTCCTTTTCAGAAGCATTTCTTTCAAGTAATTTCAACCATGTTTCGAGAAAATCAATTTGCATTTCTGCTTCAATTGCTTTCTCATCGACTTGTTTATCCTCAAAATCATTTGCTTTTATTTGCGCCTTATTTAATGCTTCTGCCATTGCGTTCATAATCTAAAACACTCTCCTTCTAATTTTAATAGTCTCGAATCAAGGCGAAGTCCTGTTATTGTTATATCACTTCGCCCTATTTCCATACAATCAAAATTAGATTTCATGTTAAAATTTATTAATATCTAATATTTTACTAGTTCTAGGTTGCAATAAGGAAGCTGATATTTGATAACCTTCTGATTCTGGAAATTTTTCTTTGAAAATTTCTAACGCATGTTTAAACATATTTTCATTGGTTAGAGACCTTTCATGAGTAGCAAATAAATGATAACCGTTTAAAGATACATTAATTTCATACATTCCAAAAACTTCCTTTCATATTTAGCTTAAAATTCGTGTTTGGTCGGGTTATTCCCTCCAAGTAATCAATATGTCTTTCCTTTCATAATCTAATTTATAAGCATTATTCCATTTTTCAAAGAAAAACACAATACTACTATGAACATCTTTTTCGTTTGAAGGGCTAGAAGTATTAATTGCAATACCTTCTTCTACTTCGGACAATGCTATAGCTCTTGACCCTACATAGTTAATCATTTGCGAAAAATCTTCTTTAATCATATTCACGTTATTAATTACAAAATTTTTCATTAAAATACACTTCCTTTTCTTAATTTCGAAACTAGGCAAATAACATTTGTTATTGTTATAATGTTACCTGCCCACTGTCGAGATAAAGAATGGTTATAATATTTTACCTTCTTTTGTCCATATGCTGTCAATAACTATTTTATCATGATAAGTTATTGATGTTGAACAACTAGCAATAATTTGTCTTCCTTCATATACTAGCATTTCTTGACCATAATTTGTTATTCTGAATTCGTTATAGGATTCAAGAAAATCTCTTTGAGTTTTGGAAAGTTCATTCCAGTTATCAAATTTAGGTTTGATTTCATCTAGGGTATGGGTTAATTTAATAATTGTGATCATTTAGCGTCCACTCTCCTTTATTAATTAACCTCATAAAATTCTAGTGCTTCAGCAATTCCTACTTGATATTCTTCGATACTTCCGAACGATTCAACAGAAATATCACCTTCGCAATAAGTGTAAATGTTATGGGAATCATTGTCAGTCAATACTGCCCTGTATCCGTCAACGAATAGTGCAGTCGTGTTATAGGATTTATTGACCATAATTTGGAATGAGTAACAACCTGAATTAGTATAGCCTCCAAAGTATAATGTACTTCCACAATCTTTAACCCTTGAATGTAAACATGAATCAATAATTTTGTTTCCGACAGGTGTGAAGTCTGGAACAATTTCATAATTTTCAAGACCTTTTAAAGAATAGTTATTTTGGTTTAAAAGGTTTTGGAATTCTGCTTCAGTTACTTTTTGCATAATATACACGCTCCTTTGATTTATTCTAGGCCAACTGTTATAGATATTTTCCACAATTGCCTTCTAATTTCATAGCCTTATGATATATATTATATCACTTTTTTCATGAACTTAGAAGAGAATTAAGGCTAATTCTCTAAATAATTATTTTTTAGTTTAGGTAATGTATTTTACTAACTAAAAAATCCCTCTTGATACATATTAGAATAAATACCACGCTCCCACTGTTTGAACTCATAAACCATACCGTCATTTAGAATATCAAGCCAGTTATCAGGGAATTGAGCTTGCAACCTTTCGAGAAACATATTACTAACTGAATAATGTACTCGTTTTTCTTCATGTTCAATTTGGAAACCGATTAGAGAAGAATTGTGGTTCATAAATGAATTGTTTAAGGCTATAAAATTAGATTGTGGCATGATTTGACGTTGCTCCCATTTTGACACGTTATAACGCTCGTAGTGGGTTAAGAATTGCATTGTTTGACCTCCTTTGAATATAATAACTTTACCTCGAATGCTAGACAATAGCAAGTTAACATTGTTATTGTCTAGCTTCCAGATACAATTATTTAATGATTAAGCAACATTGTCAATGATGTTTAGAATTGCTTGAGCATCTTCTTGGTTTTGGTCTGATGTTTCATTTTCTTCCGGTTGCTCTTCTTGATTTTCGCTGAACTCTTCTGGGGTCACTGTTATAGCAGAATCAAGGTTTTCAGTTTGTTGCGGTTGTTCTTCAACAATTATTTCTTGTTCTAATTTTTGCTCAACTTCGACTTCTTCCACTATCGGTAATCCAATGTCATTAACACCGCATAATTTAAGAATACCTTTAAGTCTATTAATGGTTTTTTCTTTTTTAACATTACCAGAGCCAGTATATCCTTTATAAGCGTCCCCTGGTTTAATCTCTTGATTAACATATCTCAAAAGATTAACAATTGTTTGATCATGATTAAGACTATTAGCAAACAAATAGGCCATTGAAACAATGTTGATTTTTGTAACAAATTTATGCTGTTCTGGAAATGCTGTAGCAATTAAGTCAAAGGATTTTTCCACAAGTGCTAGGACTTGATCTGTTATTTCATTCTTTGAGAATACCAGTTCAATGTCCTTTGCTGCTAGGCTAGGATAATCTAACCTTGAGATAAGAAGAATTGCTTGCATAATGGTCATTGGAATATCTGATTTTTTAACCGCTTTTTCAGAATACTTTGCACTGTTGGTGAATAATTTGTGTTCTGTCGCAATTCTGTGAACAAACTTTTGCACCTTATGACTAGCTTTTACTAGTGCTTTATGCTCTAGTGACATTCCTTTACCGTTATTAAGGCGGTAAAAGATTTCTTCAATGATTGACTCTTCGTCGTCTCCCTCTTCGATTTCAAAAACTTTAAGACCTAAAGTATAACCCATTATTTCGTTTTGAACTTCTTCGGGAAATTGTGACCATGTTTTGCCTGAAATGTTATAGACTTCATTTCCGGTAGCGTCTAGGCAAAAGTCTTCTAATTCTGTCATAGTTAATTTGTCTGCTAGAAGTTCATGAATAGTCGATAACCTTTGAAGACCATCAATGATGCTGTATGTATTTCCATTCTCTGTCTTTTCCTTGATGGCGAAACAATCTGGACAATAGAGGGTTAAAAGAGAATCAACTAATAAGGATTTGTCTGCTTGCTCCCATTGGCCCGTAGGACGTTGTAAAGGATGAGTAAAGAGGATTGTTCCCTTATTGATCATAGTGTTAATTTGCTTGATATTCCATGACATTGTGGTTGGTTTTCTTCTTGCCATTTTAACCACTCCTTCTAATTTACTCGACACTAGCAACAAAATTTTTATGCTGTTATTTTGATTTTGTTGCTAGAGGCAAACAAACTTTAAGGGGCTAACACCAATAAGGAATAAATGATTCTTCGTTACATTTATATAACTTGTCGCTATAATTATTTTGCATTATTATAGCGTCCTTTGACTTGTCATAAATCCAAGCGAAGAATACAGACAAAGGAAAATGTTTTGCAAAGGTCTTGCAGGATTGAATGGTAGAAAATTTTCTCATGACTGTATAACCATTTTTATTCATCATGGTTATAGTGAATCGTTTGTTTTCATTTAGTGCCTGAATGGTATCTTTTGTCATTCTGACCACTCCTTTTATTTTACTAAAATACAAACTAATTATTTTTGCTTAGTACATAGTTTAATAAAATTCAAAGTGCTCTATAATCCAGTATTATAAAGCACTTCATTTCCCATAAATTGTCTTTTTTAATGGATTATGATTTTACCTAACTATATACCCTCCCATTGCTTTTAAATAGTTTATATCTTCTTCCGTGGCCTCCCTGACAATTACTTGACTTTTTGTGAAATCACTTTTTTCGATGGCTTCAGCTTTTGTATGAGCTTCTACCACTGCGAGATAATTAGTAGTTTCTAAAGTGTAAAGTTTTAATTCTCTTACCTTTGCCATTTTACACAACCTCTTTCATTCTTAAATTTTTGCACAAGGTCTAAACTCCAATTGTTATAAGCTCACACCTTATGGAAAATTCAATCCCTTCAGCCTATAGCATAGACAATTTAGCATTAAATTACAACAACCTGCATTTTAATTTTGTTATGCAAGTTTAAAGCAATTGTTATGATTAAATAGTAATAATGAATAAACTGAAGGGATTTAGTAGAATGTTTTAGGTTAATTCTCTCTTTTTTTGCTTAAGGGATATGCTTTTGTTAATGCCTACATTTTAATTTTTAGTTAAGAATGTTTTTTAATTTGCAAAGATAATTTTTCAAACTGTATAAATCAGAAAATTGTATTTTCTTTTCTGGAGCATATTTCGAAATTTTCATAGAAGTGTAGGCTGTTATTTCGAAATTACAAAAACAAATTTGATCGAATTGGTTATAATTTTCTTCGTTTCTGATTATTTCATCGTTAGTATTGAATACCTTTAATTGAGGAAAATTATCCACAATTTCCTCGAAGTGATTTTTAACGATATAATCAGAAGAAATTAAAGCTATCATAAATTATCATACTCCTTTTGAGTAGGCACTAACAGGAGCATATCCCTAGAATGTTTTTATCCTTTCCTCTATCCTTTATAAAATCTAACATATTTTGTATTCCGTGTATCTTTATTTTCTTTTGGCTGTCTTAGATCATCATTCGACTAAGGGACGCTGTTAAGAAAATTTTGATATAGAGGGAATATCCCATATGCTAGAATTTAGAAAGGATAGAGAATTAGATAAGATAAAAGAAATTTATACTAGCCCATATCGCACTCGAATTTTTTACCACGTTCTTGATTATAACCCTCAGAGGATATTCTAAGATAGAATACTCTAATGTATGTTATTTGACAAGTGTTGGCTGGCTAGTCTCTTAATTCAGTTTTCAAAGATCATCTCAACTCTTTTTAAAGAATTCATGCTAGGTTGTTTTCCTAGTCACGCCACAAGATACTTTGTGATTGTTGGCCCTCCTTATGTACATTTATTTTTCGATTCAAGTGAATAGTTGACTTTTCTAAGTGCTAAGAGGTTTTTGTTTGCTCCCTCTTATGTTCCCTATTTTATAGTAATGAACTAAATAAGTCAAGGAAAACTTTTATATATTACTTGTTTATGGAGTCCTATTTTATTGTAGATATTTTATAAACAATTTAAAGCTTCTGAAGACAAAAAGACTAGATATTTATACTTAGTCTTTTTGTCTTTTATTTAATTACTTTGCTGGTGCTAATAAATCATTTCCTTTTAGTCCTTTCTTAATTCTATTATACATTCCAACAGGACTTATTCCAATAATATCACACCATTCTGGAACTGTGTGACTAGTCCCATTTATTTCTATATACTTCTTTCTACCCTCTCTTGTTCTAGGTTTTAATAAATCATTTATATTCCATCCATAAGCTATTCTATTTATAATTATTTCTCTTGTTAGACCTGAAATTTCGGCCCATTCCGTAATCGTATGTATTTCTCCGTTAATTTCTATATGTTTAGTCTCTCTTGGTTCAAGATCCCTAATTAAATCTTCTGAACTACAGCCTTTGTGGTATCTATCTAACATTGCTGAATATGGTATTTCATATTCTTCCGATAATTCTATTAGTGTTTTTATCTCTCCGTTTATACTTATTTTTATGTGGAAATAATCTTCCATAATATTTTTCCCTTTCTCATATCTTCCTTTTATAGAGTTACCACTAATTCCAGTTTCTTCACTCCATTGTGATACTGTTTTTACTTCCCCTTCGTGTTCAATAAATACGTTATTTGTTTTATTGTTTTGTTGCTCTTTATGAGTTATCCATCTACAATTATTTGGTTCGTAATTTCCGTTAGTATCTTTTCTATCAATAGTTAGATTTTCTTCATAACCATTAGACAAAGCCCAATTATAAAAAGTTTTTCTATCTTTTAACCATTCATCACAAATAATAACTCCTTTATCCCCATAATATTTATAACTTTTTGCATTAGGATTGTAGCATCTTTGTCTCATATTTTCATAAGTTTGTTGTAATCTTTCTGGTATTATGTTTTTAGGTTTTTTAGGTTTATTGTATTTTTTACTATTTTTACCTAAACATTTTTTACATAGTCCATTTAAGCCGTCTTTAGTATTTGTTGGATTTTTATTAAAATATTTATCATTACAAGGAAACCAAGAACTTTCTTCAGGGAAATAGATATAATGTTTACTGCATAACTTTTCCAATTCTTCATTTTCATTAATTCTGTGATTTTCTTCATAAGATACTAATTTTGGCATTAATTATTCATCCTCTTTCTTTTTATAATTTTATTTATCAACCCATTATCCCATTATCAATAAAAACCTACTTATGTATAACCAAAAATATTAATTAAAATCTCTCTATCTCCTTTCAATTTATTTTTGTATTTATGGTACTCTTAAGTATAACATACTTAAAATAATATTGTATACTCTCAAATAACCATGTTTTAGCCTATTTACAGTGGATTATATGACATTATCTATTGATTACTATTGTTTGCTCAGTATTACTATATAATTAATATTATTTTTAGATTTGAATGGGATCTTGGATAAAATAGCCTAGATTAGCAGGGATAATTGATGTATTTTGATTCTGAGACGTTTAAAAGGTATACTAGGTAAGATTATAAAGGGTAATACAATCTGAGGGCAGGAAAGGCCGTTTTTGTGGGTGTGTTTTTGGTTTGTCAAGGATTTAAATGGGGAAATGAGTTGATCGGGCTGAATGAACATAAAAAAGACTAGAATTTTATTTCTAGTCTTTAGATGGTTTACCCTGCGTTCTTTTCTCTATTCTTTCTTTCCTTTTCAGCCTCTTTTATTAATTTATCCCTATGTTTATACCATGCAATTTCTTTTTTAAGTTTTTCTTTTAACTCCTTTGCTTTCTTAGCATCAGACAATAATTCTCTATGATGACTAGATATTGAATTCTCACATAATCCAAAAGCATACTGACCATTTATTACACTTACTTTTCCTTTTCGCTTTGTGGCTTCTCCATCAACTTCCTTATTATATTCTGTTGCTTCGCTCCTTTTATTTTTAGACTTTGCGGTTAGTTCTTTAACCATGAATTTAATAAATTCTATGTATTCTTTTTCCGTGGCAGGTTCAACGTTTCCTATGTCTGGCCTATCCTCGGTTAAATCCCTATAGTATTTAGTACCACAAATAATAACTTCAACGTCTTTGTTGTCCCAAATGTTTTCAATTTTACCTACGCCGATGTTTGGAATTTTTACGAAATCATATTTTTTCATAAGTAATAACCTCCTGAATTTATTTCTTATTGATATAATACCATAGAACAAATATAAACGTCAAATAGTAATTATATTTAATTTTAAGGCCCATAATGGCACTTTTTAGGCACTAGAATATGTTTAAGGTAAAACTTTATAGCAAGACAAAGAAAAAGACTCCTAAGAGTCTTAATTTGAACATCCTATGTATTCATCAAAATATCTCTGAGCTTTATTTATTGCTTCCTTGTCGCTTATTGCATCGAATATGGTTGTTCCCGACTCCCTTCCTTCTCGAATATAAGAATAATGATATTGATTAAGATCGTAAGGACTATTTGATAATATAGCAATTATATTTTCATGCTGAAAGTATTTTCTGAATTGCTTTGTATTCCAGTTAATGAGATCATATAAATTTTGTTCAGCTTCTTGCTTTGTGGCTCCGATTGCCTCAACTCCGAATAGTGTAGAAATGAATTTTTTATAGTTTTGAGACATTTTATTAGTTTGTTTGGTTGTTACTGGTTTAAACATTTGTTTATCACTCCTTCAAATTATTAAAGGAAGGTTTTACCCTTCCTTTTTAGTTTACACTGGATTACAGGAAATTATTTTATAAGGACTGCCTCCGATTGAATCCCTACAGGTGAATCCAACTTCGAATTTTACTGAGGTAATGCTAGTGTGATTTAATCCCTTTAAGATCCCGCCGATGAATTTTTTAGTTACTTCGTATTTCATTTGAAAAACTCCCTTCAAATTTGAAACAATTTATAATATAAGTATAACGATTTATGACTTAAAGTCAAGGTTTTTATATCTCTATTTATGCTATAAAAATGGATTTTTAATGGATTGGAGAGAAAAGAAAAAGAGCTAATTGTTAGCTCTTAATTTTGTTTTATTTAATTACTTTTTTAAGAAATGGAATACTAGATATTCCCCATTGATTTGTAGGCCAACAACAAACGTCCATTTTTTGTGCTAATCTGTAGCGCAGGACTCGTTTTTGAGTTTTGTTGTAATTCATTTATTTTGCTCCTTTCATTCCAATCATTTTTTCAAAGTAACCTGCTGCTTGAGAGTTCGCTCCATCAAATTTATATGCGATTGTGCCAACTAAGCAGGAATCTAAAGAATGATATGAGATACTAACAGTTTGATAATTGATTAGAGCGTGGAATCTGATGTTTTTTACTTTTTCATGCTCTAGATCGTAACCATCTATATATTCAAAGACAACATATTCTCCAATAGTATAAGTCTTAACTACTTCGCCCCATGTAAAATCATTTTTGAGGAATTCTACTTTTTCATCGTGGGTAGTATCTTGAGTATTTTCCTCAGAGGCTACCTCTAAATCCTCCCATGATTGCACATAATATTTAGCAGGAACGAAGTATAATTTCTTTTCGGCACCCCTGGACAGTTTGCATAATTCGTTATTGTGCTTGACAATCATTCCAGATTTTAAGTTTTTCATATGTAGTTTTCTCCTTTCAAATTCCAATATATTTAATTTTATTAAGTATATCATAGAATAAAGGAAAATAGAAGTTATACAGAAAAATTATTTTATAATTTATAGACCTTATACCTGCATTTTGATTTTAACAAGTTTAAAACGTGTTAAAGTGCAATTATATAGGGGTATAGATTCTGAGGGCTTATAGGTGGCATTCTGTGCGAGGTGTTTGGATTAGTGGGAGCCGGAAGGAGTAATTTTATTATATTTTATATTTAGATAAAAGAAAAAGACTAGGTTTTTGCCTAGTCTTTAGTATCCCTTCAAGCTATTTTACATCTAGTTAAAATTGTCTGCTTCGCTCCTGCGTATTCGGAATGATCTTTAATTGTACCTTTGATTTTAACAACTTCACCTTGATCCGCTCTTACTGAATTTGAGGACTTCCATACAAAAATATTTCCATTTTGATCTAAAAATTTATGAATATAGGAGGTTCCCCATTCGGTATCAAAAGAATATGAATTCATATAGGTTAATTCAGTTTGAATTTTTTCACTGACTTCTCCAACGTAATTGGAATCTTTTTTACCTTCGTTTTCCTTTGCTCTTTTGATATCCTTTTCAATTTCCTTTTGATAAGTTACATAAGCATAGGCCACAATTCCGTTTATTTTGGTGTACTCATTACTAAGATATATTTTGATATTGTTTTGGAATGTTTCATACTCTTTGAACTCTTTGCTTTTGAAGTAGGTTATAACTTCCTGGGCCATTACTTCATATTTTTCATTTTTGCCAGATTTTTTGGTTAGATCCCAAGCTTCGTTTTTAGTTTCTTCCTTTTTGTACCCTTCTGAGTTAATCAAGTTTAGACAATTTGTAAGATAATCAAGAGTTTTTAAATACTTAGATTGTTTTCCGAGGTTATCATAATCCATTGCAGGTTCTTCAATACAAATGTCGTGTATGTCTTGATAATTACCTATGATGCTTAGTCCGTCAATCCCTGTATACTCTTTTATGCAAGTGCTGCCAACTTGGATAATTTCATTTTCTGAATTAATCAGAAGGACTGTTTTGTTTCTCTTTCTGTCAGAATTGCAATGTTGACAGTGACTTTTTACTGTTCGATATTCAACAGGGATTGAAGCATTTTCCTTGATAACGTGTATGATATTTTCGTTTGAGCCTTCAACCGCATTATGTTCAATTACTGCCAGAACTTCAAATTCGCCTAATTTTAGTGATTCCATTTCAAAAGTGTATAAGGTAACATCGACTACAACCATTCCACAATCTTTAGGGCTGAATTGCCAAGATGGTATATTATCGCGGTTAACATAGTCAATAACTCTAACTTCTTCGCCTGATTCTCCAAGGACTTCGAAAGACCATTTGAGGGAGTTCTTGTCGAGTTTTTTAGTGATGCGCTTAATTTTCTTTTCTAGGTCTTGGAAATCTGATGTAAAACATTTGTATACTTTCATTTGGAAAACCTCCTTTTTAATATGTATCTGATATTTATATTTTAACACAAAACAAATAAGAGTACAATAATTATTTATGTCTTTTTGTACTCTTATTTTAAAATTATTGATTTTACCAGTCTCCATCACTCAATGTTTTTACAGCAACACTTTTCACTATATTTTCTCTCTCAATGAATGCTGAAAATGTTTGTCATCGTGCGTTTCTCCGTTCATTAGGTTTAATGTTTCTACAGACACATAATATTGAGCTTCCGGGCAATACTCTTTAATTTCTTTAATTAGCGTATCCAATTCATTAGCTAATTTGATAAATTTATTAATATGCTTCTTTTTGATATTCATTTTATCGCTCCTTTCAAATTTATTATATGATTAATTAACAGTGTATAGATATTATTAGATATGTCAAATAAAATGGGCATTTGGTTTGAGAAATTGAAAAGAAAAAGATGCTTTATTCAGCATCTTTTAAAATATTTATAATTTTATTTTGACATGTTTTGCATAAAGTTACCTGTATTGATCCAATAATTAAGTTTTTAAGATTCTCTTTTGCAAAACATGAAGTGCAGCGCGAATATTCAGGAGATTCTTCGATTTCAATTTTAATCATATCATCACCCTTTCTAAAATTATTTATACTCTATTTTATCATAGGATATATTATAAGGTCAAACAAAAAGAATAAAGAAAAGACCATTACTGGCCTTTTCTTATAATTACTTTTTCTGCTCTATTTATAATGTCTGATGCTTCATAAAATTCTCCAGTTTCTTGCTCGGTTAATTCCACGTTAGCACTGTTTAAGTAATTTAACCAATTATTCTCTTCGTGAATTTCCTTTAGTTCTTGAACCATTTTTTCCATTTTCTCATGTATTTTTCTGACTTTCTCAGCATCTTTTTTAATTTTAGTAAGGGTTTGTGTATCGACTGACCGCGACTTTTTACTCATCTTCAGCACTCCTTTTATTTACCTTATAATATAATTATAATCATTTTTAAGATTAATGCAATAGATTTTTAATGTTTTTAAAAATAATTATTTTACACTTTACTATATCCCATAAATCAAGAGTTTGAAAGTATTTAGACAAAAAGAAAAGGAACCATTACTGGCTCCTAATTCTCTTCATAATCTTCCATAAATCCATTATCTATGTACCATCCTATTTCTACTTCTTCATGATCTTCTAACACTCTTAAGTCAATATTTTCTGGGTCTGAATACTCATTTAGTAGATTTCTGATTTCCTCGACTGTATCACAATTTCTTTCAGCCAGACATGCGCCTTGATCATTTAATAAGATTGCTTTGTAGTTTGCCATTTGAAGCACTCCTTTTATTTAATTAATCTGATATTTATATATTAATCTATTTCTAGCGCAATTACAATAGCAAAACATAAATATTATTTTAGCATTGTTTGTGGCCTTATTGATGATTTAGTGGTATATTTGTATTAGTGTAGGATATCTGAGAGCTTACAAGGCATCGTGGAAGGTATGGAGGGATTGTGAGACAAAAAGAAAAGGACTTATTCAGTCCTTGTAATTATCTAATTGAGTTTGATTATATTCCCAAATTTGAGTTCTGATTCTTTGATAATTTTTTATCCATATTTCTGCTTCTTCTATTGTTTCCGGTACTAATAATTTATATTTGATCTATTAATTAAGATTATAATAGATAGATAGCGCAATGTCAAACTATTTTATTTTAGTTTTTAAGGCCCGTGGATAGGGTTTTAAGAGGTTGGATTATGGATAGAGGGAATTAGTATTAAGGCAAAGAAAAAAGAAGCTGTAAAGCTCCTTAAGATCCCCATTGTGTATATTCTGTTAGTTCGCTCATTTCGAATTTTTCTCCCACGCAAACGCCGATAATGTCAAATGTATTATTATATATAAATACCATGCTATGCGCTTCATTTGTTTTTAGCATAACTCCTTTTTTAACATCTTGATTAAGTATACAAAGGTATTCATCTTTGATCTTCATTAATCCTTTTTCAGTTTTGAATACTTTGTAAAGAATTTTCTCTTCGTCTTTCCATTTTCCTTTTTTGTGGAATTGTATTCCGGTGTCCACTAACATTTGTGTATGCTCCAGTTTGTTAGCTGTGATTCTCTCAAATTTATTTTTAAGATCCATATCTAGATTATAAGGAGTGAATTTTAGATCAGCAGAGACATAATTAGTTGATTGTAAATAAGCAAATAGTTTTGGTTGGTCAATTTGCTTTAAAATAATAGTAAGTTGTTGCTTATAGTTGAAAATGACATTATTTAATCCTTCAGCATAAAAACAAGGGTTCAAGTTATTGGCTTTTATCATGCGTTTGAGTTCGGTTAATTTGATCATATGTATTTACCTTCTTTCTAATATTTTAGATTTGAATTAATTACAATAAAAAACCTATGCCAACATTATAGCATAGGTTGAATAGTTTTGGTAGTAGATAATTTTATTTTAAGATTTATTCCTCTAGCAATCCAAGATCAATTATTTTATCATCTTTTATATTTTCCGGTGTATTATTACTGTCAACTGAGCATTCAAACCATTTGTTTGTAACATTGTCTGTTGTGAGGATTATAAAGGCATCGCCATTTTCATTTTGAATAGTTGTATGGTAACAAGAATTTGGTGGATTGTAGATAGATTGTGTGGCCAGTGCTATCATTGTGTATGAGGTGTCAGAGCCAGGTTGTATTGTGGGATTTGCTGAAGTTGTTAGGATAGAGGATGTTAGGAGAGTGAGGGAAATTGTTAAGATAGATATTAGTTTTTTCATGAGGTGTACCTACTTTCTTTAATTAATTGGAATTCCTTTGCAGTGTAGATTTCTGATTGCGTAATTCCGGTAAAGTCTTTAGCGTGTACCATATTTGCTAAATTGCATAATTCTAGTTTAGCATTGCCCGATGATGTTTTATAAGCTTGCATTACTAACTTAACGTCTAATGATTTGATCAATTCCATATCAGATTGTTTTTCTGCTAATTGATTCTCTGAGCGTTCTTTTTCTTTTTTGATTGCCAGGATATCAGATTCCAAGAGTTTTGATGCTGTAATAAAGTCTTTGATTCCTTGGATATAATAAGGCATTGGTTGACCAGAAAGCATATGGTCTTTTATGTATTGCTCGTATGCAGTATGGGGATTATTGTCGGATAAGAGAAATAAGCGACATGTATTTGCTGCTTTTTGCATGTCTTGTTTAGTTCTACGCTTTGCCATTGGGAAACCTCCTTTTATTGATTTGGGTATGTTTAATATTGATAGTATAACAAAATAGGAGAGCAATGTCTATAGAATAATTTATATTAGTGTTTATAGATTTAAGATTATAAGAAAAAAATTATTAGAAGTATATACCAGAATTTCCGCACACTTGCCGGAAATTATGCTTGCGTTCCTAAGTCACCGTATAAATTTAAGGATTAGAGAAAAGTTGGCACTTTTAAAAAGACAAATAGAGAAAAAGAAATTAGTTGACAGTTTAAAAGTCGTAGTATAAAGAACTATAACATTTGTCACCATGCTATATTATATTTATGATTTATAAACTGTCAACTAAATTTTAATTTATTAAATTCTTAATATATATTCAATTAATTCTAATTGTATATCAATATAGTCTGAATTATGTTTAAATCCTGTAAACTTCATTTCATTATATCTCCCTATCATTGGTCTTTCATTAAGTAAGAAATCCATTAACCCTTCATTGTATTCTTTTTCATTATTGTAAAAGGTATCTCTTGTATTTATAGTCATTGTTTCGATTACTTTATCATTTAAATTCTTTTTATGTTGCTGTAATTCAATCTTATTAAGTTCGTGTAATACATCTTCTTGTTCAAATAATAACTCTATTTGCTTATATGCGTAATCTATACCATATTCTTTTAGTTTCTTATTAACTCTTTTGTAAAATTCTTCAGTCTTAAATTTAAACATAACCTGAGTGATAGTATTAAGTTTCATGTCTTGCAATACATTATATTTAATACTCATAATTAAAGTTTTTTCATCATCATTGGCCCTTAGATGATGCTCTTTTCCTTCATCATCTATTTTAACTATTATATGTAATTCATTATAGTCAATTAGACATCTTCTTTTTAAACTATTTAAAGAATCAAATAGGATTCTAGTCAATCTATCATTGGTTCTTAAATATAAGTGATTAATATTGAATTTTGTAAATCTACTATCCTTTTTAGACAAGAATTTTATTACTAGTGCTTTATCTAAGTATTGAGCGTTAACCATTCCAAGAGATTCAAATAAATTATTTTTAGTAATAGTATATTTATGCCCTTCAGCCTTAGATAGTGTATGTAATAATTGAGCTTGAATATGTTCTACATATTTAGAATTATTACCCTCTGATCTTAAATCTATTTTTTCTAGTGGTTCCTCATATATCTCATTAAAAGTAAATTTTTTACCTTCTTTAGTAAAATTACAATATCTAGATAATTCGTTTAATTGTATTTGTTTGCCGTTGCCTCCTTTGACTGGTATTTCTAAGAAAATACATAATTCCTTGTAATTTTTTATTGTTAATCCTAAATATAGTTTAGATATATTCATTCTATTTTTCTTCTTCTTCTATATTTACATATTGTCTTTGTTCATTATGTTCCATTACTATTTTACCAGTGTTTCTCTCGATTACCATCATATAAGGCTCTAGTATCATTTCACAAACAAATAGATGCTGACTTTCTAATAATTGTATCCATTCATGATATATTGTCTCTGGTGCTGACTCTAAGGAATATTCATTACAGTATTCTAGGATGTATTTAAGGTTTAATACTTGAGGTTCCTGCTCTTCTTCCAGTCCATTAGGGCCATAAGGATTGTACATAAAATCAAATAGATCAAATTCATTCATTTTGTTTTACCTCTTTCATTATTTTATTTTTATAATTGACTAAAGATTAAGGACGGATAATTGATTAGATTATTATGTATAGCCGGATCTATAGATAGTAATAGCAAAATTAATAAAATTAATAATTAGTATAGTTCGCTCAACTCCTTTCCTTAGAAATTTATTTTGTATAATTGGGTAAAATTAATTATAGCATGATTGAATATGATATGTCAATATTTATTTTAGGGTTTGTTTTTGTTGTGATCGGGAATATGGGATTGATAAGGATGGTTGATAATTATTAGGATTATAGGATTTGAGATTGTAGCGGAATGTGGTTTATATTGCTGTGATATGCGCTAGGATTGATTGTAAGAAGGTTTTTGTGGATAGGTGAAGGATTATAAGGGGAATAGAAAAGAGACTCGTTAGAGCCTCTTAGAGAATTTATTTTGTGGTTTGTGTTTATTTTGCTGCTTCTACATATGTAATAGGAGGGAATCGAGTCTTTAAAATAATACTTCATTTTCATTGATTTCAGGAATTTTATAACTTTTATGATATTCCTGATTAGCAAGGACTTCAGAAAAATTATGATAGTCTTTTGTACCAATGACAGAAATTTGATTATCTTTGCAAACCGAATTGCTAAAATGATGGGAATTGTATTTTATGCTATAGTAAGTATAAGTAACTAATTCACCATAATACCAGAATTTTTGGCCTTTTTTCATTAATTAAAACCTCCAATTAACCCCAATTTTTACAACTAGAATTTAATCTTTCCTCTGCCTCTTCAAATTTTGAAAAACTTCTTACTCCAAAGCATTGATTTAGTGCATTTGGTTTTCCTTCACTGGTTACATATGCACCAGTTATAAAAATTGAAACACCTTCATTATAAGTAATAATCATAATTTTTGTGCAATTACCTTCAGTTTGACTTTGCACTATTCTCATTAGTCAAAACTCCTTTTAAGATTTAGTATAGAGATAAGTAGATAGTTCTATCAAGTTGTAGGGGTTCCGGGTTATCTTTGTTCCCTCAACCAATAGTGAGGATTATAGGCCTTCCAGCCTCCCGAACTAGTGAGGTCTTATACACTTGATTAACAAGTCATTTCCTCAACATATGCCCTATGTGCTTTTTCCTCTTATCTCTACATTTACTATTATACGCTTATTTAGGCCAATGTCAAGAAAATATTTTATATTTGTATTTGCAAGATGATTGGATAAGATAGTATTGATATAAAGGGTTATGGAATGATGTCAGAGGTCACTAGAGAGCATTTTTAGAAATAGAGAAAAAGGAAGGTTTCCCTTCCTTTTATACTTCTAAATTAAATGTATCAATACATGCCGATTGATAAAGATCATATACATTTCCATTTATGCGTTTATATCCAGCTTTTGAGATATATAATTCTGCATCTTTATCAGATAAAGTACATGGTTCCAGTTTAAATTTCATACAATTTCCAACAAAGAATTTTTTTACTTGTAAAGGGAAATCGCTTTTGTAGCGGAATGCTTCTAAATATTCGACCTCTACAACCGTTTCGCCTGTTTCAGAATGTTTAAAAACATTGATTACTTTACCTATAGAATAACCATGTCTATTAAATTTTCCAGTCCTTTGAGGGAATAATAAGATCGAAGGAACTTGTAGCATATCTCCAATTTTAGCAGTTTTAATACTTGCCATTTTAAAAACTCCTTTCAAATTTGAACAACTTCTTACTTATTATTATATATATTTTTAAGCGAATGTCTATAGATTTTGGAAAATTATTTTAAGGTTTTATTAATGGTTAATTATTTAGAATTAATACAAAAATGTTTACCAGGTAGCACAAAATAGATAAGAGCAAAATGTTAGCACATAAAAAAGAAAAATGAGACTGTTTAAGCCTCATTTTATTTAACAATTTTATTTTGCTGCCATTGGATTTTCTACCTTTACTCTTTCCTTCTTCTCGACTGTTTCTGAACCATATTTACCGCGAATATCTTCCATGCTAAATGCCTTATGCTTTTTGGCCTTATAATCAGCAGGTTTAAAATACCATGCTTTTTTGTTTGTTGCATACCATAGACCAGCATCTTTTAGTAGATGTTTTACTGCTTTTGTCTCACCATTGACCCAAATCCAGGAGCCACATATTTCTATAAAAATTTCAGGAATGAAGATAATTTTTTCTAAGGTTTCGCGGAATCCATCGTTTACATTTGCATAGAAAGAGGATTTTTTCTCAGTGTCGTTAATTGGATTGTTTTTGATGTATTCGAATGCTAATTCATACTCTATGTTTAGGGATTTCATTGTTTCGAGGTTTCCGGTCGGTTTGTCTGGATGATGGAGTTTTACGAGTTCGCGGAATGTAGTTTTTAGCTCCTGGATGGTTTTGCAGGTTGAGAAAAATTTAAATTTGTTCATTTGGGTACACGCTCCTTTTATTTTTGGTTTGGTTTAGGGAATTGGGTTTAGGATTTTTTATGTAATTGATTTAGTTGAGGTATAAATATAATTATAAATAAATTTGGGAGAATGTCAAGATAATTTTATTTTGGGGTTTATGGTCAAAAAAGAAGACTATCTCTAGTCTTCAAATTTTCTTTGCAACATAACTTTAACAAATTTATTCACATCTGGTATTTTAATTTGGTTTAAACCATGTGTTAATGTTGTTTCAATTAATTCAGGGTATCTACTTTCAAATCCTCTAAATAATGGTTTTTCGTCTTCATAACATTTGTAAAATAATCCTCTATCTGTATAGCAAGCTCTAAAGTCTGTCTCTTCTCCATGTCTTTCAACTCGTTCTGCTTCTTTGATTATTGATTCTATGAGAGTTGAAAGGCGAACATAAGGTGTAAAGTCTTCAGTAGTTAATCTTTTTTTAGTTGCTTTCGTTGCTTTAATCATTGTTAGCACTCCTTTTAATTAATTGATTTCCTATATTATTATATCACAAAAACAATAGGGAAAACCATTTGCAATAAAATTTATTTTTATAGTTATGAATTTGTAGGGATTTTAGGATATTTACTATGAGTATTTATAATTGTATGTTGTTGGTTTGATTATGATATGATCGTAGGATATGAAGACTGTGTATTAATACAGATATGGTTTATGTATTACTGTATTATACTAGCAAAACTTATGCCAATGTAAAATAAGAGTTGATATAATGCGTTGAAGCAAGAAATAAAATTATAAGATTAGAGCGACAGAAAGGGGCGTTTAAGCGGTTTGAGGTTTAGAGGTATATGTTAGTGTGTAGAATTTTATTTTAGGGGTATTACGAGATGTGGAATTTTATACCCTACGTGGGTATGGTAGTTTTGAGGTTAGAGTATACCCCTTGAGGGTATAGTGATATATAACAGGTTATATATTTATGTTGTGTACTAATTTATTATAGTGTAGTGAAATGATATGGATATATATAGCATAGTTAATTAGTTGGTATTAATGTATAGTAGAATGATAGGATATAAATACCAAGTAATATAGTAGGTATTAAAGCATAGTAATTTGGTGTGGATTATAGTTTAGTGAAATGGTTGATATTAGTTTGGATTATGATAGTATAGGTGATATGTGATCATAATGATCATATAATGTGGTTAATGTGATGGGATAATATGATTATGATTATATTGAACGTGTAATGTAGTCAAGTGACTGTATTGTATGGTAGTATGATAGGATTATGGGTTATGTGATATTAGTTTGAATATAGAATATTTTGAGACTAATATAGTTTGATATTCAAAGTATTATATGTGTATGTACAATGTAATTACAATTTTATTATATGAATGGTTGTACATATGAGTGGTTACTCATTTATTTAAGTCTTCACTAATTTCGCCTATGTTATAGACCTCGATATTTTATACGTATATACGTATATACTCATATACGTATAATCAGCATCATCAGCGCATTACGATTCATTCCATTTTCTCCCGATCAATTCAATTCGACAAATCATTCCCGACTGCAGCCGATACAATACTAGGACATTATCTGTATTTTATCCATTATCATTCCATTCTATTTCCTGCCTCATATTTCCCCTTCTAACCTCTTCAAACTCATTCCGAGACATAATATAAGGCCCAATCCTCATCCAATGTGACACATTCCCATTGTGTCACATTCAGAAAATAGCAGGAATCGGCTTATAGCAAGGGTTTCAGGGATTAGCAGGTAATCGGCCTATGCTATTTTCAGTTTGTCATAGGTAAAGCTGATAGCAAAAACCTGTGCTAACATTCACTTTCAAAAACCATGCCAACTTTATCATAGGTGGGGCATAGATTACAAATTATTATTCGACATTATTCGACATTATGTGCAGAGTACTTGTTTACACATCGAAATTTTAGAAATCGATTTCGAGACAAATCCATCCAAATTTCCCCTTCGTTCTCACATCGCAAAAACATAATCATCACAACAATTTCCAACCCAATAAATACATATTCCAAATCACAAAACTTCTCAAAAGTCAAATAATTTTGTAAATTAATCTCATAAAATAATATAAAATTCTCACATAATCTTAATAAATATCACTAAATCAATCCATACAAAATAACCAATAAATCCTACTCTCATACAGTTTCTTTACCAGATTCAACCTTATATTAATTCATATTTTGATCTATAAATTTCTACCAAATATTAAAATCAAAATATAATTATCATAAATCTCATCGAACAAAAAAATCTAATGAAAATTCATAATTATGCATTCAAAATTAATCACAAATTCCTAACAAATCTAATCCTACAAATAACCTTAAAATCCTTGATCCTAACCAATTATAACACATTCTAACAATCCCTTCTACTATAGAGGGGCGTACTTTAACAAATTCATCCGAATCAATTATACCATATATCCGACCATCTAAAAATTGAATAAAATATTTTTAACAATTCACATCAAAATAATATCTCAAAATAAAATTAATTCTAAATCAAATCAATCCATAAAAATTTACCAAACAACACAAATCAAATAATCCCTCTATCCTTACTCTAACAACCATTACACCAATTCACTCGGAAAAAGTGCTATACTATATAATACACTTCATTCATACAAATCCCTGTAATACTACTCTAGCAATACTTTCAAGGATTATAAAAATAATTCCTCTGGTAAAAATTTATTATTATATAGTTCTTATGTTTATAAATGCTAAAATAAATTTCCTTGACAAAACTTATTAATCTGTGTTACAATATTCACAGGTACAAATCTGTAAATTATTTACCTAGAAAGGAGATGAGAATTATAATAGTAAAAAACCACACAGCAAAATTTAATGACAACAATTGTAAAAATGTCATTCATAATCTCAATCAAGGAATAACCATCACAGATGCATTTACACAAGAAATAAGAAATAACAGACACAACCCTAATAAAATAACTAATATAGACTATCGCAATGATAAATATTATTGGATATTTAAATTATTAGAAATTGAACAAACTTCCATCCATTTCAATACATACGATCCAGATATAACTGGTTGTTAAATCGGCATTGAGAATAGAGCAATCAATAATCTTACAAATCCGATGCGTAAGGATGCCGTATAAAAATGTGTGAGAAACATAAAAACATATACCATTTGCATTGTGGTGTATTGCGTATGCTTTACATGTAAAAGCCACAGTTTGGGTAATTAGTTATGTTTTCCTTATTTATTTGCTTAATGTAAATAAATAAGGTGTATGTATTGAATTTAGTATTTAATGAGTATTTGGGATTCTTAAAAGATAAAGGCGTAGATATTAATAAATATAATTTAGTTGAGGGATATTATTGGTTAGATAGATCAATTATTAAATGTTATGATGTTGAAGGAAAAATTCACAAAGTTTTAAGAATTCATATTGATGATGAATTAAATATTACTGCTACTGATTATAAGAAGGAAACTTATGAGATTGAATCTTGGGAGGAAACAATGGAGAGAAATAAGGACAAATTAGTAGAATTAGAGAATGAGAGTATCGAGTTAATTAAAAATAGCATTGAAAAGTATGAGTGGTATAGTCCAATTACACTAACATCTACAGGTAAGGATAGCCAAGCAACTTCTTATCTGGTTGATAAAGTCATAAATTCTAGAAAAATATTTAATAATACATCATTGGACTCTGCTGATACATATAAATTTGTTAAGACAATGAATAATGTAGAAATAATCAATCCAAAGGAAGGATTTTATCAATGGAGTAAAAGAATTCAATTTATCCCCACAAGATTAAGTCGTGCATGTTGTACATTGTTGAAAGAAAAATCCACTATGGATTATCTAGACAAAGATATAAAGTATTTATTCTTCTTAGGAATGAGAAATGAAGAATCAACGAGTCGTTCTGGATATACGGATGAATGGAAAAATGAAAAATGGGGTAATCGTCAATGGGAAGGTGTACTTCCTATTCGCAAATGGAACGAAGAACAAATATGGTTATACACATTATGGAAACAAATTGATATTAATCCTAAATATAAAAAAGGTTATTCTAGGGTTGGCTGTGCTATAGCTTGCCCAAATTATACTAAAACAACTTGGGTACTAGATAAATATTGGTATCCTAGTATGTATAAGAGATGGCATGATATATTAAACAATGACTTTATTGATAATCAAAAATGGACTAAATTAAACTGCACAATAAAAGAATATCATCTCTGTTGGAATGGAGGATTATTAAGATCAGAACCAACTTTGGAAGTTATTAATGAATTTGCAGAACATAAGGGAGTTAATATTGATATAGTAGAAAAATACTTCAATCATAAATGCAAAATATGTGATAAAAAGGTAAACAAAAATGACGATATAGCAATGAATTTAAAGTTACTAGGTAGAAATATGGATGATTATTTTTGCAAAAAACATCTTATGGAATATTTAGAAATTGATAAAGAACAATGGAATACATATATAAATGAATTTAAACTATCTGGATGTGCTTTATTCTAATCAAATCAACAAATAATATTATACACTTATTGCATCTACAAAGTAATAAGTGTATAATATAATCAAGAATCAATACTTAACAGAAAGAGGCTACACAAAATGGAAGAATATATTGATGGAGTCATGGTTCGTACAATTGATAGAGAAAAGTATTCTGATTTTAGTGTTTGGTTAAAAGTTAATGGTTATAAAACTAAAGAAGATATTTATGAAGATTCTATTATTAATGGAATGTCTGAGGAAGAGGTAGAGGATAGTATAACTAAATTAGAGGATGAATTTTTAGATTGGTGTACAGAAAATGAAATCAATGGAGAAATTTAATTACATAATTAATTTTTTTGTTTTGATAGTTTCAATCTAATAACTTTCATTAGGTTGTTAGATTGAAATTCTTCTATAAAAAGCAAAGGAGGAAACACAATGAACAATCTTAACCAATTCTCTAACTATAAATCACAACTCAAATCCATATCCAATGTCTATTCCATTGCTCAAGATTTTGATTACATCCTAAACAATATATTCTGTACATATTCCTTCAATAAAGGTAAATCTAAATGGAGAGAAATCAGTTCACAAATACCTAAACCATTCAGACAAAATATATCTACTGAAATATATCATGTAGAATCTGGTCATGGAGTTGATCAAGTTAGACTAGCAGTAAAGATTGAGATGAAAAAGTATATTGAGTATTTGATTAATATGGATTAATTCTTCTATAAATATATAAATAAAAATGCTTGACATATAGAATATAAAGTGGTACAATATAGGTAAGGGATAAATATGAAATAAATTCAGAAGGAGGAAATATATTGATAATTCTATTACATTTTCTATTGCATATACAAATTAATATTATTGCTAGTGGTTTTACATAAGTATAAAAATAAAATTATTATTCTATATAGCATAAAATATTAATTGAGATGAACTTGTGAAGAACAATTAATATTTTCGTTTCCTTCTAATGTCAAATTAAATCAAATTATAAATATCAAATAAATTGGAGGACTTAAAATGATTGGGAACATTAAGATTGAAAATCAAACAAACACAACTACATCTAAACAAAATAATAATAAATTCATTTTTATCTACAATCTCATACAAGCAGAATTCTACTTCCATAAAGGAATTGCTCCTTATAGAGTAGGTCTTAGCAGTCAAAAGAATGTATTTGTACAATTCCTTAAAAATGATGAGTTAACAAATGCATTCACAGATTGGTGCAATAGAAAAATGTAGATACAATGATTATGAAAGGAATAATACTTAATGAGAGAAATTAATTTAATCAAAGACCTAGATTATAATTACAAATATAAAATATTAAATCATGAAAATAACAAACTCTTACTTGATGGAGACAATAGATTAAATGAAGTAATAAAATTATCCAAAGAAGTCTACACAGCAAATGAAATAGTAACTATTACTCCTGAATTAGAATTAATCGCCACTGATATAACAAATAACTTTATTAATACATTTGAATCAAGAGGAGGTTTAACTACTGAACAAATTAACTTTGCTAATGAGACATCTAAAATAATATTTGGTGAATTAATAGAAGATATAATTACTGTAATACCAGCTCCTTGCGGATTTGGTAAGAGCAGTATTACATCTGAAATATTACAAAAGATAATTTCTCTTCATATAAATAAGGAATCTACTGATGGAATAATAATTGTAACTGATAGATTAGAAAGTTTAAGAAATACAGTTGAATATCTAAAGCATATAAATTTAGATGGATACACATACATATTAGAAGGTTGGAATAAAGATATATGTATTAACAAAAAGATTAAACAATCTGATGCTAAAGTTTGCACTCCTAATAATTGTAATTTCTTTTCTAAATGTAAAATCAGTAAGCAACAAAAAGAACAAGAGAAATTCCCTATATTATTAATCACCAATGCCAGACTAAGAGAATGTGCAGATAGTATTATTAAATATAAGGATTGGGAGAATGGTACTAGAACGATATTACTTATTGATGAGCGTCCAGATGTATTAGATGTTGTAAAAGTAAGTAAGGAACTCCTGAACAAAATATCTACAACATTGAGTAAATTAAGTTATAATACCACTGAAGATAAAACTACATTGGAAAATAAGTTTAAAGAAATATCTGACACAATAAATACTAAAATGCAAAGATTAAGAGGAAGTGAACACAAAAGATTTATAGTATCCAATATTAATAATGACATGATTTGTAAAAATGATTTAGAGTTTATGACTTTATGGGATAAATATATGAGATTTGAGAATAAAAGAGAACTTGAACATATACATACAATACTAACATTGGGAGGTTTCTATGTCTATCAAAAGAATATAGAATTTATATGTACAATAGGCAGTAGGGACTTGAAGGAATTATACTGTAAAACATTCAAAACAATAATATTTGATGGTACTGCTCTGTATGATCCTCAGTATTTAGGAATGTATAATAAAGGTAGTATAAAGTATCTAGACATAGAAAATACAAGATCATATGATAATCTTACAATAAATGTATATAATAAACATAAATTAACTCAGACAACATTTAGAGAAAAGAATCATTTAGTTAATGCTTGTGCATCATTTATTAATAATAAGATGAGAATTGGATTTACTAAGAAAACTTATGTAGTAACATATCAAAGAGTAGCAAGTGATTTATATGGGCAATTAAAGCACTTAGATTATATTCCTACTCCTAATGACTTTGAAGTATATTATTATAATAGTACAAAGGGCAATAATAATATGCAAGAATGTGTTAATATGTTTATGTTAGGATGGCATACAATGCCTGATTTTGAATATGTCATTCAATGGTTATCTACATATGTTGATTGGGAGGGAATAATAAGTAAATGTTCTAATTTAGAAAAAGCAATACAAATGAGTGAAAAATTAGAAGTTAAAGATAGAAGCAAAACAGAATATAATGGTGATGATTATGGTACAAATTATAAGAATTGGGAATTTGGATATGAACCATTAAATAAATATAAATACTTTACAATGGTAACAGATTTTTATCAAGAAATTCATAGAACAAAATTAAGAAAATATAGTTGTAATGATAAAATAGTTTGTCATGTATTTGCAATAAAGAGTATCATATTAAAAATGATAGAGCAATTGTTTCCTAGAAAGGGAGAATTAATTAATGTTATAGATGATGAGTTGGTGGAATTTAAAGAGAGTAAAGCAGATGGTAGGAAGAATAAAGGAATAGCATATACAAAATTTAAAGATTGGTTGGATGTACAAATAGTAGGTAGAGAAGTTAAAACAAAGGAGTTATTATTAGAGAGTGAATTGGAATCTAAGGAATTAGACAAAGTAAAAAGTAGTAATGCATTTGTTAAAGATTGGTTTAAAAAACATACAGTTAAGAGAGGAAATTATTTAGTGTAAAAATCTATCCCCCATTTCCCCTATAGAACTATAATAGGATATTATGGGGATAGAAATTAAAAGGAGAGATATAACAATGAAAATGAGATATTGTATATACAAATTTATAGACAGAAACAATGAAATAATATACATTGGTAAAACTTGTTCAATTAATCCACAATTAAGATTCAATCAACATTCTTGTAATGGACATCTTGGTAAGGAATGCTATGATTCAATAGATAGGATAGAAATATGTGAATTGAATAGTCATGCTGATGTAAATGTTTATGAACCATATTTAATAAATATTTATAAACCAAAGTATAATGATGATTTTAAAACTGAAGATGCTTTGACAATACAATTACCAATTATAGAATGGATGAATAAAGATGAATATATTGCAATGATAAAAATAGAAAATGATATAACTAAGAATACTATTAAATACCAAGAAAACAAAGCAGATTCCAGAATTAATAAAGGGATTGCATATACAAAATTTAAGAATTGGTTAGATGTTCAAATAAGTGGTATGTCAGTAAAGGCTAAAGATTTATTATTAGAAAGTGAGTTAGATACTGGCATTCTTAATGGCTTAAAGAAAAGCAATACTTTTGTTAGAGAATGGTTTAAAACACATACTGTAAAAAAAGGTAATTATCTAGTGTAAAATATAAAGGAGATAAAACAATGAGATATAGTGCGTACATATTAACAACAATTAAAGAGAACCCAACGAGAGCAGGAACGTATACAAGCGAAATGCCAGCGTGGGAGCATTTCCCTTGGGTGTCGGTGCGTTGCACCTTCCACAATTGAATTATAAAATAAATAAAATGACTTTGAAGGAGAAAATAATAAATGGCATATGAATTAAGACCATATCAATTAGAAGCAATAGAAGCAGTAAAAAATCTGAAACCAAATTTTAATGGTATTCTATCACTTTCTACTGGCACCGGAAAGACGGTAATAGTATCTGCAATAGCAAATGAAGTAAAGTCTAGGTGTTTGATTGTAGTCCAATCACAGGAACTTCGTGAGCAAACTGTTGAGAAACTTTACAATACAAATCCTGATTTAGATGTTGGATCAGTACAAGCATCATTAAATATGGTGTCTAATAAAATTGTTGTAGCTACCCGTCAATCGCTCACACATTCTAAATCTACTAGATTAGAAAAGATGTCTGAATATGGTGATTTTGAATTAGTATTCTTTGATGAATGTCACAGTTCAGTAGGACAAATTAAAAAGATATTAGATAAATTGAATCCGAATATAAAGGTAGTCGGTCTAACAGCTACACCTTTTAATGAGGATATGAAGAAAGTGTTCCACGGAATAATCTATGAAAAGTCTATATTGGAAATGATTAAAAGCAATTACTTATGTGAGCCAAAAGCAATATATGTTCATTCTGATACAGATTTATCTAATGTAAAAACAATCGCAGGAGAATTTAATCAGAGACAATTAGAAGATACTGTAAATACAGAAACTAGAAATGATCTTGTAGTAGAATCTTATATAAAATATGCTTCAGATAGAAAAGCAACAATAGTATTTGCTTCAGGTATTGCTCATGCCAGAGATATATGCCAAAAGTTTAAGGATAATAATATCGTTTGTGAGTATATTGATTCTACTATTGAAGATAAACAAAGAGAATTAGTTATTAATAATTTTAAGTCAGGTAAAATTCCAGTTATTGTAAATGTTGGAATTCTAACTTTAGGATTCGACTATCCTCCATGTGACTGTATTTTGCTATGTCGCCCCATGAAATCTAAAATCCTCTATACCCAAATAATTGGAAGAGGACTTAGAACCTCAGAAGGCAAATCCAATTGTCTAATCATTGATGTAGTTGATATTGTGCGTAAACATGACTTAATGACAATGACAGATATATTTGGTGTAGAAATTAAAGATCAAGAAACTTTAACTGAAGCAATCGAACGTGAAGAAAAGAATAAGGCAGAGAAATTAGAAAGAGAAGAATTAGCAAAACAAAAAGAAATAGAGAGATTGGCATTAATTGCAGAAGAATTAAAACTATTTAAGGCAAATATGAGTGAGTATTTCTCTGAAAGTTATTATGATTGGTATAAGTGTGATAGAGATACGTTTGCATTGTCTATAAATTCTGATTTACATTATGTAATTTATAAGAATATAAAAGAGAATATATTTGAATTATTCATTGTTGATACCACAAATAAAGTTAATAGAAAAGAATATGTGTCTGAGGATGATAATTTAATTAATCTCATTGAAGAATCAGAAAAATATGCTTCAAGGAAATATTCTACATTCCTTGATAGAAAAGCAAAATGGAAATATGAACCTGCAACTCAAAAGCAATTAGATTGGTTAAAGAATGAATGGTGGGCTAATGGTAAGGTATTAAGAACTAAATTTGATGTTCACACTTGTGTGAAAGCAAATAAGATCAGTTGGATTATTAAGAAGAGATAGGTTGTATACATTTTATAAATATATAAATAAATTATTTGACATGTGGTTAATAAAGTGGTATACTGTATATAGAGGTGCAGGGCGGTCTGGTTTACACATCAATAAATCACACTAAAATATACCTACCCCCTTCCTCAATATCCAATAAATAAAATATAATAAATACAAAGTAGGTGATTTTCTTGAAATTATGGTATTTATGGGAAGCAAAAGATTTAGGTTTGTTAGATGTAGTTGGCTTAGTAGATATAGTTGATTCAATGGGTATGGGCTGTGACCTTTATGTACATAAAAATATAATGTTTAACTATATTCCATATAATGGTGTAGACATTTACGTTTATCAGACAGAAGATTTAAGTTTAATACGCAATAATAAGTGTTTTCGGTTCAGTGGGATACCTGTATTACATGTTTACGGGAATACAACAAAAGAGGGGATTAATTATGATTGGCTCATTTATGGTGCTTGGGTAGATTATATTGAGGAGTATTTAAATAAGTTAGAAGTATTTGTTGATGAAAAAAGAATGGAAATAAAAATCATAGAAACCACAGAAAGAAAAAACAAGGAAAAGAATCTAAAAGAAAAACTAAAACCATTTGAGATATTCTTTAGGTAATTATACAAATAAACTAATAGAAAGGAGGTTTATCACTATATCAAAAACATAAAACTATATCTATACACAGGTATATTCACCAATTGCCTACTATTCGCTCTAACAACACCTACAATAAACATATATTTTATGCAACAGGTATCCACTTACATATATTCTATAGTAAATTGGGTAGGAATTATCACAATCTTTCTTATAAATTATATATTAAAGAAACAAAAGAATAGAGAATTATTGCAAAAATTCTTCTTACTGATTGTAATTCTAGATGTTTTAGGATTCTTATTTGTATCAATTTATGGATTACATAATATAAACATAAGATTCTTCGGAATTTCTATACTCAATGGTACATCTTCAGCTATATGGATGTGCATTATGAAGTCAAATATAAATAAAATATGGCAAGGAGATGATTTAACTAATTATCAAACACAAGAAAGTTATTTAGTTTCAATAGCACAGATCATGGGAGCAACATTAGCAATAGTTGTAATAAAATTAGAAGTAAGTATTAATATATTAATTGGATTACAGATATTAGCACAGTTTATTATGGGGATATTTGATTATAAGGTGATTAGGATTGTTGAAAGAGATTTAGAGGATGTGAGAATCAATTAAATGAAAAAATTGTTAAGAAATTTAATCATCGTGATTATTAGTTTATTTGGAATAATTGGATGCAGTCAACAACAAATATCAGAACAACAAATTCAACAGAAAACTAAAGAAGCACAGGAGATTAAGATTCAACAAGAAGAGCAATTAAAAATTAAACAAACATTTACAAATAATAGATTTGAAATCATCTATACTCAAAGGGATAATAATAATTATACTATTTTAATTTATCAAGACATGGAAACTAAGAAAAAGTTTTTGTGGGTACAGCAATATGGTTCCGCAGGAGGGTTGTGTCAATTAGCAGATTAAATGTAATTAATATTGAAAGGAAGTATAAATAATGGATATTGTAATCATAGATAACCTAATAAAAGTAACTATTGGACTATCCTTAATTGTCACCAGTGGAGTTTTATTAATTGCTCTATTGAAAGTATGGGAGAAAGTATTTGATTTAGGTTTGCAAATGTTTAATATGAAAAAGAGTTTCTTGATTTTATAATTAAAAAGTATCGTGATAAAAAAGGAGTAATAAAGAAAATTCAATAGAATACATAGGTGTATAAAGTAATAAATAATTATTTGACATGTTGTAAAAATAATGTTATAATAATTAAGTAGCAAAGGAGGTGAGATTAATGGATATAGGTTTTCATATTGAGTGTAAAGCTTGTAACAGTAATAATACTTCAATAAAACATACTGAAAAATTTAATATGTGGTATGATGACAGTTACACAGAACATTGGGTTCATTTAGTTTGTGAAGAATGTGATAATAAGAAGTTAATGTATAGTTATAATACATATTGAATTTTATAAATACTAAAATAAATATTATTTAAGGAGGTGAAAAGAAATTTTAGACTATATTGGGACATATACAGTTTTTCATACTTTGAACACAGACGGATCTATCAGCAAGAACAAAAATGACAACTATTTGAAATGTCGCTACAACGGTCAAGTTTATAAATATTCAGATTCAACTCTAGCACTTTATCTACCCTCTGGTGCAAGTTCAGTAAATACTTTAATGCCAAAGTTTGAAGCAGAAAATATAAAGGTATGGACTTACATAAGTGGTGAGGTATGCGAAGAAGCTGTGTTGATTTTTAACACTGAAGACATTCATAGAATACATAAAATAATCAAGATAATGACAATGGGGAGTAATCAACAACTAAAAGACTTAAAACTTAAACAAAAACAAGATAAATTAAAAGCAAAGTTAAAAGAAGAATCTAATAAAAATAAATAAATAATTGAAATTTATAGTCCATTTAAGGTGTAGATTTACTATTTGACACAATCTTACCAACAAATTATTACAATTGATTCTAGCTAAATTTTTATGAAATATGTAATGATTATAAATAACATGTAATACTACTCTCACAATGGTTACAGAGGTTTATTTTAATTATTATAAAAAGTCTATAATCGGCATATCAACCCTTGGTTACAAATCTAAAATACAAAATAATATTAATAATAGAAAGAAGGCAAAATATAATGCAAAAACTAACACTCTCAGGAACAATATCCCTATCAGAAATCCCCTCCATATCCAACAAACTAAATAAACCAAACTACATAATCACATCAATAATCGACAACTCAACCAAATCAGTAACTCAAATTCTAGATACAATTTTTTCTTCTAAAAATACAGTTGATAAATTAATTGAAGTAAAGCTAGTAGAATATATTACAGGCATAGAGCACAAAGGTTTTGGGAAATTAATCATTGGTAGAGAGAATTATAACACAAAAGTTGAATCTTATTTTGTTGGAAATTTTTCATTAGAAAAAATATTATTTGAATTGTTAGATACTAATGTTGAACTGACGTTGATTGATTTAACAGATTCTATTGGTAAGTTTATTACTGAGGATTATAATAATTCTACTGGGACATCGGAGGATATGCATAATGACAAAGTTAAAGCAATGTAAAGGAGGGGATAGTAATTATAGCGATGTAGAATTAGATAGAGTTGATGAACGATGTGTTCACTGTGGAAAACGTATGACAAATATAAAATATATCTATTATGATTTAGATTCAGGTAATTACATATGTAAAACGTGTGATAATAAATATGGTTTAAATTCAGTTCCTTGTGCAGAAATGGATTATTAAAATAAAGTAATATTAATAAAGGAGATATAAATTAATGGCATTAAAAGATTATAAATATAGTGGTCATAAATGTATAATCAATAATCATTCAGAGTTTATTAGACTATTAAAATTCTTTCTTAAACATGGTGCAGAAGATTATGTAGGAAATGATGTTCCTATGTTTGAAAATATATGGGACATTTGTGAAGAATTAGATGTCAAATATGAAAATTATGATTATGAAGGAGATGATGAGGAAGGTGGTTTATTAATAAAAGATATATCTGAATTAGAAGAATTTTTATTAAAAAATATTAATAAAGATACATTAGTTCCATCTGAGGACGAGTATCCTGTGTTAGTTGATTGGTATAAAGAAGATAGTTTTGATAGAGTTGGAAAATCAAGTATTAAGATTTTAAATTTTACTTCTATGTGTAATTTCAAAATAGTTAAGGATTATTTGATTGATTTTATGAAAGAGTTAAGAATTAAAAATAGTTATAATAGAGAAATGTGTAAGTTACGAATGGAATTTAGAAAGGAGAAGTTAAACAATAATGTATAGCAATTGTCTATTACATTCAATAAAACAATACATATTAAATCCTACAAATATAAAAATTATAAAACGTGGTTCATGGTTAGAAATATTTGAATGTAAATGGCCTCATTTTTATTGGTTTGATAAAAGAGATAATCATTATTATCATTTTTGTGCTAAATATTCAGATGAACCATTTATAAATCAGATTTGGTTTGAAGGTGAGGTAAAGAGATTTTTATGGCATAATAAGAGTGAAATGAGGGAATATAATGATTTGCAAAGTTTGTAATTATTCTGGTGAGTTTACTGAAATACGTATAAGAGACACAAATACTACAAAAATATATGATTTTACAATATCTAATCCTAAAAGAAATATGCCGTTTAATAATAATTATGAATATGTAGAGAATAGAAGACCATTGACAGTTGATTTATATCCTGAATGTGGAACAGTTAGAATGGATAAATAATATCCCATAGAAGGTGAGTTTTAAGGGATAGATTAGAATAATATTATGGGTTGCAATCAATAGCAAGAAGGAGAAATAATATGAAAAATAAGAGTAAAAATAACAAAAACAATATGAATATCAAAAGACCAAGATTGAATCTTAATTTTGTTGAAAATAATTACTCAGATATAGTAAAACACTTGAATAACAATGATATGTTGACAATTCAATTTAAAGAAGATGGAGTTACTGTTTATATTGAAAAATTAGATAATATTTATGATTGTATAATGGTTAATCCTCATAATTATAAATCAAATGGTGTTACTGCTTGGCAGATGAAAGAAGATGATTTGTTAAAAATGTATGATAAGTTGTTTAATGGCATTGAATATGAAATATTTGCTGTAGAGAAAGGTAGTTTGCTTAGAATTAGAGATATATTTGAAGGAATGATGGATGCATTAATGTGTTTGAGAGATGGAAAGAGTTATGGTGGATATAAATTGAGACAGTTGGATTAGATGGGATTTGTGTGAATTTTGGATGGGTAGGAGAGTATTTTGCTCTCCTTATACCTATATTAATAAATGAAAGACGGAGGAATAATTATATGAAAAAGAATAGAGTTGCATATTTGGTTGTTGAAAATGGAATAGAGGGGCTAGAATCTTATTTATACACCGATCAAAGAAAGACAAATAAACATATTAATGGATTGAATAATAATGAGTATTTATTTTATGAATTTAGAGATACAATCAATAATGAATGGGGATCTTTATTTCAAAAAGTAATTGAAGATAAATATAGTGAAATACAATTGTATAAGGACAATAAATATACCAAAGAATTTTTAGAAGTATTAAAATATTTAAAACATGCTATATGGTGTAGTTCAATTAGTTTCCCCAGAAATGGTTTATATGATTGTGAGCATTGTGAAAAAGAATCAATTTATTCTGATATAAAAATATGTGAAGAATGTGGAGAACAAATGTGTCCTGAATGTAGAGAATATCGTGAATATTATCCAGAAAATGCACATGAAGAATGCAATGATGCTCTAGATATGTGCAATGGAGAAGAGGACTTTGATGATACTTGTGAAGAAAAGTATTGTTATAACGATGAATGTCCTATGTGGAAATCAAAAAATCATGATGGACAAACCAAATCATCTTATGATGAAAATAGAGAGTTTATAGCAAGTTTAGATCCAAACGATCCCGCAGATGCATGGTTCTTTGAAGATTAAAAGGAGGAGATCAATATTAGTCTAAATAAACAAATTCATATCTATAGTGTTGATACCAGTAGTTTTTATAATGATAAAGAAATGATTATACATAAACGTTTGAATAAAAACTATTATCTTAGAAACAAATTAATAAAAAAGATAAGTAAATTAAAATCTGATTCAAAATATATTGGTATTCTGGAGAAGTTTATACAGAATACCAATATGAGATTAAAAAAATATAAAAATTCTTTATATGATGAATTCAAATTAAATAGTGGTATTAGAAATTTACGTAGAGATGCGTTAAATAAATACAATGTAATTTCTGTTTTTGATTCAGTTCTTACAAGAACAATACAGATTCCAGAAAATACATTAACTGCTGATATTATTATTGTTCAAACATATTTCTTTGATGTAATTGAAGACATAATACTTGATGATTTTATGTTCGGAAATGAAAAATATGTATGTTTAACTGCCAGTGCAGGACAAATAAGAACAAAAAAGACAGTTTTTATTAAGGAAAGTATTTTATTAGAATATAGGAATACATTAATGTGCGGATTAACAATTGAAGATATTAATGTATTAGGTGGAGTAAATATTAATAAATACTTAGCTTACTTAGCCTTAGCAAATTCAGCGACAGATGTATGGAAAGAATTTGATATTACAAAATCAATTGTTGTGGAAGATATGGAAACAGAAGTAGAAGGTGTTGTCGATTTTATAAATGATATAACATATGAAATTATTAGACAAAAAATGAAAATCCCAGTTTCTCATACAGATGGATGTGGAATGATGTTACCAAGTTTAAGTGATAAAAGCATGATGGTTAGATTACCGTGGATAAAGGGATTGCTAGTCCCATTTGCATTTGATAAATTCATTATTGAAGCAAATAAAAATGAGGAAGGTAAAATATATGGCAATATATTCGATATTTATGGAAAAGAACACGATATTATAAAAGAAGGAATAGAGGTAATTTTTACACGTAGTCAATTCAAAATGTATAAATATTATCAAAATAGCCATAATGAGCAAGAAGTAATTACTAAGTATGGATGGGATGTTTATAAAGACAATTATTTAAAATATAAGTGCCAAGCTGGGAAATGTAATGAAGAAGAAATTGATTTTAGTGACGCAAAAATAAATTATCAGATGCTTCAGACATTAACAGATATGGATAATAAAGAATTAGAAATAATTGCGAAAACTACTAAACATAATATACTGAACATCGGTAGAGATAGAAAGACAATGTTAAAGGTATTGGGGGTAAAAAAATCAAATAAAAATAAAAACAATATTCAGCAAGCATTAGAGATTTATCCTGAATTGTTGAATGATACATACAGTAAAGAAATATTAAAACAAGTTAAAAAAAGCATGGTTAAAGAAGGTAGGTCTGCAAAATTAGATATAAATGGAGTATATACATTCATTATTCCAGATATTTATGCCTTTTGTGAATTTTTAATTCTTGGAGATAAAAATCCAAAAGGATTACTTAATGATGGAGACGTGTATTGTAAATTATATGAAACTTATCCTAAGTTAGATTGCTTGCGAAGCCCACATTTGTATAGAGAACATGCAATTAGAAACAATGTAATTGATGATAAAAAGAAAGACTGGTTTATAACTAATGGAGTATACACATCTTGTCATGATCTAATATCCAAAATTTTACAATTCGATAGACATTACATGTCGAATCAAAACTTGGCTAACCTATAAAAATAGGGTGTCATATAACATCGGAAAAAATAGTTATATGGCTAACGGGGAAATCGTAGTGAGTAATGTCACCGACAATCCCGTAGGAAAATCGGTCTATTCTTTTAAACCTTTAGAGGGGGTTTGAAAGGCTATAAATAATTTTTACATTTATGAGTGGTATAATGTTGATACGGGATATGTGTTTTATGTTGGTAAGGGATGTGGAAAAAGATATAAATTGTCTACAAAGTCAGTCAGAAGTAAACACTTTCTGAATTATAAAAATAAATATAATTGCGATGTTAGAATAACCCATTCTAATTTAAAAGAAGAGGAATCTTTTAAATTAGAAAAAGATACAATTGAAAAATATAAAAGTAATAATCAATGTAATTGCAATTATACGAATGGTGGTGAAGGTATTAGTGGATACATACACTCACAAGAAACAAAAATAAAAATATCAGAAACCCATAAAGGAGAACTAAATAGTCAATTTGGAGTATCCCCAAAAGAAAGGATGGGAGATAATTATGAAGATTGGTTAATTAAAATGAGTGAAGTAAAAATGGGTTCTTCCAATCCTAATTATAATAATGATACATTAAAAATAAAATATAAGGAAAACCCAGATTTAGCTTTAGAGAAACAATCAAGAAAAGGCATTAAAAATGGAATGTCAACAAAAATACAATTATATGATCAGAATATGAATTTTTTAAAAGAATTTGATTATATAGGTTTATGTTGTGAATACCTACATAATAATTATGGATTTTCAAGTAATGCGGAAATTGTAAGACTTGGTATTAGAAGAAGTATTAAAAACGATGTTCCATATAAGAATTTTAAGTTTATTAAATTATAAAATAATATTAAAAGAATAGACCGATAACCTCTAACGACTATCGAAAGGATAGGAAATTGAAAAATATTTCCGAATAACCGAGTAGAGTAGAGATTATGTGAAAATCATAACTCGAAACGCCAAGCATAATAATACTGTAATGTATTATTATGAAGATATAGTCTGTGCCATATAAAAGTATGGATTACGCGGTAGATGGAGATAAATCTTTAGTTGTTGCTTGTCCTACATTAATTTCAATTGCAGAACGTAATATGAAAGATATAGTTCCACTTTATTATAATATGAGAAAAGCACCAGCAGAATTAATTACTAAAAAAAGTATTTATAATGGTTTAAAAATGGCATATACTGGTGGAAACATTGGAATGGGTAGTAATAATATTACAAAGATATGGAATAGTGGTAAAGTAAATTTAGATGTAATTAAATTACTATGTATGGAAAACAATTTTACAATTGATTATGCTAAAACTTTGTATAAACCAGTAAGACCAAAGTCTAAAAAGAATATGATTACTGATTATACTAAATTAAAGACCCCTCATTTTTTTATTTATGCTAAAGATAAAGAGAAAGATAAGGTTGAATTAGTTAACAATAGCGTTGTAAATAGATTAGAGAAGATAATTCCAAATACTAAAATTAGTTTTACTGCTACAGGATTAGGAAATTTTGATTATAAAATGCTTATGAGAAATAAAAAAGTGGAGTTAAACGAAGATATTATAAAAAAATATAAGGAGTTAGATTTAAAAAAGCATTTTATGATAAATTCTACATATGAGGAAGATGAACAAAACAATGTGATTTATTTATATCAAGAAATTGTAAAAAGCATACTAGAAATAAATAGTGATGTTTATTATGTAACAGATGTGTTAGTAAAATATCTGTATGAATTTAAGAAGTCAAACTTTAAAACTACTTTATGGGAGTGCTTTGGGGATATTATTGTTGATAATCTGAAAACAAATGTGGAAACTAGTAAAATATATTGTGAAGTTTGTGGTGATTTAATAGTACAAGAAAACAATAAATCTAAGTATTGTGAAAAGTGTGCAAAAGACATAAAAATGAAGAAGGATAGGGAGAGGATGCAAAAAAATAGAAATAGTCGAAAATAGAAAACCTCTACAACCCTACTCCCACAAGGGTTTGAAAAACAGCTATATTACTTGATTTACTCAAACGTAGTCATACCAACACTTTCAGCGTTTTGCCATAATAGTCTCTAAGGGAAACATAGACTAATATACAAAAATAAGAGATATGCAAACACCCTTTAAAGAAGGGTATGATTTTAAATTAATTATACCCTTACGTTCATACAAAATTTAAGACCATTAATCTTTCCTTACTAACTAAATCATACACAATTGGCTATGTTAGTAGAAAACTTTGCTTAAAATTATCTATCGAGTTTTGCCAATAGGACTTGAAGATAATTTGGCATGTATTATCGAAGTAACGCTGAAATATGCACTAAAGGGTTTTAGATAATACAAAATCTCAACTAAATCAACGTCGAATATGAGTAGTCTTTGGTCGGATGAAAATAGGAGACAAATATGCTGTTAGCACATGAAAATTTGCCAAACCCGATTTACAGAGGTGAGGACTTGTGTTAGACCACAGCATATCGAACTAAATAGAGGGTAAAAGAGTAGGTTTTAAATTTATTACTTACTCTTCCCTACTAAATTAGTTATTAAATCGTATTGGTCGATTGCGATTTATATAAAAAATATCTTATAATTAAAAACATAACAAAACAATTAAACTCCAAAAACAATCCCAAAAGGAGCATCAATAACATACATTGAAAAAAATTACAAAACAAGAAATGTCATACTTAATCAATCTAAAAATTCTCAAACAACATCACGGCAACTATGGAGATAATCTAGTAGTAATAGGAAAATTCAGTAGCAAATCTCGTAAACAACGTTACATTACAGACCCATACTATAATTATCTACTCAGATTGAAACAAAACGATAAAAATAAACAGACTATTGATGATATAAAAGATAATCAAAGGTATTTGTTTAGTAGTGGTATGGATAATAGTAACAATAGCAAACGTGTCTTATGATACTAAGTAGTAAAATAAATAGTAGAGGATTGGTTTATATTGCCCGATAAACCATGTCAATCACCTTACATTGATTCAAATGTATTAATGGATCACCCTAAAAAAGTTTTTGAAGATTTTTCAGATTCGGGGATACAATTATCAGGATTTGTTCTTGGTGAATTAGATAATTTAAAGAAAAATGGTAAAACAGAAGAGGTAAAATTTCAGGCCCGTAGAGCGACTAGATATATAAACGCTAATCGAGACAAAATTACATATATCATCGATGAAACAGATTATAATAATCTTCCTTCATGCTTTGATAAAGGGATTATGGATAATAAAATAATCTCACTTCTGAAGGTTTTGTACGAAAAAGATAATAATACAATCGCTTATAGTAATGATATGTTATTTAGAGTTAAATGTGATTCTCTTAATATTCCTTGTAAACAATATGGTGGTGAAACATCTAATGATATTTATAAAGGATATCAAAAATTATCAGGAGATACAAACTTCATAAATAACTTTTTTACAGACATTGATAATGGCATCAATAAGTATCAATTTGTAGTAAATGAGTATCTAATATTTTATAATTCAGATGAAAAGAAAGAAAATGAATATAGATTTAATGGTAAAAAGTTTGTCGGATTGAAACTACCTGATTCAAAAGTTATTAAAGGTAAGAATAGTTTACAGAGATGTGCTTTAGATTTGTTGAATAACAAAGAGATACCAATAGTTTGTGTCAACGGAAAAGTCGGGAGTGGAAAGACTTATTTGTGTGTAAGAATGGGATTGCATCAAACAGTAGATAAAGGTGATTTTAATAAACTTTTAGCAATTAGAGAAGCAATAGGCGAAGGAAAAGAAGTTGGATATCTTAAAGGCACATTTGAAGAAAAAACAGAAATGTTCTTTAAACCAATTGTTCATTCATTAGAAGGTGGAGAAAGAGAATTACAAATCCTTTTATCCCGTGGAGTGTTGGAATCTAATATTCCATTTTACCTTAAAGGAACAACATACGATGAGACAGTAATTGTTGTCGATGAATCTGAGGATCTTTCGCCCAAGCAATTAAAACTTGTCGGTACAAGACTAGGGGATAAATCTAAAATTTATTTAGCAGGAGATTATAAACAATCTAGTGTAGATTCTTCAGAAAGAAATGCTTTAGTACAAATGTGTAATGAATTAAAAGGAACTAAAGAATTTGGGTGCATTTATTTAGAAGAAGATGTAAGAAGCGTTGCTTCTGGTATATTCTCAGATTTATTTGAGAAGAAATAATACAATTTTACTCCCTCAGACTGTCTTTCTGTACGGAGTCAAGGGACAGAGTGTATATCTGTTACCTCTTTAAATTAATTCAAGGAGGGTAGTCATTATATTAATGGATTTTTGTTAGGTAGAAAAGTAAAATCATTGAAGATAGGTCTTTGTGCTTAATAAAAAAGCACAATGCACCAATATTAACTACATAATCTAAAACTCACAAGGTTTTAGATTAAAATACCAAAACATCATAACAATTAATAACAAAAAATAAAAATTAAGAATAAAAGGGGATATATTAAAACATGACGAAAAACGAAATGATTACAGCAGTAAGTTTAAAAGGTGAAATGTCAAAAAAGGACGCCGAAAAAGCAATTAATGTTGTATTAGATGTGATTAAAGAGACTGTAGCAACTGGAGAACCTGTGAAAATCGTTAATTTTGGTAACTTTGAGAAGAAACCTACTAAAGGTACAACTGGTATAATTCGATTTGGAGATCGTAAAGGTGAAACTTGGACTTCAGAAGATTCATTTAGGGTTGGATTTAAAGTTGGTAAGGAGTTTGCAGATTTAGTTAAGCAATAAATATATAATCTTGTATCGCACAGTAAGTCCTTATATTTAATAGATATCTTTAAATATAAGGCAAAGCGATACGTTGCAATATTTGAGCGTAAGGCAAATTCTTTAATACAAATGATATATTCATAATATAAAATAAATATAAAAAGGTGGAATAACAAAACAATGGCAAAATCAAAACTCACTGAAACAAAGAAAATTACACATAAATTAGCAACTGAAGGTGAATTAACAATTGTAGATTCAGTAATTGTAATTAATATCCCAGATGAAGGTGTTAAGAATCTTCATGAGGTAATTAAAAATTTCTCAGGATGCTATGTAAAATTATCTATTACAGAAGAAGCAATTGAAGATGTAATGGATGAAGATAGTGAAGAGTCGGAAGATGAAGAAGATTAATTTTATTATTAATTTACAATCTAATTTATGAGGTGATATGTTATGTTTACTGAAGGAGATGGTTAATATGTTTACTGAAGATGAACGTGGAAACATTTGTGAACATGAATTGGATTAAACAAATATTATTAACTTATAATAGATAGTAATATTAATTTCTTTATAATAATTATTACAAAGTAACATAAAAATTGTTATCATCAGTAAACTTCCCTCTATAAATTGTTGTGGTGATGATTTTTGGAAATTGCATAAGCCAAGACAGCAACAATAAAAACTTGTTTTAGGGTTTGATAAAATTGGGTCAATGTTAGTGCAATTACAAACCCTCCCTAAAATCATGTGCATAAGTTAGTAAGACCTTGAAAGACAGGCATTGCTCTGATAAAGAGTATGAGGTTTATAGATGCACAAAATTCCCCTCATCACTCATTGTTTGTTCTTTATGGCGTTAATCACAGTTCATTTAAACTTTAGTGATAGAGAAAAATGGCATACTGCAATGAGACTGATGAAATATATAAGTATGCCAAAAGAGATAAGGAGAATTTATAGGGGTATAATTCTCCTTCATACAGAAAGAATTGAGTTAATTACTCTAACAAAGAAGAAAAATACAAATTGAAAGAAGGAAAACAATATGTCTAATTCACAAAATTCACAAAACACTAATTCAACAATTTCACTAAAAGAGTCCTTTCGCACATTGGTTTATATTGATAAAACTATTTCATCTCTAACTTCATATCTTTCTAATAAAAATAATTCTATTTCTGTACTTGAACAACATCTTAAAGAAAAGTCCAATCCAGAAGCAAAAAATGAGGAATTAGATACAACTACTATTAAAGAATATCCAGATGCTTCAACTGTAGATGTAATTAATCTTATTCAAGACTTGATTTCAGAAAAGACAAAATTAGAAATTTCAGTAGAGTTAGCAAAAAGAAATATAGTAATTCAAACTAAGGATAATAAAAATCTTAGCTTAGATTCTGCTATATCAAATGCAAAACAATCTAGAAATTTAGCTAATGTATTAAATAGTCTTATCAATATAAAAACAGACGAGAAAAAGACTGTCGCACAAGGATTTAAATTCAATCAGGAAGGTAATGAGACTCCATATAGGTATGATGTAGTAATTACTAAAACAATTAATTTTGATAGAAGTATTGTTAGTGATAATTATAAGTCATTACTAGAAAAAGCTGATAAACTTAGTATTTCTATTGAAAAATCCATGATGGAAGAAATTGTGGAATATGAATTCCCTTATAGCATTCATGATTCAACAGCAGATATTGTGAGTAAATATTTATATTCTATTGATTTATAATCTTTATCTAATAATTAACCATGACAATTAATTAGTAGAGATGCCTAACCACATCTCTACTAATTAAAACAACTAACCAGAAGCAAAGCAAGATATAGACTATTTATTTGGACATCTGAAATTAGATGTAAATTCAAGTTACCATATTCAAACATTGCAAAATAGTGCAGGTTATGTATATTAAATACATAATAATAAAACAAAATTTAGGTTTGCTGTCACAAGCAAGAAGAATCGCTAATCTATCACTAAGCGCAAAATCATTATTCACCAATACGATATGACATTAGTACATTATTCATAAATACGACAATCGTTTCGTTAATCACCATTTGATAAATTTTAGGATTTTAAATCCTTATAGAAGAACAAATATTAAAAATAAAGTATTTTAAAAGATACTCTCTTAGAAATAAGAGGATATTGATTTTTAATAAATAAATGGATAATATAATTAATTAAGAAAAATAGTCTTATTTTGCTTGCTTTTCTGGTTAGTATATAAAACACTAAATGGGTTTGATAGTACAACCCATATAAAAACTATCATTATAAACTTTTCTCTAATAAGGAGATGATTTTTATCAAATGGATAAAATGAAACTAAACAACAAAACTAAACTAAGTACAGGAACTCAAGTACAAATTCTTGACAACTCAAATTGGAATGGTTTATTTGCAATTGTTGATGATATCGTAGATATTGATAATAATAATATAAATATTCCGGTGCTATATTGTGTTAGTAAGCCGACTGAGAAATATTATGTTTATCCTGAATTGGAGGATAAGATTAGGATTGTCGGTGGTGATATTGATAATAATGATTATGACATAGAAAATGCTGATACTACTTGCCCTATTTGTAAAAATAGTAATAAGAGATACTGGTTGGCATTCTTTTATGATAAGACTTATTTAGTGTGTAGGGATTGTTGGTATAGTGAATTGATTTAGTTTAAGAAAGTGGGGATTTGATATGATTACTAAGGAAAAAGAATTTGTTTATATTTACAATCAATTTCAGTCACAATTTTATTTTTCTAAAGGAATTTTACCTTTAAAAGTAGGAAATGGAAGTAAAGGCGATACATATACTATGTTTAAAAATACAGATGAAGTAAAACAAGCATTCGGTGAATGGTGTCGTAGGAAATAAAAATTCCTACATGATATGAAGAGATATGAAGGGAAGCGTGAATTAATGCGTGACAGAGGAAATAAAAAATCATAACAATGCAAAAAGTCGTAAAGTTTATGTTACATATTTTGATGATGAAAGGTGATAAAACAATGAATATTTTTGAAACAAAAGATTTCTACTTGGCAGCATTATTTGTTAGTTACAAATTTCAATTAGTTGGTTCAGAGAAAAAAGATGAAAGTGTTTATTTTAAAATTGATAATAATAAACCTGAATTATTTCAAAAATTAATTAATGATTTTTTAAATTATAAAGCAATGGTTAATTTAAACAAATTAACTAAAGCAACATCCCTATTAAGAAGGGAATTAGACAAACATAAAATTTTAAAATAATTTTATTTGTCTGTGATGATGAAAGAGGTGATGCCTACAATGGAAGATAAAACTATGCGGATATTAGCAGATATTTTTGTTAGTGACGTTGATACGTTTAAGGATATAAAAGCACAAAAAGAAATTGGAGACTTTATAAAACAATATCTTAAAAAAGATGAAGATAATACTTTAACTGCTTCTCTTTTTGTAAAGGATGTTAAGAAACAACACTGGAAACCAAAAGATCATTTCACTAAAGTATTTAATTTAGAAATTGCTCATGCTGTTGAACAATATGGAATTACAAAAAGTGAATTAGCATTTTTATATTCTTTATCTCCTTATTTAAAATGGGAAATGAATTTAATCGTTGATTTGGAAGATAATCCATTAAATCAAATTAGTTTGGCAACATTATTAGACATTGATAGAAGAACTGTAAATAGAAATATGAAAAATTTAAGAGGAAAATTAGCAATAGTTAGTTATGAATTGGGTAAGGAAACCTTTTATTTGGTTAATCCTTATCTTCTTTATTGTGGTAAAAATATCAATATTCTAGTTCCTAGATTATTCGACACCATAGGATACGAAAAGTGTAGAAGTAATAGAAAGGATACAGCCACAAAACGCACTAAAATCAAGGATTCTGAGCAATAATTAGTGTCATAGATGTCACTTGAGAAGTTTTAAAAAGTAGGTTAAACAAGGTTTTATTTTAGGAGTCGGGACATGAATGTCACCAATGTCTGAATCCCTTATGCCAGTAGGTGTAGAGGGGTTTACTTGTTGTGTAGGCATTTCGAGATGATGAAAGGCGGTTATGCGATAATGGCAAAGGATAAGAAAATAGGAATATATAAAATAACTAATATAATAAATAATAAAGTATATATTGGTCAAAGTCAAGATATAGATACTAGGTTAAGAGGACACAAAAGCACATTAAAAGCGAACACTCATTTTAATATTCATTTACAAAGAGCTTATAATAAGTATGGTATTGATAGTTTTACATATGAAATTCAAGAAGAATGTAGTGAGGATATTATTAATGAGAGGGAATCTTATTGGATAGAATTTTATAATAGTAGAGACAGATTTCACGGATATAATATTGATTATGGTGGTACTAAAGATGTATTTTCAGAAGAGCATAAAATAAACATAAGCATTAGAAGAAAAGGGATGTATGAGATTGATGCAACTAATATAGATATTACATATTTAGAAATTTTGGAAGTTTTAAAACAAAAGACAAAGAATGAAAAATTATTGCTATATGCTATGCTTATAAATAGTAAAAGATATTCAGATGATAATGGTGTTTTCTATATGTCTTATAAAGAAATGTCTAGAAAAACTGGAATTAAATCAAAAAATACTTTAATAAAAATTATTAATCAGTTTAATAATAGTGGAATTATTAATATTGTAAGTAGAAATACGATACAAACAAATTCTTACAAAATAAATTATAGTATTGATGATGATAATAAAGAAAAGTTTATTGTGAATAAAGAAGAAAACAATTACTTAAATTCATTTGTAAAGTGCTTGTTTAAGTTTTATAATCGCAAAGAGCTTAAAAAGATGTTAAATGAAAGATATTATTTAAGTATATGTAGGTTATATAAAAGTATAAAATAAATATATAGGGTGGTATTAACAACATATTGGATAAAAAATTAATAGAAATTTGTTACCAAAAGTACAATAAGAAAATATCTGATTCTTGGGATACTTTAGCAAAATTGTATTATCCTCAAAGCACAGGTGAAGGATTAAGAAGTAAATTCAAGAAATATAGAAAAGCAAATGGAACATTAAAAGCAAAAGATATTATTAATGGTATTATTCTTGGTAATGGTGATAGAGAATTAATTATTCCTGCTTCTACTCCATCTAAACCTAATTATAAAGAATCTGTAGAAATCAAGCAAGATGATTCTCAAGTTTCTGATAAATTAATTTCTATGAGTCTTGAAGAATCTAAAGATCCTGAATTTGTTTTGAAATCACATGGATATTCGCCTGATAAGTTTATTTTGCTTAGTGCCAAAAATAGCATGTGGCATATGAATACTAAGGAAGATGGAGTAAAGGTTCTCTACAGTTCAAAGGTGAGCGTTAAACCAAGGACTGAAATATTACTTAATGAAGACAATATTACAAAAATACTAGACAATTTAATCAAAAACTACTCTATCCCATCCCCTAAACATACTAAATATAATCCCATCACAAATGGAAATTTGCTTATATTAAACATAGCAGATTTACATGTAGGATTAAAAAGTTACTTAGAAACAAGTAATAATGAATATGATGATGTAATTGCAACTAATAGATTTTTCTATGTAATTAATGATGTTGTAAGTAGAATTAAACATAAAGAAATAGATAAGATTATATTATTAAATCTAGGTGATATATGTAATTTTGATACCCCATATCAGACTACAAAAGGAACTCCTCAGACAGATCACTCAGTAAGTCATTATCAAATGTTTACGAAAGTATCTGATTTATTAATTAAAGCTATTGATATTTTATCACAAATTGCTCCTGTAGAAGTATGGAATTGCAATTCTAATCATGATAGATATACTACGTTTGGAATCTTTCAAGTTTTAAATTCGTGGTATAGAAATAATGATAATGTGTGGATTGATACCGGGACATTGGATAGGAAATATATTAAGTATGGGCGAGTATTAGTGGGGATAGCACACGATATTAATGAAAAGTCAGCATTTAAGACAATACATAATGAAGCAAAAGAATATATTAGTGATTGTGATTATTTGTATTGGTTTGTTGCACATCAGCATAAGACAATGGTCATTGACGATTATGGGGTTGAGATTAGGAGATTACCAACTGTGAGTTCTAATTCAGAGTGGTCTTATTCTCAAGCTTATACTGGTACAGTTAAGAAGAGTCAAAGTTTTATTGTTAGTAAGGAATATGGGATTATTGATATTATGAATACTGTGATTAAGGATTAATTAAATAACTGAAGGGTAATAAGTATATGGAAATTATGATACCAATTAATAAAATTATCGAGGAAATTAAACTCAATGCCTACATTAATGAGCGCACAATCTACATTAACGACGATTCTATCAATGAAGAAACCGAATTTATTGTTAATAGAATGTTTGAGAAAATAGTAGAAAGAGATAAAGCAAGTGGAATAACACCTTCCAAAGCAGAACCAATTATTCTTAAAATTTCTAGTTATGGTGGCTCAGTTTTTGCATCACTAAGTATAATTGCTACCATAGAAACACTCAAGGAGAGTGGTTATAAAATCATTGGTAAAGCATATGGAAAAATAATGAGTGGTGCGTTTAAGATTTTCATATCTACTTCTGAGCGTATTTGTCAAAACCATACTCGATTTCTCTACCATCAAGTACAAAGTTTTGAAATGGGAAATACATCAGTAGAGCAAACAAAAAGAAAGTTAAAAGACCTAGAGGCATCATGGCGTAGGTGTCAAGATGTAATTCTTAAATATACTAATATTACTCAAGAAAAACTTGATGATATTACTGAACATGATTTGGACGTATATTTATGGCCTGAAGAAGCAATTTTACTGGGATGTGTAGACAAAATAATCTAAATTACAAGGAGAAATAACATATGTGCGATAACTGCAAAGAAATAATCACAGAAACCTCAGAAACCTCAGAAACATCTAAACCAGATACAAATACAGAACCAGAAACAAAATCACCATTAGATGACATCCTCATGTTCACAGAACCTTTTTCCATTTCTACAGATAATCTAGAAAATGATAAAGATATTCAAATTGATAAAGATGAATTTATTAAAGGAATAAAAGAAGCAAGTTATTTTTCTGGATTTTATACTTGTTTGATTAATTCAGGTATGTCTATGGAAGATGTAGTTTCTATTATTATGAATAAAATGAATGTTGATCACAATATTACCATGTCTCGTATTCAGACAGATGGAAGCATTGAAGTTTCTAAGAATAGTGTATTATTAAAAGAGAAGGATATGTTGTAAGTTTTATTAAAACATAAATAATACAATCTAACTTTAACATATAAAGATAAAATAAAATATAAAAGCGAGGAATATTAATTATGCTGATTAACAAAATAAAATATACATTATCTCAAGTTGAAGAAATTATTGATTCTCACTTAGACTCTGAACAAAATTTAATGTTTATTTGCGACTTTTCAGTAGCTCATTATATTTATGATTATATCCACAATTACTATGGGATAGATGCTGAATGTATGGAATTGTCAAGTGATGTTGATGAATACTATGTCAGTTTACAATTTTACAAAGATAAAGAAATTGGTTTCTTTTGTGAATTTGCTAAAATGGATGATGGTACATATAAATATGACGAGGTAGATAATATAGATTATTTTGTGATGTCTGATATGAGTTTTGGAGATGTTAGAGAATTCTTAGCAGGAAAAGGTAGGGTAATATTTTGTGAATTTGATAATGAGAATTGTTTGGAAGAAGAATATGATTGTGAAAATGTTGATGAATTGTTAGATGGTGAAGAGCATTATCAAAATTGTTCTTGTGTATCATGCAAACAATTCCGTGGAGAATTTACTGAAGATGAAGAATATGAAATTGGTTTAGTAGAACATTATGCTGGATATATTGAGAATAGTGAATGTGAGTATGGATCAGAATTAAGGAATATTCTTTATAGTATGTTGCAGGAATGTATGTCTATGGGGTATGAAAATGCTAGAGAAGAAAATGATGAAGAAATCGAAGGAAAAAATACTGTTAATATTCATATTGATAATTTGATTTGGGATAATAGTAAACTTGACAAAGAAAATTTAGATAAAATTGCAAAATATACTATTTTAAAGATTGAGGATAATTTGAGAAAGAGATAAAATTATTAGATTGTAATTTATTTATAAGTAGATCAGACACATCATTAATTTGGTGTGTCTACTTGTGCTTATAAATAAATAAGCATTAATAAAAATAACTGACTTTAATATTTAGAGTTTAGTCAGTGCTCTAGAAAGGATGATAAAAAATGTATCAAGAGAAAATGGTGGTCTGTCTCAAAAATAATGGCAAAATCCTTAGAGAAAAAGAGGGGATAATTCAAATTCCATTTGGTAGCGAGTATTCTATTTATATCAAGAATATGGAATCAAGAAAAGCAAAAGTTAAGATATCTATAGATGGAGTAGATGTACTTAATGGCCAGTCATTATTAGTTAATCCAAATGAGACAACTGAATTAGAAGGATTTTTAAGTGATTGTACTGCAAAAAATAAGTTTAAATTTATACCAAAAACAAAAGAAATTTCTGAATATCGTGGAGATAAAATTGAAGATGGATTGATTAGGGTTGAATTTTGGTATGAGAAATTAAAACCAATTACTCAACAGATTAATCAAGTATTTAATCCTATTAGCCCTTGGATTACTTATAAACAACCTATTTATGATTATAATCCTACTTGGATAACTGTTACGTCTAGTACAACACCTAAATCTGTACAGACTGATTGTTTAAGATCGTTTGATAATAGTATTTGCCAAACTAGTTTTACTGCACAGAATTGTTCTTTAAATAATTCTGTAAATCTTAAAAGTTTTGATGAGGGAATTACTGTAAAAGGCGAAGAGATTAATCAAGAATTTAAATATGGGAATATCGGTGTATTGGAAGAAAATTCTCATGTGATTATTTTAAGATTAGTTGGGTTTAATGATATCGGAGACAAAGTTGAGAAGGTTGTTACTGTAAGAGATAAATTGCAATGTAAGATTTGCGGTAAAGTTAGTGGATCTGATGCTAAGTTTTGTGATAGATGTGGGAGTTATTTGGAATAGAAATAAATAAAATTTTGCTATAGATAGTGATCCTAGCTTTTGTTAGGAGTATTTTTGTGTAACAAAATAAGTTATACAAGGATAGGTTGCTATATAAATGCACTGATAAGTATTGCTCGTACTTCCACTATAAAAATGAGCAGGAGGATTTGCTATGTCAAATCAATTAGTAAAACTTAAAGAACTGGAGTTAATGGAAGTTGATTTTAATGGTAATCTAATCATAGTCGTAAAAATGAAAGACACTGGTAAAAGTTATGTAGGTGTGAATTGGATTTGTAATGGAATAGGTTTGTCAGAAGGTCAGTTAAAAAATGAGAGAAAAAAGATTCAAGAAGATATTGTACTTTCTAAAGGGGGACGTAATCTCATCCTCCCCACAAAAGGAGGTAATCAGCAGTCATTATGTCTTGAGTTAGATTTTTTACCTTTATGGTTGGCTAAAATTTCTATTACTAAAGATATGCAAAAAAATAAACCTGAAGTTATGGATAAACTTATTGATTATCAATTGAATGCTAAAGATGTATTATCTAAAGCATTTTTTGGAAAACAAGAAAAATGGGACTTACAACGTGAAGTAGGTAAAGTAGATAGGAAAAGAATGACTTCTAGTATTCAAGAATATGTTCCAAATATAAATAAGTATACATATAGCAATTACACTGACATGGTATATCTTATTTTATTCAATATGAAAGCAAAACAAATAAGAGAAACCAGAAATATAAATAAGAAAAGTGATTTAACTAGAGATTATTTAACTGAGACTGAATTAAAGATTGTAGATGAAGCAGAGACGATTGTAACTGCATTGACTACTTTGGGATTTAAGCAGGATTATATAAAGCATCAATTAGAGGTTAAATATGGAAATAAAACGTTGGATAATAGTAATAAGGATTTATTGAATTAGATAATAATTTAATATTTTGTAAGTTATAAGACGCTTGAGCAATCAGGCGTTTTCTGTGTGGATGGAATTGTGTTTAGATTATGCCTAGTCTTAATTGACTAGGTATTTATGTGAGCATAATTTGTTCATATGAGTAAGGAAGTAAATTGTGAGGAGTAGCTACCTCATTCTGTGCGGCTTTCTTACTCTATTTATTTTGTATCGCACAGAAATAATATTACGCATAGAAAGAAGGAATTAGAGATGTTAATTACAAAAGAGGTAGAAGTAACTTGCCTGTCAAACAATAAGAAATACATTGAAAGTTTAGGTCATAAATGGGAATACAAAAAAGTCATTACAATTAATGTTCATAAATTATTAGATGGTAGTAATGCACCAATCCAATGTTTATGTGATTATTGCTTAGAAGAAGGAATAGAAACAGTTATATCTAAACCATATTATAAATACACAAATAGTCATAAAAATCAACCTATAATAAAAGATGCGTGTGATAAATGTAAACATAAGAAACAAGAAGAATTATGCTTAATTAAAAATGGAGTCAGGTATAGTCCACAGATAAAAGGTGTGGGTAGTAAAATTGCAGTTGCTAAAACTAAATATAATATTAATGGAATAGATGAAGAGTTCAAAGAAAGAGACTTAGTATTATTAACTAAAACTTATAAAAATGCAGAATCATATATGGATTTCATTTGCAACAAACATATAAATAAAGGTGTTCAGTCTATAAAATATGGAAATTTCAAATATAAAGATCAAGATTGTAAATATTGTTCTTGGGACAAATTAAGTAAAGATAAACGAAGAGATTTTAGTGAAGTTCAAGATTTATTTAAAGATAAAAAAGTAATTCTTTTATCAAAAGAAGAAGATTATATTAATAATCAATCACCATTGGAATATGAATGTCCAATACATAAGGGAATAATCCAATCTAAATCTTATGAATCAATGCTTCATTCTTATGGTTGTAATCTATGTAGTTATGATATGCATAAAGGAGAAAATAATCCAATGTGGAAGGGTGGTTTCTCTGAAATAAATTCAATTTTAAGAGATTCTATTACAGAATGGAAGAAAGAATCGATGATAGCATCAAATTATAAATGTGTTGTTACAAATAAAAGATTTGATGTAATTCATCATTTATATGGATTTGATAAGATATTTAATGAGATATTTGATAACTTAAATATTGAAAAAGAAGATTTATTAATGAATATTCGGATGAAGAATTAGTATTGATTAGAAATGAATGTAGTAGGTTGCATAAAATTCATGGTGTCGGAGTTTGTTTAACTGGTGATATTCATGCACTTTTCCACAAAGTTTACGGGTATGGTGAGAATAACGTAGAACAATTTAATGAGTTTAAGGAAGATTATATTAGTGGTAAATATAAAGATTTAGAAGAAGTTGTTTGATAAAATTATAATTATAAATAATGTTTTGTGAGTTATAAATACTTCAATTAATTTTGAAGTATTTTTGTGTTTGCAAAAATATGTAAACTTGGGATTAGGAAAATTTCTGGAGTAGCTACCAGATTCTCTGTGTGCCTAATCCCTATTGCTCTTTAGCACAGAGAACAAAACACATAGAGAAAGAAGGAATAAAAAGATGTTAGTAGAAAATCAAGTATTTACAGTCAAGGTTAATCAGAAAAATATTGGGTGGTATCAATCAAAAGGGCATGAGTGTAATTTAAAGGATGAGATTATTGTTAAAGCAGAAGATTTAATTTCTGGTTGTCACGTTAGAGTTAAATATATTTGTGATGGTTGCACAGAAGAAAAAGATATAGGTTATTGTGATCATATTTCAAGGAAATCAGAGAAAACATATTGTAAAGATTGTGCAAGTAAATATAAACAAACTAATGATTATTATGTAGCAAAAAATGGATATAAAATATGTAATGAATGCGAAAGAAATTTATTGGCAAATACTGATTATTTTTATAGTAAACACGATACTAAGGATGGATTTAAAAGTAAGTGCAAAGAATGTAGTGGTGCGTCTTTTACTAACAAATTAACTCATATTCCAAAAGAAGGATACAAGTTCTGTATAAAATGTGATAGGGAATTACTTGTAAATATAAAATATTTTCCACCTGATAAATTATGCTGTGATGGTTTTAGAAATTTATGTAGAGAATGTGGAAAAGATGGACATTTTATGAAAGACGATTATATTCCCACAATACATTGGACAGATGAAGAAAATGAATTATTTATTGAAAGATATTCACATTATACGTGTGAAGAATTAAAAGATATTTTCTACCCTAATCTAATGGTTAAGCAAATTTGGGATCATGCTTACTGTTTGAGAAAAATATATAATTTTGATTTATATAAAACTAAAGATGTTCAATTAAGAGCAAATAATCAACGTTCGGAGAAAATTTCTGGTGAAAATTCTCCGATGTACGGTAAACCAAAATCAGAAGAAACAAAAAGAAAATTCAGAATATCAATAAGTAGATATTATGAAACCAATGATGGATGGTGGCTTGGTAAAAAGCGTAGTGATGAACAACGAAAAATGCTTAGTTTGCGTATGAAAGGTAAATGGTCAGGTAATAAAAATCCAAGATTTGCTAGTCCTTTAGTTGGAAAAGATAATCCTAACTGGCGCGGAGGAGTAACTGCTTTATACTTTGAGTTAAGAAGCGAGATAAAAGAATGGCAACTAGAGAGCATGAAAAACTGTAATTATAAATGTGTAATAAGTGGGAAGGAATTTGATAATATTCATCATTTATATCCTTTTAAAAATATAGTCAATGAAGTTTTTGAAACACTAAACTTAGAGCAATTGCCTAAAGTATTAGATTATTCAGAAGTAGAATTCGATAATATTAAAGATAAATTACATGAATTGCATATTAACTACGGTTTGGGAGTTTGTTTATCTAAACCTATACATAAGTTATTTCATGATACATATGGATATACAAATAATACACCTGAACAATTTTATGAATTTAAGTCAAGATATAATAATTTTGAATTTAATGAATTATTGGAAGATAAATATAAATATATTAGTGTTTTATTATAAGTTGGTTAATAATAAAAGGAGAAGTTAAATATGGCAGGAAGACCTAAGAGTACAACACCAAAACAACCTAGAATTAAAAAAGTTTTAAAAGATTACTCCTGTCAAAATTGTGGAACATTAAAAAAAGAGACAGAGTATTATGCTAGTTATAACCCTATCCACAAAATGGGCAAAATTTTATATTGTAAAGATTGTATTAAAGATATGATTAGTGATGACCAAGGGAATGTTATTTTAGATAAGGTAAAAGAGACTTTACGGTTAATGGATAAGCCGTTCCTATATAATATTTGGAAAACCTCTCTTGAAGAAGGAGGAGAGGTGATGGGTGTTTTTATGAAAAACATACAAATGCCTCAATATCGTAAATTAGGTTGGGCAGACTCTAAAATATTACCAGAAATTGAACAACAATTAAATTATGATAGTGCAAATATCGATAAAAATAAGCAATTAAATGAAAATAAATCAGATTTCAATCTTACAGATGAAATAGTTGAAAAATGGGGATTTGGATACCAACCAGAGGAATATAATTATTTTGAAAAGAAGTGGAATAAGCTTATAGATAATTATGGCGAAAAAACTTCTTTTCATATAGAAGGATTAATAACGTATATTCGCTTTAGAGTTAAAGAAGAACTTGCTACTGCTAGAGGAGATGTAAAAGAGGCAAAAGAATGGGCTTCTTTGGCAAAAGATTCAGCAACGGCAGCAAAGATAAATGTTTCTCAATTATCTAAATCTGATATTAGTGGTGGAGTAGAATTACTTCCACAATTATTTGAAGCAGTTGAAGCAAAAGTTGGTATAATTTCAATTTTACCAAAATTAAAAGAACAACCAATGGATGATGCAGATTTAATTATTTGGTGTATTGTAAATTATAACAGAAGGTTAGAAGATAAATCTAGGATTGAATATAGAGAGATATGGACTTTTTATGATGAAATGCTTAATGAATTTTTTAACAATCAAGGTTTTACAGAAGACCAAATAAAGAATGAGAAAAATAAAAGAAATGGTATTTTTAGAGATTTAGGAAAGGTTTATAAAGAACCCATCTACGAAGAAGGCGAATGATATGGCAGGATATAATAACTTTGAAAACAAAAATAAAAAAAATGAACATGATAGATATGATATATATGAATCAGCATTTGAATCACCTATAAAAGAATCTGAATACAATTCAACCATAGTTTCAAAAAACATACAAGAATTTTCAGAATTGTGTTCATATCTGCGTTGGATGCCAGATATATTTTGGGACTTATACAAGCCTGAGAGTGGTGGTATGAATTTTGATTTACATCAGAGGGTTATGCTTAGATTATTATCCCGATTCCCTGAAAATTACTTTTGTGCACCTAGAGGAATTTCCAAAACTCAGATTCATATTATGTCTCAATATCATACGGCTTGTTGTTTTCCAAATATTACCTTATCAATTACTGCGTCCACCAAAGAATCTGCGGTTAAGATTTGGAAAGATAAGCATGATGAACTATTAAGATTCTATCCTGATTTTGCACCGAATATAAGATCGGCTAATTTTTCTAAAGATAGTGGAAGAGTAGAGTTTGTAAACGGTGCAGTAGTAGACAATCTTGCAAATAGCCAACAAAGCAAAGGTTTGAGACGTAGGAGAGGCGGTCTGGAAGAATCTGCATTAATTGACAAAGATACCTATGATGATTGTATTGAGCCAATTTTTAATATGGCAAGGACAACAATGACTGGAGATATAGATCCCGAAGAGTTAAATGGTGCAATAAATAGATATTCTACATCTGGATATAAAAATTCAGATGAGTTTTCTAAAATATTAACTATGTCAAGAGACATGAATGATTTAAAAGGAACTTTTGTATTCGGTTCAGATTGGTTTATCCCCGTTCATTTTGGTAGACAAAAAAAATCGGTAATTGATAAAGCAAGAAAAAGTAATATTATTCGATTTAAACAGAATTATTTATGTGACTGGGTAGGAGTAAGTGATGGGGCATTAATTAATATCAGTAAATTGATTAAAGCAAGAGTTGTTTCTCCTCCTGAAATGGAATGTCCGAGAGATAAAAAAGGAAATTTAGATATATGCGAATATGTAATTGGAGTAGACGTTGCAAGAAGTGCATCTGAAAGTAATAATAAAACTTCTATAGTAGTTTTAAAAATTATTAGAAATGAAAGTGGTTCTATTAGGCAAATTCAATTACACAACATAATAAATCCACCGAATGGATTGAATTATGAAGAACAGTCTGTAATAGTCAAAAGAATATTTTATAAATATGGTGGCAACTTAGATTTAACAAAATCAAGAGTAAAAGCTGTAATAATCGACGGGAACACCATTGGACAGGGTTTAGTTGAAAAATTGCTTGAAGATGTTACAGACTTTGAAACAAATAAAGAATATGGTGCATGGGCAACTATAAATACAGAAGATAAATCTAAAACTTCTAATGCACCAAAGATGCTTTATGTTTTAAAGGCACAAGGGATAAATGGTGATATCATTAGAACTTTTATTAATTATGTTGAATCAAACACACTAAAATTAATTAAAACTTATGATGATATTAAGGATGATTTGCCAAAAGATTTAAAAGAGGCTGATTTGCTTAACTATGAATTAGCATGTACTCAAGTTCAATTATTAATTGATGAAGTAGCAAATTTAAAATTAAAGAAAACTCAAACTGCTGTAACGGTAGAACCAGTTATTAAAAGACTAGATAAAGACCGTTATTCTGCTACGGTTTACGCGCTGTATTATATTGCTATGTTTTTAGAGCATGAAGAAGATGATTCAGACTATGATTTCGTATTCTCATACTCATAATAATCAAACAAATAAAAATTAAATAACAAATCCCTTAAAGAAAGGAGGAATAACATCTCTTGACAAAAAAAACAACTCAAACAGAAACCCAACCACAAACAGAATTAACCACCTCTCCTCAATTCTCAACATCAAATGAAATTGAATTAAATTCACTCTCCTATAATTCATATTCATTTTCAACAGGAAGATTAGATACTGATAATATACCAATGAGCGATTTAAAACAATATGTCAAATATCCAATGATATATAATGAAATATTGAGAACTATATCAAGGCAGTCCTACGGATTAAATGGTATATATGGTCAGAGTATCGACAAAATGGTAGCTCTTCCGACATTATCTTACATAACTACATTACGCAACAAAACACCACAAATGAAAGATAAAAAAAACAAATTTAACACAATACTTAAAATATTGAATATTGATAGAACTACTAGAGATATTTTAAGACATCTATTTATCGACGGGCAATATATCGGGATCTTGAGGGATTCTACGGCAAGTAATAAAAATTTAGATACTGGTTCAATGGTAATAGAATCTATTGACAGATTAGAAGGATTGTCATTAGATGATAATTTTATGATTCAACCTTTAGATTTAGATTATTGTAAAATAGTTGGATTTCAAAACAATATATCCATTGCTGCATTTGATATGATGTACTTTGATCAATTTAAATACGGAGGATTACTTAATGAAATTAAAAATTATCCTCGTGATTTTGTAAAAGCGTATATGAATTATAAGAAAGATTGTAGTAAAAGATGGTTTATTCTTGATTATAGAAAAACTATTGCATTAAAAGCGAAAGCTAATGAAATTGATGCATATGGGATTCCTTTTGGCATCTCGGCTTTTGTTGATATGAAAGCAAGTGATGACTATAACGATAGTCAATATCAATTAATTAGTGAATTAGCAAGCAGTATATACTACCTTGTCTTACCTAGTGGGGAAAAAACTGGGTCTTGCTCATTAAATTCAACTCAGCAAAAAGAAGTTATCGAAGCATTTAAAGGTGCTGTAAAAGTTAATACTAGTGGAAATATTTCTAGGATTTCAACACTTAGTCTTGCTCCTGGTACAACAATTAATAGACTAGCTAAAGATGCGTCGTTAATTACGGATACTTTGAGCGACGAAAATATAAAGAAGATATCGACTAATTTAGGTATTGCTAGTTCTGCTTTAAATGCTGAAAGTAATAGTGCTAATTTGGGAAGTTTACAAATTAATTTAGACTTGATTTCTGCACAAGTGTTTCAGCATATTAATGAAATAGCAAGGGAAGAAACTAGAGTAATTAATGAAAACTTAGGTATTACACCTTTTAGCTATATTGATATAAAGTTCCTTCCAATTACATGGTTAAATAAGAAGGATGTTTATGAAAAAGCAAAAGACCTATACTTAACTGCAGGGGGAAGCAGGATATTTTATATTGCTGCAGCCGGATTTGATCCAGTAGATTATCTTGGAATTTGTGATCAAGAAATTGAGGATGGTTACGATGAGCAGTATGCTCCCCATATAACCTCGTTTACAGCTACAGACAGTGCTGATACATCTAATCCAGACAGTAATTTGGGTGGAAGGCCACCGAAAGACACTTCAGAGTTAAAAGAATCAGGATTAACCACGAAAAATTTAAAGAGTAATGAACAGAGAGTTAAGAATAAAAAATAATATTGTAATTTTTAATAAGAGATAGGTTGGGCTTGCAATCCAACTGATAAGGCTAGTTCCTTTCACTAGCCTTCTTTTATTTGTTTAATTTTAAGAAAGGATTCTCATTAGAAAGGAATGATAAAATGGATAAAAATTTTATAGAAATTACTAATTTTTGTAGTAGTAGAATAATTGATATAAGCATACGAGAATGTGGAATATATGCACTGTATAATATTGAAAATGGAAAGATTTATGTTGGTAGTAGTATAGACATGTACACTAGAACGAGAAGACATCTTTCTGATTTAAAAAATGGAAAACATTATAATAGATATTTAATTAGAGCATATAAAAAATATGGAAATTCAATAATACCTGTTGTTTTAGAAATTGTAAAAAATAGAGAAAGTCTAATTGAACGTGAACAATACTGGATTGATCATTTTGAAAGTTACAATAATAAGGTTGGGTATAATATTTGTATTATTGCAGATAGATTAACTGGTATTTTTAGAACTGATGAAGAAAAGAAACATTTAAGTATTATAAATACTGGCAGAAAACTTACAGAAGAGACTAAACAAAAAATAAGTGAATCTAGAAAAGGAATTCAATATTCAGCAGAAACATTAAAAAGGATGAGTGATTCACATATTGGCAAAAATTTATCTGAAAGTGCAAAAGAAAAGTTAAGAAACAATATAAATATAATTCCAATATATCAATACAGTTTAGAGGGAGAATTTATACAAAAATGGAAAAGTTCTGCTGAAGCATCAAGAACTAGTGGATTTGAATCATCTTCTATAACAAAATGTTGTAGAGGGAAATTATATAAGCATAAGGGATTTATTTGGAAATATGAATATTTTGAAAAATTAGAACTAAAATTTAAAAAGATTATTCAAAAAGACTTAAATAATAAAATAATAAAAATATGGGATTCTATGAGTGATGTTTGTAAAACTTTAGCATTTAGTTCTAGTGCTATATGCCAATGTTGTTTGGGTCATTGGGAAAAATATAAAAATTTTAAATGGGAATATATGTTTTGTTAAACTATTTTAAATTAAATAATAACAACAAATATTAAAAAGGAGGGCATATAATGCCAAATACAAACACAAGCAACAAAAATAAGAAAGTGCATAGCGTTTTCTTAGGAAGAAAAATCAGAGAGTTCTACAAATTAAATGACAATGGTTATTCCAATGCATATTTAAGCACAGAAAAAGAAACATTGGAAAGAGTAGAGTTACTAGAGGTAGAATTAGACTATGAATTAAAAATAGGTGATGAAATTTTCTTACATGAATATGAAGTTTATGCAAAAGTTCAAAAAGTAACAAATGGAACAGATAGTAAGGTCTATTATAATCTATCTTATGTTGTTGAAGAAATTGATGATAAAGAAGATACTTATAAGGAACTTATTGACCAATATAATAGTCTTAAAGAAAAATATGATACTGAAAAAGAAAAACAAAATAAAGAATTGGCAGAAAAGAATAATAAAATAAAAGAACAATCAGAAAAAGAGGAAGTTGAATTTAAAAGAGTTCAAAATGAAAGAATTGAATGGCAAAAAGATAATTTTGATAAACTAAAGGGAATTGTATGTAACAAACTTCCTATGAGAAAAGATTCTGATTCTCTTCTTTTTAATAAAGTTCAGCAAATAAATATCACAAAGTATTTATTAGACACTATTCCAAAGGAGTATATATTGATTAATCTTCCTACTGACATTATCTATATGCCATTTAATAATGACTTTAAACCATTAGAAATTAAAGAAGTCCAAGAATATTTATCTGATTTAGAGCAATAAATAGTTTAATTATAATATTTGAAAGGAGGTGAGGAAAACGAAAAATAGTGTAATAGAAATATCTAAAAAGACATCGAAAGCAGGACGCACTCCCATCAAACTCATTCTTCACAAAATTCACAAGGATTCTGCTGAATATAATGGAAATGGCATCCATTGGGAAAAAGAATATATTGAAAATAATATTGAATCAGTAAAAAATATGCCTCTTGTTGCCCAATTTATGGACAGTGAAAATACAATTCCTTTTGGAAGTCATGGTGATATGATAGTCGAAGAAAATAGAGTCATTTTTGAAGATAGTCTTGTTGTTGGAACGTTTGAAAGTGCATACATAGCTGAAAATATAGAAGTCAATAATGAAATAATCGATGCTTTAGTCGGTGTTGGATACGTATATGATCAAAGATTTCCAGAATTAATTGATTATTTACAAGAAGAGTATGACAGTGGCAATTCAGTAGAAGGTTCAATTGAAATTTGTGCAGATAAATCTTTAGGAAATAAGAAAATAATTTATGAAGGGGGATGGAAAGAGAAAAATAGAATCCCAAAATTATTTCAATATTCTGGTCATGCTCTTGTAATAGGAGAGGTTCCTGCTGATAAATCTGCTCTCATGCTAGAGTTGAATACACTTAAAAAAAAAGAGGTGAATATATTGCCAGACGACAATTCTATTATTGACAATAAAGATAAAACAATAATTGAAATAAATGCAATGAATTATAATGATATTTCTATGATTGTTGAAAGTAAATTCAATAAAAAACAAAATATAGATGAATCAAATTATTCTTATTATTATGTTCATAAATTTTATCCAACTATATCAACATTCATAATGAAATGTTGGGATAAAACAGGAGAATATTGTCAAATTACTTACACAATTGAAAATGGTGAGGTAAAACTTGGTGAAACTATTAAAGTCGAGGAAGATTGGAAACCTCTAAATGGTGAAGAATCTGTCGAAGTTAATACACCAGTTAAAAATATATTAAATAATCAAATAAAGGAGGAAAGAAATAGAATGGATGAGAAAATCGTATTAGAACTCAATCAAAAAATCGAAGATAAAATCAATGAAATTAATACGTTGAATAAATCTTTAGAGGAAAAATCAACAGAAATTAATACTTTAACTAAATCTTTGGAAGAAAAACAAATAGAAGTTAATAGCTTAACAGAAAAAAATCAAGAATTAGATGGCAAAGTAAATGAGGCGAATACTACAATTGTAGAGGTTAATAAATTACTTGAATCTGAAAAAGCAGAAAAAGAATCTCTTACTGTCGAAGTAAATTCTTTCAGAGAAGAAAAAATTAAAGCAGATTCAGAAGCAAAAATTGCAGAAGTAAATGCATATTTTGAAACAGAAATTACGAAAAATGGTTTTGAAGAAAGCGAAGTTAATTCACTTAAAACCTTTGTAGAAGCAATTGATTTAGAAGGACTAAAGAAAGCAGAAGCAGAATTATGTGCAAAGAAATTTAAAGAAATGATTGCATCTCAAGATACCTCTGTTGAAACTAATACTAAGAATGATATGTTTATTTCTATTAAAGAAAAAGAAATGAAAAAGGTTCCTGGTAGTATCCCATCTTTCTTTAACTAAGTTTTAGAAAGTAAAGATAAATATATAATTAATTTTAACAATGAGTAATAGTTAAATAGTAGTGGTTAATTAATAACAAAAATAAAAAGAAATGAGGTAATTAATAATGAGTTTATTTAAATTCCATGATTCAAATTTTCTTAACGTATCCAACAAACCTAATGTAAAGGCAATTGCAGATACATATAATGGTTATCAGTTCAATGTTACATCTGATGTTCAGGTATTAGTTCCAGATTTAGCTACAGCAAAATTAGGTGATATTTATGTTATGCGTAATATCATTGACAAACCAGAAATTATTAACACTGATTCCTATAAAATTGTTGCAAATGAGTATATTCGTGCTTTTAGACTTAAAGACATGGTAGGACTTCAACTTGATATGTCTGCTGATTTGCTTACAGATGCTTTTGCTGACGTTGCTGTTGGTGCTTTGGTCATTGGTCGCTCTGTAGCAGATACTACCAATCCAATGAAGTGGACTAAAACTGCTGATGTTTCTGCATATGAAATTTATCTTAAAGTAATCAAGAAAACTACTTTTGGTGCATTTACAATTGATGCAGGTGGTGGAACTGTTGCTGGTGGTTATGTTGTAGAAGTAATGGCAAACGATAATCTGTAAGTTATGAGATTATAGATTATTGTATGTAATTTTTGTAAGTAATATATAATATTTTTTAATTAATGTCAAATAGTAAAATTATAAAATAATATTAATAATTAATAAGAAAGAAAAGAGGTATTAACAATGAGTTTTGGAATAGATTTTACAAAATTACAAGAGAATGCAGAACAAGTTGAGATTAATAAGATTGTAAAGAATAAGTTGGCGAACGCATCACGTCTAAGTGAAGACGTAGAGATTTTTACAAATATTGTTTATGGTAAAGATGTATCTAAATATGGTAAAAAAGTTGATACAGTGATGGATAAAATTAAAACTTTAGCTGGAATGGCTAATGATGGTAATACTCAGGCTAAAGCTGAGTTGAATGCTATTCGTACTATTACTATTCAGCAACCTTTGGAAAAGAGATTAGCTATTAATAGTGCTATGGGGAATGTAACAAAGGTATTGGCAAACGAGGAACTGAGGTATTCCGTTGCCCAATTACAAGGAGAGAAATCAAGAGTTCAAGCCAATTCTGGTTCTTTTGTATTCCCAACTGTTAAGAAAAGAACTGGAACTATGACTGTTCAAAATGCAACAGGTGGTTTGATTATCGATCCAAGAGAATTAATGTCTGGTGATACAGATACGATGGCTTATGCTAATGAACAAGTATTGACTTCTATTATTAACCAAATGGTTCTTTCTCATATCAATGCTTTAAGAAGTGCTATTACTGCTGCCACCACATTGAAAAACTACAGCGAGGGGATTACTAAGACTAATGTCGAAAATACAAGAAAATTAGCGAGACGTTTTGGTTCTTCTGTTACAATTATGGGAGACTATAGTGCAGTTAATAAGTTAAGTGATCTTGCTAATTTTAGTGTTGTTGCTGCTGGAACAGAATTTAGATTCCCAGACTCAGTGATGGAAGAAGTAATGAAGACTGGTCTTCTTAAAGTATATAAAGGAAGTCTCGTCATAGAAATGCCTAATAGCTATAATATGATTGATCTTAATACCGCTGGAGATTTCTATGCTCCTCAATTACCTACAACTGATTTGTGGTTCTTACCACAAGGCCAAGTTAGTCCCCTTCAGATCGGAATTCAGGGTGGTTTGACTAGTATGACAGCCACAGACATTAATTTAAGGGTAACTTTAGCCCCGTATGTACAGAAATGCGCATAGGACACTTCCTTAATTGCAGGTAATTCCTAAAGCTCTCATGCCACAACATAAGGATGAAATATGCCTAAGTGTGACGGAACGAAAGTAGAAAAAAGTTGAGAGATGGCATAAGGTTAAATCCTAAGTGCTTTTACAATGGATGTTCATTGCAGGTAAGACTCGAATAGAGTAAACTTCAACGACTATGGCTGAAATGCCAGTACACTCAAGCGAGTGGAAAATGGAAGCCCTTAACAGATAATGCTGAAGGTGAAGAAATAGTCTATTCTCATATGAAAGTATGAGCAGTTATAAACGATATAGAAGTTGCGATTCTATATGAATATAAATTTATAAAAAGCCGAAGTTACAAGATACGATATTTCCTACGGAAACAAGGTTCTAATTGAGCTAATTCCGGCGATGGGATATATATATGATGCTGCTCTAGCTGAGTAAATATCAAACTAATTTTATAAGAGATAGGTATTAATTATAATCGCGAGTTTAATTAATTACTGACAAGAGTGGTTTTCCTAAGCCACTCTTCTTTTATTTATAAAAAAATTAGGTATTCGATAGGAGGGATTAAATGTGGGCAAGAAACTAAATATTGATCAGTTTAAACAATGGATGTTAGAAAATTCTGTTGATATAAAATGTATTAGTAACTATGGTGTTGATGATAAAATTGATAGTAAAACAGAACTATTATTCCAATGCAATAGAAATCATACATTCTCAAAAACAATAACTAATTTCAAAAAGAATCCTAGGTGTCCTCATTGCACTGGAAAGTGTAAATATACATTTGAAGATGCTAAAAGGATAGTCGAAGCAGTAGAAGGTTATTTATTAATATCGACTGAATATGTCAGATGTAAAGATTATTTAATTATTCAATGTGATAAAGGTCATCCCTTCCCAATGACATTTACAGCTTTTAATGTCGGAGGACACAGGTGTCCTATTTGTAACACAGGAGGGAAATATAAGTATGATTTAGAAATTGCAAAAGAAATTTTTAAATTAGAAAAGTGCGAACTGTTAGTAGACGAATATATAGATTGCGATACATACATACATGCCTTATATGTGTTCATGTGGTAATCCAAGCAAAATTTCTTTAATAGAATTTATCAGAGGTCATAGATGCAAAATTTGTGGTAATAAGAAAACTGGTGACGGTTTAAGAACGCCATACATAGAAACATATAATTATTTTAAAGATAATGGTTGTGAATTATTATCCACAGAAGACGAAATACAGAATAATAAAACAAAAGTAAGATATATTTGTTCTTGTGGAAACCCAGATGAAGTATTGGTTGAAAAGTTTAAAGTTGGCGAAAGATGCAACAACTGTAAACAAGAAAGAACTGAGGCAACATTTTTAGACAGATATGGTTTCAAGTATGCATTATCAAGTCCAGAAATAAGAGAAAAAATTAGACAAACTCTTTATAAAAATGGATCAGCACCATGTAGTAAACAACAGGAATATATACACAATCTAATTGGTGGAGAACTTAATTATCCTGTAAAAACATCTTCTTTGGACATTGCTTTCCTAGAAGAAATGATTTATTTAGAGTACGATGGCGGTGGACATAAGAATAGTATTTTGTATGGCACTGTTACAGAAGCAGAGTTTATAAAAAGAGAAAGAAATAGAACTTATGGGCTACTACGTTCTGGTTGGAAAGAAATTAGAATCATTAGTGAAAAAGATGACCTAATCCCATCAGACCAAAAGCTTCTAGAAATCCTATCCTACGCACGTAAATATCTAAATCAAAATCATCATTACATAAAATTTGACATTGACAATTCAAAAATAATTAATTCTCAAGGTGAATTTGACTATGATTTTGGCGAACTAAGAAAAATCAAACCAACAGATATTCAAATCCAAGAAGCAATATAAAAAAACATCTAAAAAATAATAAAGGGTAAAATGGAGGGAATAAATAATTATGGCAATTGATATGAACAGTCGTTCAAAGGTACAAAACTTATGTGATTGGAATGTCTCATGGGAGAGGTTTTCCATGGACGGAGACGAATTCATAAAAGCAAATCAGACAGTGTATATTCCAAATATGGAGATTGAAACACAAGTACAGAATAATAATCTTTTCTTTTCTGGTACGGACAATATTGGGTCACATGCGAGAGTTTATATTCACAATCCAGAAATGAGAGAACATCTTGGCTTTGATAATAAAGAAGAAAAGCGAACTCAACTAATTCTAAGTGATGAAAAATGCAAAGAAATATTTGATTATAAAACATTTAGCACTTTTAAAAAGCATGTAACTGAAAATATCATTACAAATCAAGAAAAATCAAAAATAGTTAATTACGCTAAGAAAATGAAGATAAATGATTATGACAAGATTCAGTATTTAACCGAGTACACAGGTTTATCATTTAAAACTGATAAAATAGATGATAAAGAATAACCGAATCAAAGAAAAGAGGTGATAGATTTTGGGAACTTTACTCCAAAAAATATATGATAAATTTTTCATAAAAGTATCAGATATAGATTTTACTTACAAACAAGATTTAGTTTTTGAGTTTTTTGAAACTGCCATAGGGTATAGTTACAAAACTACACCACATGATTTGAGTTATACTTTGTATTCTAATAATGCAGTTTTAATAATTTATGATGCAATAGAAAATAGTGGAGATATAACTCTTCAAATTAACTCTGATACATATACAATTGCTTTATTAAATACTGATACAAAATTGCAAATAGCAACAAAAATAAAATCTGCTATTGAAGTAAATTATACAGTAGTATTAGATGATATCGAAAATCCAATGTTAACAATCACTAAACCACTTACAGATAATATTACATTAACATTTATTGATACAGATAATACTAATTTAAATCTAATCATAAGTAAAACATATGATGGTATAACAATTTATGATTTAGATATAGATGAAATTGAATTAATTTCATTAAATATGAAAAAAGCATATTTAGATTATTTATTAAAACCATTATCTCGTTTAAAAAAGCAAATTGGAACCAAAGATTTTAATCGTTTAGAAAGTAAAGTAGAAGAATTAAAAGTTTATTCATTAATGTTAAGTAATTTAAAGGAAGAGATTAAGGATTTCAGGCAAGAGTTTAATTCTTATACTAATAGTTAATTAAGTTGGTGAAAAATTGAATAATAAAGTTAATAATATCAACAACAGTAGGATTCTAATTAAAACTCCAAACTGCGAAATTACTTTTGACGATTTATGCAAAAAAGAGTATCTAAAAATAAATAATTTAATGCATATGATTGAGAAACAATTTGATATTTCTTTGCATGATTACCCTGAACTAAGAGGAGAAATCTTAAATATTTCAAACTTCATTAAGAGAATCCCCTACTTACAGAGGGAGATCATGTAATTAAATAATATAAGTCATAATGATAAAAATAAGAAAAAGGAGGAAAGTAAATAATGGGATATAGTGATTTTCAATTTAAAACGCCAAACGCAGAAGTTTTCAATTCTATAACCCCTGGGACAGTATTAGCTTCAAAAGCAGTAATAACAGATGCAAACAGTAAAATTAATACATTAGATATTACTGCACCTAAGTTTGGTGGAACTGCAATTACTTCATCTGCCGCCGAGTTAAATTTAATCGATACTTCTGTGGCAGGAACAGCAGTTGCGTCTAAGGCTTTAGTTTTAGGTGCTGATAAAAATGTAGATGTATTAGCAATTGCAGATTTAAAATTGGGTGCAGGCGCAGGTACTTCCGTAACTACACAAATTAATTCTTTGATTAATTTTCCTGGAACAATGTCAACATCTGTGATCGACTTCAATACTACAGGTGAACCTGCAATGAAAGTTGTCATAGATGGTGTAGATTATCAAGAAGCAGATGTAGCTGTAGTAACAAATGGAGTATGGACAAATGGTGCAAGTGCAGCTAATTCTGCTACAAGTTTAGTCGCTGCAATTAATGGAGATACGAGAGCTACTGTACCATTTACTGCAACTATATCTGCTGGAGGACATAGCGTAATTTTAACATGGGATGCTGTTGGCACTACTGGTAATAAAACTATTACTACAACTAGTGCATCAAATTGTACAGTAGAAAATTCTGTTGGAGGTAGTGCATCTGCAATAAAACAAATGGTTGTTGTAGATCGTGTTGTTACTGCTCAAGATATTTTAGCAAATGAAATTAATGTACCTTTGCCTTTTGCCCCAACAAAATTTATTATTCAACATTCTGACACGAATGGCGAAGATAATCCTACAACATGGAGGGCGACTATTGCAACCGTTCCTAATAGAATAAAGATTACAGGTCAAGGCGCGACAGCATTAATAGCAGGAGATGTCGTACAAATATTAGCCTTTGAGTAAGAAATAATTAACTATAGCCAATAAAAATAATTAAGAGGAGGAATTTAAAATGGCAACGAATTTTATAGGAAGATCATTAACGGCAAATGAGGTTGAACAAAATGTCACATTGGATATGTCTTTTATTAATCTTATTGTAAATGATTCAGTTAATGTAGTAACTTTGTCCTTTGACGTAGCAAGCGCATCGGCATCTAACAACTTAATGGTACTAAAAGCAGGAGAATCTAGACAGAATTTAGCAGTACCTTTTAGTAAATTATATTATAAAGCTGCTGCGGATACATCTTATATTAGGATTGAAGGGTTATCAAAAGCAGAATTTTAATTTATTGTAATTTGAGTAGAGAATTATATATAATTAATTCTCTACTTTACATTATGGCAAGGTTGTGATTCCAATTAATGTAAGAAAAGGATGGATAGATAGTTCAAATTATTCTTCTAAAGAAGAAATGGTATCAGACGTAAAAGAAAACTTTGATATTCGTAGATATTATAGTGCTGAAGGTAAAAGTGTAATAATTAGTGATGTTACAACACAAGTAATAATTCAATCTCATTTAAACCCATTAAATGAAGGAAAATATGATAAGAAAATTCATATCCCAATTGAAACAGTTGTAAATACTGGATCAATTGTAGAATGGGAAGGTAATAAGTGGATTATTATAAGCAATATTGATAATTTACAAGCATATAAAACTGCAAGTATGATTAAATCCAACAACACCCTCCAATTCTACGATCAAAATTCAATTTTATATAATATTCCTTGTATTGTTGGTGAAAAAGTATCACAAAAAACAGAAGAAAACAAATATATCACAACAGTTTCGAATGAAATATATTTAACTATTTCTCATACAGAAATAACCGAACAAATAAAAGTAAATGATGTATATAAAATCGGTTTACATTCTTACCAAATAGAAAGTTTACCAGACGATGTTTATATCGGTGGGCTTTTAGTTTTTAAACTTAAGTATAGCGAAGTATCACAACAATTTCCAACTTACTCTATTCAAATTCTAAATGGCAACAATATCCAAGCAGATAAAAACAACACATTACAATTACAAATTCAAGTAAATGCAACAGTGAATAACATAACAACAATAGTTTCGCCTACTCCATTGCTCATATTTAACTCTTCTAATGATGGAATCTGTACAGTAGATTCAAATGGTTTATGTACTTTCCATTTAGAAAGTTCTCCTTCTTGGGATTTGGAAACCATTATTGATGAGGAAATGGTTCTAGATTTAGATAAAACATATGAATTGACAGATGATGGTAAATTTTTGTTGAATGATTTGTTTGGTAGTGATGCTATACCGGGAGTTGTGATTAGTGTGAAGTTGGCTTTAGATGAAAGTGTAGTTGGATATGTAAATATTGATGTTTATGATGTACCGATGGATAATTATACAGTCAAGGTTAATGGTGAGCAGTCTATTATAAAAAATTACACAGAAAATTACAGTTGTGTATTTAAAAATAATAGTATTGCTTATTCTGATGTATCAGTATTTTATTTAACTGGTGACGATGGTGTTTCTGTAACATCGCTTGCTCAAATTACAAGTCAAGATAGTGTTGCTAATACTTGTACAATTAAAGGATTGGGATTGGGATATGTGAAATTGTGGGTTAAGAATGTTGGGGAAACAGTTGTTAGTGATGGATTTAGGATTCAGATTGAAAGTTTATTTTAAGGTGGTGATAAAGAATGTCAATCAATAATGAATTAATTAAATTAGATGGTATTCAAAAATTATTATCTAATATTGGAAATAAAATAATTGAAAATAAAACTCTTATGAGATGTTTGCAGTATGATTCGGCAGATGCTTTATCATTACCCGAAGTAACAATGTCTCAGATTAAAAATCTAGTTGGTAAAGGGACTGACCCAAATAATGAACAAAAAATTTTCAAAATGCCGTTCTATGATAATGTTGTATCTGATCCTCGTACAGAGATTAGATTTTTTATTCCTATATTTGAACCAAATAATATATATCTAACAAGTGTAGATATATGTTTTCAGATTGTAATTCATAATGCTAAATGGGATTTAGATGAAAATTATATTAAACCATTAGTTATGGTTAATGAAATACTAAAAGATTTTAATGGGCAAGACTTAGGTGGTATAGGTGTTTTACAATTGACGTCATCAATTAAGGTTGCTAATTGGAATTCGAGTTTTTCTGGATATTTCTTTTATTTGAGTACGAGGTCTGTGTAAAATATGGATATATCACAATATGATCAATATTTTATATATGATGAGCCTGTACAATATATATCTCAAAAATCTTCAAAGCGAAGATTAGAGATTGAAGCAGAAATTAATAATATTGAATTAGACGAAATAAGTGATGAAGCAAAGATAAAAATATCTAAACTTAAGGATGAATATGAAAATTTAACATTATTAATATATCCAATTAGAATGTCAAAATATCTTAATTTTCATATGTTAGCAAATTGCTTATTAATAGAAAAGAATAAAATACCAGACCCAAAAGTAATTAGTATGAGTTACTTGGATTTTCTGTTTTATTTAATTGAAAATGATCAAAATGGTAATATTTATGCTCAGATGCTAACTGGAATTTTTAGTCTATGTTTAGGTATCGAAAGTAATAATATTCGATATATAAAGGACGAACAAGGAAAAATAAATCTTAATCTAAATATTAAATATATATGTAGAAAAAATGAAGAAGAAGTAACCAGATATAGGGAAGAGATACTTGATAAAACAGATTTTGACAATATAAAAAATATAATTATTTATCAAAATATACCTGACTATGATGACACTTATATTGATCCTAAAATGGAAAAAGCATTAAAAGAAGCTCAAGAATTTATAAATAAAAACAAAAAGAAAATGGCTTCTTTGGAAGATCAACTTATTTGTGTTTTAATAAGCACTTCTTTAAGTATGGAAGATATTTATAATTTAACAATTAGAAAATTTTCTAAGATACTTCAAAGAGTTGATTATAAATTACATTATGAAATTTATAAAACTGCTTCTATGAGTGGTTTTGTAAAATTTGAACAAGAAGTTGATCATTGGATGAGTGATTTATCTGTTGATGATAAATACGCTGATGTAAAGGTTGATTTTGAAGAGTTCAAAAATAAAGTTAATGGTAAAGGTAATGTCAAAAAGTAATTTGTATTATAAAGGAGGAGATATAACATGGCAAAGAAATTTCTCGTTGGAGTTGGTTCTGTAACGGCTTTCAATATTTCAACAGGAGACATTTTATTCCGCAGTCGTACAATTTTGGACGACTCAATTGATATTACAATCGCAAGTGAAGAAATCTCGGCGGGGCAAGGTAATGCACTTCAGTACATTTATTATCATAGCGGAAGGTTTAGTGCAAAACTTACAGAAACACAATTTTCTCTCAATATGATTGGGCAAAACGTTGGTTCTTCAATTCTTACTGGTAAAAATGTTTGGACAGAAGAAAACGTTACTTTAGGAGTAGGTGGGACAGGAACAGTAGTAGGAACACCTATTTTAACACCAGATGTTAGTGGGGCAGATGTTTTTGGTTATGTCACAAATGCAGCAGGAGTTACAACTAAAATTACATTTAGTACCAAAGATTTTACTTTAGTTGGTGGAGCAGAAAATGATATCGTATGTGTTCAATATTTTACTTTAGATTCTGCTGCCAGATATGTTACGGTTAATTCAAACTTCTTACCTTCAGTTGTTAGATTAGTAATTGATACACAATTAGCAAGTTCTGATGAATCTAGTGCTGCGGGATCTAGTATTATTGGTAAAGTCCAGGTCGAGGTTCCAAGATTCCAGATCGCAGGAAGTCAATCAATTTCAATGACTGCATCCGGCGTGGCGCAAACACCATTAGAGGGAATGGCTTTAAGTTTTGCAGGAACTGGTGGTTGTAATGGTTCTGGATATTATGCAACTATCGCGGAGGTAATTGATGCTAATAATTGGTATGATAATGTAGGATTTTTGGCTATAGCAGATGATACTGTTGCTTTAACTCATCCATCAACTTCAACTTTGACAGTATGGGCAGTTCCTACAAATGGAGATGCGGCATTTAAAGCTCCAGCAGCAGATTTAAGTTTTACTAGTGGAACAGTTGGAACTTGTACCGTAGGTTTGCATACAGGTATTATAACCACAGTCGCTGGTGGAACATCTGTCATTACTTGTGTAATTACAAGTAAGAATACTGTTGGTACAACTGCCACTGTAACTGTAAGTTAATTTTTAACTAAGGATTTATTTTATGAGTATGAAATTATGTCAAAAAGGAATTCTTTTTCAAAATAGTTTAGAAGCATCTTTTAAATGTTCTATGGATAATTTACCATGCTGTTTTGTAAGATTTTGCGTACAAGATAGATGCTTTAAAATGCTCAGTAGTTATATAAGATGTAAAAACAATCAAGAGGTGATTTCATGCCAAAAAGAGTAAAAAATGAAGATAAAATTGAAGATACTGACAAAAATGATATAGAAATCATTAATATTGAGAAAGTAAAAGATGAAAAAGTTGTTCTTAAATTAAGAGAAGAAATTTGTAAAGTAGTATGGGTAAAATATAATTTTTTTGGGGTTGACTTTAAGGGATATGGAATTACTTTCAGTCTCGATGATGGATATTTAGTAGATAATATTAAAGATAATATTAAAATCAAATATGAATCTGAAATTGGGAAAGAGGATTTTAAAGCATATCCTATGTTTAAATAAAAATAAGGAGAAGTAGCAGAAGAAATAAAACGCTTCTCTCTTCTCCTTATTTTTTTACTATTTCCACCAAATTATATATCTCCAATAAATCACTGATTTTATACTAAATATCAATATTTATGTCTTATAAAGTCATTGATATAAAAGGGTTTTATAAACCATAAAAACAATTATCAACTAAAACAAACAATAAAGAAAGGAAGTGCTCCATACAATGGCAAATGAATCAGGCAACATGGAACAAATACTTGGAACCTCAAACCTCAACAATGAAACACGCTTCATAAAAACAGATGATAATGGAATTCTCCAAACTTCTACAATGTCCAATGGAGACACTCCTATGATTCTAGTAGACACAACTAGAGCTCCATCAATAGGAACAATTCTCCTTGCAAATGCAACATATACATCACCTGTTGTTGATAGACCAGAACAAGATATACCTGATGGGTATATGCGGATTTGGATACTAACAGATCAAAGTGGAAATCTTTATTTAGAAGAATCTCACAATGAAACAAGCTGGACAACTACATCATCTGCGGTTGTTTCGGCAGGAGTCTCAAATATATTAGCATGGACAAAATTAAGTAGAAGATATTATAGATGCAGATATGTAAATGGTGCTACACCACAAACAAGTTTTATTATGATTCATTATACAAAAGGTGTTAATATTGATCCAGTCATGATAGCAGATGGTGATATTGCTACATTAGGGGTAAAAGCTGATACTGCTAATATTGATCCAACAGCAAGTTCTTCAGTTAATGCTAATCTAAAAGGAATAATGAAATACATTGTAGGAAATCTAATCAATAATCAAACAAATAAAGCAGTAACAGCAAGCACTAATATATTAGCATCAAATTATGTCGCATTAAATTATCAACAATCTACATTAATGGTTTCTACAAGTGCTACAGGAATTTTATCTCTAGCTGTAGACGGTGTTCTTAGTAGTTTAAATAGTGGAGTTGCGCTTGATATAAATAAATGGTATGCATTTGATGTTCTTTTATTGACTGGTTCAACTTATAATCTTCAATTATCTGTTGATGCAACTATGCAAGTAAAATGGGTTGGAGGTGCATAAAAATGAAAATTTGCCCACCACAAGGTTTATCTAATATTAGTGGAATTACTGGAACAATTCAAATGTATGCAGGAACAACAGCACCTTCAGGATATCTGATTTGTGATGGTTCAGCAGTATCTAGAACGACTTATTCAGCATTATTTAGTGTGATAGGAATAAGTTATGGAGCAGGTAATGGAAGTAGTACATTTAATGTTCCAAATTTCAAAGGTAGGGTGCCTGTCGGATTAGACTCATCTCAAACTGAATTTGATGCGTTAAATAAAATTGGCGGAAGCAAAAATCATGTTTTAACTATCGAGGAAATGCCAGCGCACAAACACACATTTAATGATAATTATGGGGTTCAAAATGTTGAAGTTACATTTTATAATGGAACAGCAACTGATGAAATTGAAAGATGGGAGGATACATCTACTGTTGGAGGAGGTCTCGCGCATAATAATTTACAACCCTACTGTACAATTTCTTTTGTGATTAAAATTTAATATAAAAATAAATATTTGGTTGTTTAAATAATTTGCAAGTTATTTAAATGTAAAACGAAGAGGCGTACTGCTATACGACTCTTTATCCTATTTTCAAAGCTTTTTGGCAGAAAAGAGGTAAAATGATGAAAAAATGTTTTTTAGATGAGTTGCCCAGATGGGGAAAAGCAGAAAAAGTAACAGATGGTAAACAAGGGACTATTAATTGGAAAGAATCAATAGGATATATTGTTAAATTCATTTATGATAATATTGAAGGGGAAATTGAAATTGTTGATTATAACAAAAGTTATCTAGATATAAAATACAAAGATGAGGATATATATAATATATATTCAGGCACTTTTACAAAATGTCAATTAGGTATTTTACTAAATAAAAAAACTAAAAAGTTTAGAGTAGAAATAGGTACTATATTTAAAGACAACAAAAGAGATATAATTATTACAAATAAAGAATATAAAGATAATCCTTATAATAAAGGAAATAAATTGAAATGGTATAATTATAAGTGTAATAAGTGTGGATGGGATGAAGGATGGATAGAAGAAAGTGTCTTAATAAGAGGACAAGGTTGTTCATGTTGTACTGGTCAAATAGTAGTAGAAGGTATAAATGACATTCCAACAGTTGCTCCTTGGATGGTAAAATACTTTCAAGGAGGGTACGATGAAGCAAAATTGTATACAAAAGGTTCTAATCACAAAATATATCCAATTTGTCCAGATTGTAATAAAGTAAAAAATAAATCTATGGAAGTATGTTCAATATATGCCAATCGCTCTATTGGGTGTAATTGCGGAGATGGAATTAGTTATCCTAATAAAATTGTATTTCATCTATTGAGTCAATTAAATTCTGAATTTGTTTCTGAAGCTTCTTTTAATTGGACTACAAAAAGATATGATTTTTATTTATCCTTATTTAAAAGTATTGTAGAGGTACATGGTTTACAACATTATAAAGAAAAACAAAGATCAAAAACAAGTAGAAATCTCAAAGAAGAACAAAAAAATGATAAATGCAAAGAAGAATTAGCAAAAGAAAATGGAATTAATAATTACATAATAATTGATGCTAGATATTCTGAGTTAGAATTTATAAAAAGTAGTATATTAAATAGTAAACTAAATGAATTGTATGATTTGTCAAAAATTCAATGGATTAAATGTGAAGAATTCGCATTGTCGAATTTAACTAAAAAAGCATGTGAATTAAAATGTAATAATTTTAGCACAACTAAAATTGCTGAGATAATGAAATTAGGGGTAAGTACAGTTATAGCATATTTAAAAAGAGGAACGAAAATAGGATGGTGTAATTATAATCCCAAAGAAGAAATGATTAAGGCAGTTACTAATAATGGCAAAATGAATGGTAAACCAGTAGAAATATTTAAAAATAATATTTCTTTAGGAATATTTGAGAATTGTCATGAGTTAGACCGACAAAGCGAAAATGTTTTTGGAATTAAATTAAATTATAGTTCTATATCATCTGTCTGTCGTGGTGAAACAAATCATTATAAAGGATTCATTTTTAAGTATGTTATTTAACGATTTATTTCGTGTGTAACTATGTGATTAAATATTAATATAAAATAAATAAAAAGTAGGTGGTGTTTGGTGGCAAGTAAGAAAAACAAAAATAACCCAGATAATAAAGCAAATGGGAATGTAAAACAAAATAAATTAATATCGAGCGAATATTGTGAGAAGAACTGTTTAAATGTTGGTGAGTGTCAGAAATATAAAGATTATTTGGCTAGGATGGTAGTGCTACATAAAGTAGGAAAGGGATTGCTTTGCGATAAGTAAATATTTGCAGTAGATAAAGAGCATTTAGAAATAAGTGCTCTTATTTGTGTTGCAAAGTTGTGATGCAAATATATTGAAAGGAGGAACTAAAATGAATGAGTTTATAAATGAAGAAAAAGTAGAAACAAAAACAATTCCAACAAAAGAAAAAGTAACATATTTGTACAATATCCTGCAAATCAACTATTATCTCAGTCATGGAATTTGCCCAAAACAAATTGGAATTAATTCAACTACAAAACGAGTATGGGCAGAATTTTCTTGGGAAGGCACTACGGAAATATTCGGAAAATGGTGTCAAAGAAAAGTCATTAAATAATACATTAAACAAATAAATTGAAGAAAGAAGGAATTTATAATGGAGAATAAAAATAATAATGAATTAACTGTAATTAATGAGCAAGAGGTATTGGGTAAAACTTTTAGAATTTATGGAGATTTTGAAAATCCATTGTTTTTAGCAAAAGATATAGCAAATTGGATTGAACATAGCGATACTTCTATGATGGTAAAAAATATTGATGACGATGAAAAGGTCACAAGTATTGTTTGTACCCTTGGTGGAAACCAATCTGCATTATTTCTTACAGAAGATGGCATGTATGAAGTTCTTATGCAAAGCAGAAAACCAATTGCAAAACAATTTAAAAAGCAAGTTAAGATAATTTTGAAATCTATTCGTAAACATGGTACATATATGACAGAGGAAGTAATAGAGAAGACGCTTACTGATCCAGATTTTATTATACAATTGGCTACGCAATTAAAAGAAGAAAGATTAAAAAGAATTTTGGCAGAAAATAAAATAGAAGAACAGAAACCATTGGTAGGATTCGCTGAAACTTGCTTAAAATCTAAAGATAATATTCTTGTACGTCAAGTTTCTAAAATAGCACAAGATGAAGGAATTGATATTGGAGAGAAGAAATTATATAAAAAACTAAGAGAATGGGGATTAATTCTAACATCTTCTACTGAACCATCCCAAAGAGGAATGAATTCATTATATTTTGTAGTAGAAGAGAAAAGTGTTGATACTCCTTATGGTGTAAAATTAAGCAGAATTACAAAAGTAAGTCCAAAGGGCCAAGTGTTTATAATTGAGAAATTGAAGAAAGAACTTTTACAGTAAATAAGATTAATAAATAAAATATATTAATTTAATAAATAACAAAGGCATTGCTTTAGTGTGATGTCTTTGTTTGATATTGGAATATTAGGAGATGAATTAAAATTAATAATCAAGTTTTAATAACTTTAGATAAAAATACATTGGATGAATATAATAAATACTATTTCAATAAATATCCAAGGAGAAAAGTTGCACCTATCAAGAAACCAATTCCACCATCACTTAACGAATATATTTCCATGATTCGTATGGCACAGAATACACTTAAAGGTAAATATAAAGAATTTTCAATATGGTTAGCAGAACATTACAAAATAAATAATCTTAATTTAGATAACGCAATTATTACATATACATTCTATTTTAAAACTCATATAAGACACGATTTTGATAATCTTATGCTTACCCCTAAATTATGTAACGATGGGTTAGTAGATGCAGGAGTTTTTAAAGATGATTGTGGAGAGTTTTTAAAGTTGTATTTTAATGAATTTAAATATGATAAAACCAACCCTAGAGTTGAAATGTTGTTAGAATGGTAATTTTAATTGGTAATTGATATTCTAAACCCCTTATATAACAACACTTTTCAAATTCTCTAAATGGGAATTTTTATAATTTACAGAGGTATTCAATAAAAATATCTAAAATAATTAAAAAAAGGAATGATTATTAATGATTATCAAATCCAAAAGAATTAAAAGATTTCTATACAATTTAGGGTTTGAATTCTCAGTCTTAAATACAAATGGGAAAGAAGAATATTCATTTCCTGAATCATCTCAATTAAAAGAATCTATAGATTTTTACTACAAAATAAGGAAGACTTTTGAAAGTCAATAACCTTAAAAACAAGGAGGTCGAAAGACTAAATGGAAAAACAATACATAAGTGATCTAATTACAAGTGAAAACATTGACAATTGGACTTCAGACAAAATTGTATTTATAGAAGGGCCAACTGGAAGAGGTAAGAGTCATTTCATAAAACATACTTTATCAGATCATAATCCATTTAAGAAAATATTAATACTAGTCAATAGAACAATAATTAAGAAACAATCCAAGAAAGAATTATTAAGAGTAGATATTGATAATATTACAATAATTACTTACCAACACCTAGCAACTCTAATATTAGAGAAAAAGACAGCAGAATTTGAAGGTTATAATTACATAATCTGTGATGAAGCACATCATTTTTGTGAAGAAAGTGAATTCATTTTTAATACTGATGTTTCATTTAATTGGGTTATGAGACAATCAGGTATTAAAATATTTATGACTGCTACTGCATATTTTATTAAAAATTATTTAACCAAAGAATTAAAATTAGAAATAGATCATTATCATATCAAAAATGAATATGAGTTTATAGAAAAACTATACTTCTTTGAGAATGATGATGTAATTAAGAAATTGTTGTTTGACTTACCATCTGATGAAAAAGCAATATATTTTACTAATGCTAAGAAAGCACATGAAATGAGCGAATTGCTAGAATCATGTGCTTTCTACTGTTCTAAGAATAATTATGATTATTCGAGATATGTAAATTCTGAAGTAGTTGCTTATATTGAAGAAAATGAGAAATTTGAAGAACAAGTTCTTTGCACAACTAAAGTTATGGATACAGGGGTTAATATTAAGGATGATTTTATTAGGCATATAATAGTAGATATTGCGGATTTATCAAGCATAATTCAATGCATTGGAAGAAAAAGAATCAAAGGTAGTGAGAAAATAATAGTTTATATAAAAGATAAGAAAGGCAATTCTATTTCAAGAAAATTAGAAAACATTAAAGATAAATTAAGTTATGCAAATATTTTACGGGAAAAAGGTGACATCGCATTAGTACAAGAAAATGCTCATAAAAATACTTATGGGAATTTAATTTATGATATTATTAATAAGGATGAGTTGAGAATAGATAAGAAATTAAATGAGTTGATGTATTATACATATAATCAAAATAAAATAATGTATGAAGGAATATTATTAGATAAGGAAAATGGTTTTAAGAATAAATTGTTTGAGAGGATGGGTATAGAAGATATGGCTTATACTTATCTAGAGGCAGAATTAGACGCATTAAAATTAGAACATATTTTGGACAGATTAGTTGGCGTTAAAATGTTTAAAGATGAACAGAAAGAATTTAAACAAATGCTACTAAAGGAATTATTGAATACACCAAAAGCAAATCACGGATCTATAGGATTAAAAACAATTAATTCTCTATTTGATGAAAATAAATTAAATTTTCTAATGAATAGTAAAACTGAAAGAGCAGGAGAATTAAGAGGTAAAGCATATTGGGTAATATCTAAACTATAATATAATTTATTGGTATGTTTTTTACCAAATCATATATAATATATCTTTTGGTAATTTTCATACCAATAATAACAAATAAAATAATAATTAATAAATCATATCCATGAAGTAATTTTGGGACACCAAAATTGCGTAATGTTCCGTAGGACAAATATCAAATCAATAAAAACAACAAATAACCCAACGAAGCAAGGTCTTGTATTGCTATGTCGAAATACGCTTCTAGTCATTTCGCTAACGCTCAATGACTAGGATTTATTATTTGCTTAAATGATTTGTTAAATTTAATCCACTCATCACAAATTCTTAATAATAAATAAATAAAATTATTGTCGAAACAAATCACAATAAAAATCTAGCAATTTCCTCCTTTTTACTATATACTTAACACAACAAACAAATCCAAATAATCAAATTATAGTAAATGGAGGAAAGAAATATGAAAAGAAAACTATTCCCTAAAAAACTATTAACCACAATTTCCACAATCACATTATCCATTGCTCTATTATTCACATCCTCATCTGTATTACCAACATTAGGTGCAACAAACACAAATCCAACAATTAATAGGCTCAGTGGTAATGACCGTTACGACACATCATCTCAAATTGCCAAGCAAGGGTGGTCTAATGGCTCAGATTCTTGTATTCTTGTCTATGGAGGTAATTATCCTGATGCACTCTCAGCAACACCTTTAGCAAAAAAACTTAATGCTCCAATATTGCTTACGGAAAACACATCGCTTACTCCAATAACAAAGCAGACAATAGTTGATCTGAATGTTAAAAACGTCACAATTATCGGTGGTACAGGTGTATTATCATCTGCAATTGATACAGAATTGCAATCAATGAATATTAATGTAACTAGAATTTTTGGTCAAACTCAGTATGATACAGCTATAGAAATTGCTAAACAATTCCCTTCTCCAAATGAACTAATAGTCTGCACTGGAGAAGAATTCTCTGACTCACTTTCAATTTCTCCTGTAGCATCAATTAAGCAAATACCGATTATATTGGTTCCTTCTGATAACATGCCAAGTTCAGTAAAAAATTATATTAATACAAATTCAGCAAATATTACGAAATCCTATATAATTGGAAATACAGACATAATTAATGATAATGTTGCCAATCAATTTCCAAATGTTGAAAAAATATCAGGTGCAACAAAATATGATAGAAATATAGCCATAAATCAAAAATTCAATAATCAATTTAATTCAAATAATATTTGTCTTGCCACTGGTGAGCAATTTCCAGACGCTCTAAGTGGAAGTTCTTATGCATCCAAAATATCTTCTCCAATTATTTTAGTAAATAATGCTACTCCTAATGGTACGAAAAATTATTATCAGCAAAGATTAACAAATACTGATAATGTAATCGTTTTTGGTGGTACAGCAGTTGTTCCAGATAGTGTAATACAAGGATTAGGCAATATAAGTAGTACAGATACGAATGTAAATGTACCTATTACTCCTATTGCACCAATTGCACCAATTGATATTGACAATACTAATATTGTTAATAATTCAAATAATACTACTAATTCAAATAACAATAATACTACTACCATAATTAATAATGGATCTTCAAGTATAGATACTTCAACTGGTTGCATTAAAGGTTCTGTCACTTGGCAGTATAATAAATTTATTGGAACCAAAGCAGATGTCGGAGCAAAAATAGCTTTAATACCAAAAAATCTCAATAAAAATAGTGATAATCCAGTTTTTTCTTTAACATTATCACAAATACCTCAAGGTCAGAATGGAATTTATACTGCGAAAGCTAATGGATATGGAGAATATGAAATTGCTGATGTTCCAGTTGGTAGTTATTATTTGTTAATTTCTTCTGTAAACACGAATAATAATATGACAATATCTTCAATTGATCAACAAATATTAAGCAATTTATTGTCTTCAATGGATTGGAAATTTATTCAACCAACTTTAAAAATTCATAAGTATAATCTAATTAAAGTGCAGATAGAGGGTGGAAAAACCTTGACAGAAAGTTATGACTTTGGAAACACTTATATTTAGTTTAGAGTAAATTTTTTAAGTCAATTAATTCTTTATTGACCTCTGATTAGTCAGGGGTCTTTTTGATATTTGTTTTTGATTTTAATGTTTTTATTGTCGTTATAAAATCGAATTACAAGCGTGAGGATTGACTGTGTTGAGTCAGAAATTTGTTGATTGTATTATCGTATGGGTCTAAATGATTTGTTGTGTGTGTTTTGAGAGGATTTGCGGTGATCATGTGATAAAATTATTAAAAGAATAGAGACTCTAAGTTGGATTAGAGTCTCTATAAGAACAATTATAATTATAGTGTTTATATTATTTATTCATTGATAATTCTATAATTAGCTCATTTTTATACCTAATTTTTTCATTATTGAGTCTAATTATTTCCGTAGCATGATCAATTGCATTTGAAAGAACATTATTTAACTTTAACATATTTTCTTTAATATTTAGTCCATTTTTACACTCTGATAAAATCTTCTTAAATTCTTGTTTAATTTCTAAACTCTCATTTGGTATATATAATTCTGCACAATAATCTAAATCTAATACACTATTATTAGGTTTATTTAATTTACTAAGATCACAAGTTAAGAGATTTTTTAAAGTTTTAACATCTTGTGAATCTTCTTCAGTGTCTTCTGTTTTTACTTTTATATAATTTAAATAAGGTAAATTTTCTAAAATATCATTCAAACTTAAATCAAATAATTCTCCACTTTTTCTTCTCTTATTATCAAAGAATTCATGTAATATTTTTTCTGTTTCGTAGTAATTTACATGTGGTTGTGATAATAACATTAATTTGCTGTTACTCTCACATTCATCTACAAGACTATAATTTTTAAATGTACTATTTATGTTTTGTATTCTAATTATTGGATTTTTCGTACATCCAATTTTTAAGTAATCACCATATGGAACAATATATACATATCCAAAATAGGGAATGTCAGAATATATAGATTTAACATAATTAAATATACTGTTAATATGATTTCCGATATACCAAGGTTCTCCATTTATTTCGATGACTTTAACTTCTTCGTTTAACATTTGGTTACTACCTCTTTCTTTTTTAATTACTTTTATAATCTTTACACCCTTATGTATTGATTACCCAAGGCCCATCTCTAATGATAATATCACTTCCTTTCTATATTGTATTTTGTATTTGTATCTCCTTCATCATTATACATGCTGTGTTTTGATTTGTAAAGTAAAAAATAAAATTAATTATAGGAGGTAATTCCAAATGAAAGTTGGACGCAAGGTCACAAATTATGATATCACTCTTAATGATAAAGATATTGCTATTCTAATAGAATGTATTCAGAAAGCAAAACTTGATAATTTCAGGCATCAAAATCATGCTGATGCTTTATTGGAAGAGTTTGTTAAAATATTTCTTGATGATAATTATGAAAAATATGTGGGTAGGTACTTGGAATTAGTTGGGATATATTTGAAGCATAATCATAAAATTGAGGACAATAAGATTGAAAAATTGATAATCAAAACAAAAGAAGATATTAAAGATGATAAAAACTATGTTTTTCATTTTGATCCAGTAGATTGGGCTAAGAGATTAGCAGATGGATTTGAACAACAAAGTAATGATGGAGATGCACCAATAAGATTGAGTTTAGATAGAGAAACTGTGGCAGAAGGAGAATATGCAGATAAGATTAGAGAAGAGTTGTTGAGAAAACCAAGTGATAAGGTGATTGCAAGGAATAAAAGAGCAAGTGAATTGTTGAAGAAATTGAGACGTTAAGTTTTTAGTTGGGATATTGAAGTATAAAATAAATATATTTGACATAAGATTGTCTTGTGTGATATTATGCTGATAGGAAGGTAAAGGTTCCTGATTATTATTTTGTTTCACTCCTAATACATATGTTTTGATTTTGATAGACATATGGGAAATGTGGTATAATAGATGGATAAGGAGTGATTATAATATGAAAATTGAAGTTAACAATAAGATAAGACAAAAAATTAAAGAGTATCAAGCAAAAACAGGAACAAGTCAAGTTTGGATTGCTGATCAATTAGGTATTAGTAAGTCGAGACTTTATCAGATATGTGGAACAGACAATATGATGTTGGATGTAGCTATGAAGTTTGCAATCTTTTTTGATTGTAAATTAGATGATTTATTTGATTATAAGGTTATAGAAAGCAGTAAAAATATTATAGACTGATTGTAAAAATACTATTGACTTTAAGTATATAATACTCTATACTAATATTAGTTAAGGAATACAAATTAATCGGCCTTAACATTTTAGAAGTATAGAGGAGAGTGCTATATTTATATGGAGAAAGTTTACTGCATCAAGGATACAAATGGACGATTTGGTGGAAAACTTGGTATCTATTCTAATTCTATGACAAAACGCAATGCTGATTGGAAATGGGATTATTACTCCACTGAAATTCCAATGACAGTAATAATTGATGGGAAAGAAGATGTTGAACTTAAAATTCAAAAACTTAGGGAATTAAATTTGCTTGCAAAATATGATCTTGAGTGGGAGGTAGTAGAACTAACTCAAACTCAGTGGATGGACATTATTGAAGACTGTCATCAAAAATATATGGCATTAGGAAAAGATCGTATGTTGGTTCAACATTACATTTCTTCAATTGAAATGAAAGATATTGAAAAAGGGTGTATTGGAAAACATCGAAGGGTTGTGAGGGATATTTATAGTAAGGATATAGGTGATGAATACATAGAGAAGTTGGTATAATTATGGGTAAGATTATTCAATTCCCTTGTGTTGATTATTATGAGGAATGGAATTATGAAGAGTATTATAGTGAAGAGTTTGAGGAACAAGATTATGGTGAGGAAGTTTTAGTTAAGGATGGTTTGGTTAGAGGATTTGTTAGAAAATGTTTGATGTTTATTTTGGTTAGATTGTGATTATTTGGGTTTGTTAGTTTGAAAATTATGGGGATTTCATTATCCCCTCCTCTAATTTTTGTTTTGAATTAATTTTATTTATTGCTTGACACTTATATTCTATTCATGTATAATGGAATAGAAAGGGTGGTGAAGTGTAATGACTAGAGATCCAACAGAGTATATGATTTAGTTAATACATAATGCAAAAATAAAATAATAATTAAAATTAGAAAGAGGAATGATTAAATAATATGAATAATGAATTAATGATTAAAGAAGTGGATTTTAATGGTGCTAACTTGTTGGCTGCTCAAGATATTGATGGTAAGATTTATGTAGGAGTAAAATGGGTATGTGATGGATTAAATTTATCTAAAGGGCAAATGCAAAATGAAAGAATAAGAATCCAAGAAGATATTGTACTTTCTAAAGGGAAACGAAATTTAGTTCTCCCTACAAATGGTGGAGATCAAGAAGTATTGTGTATCGAACTTGAGTTTCTTCCACTGTGGTTAGCTAAAATATCTATCACTCCAAAAATGCAAAAAGAAAATAAAGAAGTTATGAATAATCTTATTGAATATCAACTTAAAGCAAAAGATGTTTTAGCAAAGGCATTTCTGCCTAACATAGAGACGTTTATTCAAGATTATCTCGATATGGATGAAGATGAGAGAGGAATTGCATATTTTAAAGAAAAGAAACAAAGAAAAATGTTAGAACTTCAAAATAAAGAATTAATTCCAAAAGCAAGAAGTTTCGATCAGTTAATTGGAGCAAATGGAAGCCAAAATATGAATTCCGTTGCGAAATCATTTAATGTTGGTCGCACAAGACTATTTGCATTCTTAAGATATAATGATATTTTAATGACTGGAAGTAAAAATGATAAAGAAAAGCATAATGTTCCTAGACAACAATATCTTGAACAAAAGTTATTTGTTGTGAGGGAATATACAATTCCTGACGATGATGGTGAAATTGTTAATAGAGTGCAAACTTTGGTAACTAGTAAAGGGATTGAATTTATTGATAAATTATTGAAGAAAGTGAATTATAATTTAGATAGTTTTGGTGATTTGGATGATTAAGTTAGTAATTTAAATACATAAATAAATTGTTTTGTTTCTGACTTTTATTGTTGTTGTGAACATTGTAAATGTTGTAAATGTTGTGAATGTTGTGAATGTGAATATTTTAAGAATCCACTGATTTTAGTGGATTCTTTTTAATAAACAAAGAAATAAAATTATTTGACATTGTTTATATGAGTATGATATAATTTATCTATAAAGTTGATTCAAGTCTCTTCTATCCAATAATACATATACATATGCTTTATATTTTGTTAAGGCATGTGAGTTTATGATTATGGTATAATATATAGGAGAAGGGATTGATGGTATGCCAAGGTTTAATAAAACAAATCAAATGACAGGGAAAAAACAGAGAATACAAGTAGGAGTAGTAACTACAGCAGAATTAAAGAGTGATCTTGAGATATTGGCTAAACATTACAAGAGGACATTATCTGATTTTTGTAAAATTGAATTAGAAAAAGTTGTTGAGTTACCTGAGAATAAAGAAATATTGCAAAATACTAAGCGTGAAGTAGATAACTAAAGATAACGAGGTATAATCTTGCTATATGCTTAAATTTGCCTGTTTAACCTAGTTGGATATTCCTAAACAATCCCTTATACTAGTAAATGTAAGGAAGATTAATTCGGCCTTAACATTTAAAAGATAAGGGAGTTTTGAATTATGCGTGTAATCAATTGTAACGAACTGGTTAGTATCTCAGATGCCTATAGTGGTAAGCAAGTACAGGTATTTTTATCTTCTCCTATCCAGTCTATGAATACATATCAAATGTTTCGACTAGTGGAAGATGGAGACAATTTAGAGTTTTATGACATAAATATTAATAAACCAACTCTTCAGGAAATGATGATTCCTAAAGATACCATTAAAGAGATTAATTATTTTGAAGGTGGAAACATCTATGAATCTGTGTTCTCTATTAGTTTATTAAATGAAGGACAAATTGATTTTGCCATTAGTGAAACTCCTATGATATGTAAGAAGTGCAATAAGATTTTAGATAGACATTTTGACCCATCTTGGCAAATTAATAAGGTTGGTCAGTATGGGAGTCAATGGGATAATGAGAAGGTTATTATAGATTTTTGTGAAAATTGTTTATTAGAATTTCTTGGTTATAAAGTTGGTGGTGACATTTGTGAATGATTTGGTATTGTTTAAATCAGAAGTGTTCCAAGGAACTGAATGTGATTTTTGGAGTAATGGAGATAAAGAAGTTTTTATGACTAGTGAACAATTAGGTATGGTTTTAGGATATTCGTTTCCTAGAGAGGGTATCAATAAGATAGTTTTGAGAAATGAGTATTTGAAAAAGGATGAATTTTCAGCCGATGTCAAAATGGGTTCTCCTTCTGGAACGCAGACAACAAGAGTATTTAATGAGGATGGAATTTATGAAGTAGCTTTTTTAGCTAAGACTGAGAAAGCAAAAGAATTTCGTTCATGGGTTAGAAAAATCCTTAAAAGTCTTAGAAAAGGTGAATTAGAATTGTTAAGGAAACAAGTTGAAGAAGATAGACCAAAGGTTTTATTATATGATCAAGTAATGTCTTCTAAAACCAATAAGACTATGATGATTGTCGCAAAAGAATTGAAGTTAAGTGGTAGGAACAAATTATTTGGTTTTTTAAGGTCTGAAGGAATATTAATGTCAGGTAAAGGGAAACAAAATTTGCCTTATCAACAATTTATTGATGCAGGGTACTTTTTAGTGGTAATTAAGATTAAAATCATTAATGGAGAAGTCACGGATATACCTGTAACACTGGTGACAAGTAAAGGTATGGATTATATATTGAAAAGATTAGAAAAGAGCAAAGAAAAAGGCTTGCTGAAACAAGCCAATTAAGAATCCATGCATTAATATTATACCACGGATAAAGGAAAGAATCAATTATAGGTTCTTTCCTTTGACTGAATTATCAAGTTAAAATTAGAAAATATCACAGTATGATTTTATAGATATTGGTAACAATATCTAATTATGGTTGATTATAAAAGAAAGGAATGATATGATATGGACAATAATTTAAAGGGAGGTTATCTAATGTATGCTATTGCTTTTGACTTAGATAATTCAATTTTGGAGCAAACTTATAGGAATACTTCGATATCTAATGCCTATAAGGATATTGGGGATGTATTAATTGAATATGGTTTCAAAAGACAGCAAGGAAGTGTTTATTTTGGTGGAGAGGCAGTGAATGCAGTAGTATGTACTATGGCAACTATGGAATTGACACAGAAATATTCTTGGTTTGCTCCTTCTGTAAAAGATATTCGTATGTTAAGAATCGAAGACAACAATGATTTAACGCCTGTAATTAATAGTACAATTAAAATGTTAGAAAACAAACAACTTAGAGCAGTTAAATAGGGTGTATTATAAGTTTAGATTATGAAAGAATCCATAGCAGTATGGGTTCTTTTTTGTATTGTGTGGAAATTTAATTTGATAGTTTTAGGCAACAATCTGTTTGCGCGAACAGTAGAAGGGAATACACTCCTCCCTTCTTTTTTGTTGCCTTTTTATAATTTATGGGTGGAGTGTGTGGTTGGTAGGAAATATAAAATTTGAAGGAGTGTGTTTAAGAATGGGAAATCAACACAAAAAATGGGAAAAAGAAGAAGTAATTAAAGCAATACAGGACTTTTATATTAAGAATCTAAGAACACCAAAACTTGATGAATTTAAGAATAGTAACGGGTTGCCATCTCTTACTTATACAAGGAATATTTTTGGATGTAGTAAATTAGAAGATATATTAAATATTTGTAATTTATCTAAAACAGAGACTCTAAAGGTAGATCCTGATTGGGCATTAGATAAATTAAAAGAGTATAATAACGTACTTGGCAAAATACCAACAAGGGAAGATTTTAAGATTAATGATTGGAGACCATTTTATGATTATTATAGAAGACAATTTGGTAATTATGAAAATGCCTGTTATTTAGCAGGAATTGCAGAAATACCATTATCAGATGAAGAAAGAATTGAAATATCCATAAAAGAGCTTATAAAACTAGCACACAAGTTAAATAAATGTCCAACTGTCGCAGAATATGACAACCTAATACATAGAGGTTTTGGAAGGAGAGTTTTAGAAACAAAGATAAAAATAAAATATAATGATATATGTAGAGAATATATACCACAATATAATTTAAATAGTATTCATGGTGAAGTAACTAAAGAAGATTTAATAAATGAACTCACAAGAATATATAGCATTTTAAATAGACCTCCTATGTTTATAGAGTTAGAAGAAAATGGCTGTACATATAGTTGGAATCTCTTTTCAAGAGTATTTAATGGTGTTACATATAACCAGATAATTGAAGGTTTAAATTGGATTCCATCTGGATCAACAAGTATGGTAAGAACAGAGGAAGAAATGTTAAGAGATTTTAATAATCTATTTCTGAAATTAAAAAGAATCCCTTATCATAGTGATATGAATAATAATTCAGATATAGCTTCAGCACCAACATATATTAGTCATTTTGGCTCAATTGAAAACATATGTAAACTACTCGATATAGATTATAAAAAATATTATAAAGGTGGAGGAGCAGGTAAGATATGTTTTGATAAGAACGGAGAAAAATGCAAATCACTAGAAGAATGTAATATTTCCAATTTCTTTATCGACAATGAATTAATATTTGTTAGACAACCAAAATATAAAGAATTAATAGAAGATAGTAAAAAAGTTTTTGATTGGAAAGTGCTTATTAATAATCAATGGCGATACGTAGAGTATGCAGGAATGTATTCAGATAAACCAAGGGGTGGCATAGGAAGAAAGTATAAAGAAAGATTGGATGACAAAATTGAAATATTAAGATTAAACGGACACTTAGATAAGTGTCTTTTTATTTACCCAGAAGATGTTAAAACTAAAACTCTTAAAGAGATATTTGAACCATTCTTGGTAATTGAGTTAAAACATGTAGAAAATACATATAACATAAATTATAGAGAATGTTTCAGTATGACTGATGAAGAACTTTTAGAAGTGTTAATGCCATATAGTAATAATCAAGATGTTTTACCTAGTACGATGATTATATCTAGAAAAGAATCTGGAATATATCATGAAATAATCAAAAGATATGGGAAATATAGCAATTTTGCAAATAGTATGGGTAAAAGAACATTGAATATAAATAAAAATAATCAATCATCTTTATAATAACAAAATCTTTTAGATAAACACTTACATAATTTCAAGTTTTTGTTGTATATGACCTCCAATTATCATATAATGAACATAACTTTAATAACTCAATAATAGGAGGTCATATACAATGCTGAAAAAACAATTCACTATCTTATTAATCATTACAATACTAACTATAGGACTAAGTGGTTGCTCAAATAATAAACAAGTTTCTTTTTCTTCTATAAATCTTAAACAAGAGCATATTAAAGAATTTACTTCATCCTTTACTGGTAATGCAAACAATATCACAAAGTTTTCAGCAAGCTTATATAATCAAGCAATAGCAGATAAGATTCCTGATAGAGAAACTTTTGAGTATAAATACGATGATTTTTCTAAAATAAAAGCATCAAATGATAATGAAATAGATTTTAAACTTTATGTCAATAGTTTTGCGAATAATTATAAAGTATTGTCAGCAAATGAATTTATTTTAAGGAATGCAAAAACATTATTAGATGATGGAATATTAAGTAAAGATGATTATAATCGAGACATAGTGAAATCTAAAGTAGTTAAGGATAAGTATCTACAAGAAATTAAATCAGATATAGAAAATATATTAAAATATTACGAATAATAAGAAGGATGTGTAATTATGCAAGAAGCAAGCGTATTAACAATCGAAACTATTAGAGAAAATGATTATAATATTGAGAAATTAGATTTAACCATTAAAAATTATCTAACACTAACAGAGAAAAAAATATTAATTGAAAAGATATTAGATATTTGTATTATTGAAGGAGATATTAAGAAAATTGATTTTACTTTAAAAGAATTTGCGTATGAATATATGCTAGTAAATTTATATGTTGGAATTAATATTGGAACAGAAGATATTGTTGAGATTTATGATGAACTTAAAGAGAAAGGTATAATTAATAAAATTATAATCAATATCCCAGAATCAGAAATTAGATTCATTGATAATGTTTTACAAAAAGAAATTGAGCAAATTCAATTAGTAGATAATAGTTTGGCTAGTGCGGTTAGTAAGCAATTGAGTAAACTTGTAGAAAAACTTCCTGATAGCAATGAAATAAATAAAATGATTCCTAAATTAAGTAAGCAGATAAATAAAATATCTCCTGATTCATTTAAATTTCTAACTGATGCTATAGGTTGGAGTAAAGGGAATAAAGATGCCTGACTTTAAAGATTTAAATTCTTTGTTTTCTCATATTAAAAAGAATGTTGCAAATGCTATGCAAGATGATATGGCAAGAAGTGTAAGAGATACTGTTCAAAAGTATCTCTTATCTACTGTTTATGCGAATGAGCACACAATGTACATTAGATCATTTGAAGTTTTGCGAGCCTTGACTATAGGAAAGGTTTCTGTAATTGGTGATGAAATATCAGTTAAAATTTATATAGACGCTGATAAAATCATACCTAGAGATGGCCCAGAAGGTATGTGGGGTATTCATCAATCGTTTGATGGAAGTCCATATAATGAACAACTACCATTTACATTAGAATATGGTAATCAAAAATTCAATCCTTATTATAATACTCCAGCTTTTGAGTATATGAAATTAACAGTAGAAGAAATGAAGCAAACAAAAGAGCATATGATTAGATTAAAGGGATATTTAAGAACAAAAGGAATAAAAACACATTAATTATATGAATCTAAACTCCCTACTCTTTGAAGGTAGGGTATTTTCATGCCCTAAATTATAAAAGAGAGGTGGATTAATTTGGATGACTTAAATATATTAATCAAAGCGAAACTTTCATCAACAAAAAAAGAAATTGAAGATCAAATAGTTTCACTAAACGCAAAAATTACAAAAGCTATTTCTGTAAAATTAAAAATTGATGCTTCTGGATTAAATAGCGTTACTACTGCAATTAATAAAGTAAAACAAACAGCACAACAAGCCAGTAATCAAAAAATTGATGTATTTAATAGAAAACAACTAGAAGCTGACGGAAGACAATTTTTTATGTCTTCTTCCAATATAGTTGAAAGAGTTAAAAAAGAGTTTAAATCTCTTGGAACAGTTGATGTGAATTTTTTAAAGAATTCTCAAAAAGATATAATTGGTTTTACAGCAAATGTAACAAAGGCAAATGGAGTTGTTGAGAAACTAAAATTCGATATAGCAAGAATACAATCTGGAAATAGCGTACAAAGAGGTTATGTTTTTAGTGGTGCAAATTTAATTGATAATAATGCCGGATCAAATATACAATCTGCATTGAACAAACTTCAAGTTTATGAAAACAAAATTGCAAAATTAAGAGTTGGATTTACCTCTCCCGCAACTGGTATAAAAGATGCAGAAAATCTGTCTGCATTAACTGCTCAATATAATAGGATTAAGTCAACCATTGACCAAGTAAGAGCAAGCAATACGAGTTTATCTAACGAACAAAGAAGAGGAATAATCCAAAATATTAGCAACTTAGAATTGCAAATATCAAGATATAGAGATTTACAACGTGTCATGGCAACAACAAATACTAGAACTTTAAGTGCTAATGATATTTCATTATATCAAGGGAATATGGCAAATAGATTAGCTAGTTTACAAGTTGGTAAAGAAACTATTTTTGCACGACCAGAAATCCAAGCACAAGTAGCAAGATTAACAGCAGATGTGGCTAGATTTGGTACAGTTGGTGGAAGGTCGGTTAGAGAGTTAAATTTACAATTTGCTCAATTAACAACGTCTGTAAGAAGTGCTACAGCAGAAATTACAAGGATAAATGGTGCTGCCGATAGTTTTTTGACAACGCTTACAAAAAATTTCGGTAAGATGCTTGCGTGGGGTTTGGTGGAAATTAAACTGCCGTTTGTAGTGAAAGTGATAATGTAACTACAAATCATGAGAGGGGAAATTCGAAAGAGGGTCATTGACCTAGTATCGAGAGGGCTTGTATCACAAGTCTTTGTAACGCATAGGGATTGAGCAATATGATAGCAAAAATATCCCCAAGAGTCTCCTCCTTCTTATCACCTTTGTTTTATAAAAACAATGCGAAGAAAATATATGCTAAACTGGTCTGAATCGACAGACGTATCGTTTTGAAAATATAAACGTATGAAGGCAACTTCCAGAACATAGGGATAAAAAGCCTTATGGATAATAACATTGAGCTACCGCAATGTACGCGCCACTCAGGTCTTTGCAGGCTGGTCTGACCACATTAAAAGAATTAGATGGATTAATGGTAAATATTGCCAAGGTAACTAATCTTAGTGCTGAAGCTATGGACAATTTAAAAAATAGTGCCTTTGAAGCGTCGAATGCTTTTGGACGTACTGCGCAAGACTATTTAAAATCAATCGGTGAATTTAGTCGTGCTGGATATGAAGGAAAATCAGCAGATTTAGCTAAAATTTCTTTATTATCACAAAACGTTGGTGAATTAACAGCAGAACAAGCCAATAGTTTTTTACTTGCCACGGATGCTGCTTATAAATATAAGGGTAGTCAAGAAGAATTAATGAAAGTTCTTGATGGCGTAAATACTATTGATAACAAGTTCGCAACTTCAATTCAAAAGGTTTCTGAAGGTATAACCGTGGCTGGATCTATATCTTCAAACGCATCAGTTGGAGTAAATGAACTAGCTTCAGCAGTTGGAGTTATGACTGCGGTGACACAACGTTCGGGAAATGAGGCTGGACGGGCATTTCGCAGTATTTTGATGAACATCAGACAAATTAAGGGAGAAACTGAAGACGGAGAAATAATAGACGATGCTGCATTATCTAAATCAGCAGAAGCATTAGATAATGTTGGTATTAAAGTTCATGAATTGCGAAATGGTGTTGAAGAGATAAGAAATCCAATGGAAGTTCTTAAAGAATTATCTACCATTTGGGGTTCACTCAGTTCCATGAAAACTGCTCCAATTATAGATTCTTTGGGTGGAAAATTTAGAGGAAACCAGTTAGTGGCTCTAGTAGAAAATTTTGATATGTATGAAAAAATGCTTTCTGAATACTCTACTGCTTCCGGTTCGGCTATGACTGAGAATGAAGTGAGAATGGGCAGTTGGGAAACCAAGATTAATCAGCTCAGAAATGCAATAAATAATTTCTGGAATAATACTATTGACACAGGTTTTGTTAAAAGTATGATAGGTGGAATAACTCTATTAATAAACAACTTTGGTAATCTGAAAACTATTTTAGGATTAATATTTACCTTACTTGCAGTAAATAAAGGTACTGCTTTCTTAACATTCTTAAAGAACTTATCTTTATCTACTATGCTATTAAATTCTAGTCTAGTTCAAACACAAGCTAGATTAGCAGGAATGTCCTTCGCTCAAATCGGAGTAATGGGTACAACTACAGCATTAACTTTTGCAATTAAAGGTTTATGGGCTACTATGCTTGCTAATCCAATTGGTTTAGTTGTAGGTGCTGTTACTGCTGTCATAGTGGCATTTGATTTTATGGGAGCCAGAGCAGAAAGTTCTGCAAAAAAACAAAAAGAAGCATTTGATGAACTTAATAGAAGCATTAGTTCTCTTAAGCAACAAACAGCAGAAAGTAAGAATTTAGCAAACCAATATGAATCTTTATCTGCTATTACATCTCGTAATAGCAATGAGGAGGCTAAATTAGCCGAAGTTAAAGATCGTTTAATTGCTCAATTTCCTGATCTAATTGAAGGATACGATGCTGAAGGTCGCTCAATAATAGGTTCATCAGAAGCAATTAAACAAGCAATCAAAGAAAATGAAGAATTATTGGCGATTAAACAAGAACAAATGTCTAATACATTTGTTACTGATGGTTCAAATAATTTCTCTCAATTACAAAAAGATCAAGAAAGATTGGATTTATTAACTCAGCATAAAAAAGAATATTTAAAGACGATTGATGATATTAATAATGGAAACCAAGTTAAATTTGATGAATATGGAAATGATTCATTAGTAATTGCTAAAAATAATTTAAAAGGTATAAAAGACGAATTATCTACGCTTAGTACAAAAATCCTTGAAAGTAGAAAAGATTTATCAGTTTTAACAGATTCGTTTTTAAAAAGTGGCGATTCTGCACAATCTTTAGGTAAAGAAGTAGTTACAAAATTAATCTATGATTTGAGTAAACTTAAAGACGAAAGTAAAATTACAGGTGAAGAGTTTACTAAAATATTCGATGGTCTTAAAAGTTCTGATTTTTCTTCTGAATTAAGCAAAGCAAAAACAGAATTAGAAGAATTAGCAAAAAGTGGGGCAAGCAAAGATGTAATTGGTAACACTTACGAAAAAGCAATTTCTGATTTGTCTCCATATTTAAAAGCATTAGGAATTAATGGAGAAGAAGCAGGGAAAATATTAAAAGATATGCTCAATCTCCCCAATGCCACAGAAACATCTAATAAAATAAATACTGTAACTACATCCCTCAAATCACTCCAAAAAACTCTCTCTGATTCTTCATCTGCAATTACCGAAATTCAATCTGCTCTCGATGAATACGCAGAGAATAAAGCTTTTTCGCTTGACACTCTAGTAGCACTTGGCGATAAACATGAAAGCCTAATAGGAATCCTTGGCGACGAAAAAGCTGTTCATCAAGAATTAACAAACATTATAGAACAAGAGCAAGAAAAAGCCAGACAAGCATATATTACCATGCTTAATGATAGTGAAGATTTCTATAATAAAAATATTGAAGGTATACAAAAGTTTGTTGCTGGACTAGATGGTGCTCGTGAAGTCGATCTATCTGGAGCAAAATCATTAGCTGAAGCAAAATTAAAAGTTGAAAATGAGTTGATGAAAAATTTAGCCGGAATGTGGTCGCAATATTACGATGCACAAGGTAATATGACCAATGCTAATATTATTGATGGCGGTAGAACTATTGTAGGCCAAGACGGTAAAGAAACCTATATTACTCCTGAAATGAGATCACAACTTAAGGCGTATTATGATGCTTCTTCGGCAGTTAAGAAGAAATTTGATGACATTGCAATGAGTGGAACAAAAAGCATTGATTTTTCTAAACTTGGCATGTCTAAAAGCGACAATAAGAAAGACAAAGAAAAACCCCAAATCGAATCCACAACAGAAGCCCTCATCAATCAAATCCAACAAGAATATCTCCTTCAAAAAGCCAAATCGGATTCAATCCAAAAAGACCTCTCTCAAGCACAATCCCAAAAAGACTACCAAAAAACTCTCTCCCTAACTAATTCCCTAATTTCCTCACAAGCTCAAGAATTATCCCTTCTTAACACAGCTCGTTCCAAAATAAACCAAGCAAAAGATTCTGCTATATCATCTGCATCCTCTCAATTTGGAGATGTTAGTGAAAGATGGTTTACTGGAAATGACAATCAAGAAAGCGTTGCATATATTGAAGAACATAATAAAGCATCAGAAAAAACTCGTGAGATAATGGATGAGACTTTTAAATCACTTCAATTACTTCGTAATGCTTGGATGTCTAATAAATCTGCTATGGATGAAAATGCAGAATCACAAAAAGTTCTTCAATCCACCCTCCCCGACATAAACTACTCCATCGTAACAGACCAAATATCCAAGTTTAATTCCTCCATAGACTCTCTAAATTCTCAACTTGACCTATCTAAAGCTAGAATGTCTCTTCTGGAAAATACTTCATCAGATTACAGTAAAGAATTATCTCTCCAAACATCTCTTTACAAACAATTATCTGATGAACAATTAAAATCAATTGCTTATATGACTCAACAATTAGCAAGTGATAATTTATCTATTGAGGCAAAAAAAGAACTTTCAAAATCAATAGAAGAAGCAACTCTGTCTCAGCTAAATTATCAAAAAGCAATTCAAGATTCAGCAAAACAACTCGCTACAGATGTAATCGAAGCTCAAAAAGCACTAGAACAAGCAGAGTTAGATGCAGAAGAAGAAATCCTGAAAGCATACATCAAACGTAGAGAAGAAAAAATAAAAGGTATTCAAGAAGAGATTGATGCTCTAGAAAAGAAAAATGAAAAAGAAGAAGAATCGGAAGAAAGAGCAAAGCGTCTCTTAGATATCGAAGAAAAAAAACAAAAACTTAATAATGTCTTAAATGAGGAAAATACTAGAATTCTTGTAGGTGATACTTGGACTTGGCAAGCAAACCCGAATGATGTAAAGTCTGCACAGGATGATCTAAAATCTGCTCAAGAAGACTATCTAGACTGGGAAGATGATGTCAACCTAAAACATCAAAGAGCGACTCTTCAAGCAGAAATAGATTATCAACAATCACTAATCGACACAAAACAAGCATCATTCGATGCTCAAAAACTCCAATTTGATGAACAATGGGTAAATTTAGATGCAATGTCAACTCAATTATTAGAACAATATGAAAACAACGTTGATTCTGTAGTTGCAATTTTAAGTGAAAAATTAGTATCACTAAATGCTCAATTAGCAGAAATTGTAAATGCATCTACTTCTCTTCCAGATAGTTTATCAGGCGGTAGTAATAGTGGAAGTTCAGGTTCATCTGGTTCTTCATCTTCAAATGAAAATGATTTTAATGTAACAAAAAGAGGTAGTTATAATCCTGATACTGGTAATTATTCTATAACAGATGAA